>Ga0081455_10007459_pt1 | contig 11516 bp, 8 predicted proteins | sample TabmetS3T2R1_FD_70207 | JGI IMG/M metagenome (GOLD analysis project Ga0081455, IMG submission 70207) | Tabebuia heterophylla rhizosphere microbial communities from the University of Puerto Rico - S3T2R1 | ecosystem: Host-associated > Plants > Roots > Rhizosphere ...
CTCCTCGGCGCGCTCTACGCGGGCCGAAAGACCTTCGAACCGGGAAGCTGCGTCACCGCAAGTCTTCGGCCCTGTCCCCATTTCCTGGAAATCAGGAATGTCCCCATTAACGACGGGAGAGGGCGCCGAGCTCGCGGTGCAGGACTTCCGGATCCACGGGTTTGACGAGATGGCGGGCGAAGCCGGCCTGGCGGGACTGGAGGCGATCTTCGGGGAATCCGTAGCCTGTGAGCGCGACGAGGCGGATGTTCGCTCCTTGTGGCAGGTCTCGGATCCGGCGCGCGAGTTCGTAGCCGTCCATGCCGCCGGGCAATCCGATGTCGATGAAGGCGACGTCGAGCGCGTCGCTCGCGGTGGTGGCGTGCAGCAACTCGAGTGCGTGTTCGCCGTCGGCCGCCTCGGAGACGTCGTGGCCGTGTGCGCGCAGGACGGCGCGGTACATCTCGCGCGAGTCGTGGTTGTCGTCGACGAGCAGCACGCGGCGGGCTTCGAAGGCGCGTTTGTTTCCGACGTCGGTGTCGCCCGTGCTCTCGCTCTTCGGCGTCGGCATCGCGGGGAGTCGCACGGTGAACGTGGAGCCGCGGCCGTCGCCTTCGCTGGCCGCCTCGACGCGGCCGCCGTGCAGCTCGGCGAGACGGCGCACGAGCGTGAGGCCGATGCCGAGCCCGCCGCGCGTGCGATCGATCGTGTGATGCGCCTGCACGAACAGGTCGAAGATCCGCGGCAGCATGTCGGCGGGGATGCCGATACCCTGGTCCGAGACGCGCAGCACCGCGTCGTCATCCTCGCGCCCGACGAATACGGACACGCGGCCGTCGCCGCGCGTGAACTTGAGCGCGTTCGAGATGAGATTGCCCGCGATCTGCTCGAGGCGCACCGCGTCGCCATTCACCCAGACGGGCTCGGTCGTCACCGCGATGCGCCGATGGTTGTCGGGATCGCCCGCCGCGATGGCCGTGAGCGATGCCGTCACCGTGTCCGTGAGATTCACGAGTCCCTGCCGGATGATGATCTTGCCGGTGACGGCGCGGCCGACGTCGAGCAGATCGTCGACGAGCCGCGCCATGTGCGTGACCTGGCGCTTGATGATCGACGTCGCGCGGTGCGCCATCGGCTCGGCCTGGTTCATGAGCGTCAGCGCATGCACGGCACCCTGGATCGCGCCGAGCGGATTGCGCAGCTCGTGCGCAAGCATCGCGAGGAACTCGTCCTTCGAGCGGTTCTCGCGCTGCGCGCGCGCGAGCGAGCTGATGTCGGAGAGGATCAGCGTGCGGTGTTCCACGCCGTCGAGCACGATCTTCGACAACGTGACCTGCACCTCGGTCGCCTCCTGGCCGCCGAACACGAGGCGTGTCTGGTAGCGCCCGAAGCCGTGCGCGAGCATCGTGCGCACGATTTCGCCCTCGGCCGCGGGCAGGAAGCTGCCGATCGAGGTGCCGAACGCCTGTTCGAGCGGTAGTTTGACGAGATCGGCGAAGCGCTGGTTGCAGTAGACGATCTCGCCCGTGACGGAGAGCGTCGCTGCGCCTTCCTGCATACGCTCGACGAGCGCGCGGTAGGGCGCGTCGGCGCTGCGCAGCGTGAAGACGCGGCGTTCGCCCGACTCGTCGGCGAGCAGCAGCGCGTCGATCTCGCCCGAGTAGATGGCCTGCAGGTTGCCCTCGGCCTCGGCGAGCCGCGCGCGCAGGTCGTCGGCGTCGCTGTCAGGTGGCTTCATGAGATGCCTGGCTTCCGGCCTGTATCCCGAGGCCCGCGAGCAGCCGCGCGCGATCGCTCATGTCGCCGATGATGAAGCGCCGCGGTCCCGGCTCCTCGCGTACCAGCGTCGGGATCGCGACGATCTGGTCGGTGCCGATGCGCGACGGCTGTTGATAGACGTCGATGATCTCGAGGTCGTACTGCCCCGTGAGATGCCGCTCGCAGATCTCGCGCACGACCTCGATCGCGCGCGTCGAGCGCGGCGTGAGACCCGTGACGTACAGGCGCAGCCGGTATTTCTCGAGTTGAATCACGCACTGGCTCGGCGCGGGCGCAAGTCGAGGCCCACGAGCACGCGTTCGGTGTTGGACAGGTCGCCGATGATCTTCTTGATCGGCGTCGGCAGGCGCCGCACGAGCGTCGGCAGCGCGAGGATCTGGTCGCCGCGGCCGAGGGCGGGATTCTTGACGAGATCGACGACCTCGATGCTGTAGCGCCCGGCCAGGTGCTCGTCGCAGATCTTGCGCAGATTGGCGAAGGCGCGCACGGCTTTCGGCGTCGCGCCGGCGACGTAGAGGCGCAGATCGAACGTCTCTTCGGGCGTGGCCGTCACTTGGGCTTCCTCGCAGAACGCTTCGCGCCGTGTGTTGGCGCGTTCGCCGGCGGCTGCGTCGGCGGCAGGAGCTCGATACCTCGGCTCGAGAAGCGGAAGCTGCGCACCTCGTCCGAGTGCGGCATGCCGCGCGACTTGAGGACGAAGATCTGTCGGTCGCGTTGTTTCCCCACGATCTCCGCGGACACGTACACCCAGGTGTCCATGAGCGATGAGATCAACGACTCGGTGCGTTCGGGCGATTCGACCTGGGACGCGAGGCTCGTGAACATCGCCGTAATGCCGCGCGTCTTCAGGGAGTCGATGACGCGCGTGAGCATCGTACGCACGTCGGCCTGCGTCCCCACTGCCATGAGATTCGTGATCGGATCGACCACGACCACGTCGGGCGAAAGCAACTCGACCGAGTGATTCATCTGCAGCAGATGATTCTCGAGCCCGTGACGGCTCGGGCGATCCGCGTGGAGCTGGAGCAGTCCCTTGTCGACCCAGCGCTGCAGATCGATGCCCGCCGACGTCATATTGCGGACCATCTGTTGCGGCGATTCCTCGAAGAGGAAATACAGGCATTTCTCACCGCGTGCGCACGCGGCGTCGACGAAGTGCGCCGCCATCGTCGTCTTGCCCGTGCCCGCCGTGCCGGACATCAGGATGGTGCTCGAGCGATAAAACCCCTTGCCGCCGAGCATGTCGTCGAGCGCCGGGATTCCCGTCGAGATGCGTTCGTGCGGCGCCTCGTGCTCGAGCAGCAACGACGTCACGGGTAAGACCGTGATGCCGTCGCGGTCGATGAGGAACGGGTACTCGTTCGTGCCGTGCATGGAGCCGCGGTATTTCACGATGCGGATGCGGCGCGTCGAGATCTGCTCGTGGACGCGATGATCGAGCAGGATCACCGCATCGGTGATGTATTCCTCGAGGCCCTGTCGCGTGAAGAGCTGCTCGCCGCGCTCCGCGGTCACGACGGCGGTCATTTCCTTGTCGCGCAGCCAGCGAAACAGCCGTCGCAGCTCGGCGCGCAGGATTCCCGAATCCTTGAGACCGCCAAACAAGGTTTCGATGGTGTCGAGCATCACGCGCCGCGCGCCGATCTCGCGGATCGCATGTTCGAGGCGCACGAACAGGCCTTCGAGATCGTATTCGCCCGTCTCCTCGATCTCGTTGCGATCGACGTGGATGTAGTCGACGACGAGTTTCTTCTCGCGAATGAGCTTGTCGAGGTCGTAGCCGAGCGAGCGCACGTCCTCGGCGAGCTCTTCGGCGTTCTCCTCGAACGTGAGCAGCACGCCGGGCTCGCTGAAGCGCGCGGCGCCTTCGACGAGGAAGCTGATGCCGAGCAGCGTCTTGCCCGAGCCCGGGCCGCCGCTGACGAGCGTCGGACGTCCGGCAGGCAGGCCGCCGAACGTGATGTCGTCGAGCCCCGGTATTCCCGTCCTCGCCTTGGGGATTTCGTTGTGTTGGTTGACGCTCTTGCTCATGAATCCATACCCGGTTCGTGGGGATGATATGCACGCCGTGGCCCATGCCGTGGCGCGCGGTGACGCAAGATAGATGCGGCGGCGAAATCGGCGGAGTCTCACAATTTTGTTAGAGCGCGTCGGAGGTTTCCGACACGCCGGGAGGCCCCGCCGGTCGTCAAGCGGGCGTCGGAGCGGCGGAAGTCAGGGCGTAAATTCGAGCCGCTGGAGCGTCGGCGGAGTGGTCGGCGCGAGCAGCAGCGTGACTTTCAGGGTGCCGCGCTCGCATTTCCAGGTCACGGACGCCGCCATCGCCGTGTCGGGCTCGACCGGTTGCGGCACGCAGGCGCCGACTTTCTGGCGCAGATCGGCGAGCTCGCGGTTGCGCAGCTCGGCGCCGCGATCGAGCAGGAAGTTGACCGCGAGCGCCTGGCGCTCGACGAGCACGTCGCCCGCCGCGTAGATGTGCTGGGCGGCCGCCGCCATCGCCGCGAGCCCTTGGCTCACGGGCTCCGGCCGCTGCGGAAACTGCTTCGATTGCACGAGCAGCATTGCCGCTTCGCGCACCGCGCGCGAGGCGGGGGCGTACGTCCGGTTCGCGAACGCGAAGACCGCGAGCCCGCGCGCGGGGATCAAGAGCACGTTCGAGCCGTAGCCCGGCAGGCCGCCCGAGTGCGCGAAATGGAACCCGAGCACGCAGTCGTGATAGGGCACGACGCCATAGCCGTACGACGCCGTGCGCGCGCAACCACCTTCGACGATCGACGGCTGCACGATCGCGAAATTCGCGGGCCGCGAGATCTCGCGCACGCTCGCGCGCGCGAGGATGCGGTCCTCCGCGCCGTCCCGCGGCGGCCAGGCGGACAGCACCCACGCGACGTACTTCGCGTAGTCGTTCGCGCTCGTGAGCACGCCGCCCATCGCGCCGAACGTGCCGGGGCCGAGCACGGGCTCCTCGACCCACGCGTCATTTTCCCAGCGGTAGCCGACCGCGCGGCGCGTGTCGGGAATCTTGCGGTAGTCGTAGCTCGTCGCGGTCATGCCGAGGGGCTTGAAGAACTGCGCGGTGACGTAGTCGGCGTAGTTCTGCCGGGAGACATTCGTGACGAGACGGCCGACGAGCGCATAGCCGAAATTGGAATATTCGTAGGCCATGCCCGGCGCTCGCGACATCGGCACGCCGGCCGCGACGAATCTCGAAAGTTCCTCTTCGGTCATCGCGAGGTGACGATCGCCCCACGGATCGTCGGTGACGAACCCCGCGGCGTGCGAGAGCAGGTCGCGCACGCGGATCTTCGGGCTGTCGGTCGTCGGGTAGCGCAGCTTCGCGAGCTCGGGGATGTAGCGCTCCGCGGGCGCATCGAGCGACAGCTTGCCCGCGTCGCGCAGCCGCAGCGTCGCGAGCGCCGCGAACTGCTTCGACATCGATGCGATGCGGAACACCGTGTCCGCCGTGACGGGCGTGTTCGTCTTCGTGTCCTGCACGCCGAGCGCGCGCACGTAGGCGAGCTTGCCGTCCGCTACCACGCCGTACACGAGTCCCGGCATGTGATCGCCCGCCATGATTCTCGCGAACACCGGATCGATCGCGGCATACGCCGCCGCGCGCGCCTCCGGCTGCTGCGCGACGGCCGACGAACCGATGCAGAGTGCGGCGAGCGATACGAGGGCGCGTGGAAGGTTTTGCATGACGAAGACCTATTTTGGAATCGGGGGAGTCGAGCGATGGAACACGTGCTTGATCGCGAGGCCCGACTGGATGCGCGACACGCCGGGGATCCGCGTGAGCACGTCCAGCATGAATCGCTGGTAGCTAGGCAGGTCGGGCACGACGATGCGCAGGACGTAGTCGGCCTCACCGGTCATGAGATAGCAGCTCATGACCTCGGGCACGTCGGCGATGCGGCGCTCGAAGACCTTGAGCGTCTCCTCGACCTGGCGTTCGAGCGACACCCAGACGTACATCGTGATGCCGAAGCCGAGCTTCTGTTCGTCGAACTGCGCCGTGTAGCCGGTGACGTAGCCCTCGGTCTCGAGGCGGCGGATGCGGCGCAGCGTCGGCGTCAGGGACAGTCCGATCTGGTCGGCGAGGTCCCGCCAGCTGATCCGCCCATCTCGCGCGAGGATTTGCATGATCTTGGCGTCGACTTTGTCCGGTTTTTGGAATGCCATTCGCGTTATGACCCTGGATGGAGGCGCAAAGATGCTAAAAGGCATCGCTCCAGAGTCAAGATTTGGCTTCAACGCGCTCCACCCATTGCGGTAAATTACGCGTACTTCAACGTAAAGCCCTGACCGCACAAAGGTTTTCCATGTCTGCTTCCCAGCCCGTATTCGTTTCCTTCGAGTTCTTCCCGCCCGGCGACGAGGCCATGGAGAAGACGCTTTGGGAGTCGATCCGGTTTCTAGAACCCCTGGGTCCGCGCTTCGTGTCGGTGACCTACGGCGCCGACGGCAGCACGCGCGAACGCACCCATAACGTCGTCTCGCGCGTCCAGAAGGAAACCGCGCTCACGTGCGTCCCGCACCTCACGTGCATCGGCGCGAGCCGGGGCGAGGTGCTCGACATCGCGCGCAAGTACTGGGACCAGGGCATCCGCCACATCGTCGCGCTGCGCGGCGACGCGCCGGCGGGCACGGTGAAATACGAGCCGCGCGCCGATGGCTTCGCCTACGCCGCCGATCTCGTCGCGGGCCTAAAGACGGTCGGTGATTTCGAGATCTCCGTCGCCGCGTATCCCGAGAAGCATCCCGAGGCGCCGTCGCTCGATTTCGATCTCGAGCAGCTCAAGCGCAAGGTCGACGCCGGCGCGACGCGCGCCATCACGCAGTTCTTCTACGACACCGATACCTATCTACGCTTCCGTGACGCGTGCGCCGCGCGCGGCATCACGGCACCGCTCGTGCCGGGCATCCTGCCGATCACGCGCTTCCCGCAGGTCACGCGCTTCGCGAAGCGCTGCGGCGCCACCATCCCCGCGTGGCTCGAGCAGCGCTTCGAAGGTCTCGACGACAACCCCGAGACGCGCAAGCTCATCTCCGCGGCCGTGGCGATCGAGCAGGTGCACACGCTGCAACGACACGGCGTCGACCAGTTCCACTTCTATACGCTGAACCGCTCCGAGCTCACGTACGCCATCTGCCATGCGCTCGGCGTCCGTCCCTCGGCTGCCAAAGAAACGAACCGCAAATCCGCATGAGCCCGAATCCCGACCAAGTGCGCCGCGTCCAGGCGCTGCGCGATCTGTTCGCCCAGCGCATCGTCGTGCTCGACGGCGCCATGGGCACGATGATCCAGAAGCACAAGCTCGACGAGGCTGCCTATCGCGGCGCGCGGTATGCAAACTGGCATCGCGACCTCAAGGGCTGCAACGACCTGCTCGTGCTCACGCGGCCCGCGATCATCGCGGACATCCACGCCGAGTTCGTCGACGCGGGCGCGGATCTCATCAGCACCAACACGTTCAATGCGACGTCGATCGCACTCGCGGACTACGGACTCGAAGAGCTCGTGACGGAGCTCAACCGCGAAGCGGCCGTGCTCGCGCGGCGCGTCGCCGACGAGCGTGGCGCGGCGCTCGGCCGGCCCGTGTTCGTCGCGGGCGCGCTCGGCCCGACGAACCGCACGGCATCGATCTCGCCCGATGTCAACGATCCGGGTTTCCGCGCCGTGAGCTTCGACGAGCTCACGGAGACTTATGGCGAAGCCACGCGCGCGCTCATCGAGGGCGGCGCCGATGTCATCCTCATCGAGACGATCTTCGACACGCTGAATGCGAAGGCAGCCATCTACGCCGCGCGCGCGGCGATCGATGCCTCGGGCATCGACATCCCCATCATCATCTCGGGCACGATCACGGATGCCTCGGGGCGCACGCTGTCGGGCCAGACGGTCGAGGCGTTCTGGGCCTCGGTGCGCCACGCGCGTCCCATCATCATCTCGCTCAACTGCGCGCTCGGCGTGAAGCAGCTGCGTCCGTACGTCGAGGAGCTCGCGCGGCTCGCCGACACGAACGTCGGCGTGTATCCGAACGCCGGCCTGCCGAATGCCTTCGGTGAGTACGACGAAGCGCCCGAGGACACCGCGAAGGTGCTCGGCGAGCTCGCGCACCACGGCTGCCTCAACCTCGTCGGCGGCTGCTGCGGCACCACTCCGGACCACATCAAGGCGATTGCCGATCGCGTGCGCTGTGAACCCGCGCGCAAGCGGACGGAGCCGACGGGCAAGTTGAAGCTCTCGGGGCTCGAGGCGTTCAACCTCACCGACGACATCCGCTTCGTGAACGTGGGCGAGCGCACCAACGTCACGGGCTCCGCGAAGTTCCGCAAGCTCATCGAGGCGAACGACTATCCCGCCGCGTTGACGATCGCGCGCCAACAGGTGCAGGACGGCGCGCAGATCATCGACGTGAACATGGACGAGGGCATGCTCGATTCCGAAGCGGCCATGACGCGGTTCCTGAATCTCATCGCGTCCGAGCCCGACATCGCGCGCGTGCCCGTGATGGTCGACTCGTCGAAGTGGTCGGTCATCACGGCCGGCCTCAAGTGCATTCAGGGCAAGGGCATCGTCAACTCCATCTCGCTCAAGGAAGGCGAGGAGCAGTTCCTGCGCCATGCGCGCGAGGTCATGAGCTTCGGCGCGGCCGTGGTCGTCATGGCATTCGACGAGACCGGCCAGGCCGACACGACGAAGCGCAAGATCGAGATCTGCGAGCGGTCGTACAAACTACTGACCGGGAAGCTCGGCTTCCCGGCCGAGGACATCATCTTCGACCCGAACATCTTCGCGGTGGCGACGGGCATCGAGGAGCACAACAACTATGGCGTCGATTTCATCGAGGCCACGCGCGAGATCCGCAAGCGCTGCCCCGGCGCGCACATCTCGGGCGGCGTCAGCAACGTGTCGTTCTCGTTCCGCGGCAACGAGCCCGTGCGCCAGGCGATGCACTCGGTGTTCCTGTATCACGCAATCCAGGCAGGCATGGACTTCGGCATCGTCAACGCGGGCCAGCTGTCCATCTACCAGGAAATCCCCATCGAGCTGCGGGAGCGCGTCGAGGACGTGATCCTGAATCGCCGGCCCGACGCGTCCGAGCGCCTGCTCGAGATCGCGACACGCTACAAGGACGGCGGCGGGCGCGAGCGCGTGGTCGATCTCGCGTGGCGCAACCTGCCCGTGAACGAGCGCCTGAGCCACGCGCTCGTCGCGGGCGACGACCAGTTCATCGTCGAGGACACGGAGGAAGCGCGCCTCGCGGCGGCGCACCCGCTGCACGTCATCGAAGGGCCGCTCATGGACGGCATGAACGTCGTCGGCGATCTGTTCGGTTCCGGCAAGATGTTCCTGCCGCAGGTGGTGAAGTCCGCGCGCGTCATGAAGAAGGCCGTGGCGCACCTCATCCCGTTCATCGAAAAGCTCGCCGACGGCATCCAGAAGACCAATGGCAAGGTGGTGCTCGCGACCGTGAAGGGCGACGTGCACGACATCGGCAAGAACATCGTGGGCGTCGTGCTCCAGTGCAACAACTTCGAGATCGTCGATCTCGGCGTCATGGTGCCGATGGACAAGATCCTCGAGACGGCCATCAAGGAAAGCGCGGACATGATCGGGCTGTCCGGCCTCATCACGCCGTCGCTCGAGGAGATGACGCACATCGCGGGCGAGATGCAGCGGCGCGGGTTCAAGATCCCGTTGCTCATCGGCGGCGCGACCACGTCGCCCGCGCACACTGCCGTCAAGATCGACCCGCAGTACGACGGCCCCGTCGTCTACGTGAAGGATGCGTCGCGCGCGGTCGGCGTGTGCCGCCAGCTCGTCACGCCCGAGATGAAGCCGGGCTACGTCGCCGAGGTGAAGGCCGAGAATGTCCGCCGCCGTGAGCAGCACGCGGGCAAGAAAGTGAAGGGCGCGCAACTCACGCTCGCGCAGGCGCGCGCGAACCGCTTCACCACCGACTGGGCCAACTACTCACCGCCGGTGCCGCGCTTCCTCGGCACGCGCACGTATACCGACGTGCCGCTGGCCTCGCTCACGCCGTACATCGACTGGATGCCGTTCTTCAACGCGTGGGAGTTCACGGGCAAGTTTCCGGACGTGTTGAACGATCCCGTCCGCGGCGCGGCGGCGACGAGTCTCTATAAAGACGCGCAGACAATGCTCGCGACGATCCTGCGCGAGCATTGGCTGACGGCGCGCGCCGTCGTCGGTTTCTTCCCGTGCAACTCGGTTGACGAGGAGATCGAGGTGTACAGCGACGCGACCCGGTCACGCGTGCTGTACCGCCTGCAACACCTGCGTCAGCAGAAGGCCAAGCCCGCGGGTCAGCCGCATTACGCGCTGTCGGATTTCATCGCGCCCAGGGCATCCGGCAAGCTCGACTACATCGGTGGCTTCGCCGTGACGGCGGGCATCGGCATCGAGAAACACCTCGAGAAGTTCGTCGCCGCGCACGATGACTACAACGACATCCTGCTCAAGTCCCTGGCGGATCGTCTTGCGGAAGCCTCGGCCGAAGCGCTGCACCTGCGCGTGCGCCGCGAGCTGTGGAGCTATGCGCCCGAAGAGCGGCTGACCAACGACCAGCTGATCGCGTTCGGCACCGAGCTGGCCGCCCAGGGCGACTTCGCGGCCTGCGTGCAGGGCAGCACGCATCTGGACGCGATCGCGGCCGAGACGAAGAAGGCCACGTCCGACACCGCACTGCAGACCGACGGCAAGTTCGGCACCCCGACCGTCGCGATCGGCGGTAAGAAGATCGATCTGAACGACACGAGCTGGCTGCAGAAGGCGCTCGGCTGACCGCTCTGCTGGTCAGCGCTCGGGGTGGTCCCACGTGATGGTCGGCCGGCGCCCGCCGAGGTGCCGGCCGAACCAGTCGAGGATGATCTCGGCGCGCTGCACCCGGTGGCGCGGCGACCCGCTGCGTGACATCTCGTGACCCTCGGCCGGGAAGCGCCAGTACTCCACCGGCTTGCCGAGCATCCGCAGCGCGACGAACAGCTGGTCGGCATGCTCCACGTGACAACGCAGGTCGTCCTCGGCGTGCAGGATCAGGAGCGGTGTGTCGATGTCGCGCACGTAGCTCATCGGCGACATCCGCCGGTAGACGTCCGGCCGGTCGAGGTGCGTCACGCCGAACCCGTAGCGGAAGTAGCCCGCGGAGTCCGAGCTCCACTCCTCCGACTCGAGGTTGTTGCACGCCCGCTCGCTGCACGCCGCCGCGAACCGGTCCGTGTGCCCGACCAGCCAGCTCGTCAGGTACCCGCCGCAGGAGCCGCCCAGCACGCCGACGCGCTCGGAGTCCAGCCCAGGATCGCGGGTCAGAGCGGCGTCGAGCACCGCCAGCACGTCCTCGGCGTCGACACCGCCCCACCCGGTGCCGGGCAGGTCGGGCGCCTCGGGCGGCCGGATCGCGCGCGCCCACGCCTCGGAGCGCCCCGTCGAGCCGTGCGGGTTGCAGTAGACGACGGCGTATCCCGCGCCCGTCCAGAGCTGGAACTCGTCGAACCACGAGTTGCCGTACTGGGACATCGGGCCGCCGTGGATGGAGAGCAGAACCGGCAGCCGCTCGCCGTCCGGGGCCTCCGCCGGGCGCACCAGCCACGCGTCGATCTCCCCGTCGCCGGCGGGCGAGGGCACCGTGAAGTGCTCGGGCCGGGCAGCCGGAACCGCCCCGTGGAACGCGCTCCCCAGCGAGGTGAGCCGCCGTTCGGTGCCGTCAGCGTCGCGGACGTACAGCTCGGGG
>Ga0081455_10007460_pt1 | contig 11516 bp, 13 predicted proteins | sample TabmetS3T2R1_FD_70207 | JGI IMG/M metagenome (GOLD analysis project Ga0081455, IMG submission 70207) | Tabebuia heterophylla rhizosphere microbial communities from the University of Puerto Rico - S3T2R1 | ecosystem: Host-associated > Plants > Roots > Rhizosphere ...
GACCGGGTTCGGCGAAGGCGTTGTGGTTCACGTAGCCGGGCGCGACGATCTCATCGAAGCGCGACACGTCGTGACCGGACACGATCTCGGCGAAGAGGTAGCCGAGCTTTACAGGATCGGTTGACATTAAGGTCTCCTGCTTTAAACGAGACTAATCGGTCTCGTAACGCTACATAGCGAGACTAATCAGTCTCGTCAAGGACCGCTGATGACCATCTCTGCCTCGCCGCGCCCCGGACGCGTTCTCGACCCCGCCAAGCGCGCGGCGATTCTCGAAGGCGCGCGCGCCGTGTTCATGCGCGAGGGGTTCGCGCAAGGCTCGATGGATGCGGTCGCGGCCGAAGCCGGCGTGGGCAAGCAGACCATCTATCGCCACTTCCGATCGAAGGAGGTGCTGGTCGAGGCACTGGTCGAGGCGATGTGTGCGCCAGAGGTCGTCCGACCGCCGACAAGGTCGCTGCCGATCGGACAGCGGCTTCGCGAACTGCTGCTGACGTTCGTGACCGGCGTCGCCAGTCCGGACAGCGTCCGGCTCTACCGCGCCGTTGTCGCCGAGGCCGACCGCATGCCCGGGCTGGGGCGCCTGTTCTGGGAGGCTGGGCCGCGTCAGGTCCGAGCTGCAATCGCACAGCTATGGGCCGAGGAGCACGATGCCGCGACGGCGCCTATCATCGCCGAGCAGCTCGTCCAGCTCGCGCTCGGCGACGCGTACCAGGAGCTGGTCCTGGGGACCGGGTCGCCCAAGCCCGAGGTCTTCGAGCGCCAGATCGACGCGGCGCTGGCGCTCGTGGAAGTGGCGTCTCGCCGGCGTCGGCGATGAGACGGGCAGATCGGGTCCCGTTATGAGAATATGCGGCTTGTGCCGACGTCCAATCCGATCAAGAAGGCCTCCCCCAAGCTAAAGGCCTATTTCGACGTCGGCCCTTCCTTCGTTTCGCGTTCCGATCAGATGGCGCGAGAAGGGATGCGAACAGCACCCGCCTGAACTGCTCGATCGGCTGCGGGGACCGATCGACCTTCATCCGCATCATGGCGCCCTCCCAACTCGCGAGAATAAAGGCCGCCATATCGTGGGCGTCGAGATCGCCGCGGATTTCGCCCGTCGCCTGGCCGGCGTGCACGGCCTCGGCGAAGGAATTCGTAAGCTTGCCGCAGATCTCGACCAGGTGAGCGCGAAGCAACTCACTGTGCTCGGGCACCTCGAGGCTCATGTTGCCGACGAGGCAGCCATAGCGCCAGCCGGCGGCTTCGAGCCATTCGGTGATTGCGTCGAAATAGGCACGCAGGCGCTCGACGGCAGGCCGGGTCTCGTCGCGCAGCGTCCTGCCCATGATGGACTGAGTGCGCTCGTGGTAGCGACCGAGGATCGCCGCCGCGAAGGCTTCTTTGGACCGGAAATGATTGGTGAAGCAGCCTTGGGGAACACCGGCATCTGCAGTGACCTCGCGAACACCAGCCCTGGCGAAGCCACGCTCGTGCAACGTCTGCACACCGGACTCGATGATCTTCTCGCGGAGGGAAGGTCTGGGCATTGTCAATAAATACAGTTGGACGTATTCTTATGCAAGACGTCGCGATCATCTCCCCCGATCCGCGCCGATCGCGCGCCTGATGAGGGCTGAGATGCGATAAACTCAAGGAGATCGTTTGACATGACAGCCATCGAATGCACCCGCGCGGCGCTGGAAGCGGCGGGCGAGACACTGGGCGAGGCAGGTCCGGTCTTCATGGTCAACATGGTGCGCTATCGTGAGCAGGCAGCCTATGAACCGGGAACCCGCCTGTCGCCATGCTCGGGCCGCGAAGCCTATTTCCAGCGTTACGCACCCGCCTTCAATCAGGTTGCCGAGGGCGAAAACCATTCGGTGTTCTGGGTCGGCAACATCCGCGGTGTGCTGGTCGGCGTGGATGGCGAGCAATGGGACGATATTGTCATCGTGCGCTATCAGAGCTTCGCCTCGCTGCGCCGAATCCTGGAGAGCCCAGCCTATGAAGCGAACGCCGCGCCACACCGGCGCGCGGCGCTTGCCGACTGGAAATTCATCGTAACGACACAACCCGATATGCCGCGATGATCTCCCACGGCGGAGAAAAAATCTCCGGAAAGCAAGTGCAACAAGAACAGTCAGTCGTGCGATACGGACAGTCCCGCGAGAAGCGGCGCGTACGCGGCGAGCCGACGGGACAGGAATTCCGTAAAGAGCCGCACACGCTTCGTCTTGCGTGCCTCCCCTTGTGTGAGGAGCCAGAGCGTTCCGTGCATGTGCAGGTCGGTACCCGGCACCCGTGCCAGCAAAGGGTCGGCATCTCCGATGAAGCACGGCAGTGTCGTGATCCCGATCCCTTGCTGTACTGCAACGATTTGCGCCTCGCCGTCCGTGGTCCTGAACGGCCCCCCCGTGGTGCGAACCTCACCCTCGCTGGCCCAATCCGGGATTCCATGAATGCTTATGACGATCCATCGGATCGGATGAGGAGCGCCCGCACGCCACGCGGCTAGTCGATCGCGGGACATGTAGACGCCGCCGAACAAATCCGGTCCCTTCAGGCCGTGGAGATTGAGCGGCAGGGTCTTGCGGTCGTAGACGACGCGGATCGCGACGTCGGCCTCTCGGTTGGTCAGATTTGCCAGCTCGCCGGACGACAAGATTTCCATCTCGATGTCGGGATGCAGACGCGCGAAATCGGCGAAGTCCGGCATGAGAAGGCGTGTCGCGAGGATCGGTGCCAGCGTAACCCGCAGCAGCCCGCGCACGCCCTGGTCGCGCCCGAAGACGCGCGTCTCGAGCTGGTTCGACGACGCTTCCATCTGGACCGCGAACTCGAGGACCTCCCGGCCCGCAGCCGTCAGGCGGTAGCCCGACGGCAGCTTCTCGAACATGTGCACCCCGAGGCGTTCCTCGAGCTGGGCGACGCGTCGCAGCACTGTCGAGTGGTTCACGCCGAGGCGCTCGGCGGCAGCCCGCACCGAACCTCCGCGCGCGACGGCGAGAAAGTAGCGAACGTCATCCCAGTCGATCATGGTGCAATCCGGCACCGCGCGGTGCCCCTTCCAAAGCTCGCATCCAACACATCGACCAGCATCGCGCATAGGAGTGGTACGGGCGGTCATCATAGCCTGCGCCGACAAGCGCGGCCCAATTCCAAACGGCGGACACCGATCGTCGCGGCTGGTGTGAGTCGTCCAGCCGGATCGATTTCGCACCACCGATGTGCGCGCTTCCGCACTCAGCGCCTGACCCCGGCGGACCCATGTCGAGGATCACCGGGGCCTCCCCGAACGAGCCAAAGACGGAGCCTGAAAGGAAAAGTCATGGGAAAGCTTGAGGGTAAGGTTGCAGTCATCACGGGTGGATCGAGCGGCATGGCGCTGGCAAGCGCCAGGCGGTTCGCTGAAGAAGGCGCCTATGTTTTCATCACGGGCCGGCGCCAGGAGGCGCTCGATGAGGCCGTCAAGCTGATTGGCCGGAACGCGACCGGCGTGCGCGGCGACGCGGCCAATCTCGACGACCTCGACCGCCTGTTCGATGCGGTCAAGCGGGAAAAGGGCAAGATCGACGTCCTGTTCGCAAGCGCCGGCACCGGCGAAAGTGTCATGCTGGGCGAGATCACCGAGCAGCATTTCGATGCGGCCTTCGGCCTGAATACGCGCGGCACGCTGTTTACCGTCCAGAAGGCGTTGCCGCTGTTCAACGATGGCGGGTCGATCTTCATGACCGGGTCAGTTGCTTCGCTGAAAGGTTTTCCTGGTTACGGCGTGTATTCGGCGAGCAAAGCGGCGTTGCGCTCATTCGCACGCACTTGGCTCAACGAACTGAAGGACAGGAATATCCGGGTGAACGTGCTGAGCCCGGGGCCGATCGCCACACCGATGCAGGACCAGGTTCTCACCGAGGAGGCGAAGCGGATGTTCGAATCCCTGATCCCGCGGGGAAAAATGGGTCGTCCGGAGGAAATTGCGGCGGTCGCGATGTTTCTCGCTTCAGACGATTCCAGCTTCGTGAATGGGGTGGAGCTGTCTGTCGACGGCGGCTTCTCGGCCATCTGAAGATCTCGCGACGGTCACCATGCAGCGAAACGGATAACCCAGCGCCGTTGAAGGCCAGGAATCAATACCAACGCGGATCGGAGAAGCACGATGAGCTACGCGATTGTAGGATTCGGTAAGATAGGCCAGGCCCTCGCCCACGCCTTCGCCCGTAGAAACATCGACGTGATCGTCGCGAGCCGCCGGCCTCCCGAGGCGTTGGCGCCGCAGGCTCGGGCGATTGGACCCACGGTCGTCGCCAAGTCGCTGCGGGATGCGCTCGAGGCCGACACAATCATCTTGGCGGTCCCGTTCGGGGAACATCGCGAGGTTGCGAAGGCCCTGCCGAGCTGGAAAGGCAAGACGATCATCGACGCGATGAACGCGTTGGTTCCCCTTGAGGAGCTGGACGGTCTCCCGTCCTCCGCCTTCGTCGCGAAGGCGTTCACCGGCGCCAAGCTTGTGAAAGGTTTCAATCACCTGATTGCGGCCACCCTGGCTGCCGATCCGATCGTCGAGGGCGGCCACCGGGTCGTCTTTCTATCGAGCGACGACGAGGACGCAACCGCTCCCGTGGCGGCCTTGGCCAAACAACTCGGCTTCGCTCCGGTCAAGCTGGGAAAGCTCAACGAGGGAGGTGCGCTGGTGCACGCACGCGGCCGCATCTGGGGCCAGCTCATCTTCCAGGATGTGTTCAAGAAGGAGCAGTAATCGATCTACGACCGTGTGATTTGGCCCGAGGATCTGTCGACTGCTGTTGATGGCCTAACTAAAGCATGATGGGTTCGGCTGGAATCAGCCGAACCCATCGTGCCCTGTGGAACCACGATCTCCGGTGCGCGCGAATGGGATGAGATGGAACCGCATGCGGTTCCATCTCATCCCATTCCGCTCTAGGATTCGCCCGGACGGCCGACAAATCCCAACCTCGAAAGTCCCGATCCATCTGAACAGCGCACGCGGCTTCTCGAAGATCCCAACAGGGAGCGAGGTTGCCACGATTCAAAAACTTTGAAGTCACGGCATGGAGACCAGGCTGCGGCATGATCGACGCGCTTTGACAAAATCATCAGTTTATACTAATCATAAGTGGTGGCTGTTGATCGCACACAGTTGACTGCCCTTGGTGACCCGACCCGTCGCACGATCTTCGAGCTGATCGCGGAGCGCCCGCGCTCGGTCGCCGAGATCACCCGGCAGGTTCCGGTCTCGCAGTCAGCCGTTTCCCAGCATCTGAAAGTGCTGCGCGACTCACGCCTGGTCCGCGCGGAGCCGAAAGGCGCGAGCAACATCTATCACATCGATCCGCACGGGCTTGGCCAGATGCGTGGCTGGCTTGACCGGTTCTGGAGCAAAACGCTGGCGGCCTACAAGGTCGCCGTCGAGCAACCGCGAAAGGAGTCAAAATGAACACGCGTGTATCACCTGCGCCCGTGAGGCAGTCCGTTGTGGTCGAGGCACCGATTGAGCACGCATTCAGGGTCTTCACCGAGCAATTCGGCAGTTTCAAGCCCAGGGAGCACAATATGCTCGCCGTCCCCATTGCTGAAACGGTTTTCGAGCCCCGGGTCGGTGGCCACGTGTATGACCGCGGAGTCGACGGCAGCGAGTGCCGATGGGCACGCGTCCTGGCCTACGAGCCGCCCCACCGAGTATTGCTCAGTTGGAACATCAGCCCACGATGGCAGATCGAGACCGATCCGGAAAAGACCAGTGAATGGGAAGTGCGGTTCCCCGCCGAGACGCCACACCGGACCCGCGTCGAACTCGAGCATCGGAAGCTGGACCGCCATGGCGACGGCTGGCAAGGCGTGCGCGACGGTGTTGCCGGTGACCAGGGTTGGCCGCTGTATCTACAACGCTATGCCGACCTGTTCGGACGCACGGCCTGACAAACGCCCATTGGACGCCTCGGACAGAGACAACCACTTTCCGGGCTCGCCCCGTCCCGTTGTCATCGCGATCCATCCAGAGTGACGGAGGTCAGCATGGAGGCTTATACCCTGAGCATCGTTGGAGTGCTCGCGCTCTGCCTTCTGTCCATCCTTTTGGCAATCCATTCGGGATCGTCCAAGGGACGTGCGGGTGCACTCTCCGGTCCAGTGCTACCGGCCGACGACGCAAACCTTCTCTACCGCATCGACCGTGTACACATGAATTCCGTGGAGGCGCTTGCACCCTTCGTCGTACCGGCCGCGCTGGCAATGATGGTAGGTGTCGGGCCGACCACATTGGCGGCGCTGGTGTGGGTCTATGTCGCGATCCGCCTCGTCCACGTGGTGATCTATTTGCGCGGCGGCAACGCGGCGAAAGGTGGCAGCGTCAGAACCATTCTCTATGTCTCAGGAGCGTTGGTCACCGTGATTCTTATTGTCGTAACCGGCTGGGTAGCCATCCACTGAGGTATCGTCGCGAGCCTCAGCTACCAGTTGCACTTCTTTGCAGGCAAAACCTGATCCTCGTCTTCTTCAGTGCATGACAAAAGACGAGCCGTCGTTGGTCATTCCTTCGATCCACCGGCGCGCAGTGCGAAGGCCCGCGGATCTCGTGGAGATAGGCGGCGTCGACTTTGCGCAGGCGATCGAAGCTTCTCGCCGGGGATGCGGATGGCGCGCCCAGAGCCGGGGAATGGATGGCGGTTCAGCAGGCCGGCCGGAAAGCCGAGCTCGCGGCCCGAGTGCGCGAACCTCGTCCTTGAACAGCTCGCGGCGCATTGCATCGTCGATATCATCGGACGTAGCTTGCGAAGAGAGGGGAGGCCGAAATCATGAAACGGAGCATGGACCGCATCCTGACCACCCACATGGGCAGCCTGCCGCGGCCCGACGTGCTGGCCGATCTGCTGGTGGCCCAGGCCGAGGGCAAGCCGGTCGACGCCGCGCGGATCCCGACGCTGACCGACGAGGCGATGGACCATATCGTCCGTCGCCAGCTCGACTGCGGCATCGATGTCGGCAACGACGGCGAGATGCCGCGGTCCACCTTCTTCGGCTACATCACCGGGCGCATGTCGGGCTTCGGCGGGCAATCGAACCGCCGGCCGATCCTCGACATGCAGCGCTTTCCCAAGTGGTGGCAGAACTACCAGGCGCGCGGCGTCCGCCGGCTCAATGTCTATGGCTTCCCGGCGGCGATCGGGCCGGTGCGCTACGAGAGCCTGGATGGCGCCCGGGCCGAGCTCGACGCCTTCGCCCGCGCGTTGGCGCGCCAGACTGAGCGCTTCACCGAGACCTTCGTGACCGCCGTCTCGCCCGGCTTCGCCGCCTGCTCGATGCTGAACCAGCACTACGACAGCCACGAGGCCTACGTCTTTGCGCTCGCCCGCGAGCTCAGCCGCGAATACCAGTTCATCGTGGCGCAGGGCCATGTGCTGCAGATCGACTCGCCCGACCTTGGCATCGAGCGCGCCGGCTACTTCCAGGACGAGCCGCTGCCGAAGTTCATCGAGGCGATGGAGATGCACGTCGCGGCGCTGAACGAGGCCCTGGCCGACATCCCGCCCGAGCGGGTGCGCTTCCACGCCTGCTGGGGCAACCGCGACAGCCCGCACGTCAACGACGTGCCGGCGCCCGACGTGCTGCCGGTCTGCTTCCAGGTGAAGGCCGGCGCGCTCTGCCTGCCCTTCGCCAATGCGCGTCACAGCCACGAGATCGACGCCTTCCGCACCCAGAAGCTGCCCGACCGCATGACCCTGGTCTGCGGCGTGGTCGAAACGACGCACAACTACGTCGAGCACCCGCAGGTGATCGCCGAGCGGCTGGAGCGCGCCGTGCGCGCCGTCGGCGACCGCGAGCGCGTCATGGCCGGAACCGATTGCGGCTTCGGCACCATCGTCGGCGACACCCAGGTGTCCGAGGACGTGGTGTGGGCCAAGCTCGAGGCCATGCGCGACGGCGCGGCGATCGCAAGCGAGCGGCTCTGGCCTTGAGGAACCGGCCCGCGGCACAGCTGTGCAAGAAGGTAGAGATATGAGCGCCCCGCCGGCACGGAGCCGGCGGGGACGTGGATACGATGGTCTTCGAGAGCCAGCCGTCAGCGGGCCTTCGCTGCTTCGATCTCGGGAACGGGAATGTGCTGCCGCTGGAGAGCCTTGGTCAGGCTCGCGATGCCGGCCGCATGATTGCCCTTCTGGCATTCACTGTACGCGGCCGCGACCTCGACATTCGGCGCCGACGTGCTGCCCCGGCCGTTCGCCTCGTACTTGTTGTACAAGCCATAGAGATCCCGGCATCGCGCCATGTCCGCATCGGCGGATTGCGCATGGCCGGACGCGGCGTAGACGAGGGACACGGCCGCCACGGTGAGCGCGGCGGCGTTTCGAACGGCATTCACTAAAGACATCGGACTGTCTCCACTGTGTTTGAAGCGGAGCAGGCGTAACTCTTTTCCTTTCTTTGATAATCATGGCTGAAGTGCATATACTGTTCGGTCCAGATTAATAATAGGGCCTTGAATGGACCGCTTCGAGAGCATGCGGATCTTCGCAAAAGTTGTCGAGGCAAGCGGTTTCACGACCGCCTCTGCAAGCCTCGGCATCTCGACCAGCATGGTGAGCCAGCATGTCAAGCAGCTCGAGGAGCGGCTCGGGGCGCGATTGCTGAACCGCACGACGCGGACCATGAGCCTGACCGAGGTGGGTCGTGCCTACTACGACCGCTGCAAGCGGCTCCTGTCGGATCTCGAGGAAGCGGAGGCAGCCGCAGGCAAGATGCAGGTGGCTCCGCGCGGCGAGCTGCGTGTCAATGCGACGCCGGTATTCGGGGTTCTTCATCTGGCGCCGGCGGTTGCCGATTTCACCACGCGCTTTCCGTCGATCTCGGTCGAGATGATGTTGAGCGATCGTATCGTCGATCTCGTCGACGAGGGTTTCGATGTCGCGGTGCGCGTCGAACCGCTGCCGGGCTCCAGCCTCGTGACGCGCCGGATAGCCTCGTGCCGCATGGTCATTTGCGGGGCGCCGGCCTATTTGAAGAAGCACGGAGTGCCTCGCACGCCGGCCGATCTTGCCGACCACAACTGCCTGACGTTCACCGGAGCGTCCTACATGCGCGCCTGGCATCTCGGCGCGTCGAAGGCCGAGTCGCTCGAGGTGCCCCTCAAGGGAAATTTGAGGTCCAACAACGCGGCCGTGCTCCTGTGGGCGGCGCTGGAGGGGCAAGGGCTTGTCAGCATGCCGTCCTACATGGTCGGCGACGCGCTGGAGTCGGGCCGCCTGCGGGCGGTATTGAACGACTACGCCGCGGCGCCTTTGACGATACGCGCCGTCTATCCCCACGGCCGTCACCTTTCGGCGAAGGTTCGAACCTTCGTCGACTTCCTGGCCGCCCGATTCGGACGAGACGCACCGTGGGACAGATCGCCAAAATGCAGCAGCAAGACAGCTGCCGTTGGCGCCGGCCGCAAGCATCGTGCTAGAGGTGGGAGCCCGCACTTGATATAGGGCAGACGAGATTTCGCCTCCCTTTCAGCCATGTGGGACATCGAACAGCTGGCGGATGCGCAAAACCAGGGCGGCGATTGGCGGCCTGCCGGCGGCACCGTGATCGCCCACGACTCCAGGACTGCCCGCCTTGGCGCGTCGTGACAGCGTCACGCTGATCTCGTCGGCGATGCTGGGCCGCTCGCGCATCAGGCTGGCCAACGCCGCCTGGCCGACCTCGTAGACAACGGTGAAGGTCAGGGCGCGGACGGTTCCCATCTCGCCGGCGCCGGTGAAGAGCCCGCTTTCGCCGAAATAGTCGCCCGGTGCCAACCGGCTCAACTCGAGCTCACCCTGCTCGCTGTGACGCGACATGACGACCACGCCGGTACGGATGATCACCAGGCAACTGAGCTTGGTGCCTTCCTCGACCAGTACATCGCCCTTGCGATAGGCCTTGCGCGTCATGGTCTCGGCCAACGCCTGCTTCTCCGCGTCGGTGAGCGAGGCGAACAGGGGAACCGCGTCGACGAGGCGCAGCGCGGTGGCTTTCGGCGCTGCCGACGGCGCCACCGCTTGCGGCTGGACGATGGCAGCCGCCCCAGCTTCCTTGGGCTGGGCCAGGACCAGCCCCGCTGCCCGGGCGTGGCGATAGATCAGATCATAGACCTCGTGCTTGGCCGCGGCTGCCGCCCCGAAATCCTGCACACGGAACGCCAGCTCGAACTCGATCGCCTGCGCATCGAGCGACTTGATCTCCACAGTCGGCGCCGGCGCCGACATGATGGCATTGCTGCTGAGCAGGACGTTGCGCATGACGTCGGAGATCGCCGACGGCGCCATGGTCGGCACGATGCGCACCTTGAGCTTCACGCCGTGGCTGCGGTTGGGGCTGCTGAGGTTGGTGAGCTGAGCCTTGGCCAGGCTGCTGTTGGGCAGCACGACAAGGTCATTCGAGCCATTGAGCAGATGGGTCGCTCGCCAGTTCGTCTCGATGACACGGCCCTCGGTGCCATCGCTCAGCACGATCCAGTCGCCGACGTCGTAGACCTTGCTGACGTTGAGCGCGATGCCCGAAAAGACGTCAGCCAGCGTGCTCTGCAGGGCAAGGCCCAGGATGATGGCGAACACGCCGGACGTGGCGATCAGGGTGCCGACCGGGGCGCTGAAGACGTAGGCCATGACCGACAAGGCGGCACCGAGATAGATCGCACCCACCACCAAGTCTTGCAGCAGGCGACCTTCGCGCGGCAGTCGTTCGAAGATCAGGAACACCCGGGTGAAGCCGGTCAGCACCCAGGCGGCATTGATCCACCAGATGATCTTGGCCAGGGCGACAAAAACGCGTTGGAAAGCCGGCGTCGTGTCGGAGGCGATCTCGTAGGGGATGATGTCGTGATGGTAGAGCAGCGCGGTCAGCGCCAGGAAAAATGCGAGCTGAAAGATCAGGCGACGTGTCGGATACCGGCGCAGCAGCACGCGGGTGATGAGCGCACCCGCCACGGCCAGCAGGCCCGTCTGCACGAACGGGTCGCGGGCAAGCTCACCGAGCTTCAGGCTCTCCATCACGGCCTGCCCGGCAGCCACACCGTCATGCCGGGTTGCAGATCGGCTCCGGCCGCGACGGGATCCAGTCTCAGGCGGAAGCTGTTGAGATCGTGATCGCCCACCGCGCGCGCCGCCCGCCAGGTCGCGAACTCTCCCAGCGGGCGCAGCTCCGTCACGCGCGCCGCGACCGGCTTGCCGTCATCGGTCCGCAATTTGACTTCGCTCCCCACCGTCAGATCTCCCAAGGCATCTTCGCGCAAGGTAAAGGCAAACCACCGCTCCTGTCCCACGTCGAGGGTGAGCACCGGCTTGCCGACCGGGATGATCTCGCCCAGCTCGGCGACCAGGATGCCGACCGTGCCGTCGACCGGCGCGAGCAACCGCGTCTTGTCGAGCTTGGCCTGCAGACTCGCGACCGTGGCGGCCGCCAACGCTACCCGGGCATCGGCCAGCGCCCGCTCCTCGGTGGTCGGTCCTGCTTTGGCGGCGGCGAGCTGCGACTTCTTGAGAGCAAGATCGGAA
>Ga0081455_10007461_pt1 | contig 11516 bp, 10 predicted proteins | sample TabmetS3T2R1_FD_70207 | JGI IMG/M metagenome (GOLD analysis project Ga0081455, IMG submission 70207) | Tabebuia heterophylla rhizosphere microbial communities from the University of Puerto Rico - S3T2R1 | ecosystem: Host-associated > Plants > Roots > Rhizosphere ...
GGGCGCCACCCCTGGCAGGTCGGGCTCGCGGTGCTCGGCATCGCGCTGGGCGTGGCGGTGGCGGTCTCGATCGACCTCGCCAACGAGAGCGCGCGGCGGGCGTTCTCGCTCGCCACGGAGGCGGTCACCGGGCGCGCGAGCCACCAGATCACCGGCGGCCCGTCCGGCCTGCCCGAGGATCTGTACCGCCGGCTCAAGGTGGATCTGGGCGTGCGCCTGGCGGCCCCGGTCCTGTCCGGCGAGGTCGCGGCCGCGGACATCCCGGGTCGCACCTTCGTCATCCTCGGAATCGATCCGTTCTCGGAGGCGCCGTTCCGGCCCTACCTGGGCGAAGAGCGGGCCCGGACCGCGTCGAGCGCACCCGGCGCCACCGCGGCGGAGCGCCGCGGGCCGCCCCCGCGCGATCGTCTCGCCACGGTCGCCGAGCTGCTCACCACGCCGGGGGCCGTCCTGTTGTCTCGGGCCACCGCGCGCGATCTCGGCCTGGCGGTGGGCGGTCGGCTCGCGGTGCGCGCTTCGGGGATTCGCCGCGAGCTGACGGTGGTCGGTCTGCTGGACCCGGTCGATCCGGCGAGCGCCCGCGCCCTCGACGGCCTGCTGGTCACCGACATCTCGAGCGCCCAGGAGATCTTCGGCGCGGCGGGACGGCTTGGCCGCGTCGACCTCATCGTCGCGGATGACGCGGCCGGGCGCGCGCTACTGGAGCGCATCGCGCGCGCGCTCCCCTCCGGCGCAGACTTGGTCGTGGCCGGTGCCCGGGCCGGCACCACCGCGCAGATGATCCGGGCGTTTCAGTGGAACCTCACCGCGCTCTCGCTCCTGGCCCTCGTGGTCGGCATGTTTTTGATCTACCAGACGATGACGTTCTCGGTGGTGCAGCGGCGCCCGCTGATCGGATCCCTGCGGGCCATCGGGGTGACGCGCGCCGAGATCTTCGCCCTCGTGATGGGCGAGGCCGCGCTGATCGGCGCAGCCGGGACGGGCCTCGGGCTCGCCCTCGGCTGGGCGCTCGCCCGCGGGCTCCTCGGCCTGGTGACGCGCACCATCAACGATCTCTACTTCGTGCTCTCGGTTCGCGACGTCGCGCTGGAGCCGCTCGCCCTCGCCAAGGGCGTGCTCCTCGGCCTGGGCGCCACGCTCGCCGCGGCGCTGGCCCCCGCGCTCGAGGCGACCGCCTCGCCACCGCGGGTGGTGATGAGCCGAGGCGCGCTCGAGACCGGCGCGCGGCGGATGATCCCGCGCGTGACGTGGCTCGGCGTCGGCCTGTTCGGCGTCGGCGGCCTCGTGCTCGCGCTGCCCGGCGGCATCGTGAGTGGGTTCGCCGGTCTCTTCGTGCTGATGATCGGCTGCGCGCTCCTCGCCCCGGCCTCGGCGCTCGCCCTCCTGCCCCTGCTCCACCCGCTCGCGGCCAGAGCCTTCGGGACGCTCGGCCGGCTCGCCACCCGCGGCATCGTGGCCGCGCTGTCCCGGACCGCGGTGGCGATCGCCGCGCTGATGATCGCGATGTCGGCGGCCACCGGCGTCGGGATCATGATCGCGAGCTTCCGCGAGGCGGTCGTGGGCTGGCTGGAGGGCACCCTGCGCGCCGACGTGTACGTGTCGGCGCCGAGCCTGGTGGGCAACCGGCCGGACGCCACCCTCGATCCCGCGCTGGTGGCGCGGCTGGCCGCCACTCCCGGCGTGGCTCGCGCGGGCACGTCCCGCGGCGTCCTCGTCTCCGGCCCCGGCGGCCCGGTGCAGGTGGTGGCGCTCGACGTCGATCCTGCGCGCCCTCCGCGCTGGCGCTTCCGCGAGGGAAGCGCGGACGCGGTCTGGAGCGAAGGCGGCCGGACGGTGATCGTGTCCGAGCCTTTCGCCAACCGCCGCGGCGTCCGGGCCGGCGACGTGGTTCGGCTTCGCACCGACCGCGGCGAGCGCGACTTTCCGATCGGCGGCGTGTTCTACGACTACGGCTCGAGCGCGGGGGTAGTGGTGATGAGCCGCCGTACCTACGATCGCTTCTGGGACGACCGCGCGGTCTCGGGCGTCGCCATCGAAGCCGCGCCCGGCGCCGATCTCCCGGCCTTGATGGCCGCGCTCCGCGAGCGCGCCGCCGGTGGCCAGGAGCTCGTGATCCGCTCCAATCGTGCCCTGCGCGAGACGTCGCTCGAGATCTTCGACCGCACCTTCGCCATCACCGGCGTGCTGCGCGCGCTCACGGTCCTTGTCGCCTTCATCGGCATGCTCGCCGCGCTGATGGCGCTTTCACTCGAGCGCGCCCGCGAGATCGCGGTGCTCCGCACGCTCGGGCTGACGCCGCGCCAGGTGTGGGGGCTGGTGACCGCCGAGACCGGACTGATCGGGCTCCTGGCCGGAGTGCTCGCCGTCCCCGGCGGGCTCCTGCTGGCCGGCATCCTGGTCTTCGTGGTCAATCGCCGCTCCTTCGGGTGGACCATGCCGATCGATCCGTCGCCCGCGATTCTCGTTCAGGGCGTCGCGCTCTCGGTGCTGGCTGCGGTGCTGGCCGGCCTCTACCCCGCGTGGAAGATGTCCCGCGCCCTGCCCGCCGATGCGCTCCGCGATGAGTAAGCGCGCGCTCGTGGTGGTCGGCCTCACGCTCGTGCTCGTGGCGGGCGCGCTGGCCTCCTTCGCGCGGTGGCCGAGCCGCGACCGGGCGGAGCGGGTCGGCGTCCAGGCCACCCTGGCGGTGAGCGCGGCGCTCGGCCCGGACGCGCCGTCGGGCTTCGCGCGCGCGGTGGCGGCGCGGCCGTTCTCGTTCCCCGCCGACCACGGGCCGCATCCCGAGTTCCGCACCGAGTGGTGGTACTACACCGGAAATCTCGAAACCGCGGAGGGACGGCACTTCGGCTTCCAGCTCACGTTCTTCCGCGTCGCGCTCGCGCCGCCGGTGGCCGGAGTCGAGCGCGCCTCCGCCTGGTCGGCGAGCCAGCTCTATCTCGCGCACTTCGCCCTCACCGACACCGCGGGCCAACGGTTTCACGCCTGGAGTCGTCTCGACCGTCAGGCGCTCGGCCTGGCCGGAGCCCGTGCGACGCCGTTTCGCGTCTGGCTCGGCGACTGGTCGGCCGAGAGCGAGTCGCCGGATGGCCTGCCGGTCCGGCTCCACGCCGGCGAGGACGACGTCGCCATCGACCTGATCCTGACCAGCGACAAGCCGGTCGTCCTGCAGGGCGATCGCGGCCTGAGCCGGAAGGGTCCCGAGCCGGGCAACGCGTCGTACTACTACTCCCTGTCGCGGATGAGCGCGCGCGGCACCGTGCGCGTGGACGGGACGCCGTGGTCGGTGTCCGGGCTCGCCTGGATGGACCGCGAGTGGAGCACCAGCGCGCTCGGCCCCGAGCTGGTGGGCTGGGACTGGCTCGCGCTACAGCTCGACGACGGCCGGGAGGTCATGGTGTACCGTCTCCGCCGGCGCGACGGCACGGCGGACGCGCTCAGCGCCGGCGCGCTGATCGGAGTCGACGGCGTCGCGCGGCCGCTCGATCTCGACCAGGTGCGTCTCGATGCGCTCGATCACTGGACGAGCCCGCGGAGCCATGTCCGCTACCCGAGCCGCTGGCGTCTCGCGGTGCCCGGCGCGGGGCTCGTGCTCGAGATCGTCCCGCGCCTGGCCGACCAGGAGCTGATCGTGGGCACTCGCTACTGGGAGGGCGCGGTGCGCGGGGAGGGCCGCGCCGACGGCCGCCCCGTCGCGGGCCGGGGATACGTCGAGCTGGTGGGCTACGGCGAGTGACCCAAGCCGGGAGCGCCTCGGCCGTCTCAACCTTGCCGAGCATGTACCATGCGATCGTGACCAGGCTTGCGATCGTCGTGCTGGCGGCCGTTCTGTTCGGAGGTTGCGGGCTGCAGCCGGCGCCCTACAACGGACGCCAGTCGTGCCAGGGCGTCGGCGGCACCTACACCTCCGACGGACGCTGCCTCGCCGGCAGCGCCTGACCGACCTGGGGTCAGGTCTTACATTGCGACATTTCTTCGCGTAAGCCGTAGTCGCGCGCGGGACGGAAATGTCGCAATGTAAGACCTGACCCCTTTTTACGTGCCGATCGCGACGCGGCCGGGGGCCCGGCGGACCCGGCGTCGGACCGCCTCCGCGAGGCTGCCGTAGATGCCGGCGGGCAGGAAGATGATGAAGATGATCAACAGGAGGCCGTAGATCGTCTCCGCGATGCCGATCAGCTTGATGCCGAAGTAGATGCGCAGGTACTCGCTGAGCGCGATGGTGAGCGCGGTGCCCACGAACGGGCCGAGCAGCGAGTACATCCCGCCCAGCACGACCGCGAACACGATGCGCAGTGACACGCCGATGCCGGAGAGCGTGTCGGGGTTGACGTAGGCCAGGTACAGCGCGAGCAGCACCCCGCCGAGCGCGGTCAGCGCCGCGGAGAGCGCGGTGATCGCCATCTTGAAGCGGGTGACCCGGATGCCGACCGAGGCCGCCGCGGTCTCGTCCTCGCCGATGGCCTCCATAGCCGAGCGGGCCATGCTGCGGTCCACCCGCCACCAGACCCAGAGCCCGAAGAGCCAGGCCGCGAGCCCGACGTAGTAGAACACGCGCTTGTCCGCGAACTGCAGCGTCCACCAGCCGGAGGCGGCGCCGCCGGTCTTGAGCGTGAGCCCGAGGGAGCCGCCGGTCCAGTCGCGCTCGGCCACGATGAGCAGGCGGATCACCTCGCCCACCGCGAGGGTGACGAGGGCGAAGTAGTGGCCGACGACCTGGAAGCGCGAGCAGGGATACGCCACGACCAGCGCCAGCACCACCGTGACAAGGACCGCGAGGACCCCGCCGAGCCACGGGGTCATGCCGTAGTAGTTCCAGAACAGCACGGTGGCGTACGCGCCCACCCCGAGGAAGGCCCCGTGGCCGAGCGACACCAGGCCGAATCGGCCCATGAGCGACCACGCGTTGCCCACGAACGACCACAGGAAGATCTGGATGATGACGTGCCAGATGTACTCCTGGGCCGCCCCCAGCGGCAGCATCGGACCCAGCGCGAGCGCCACCAGCGCGAGCAGTCCGACCACGCGGAGCGGCGTCATGCGCGCTTGGCGAAGATGCCGCCCGGGCGGACGAACATCAGCACGATGAAGATCACGAAGGCGATGACGTAGCCCATCTCGGTCGAGACGATGACCCCGCCCACCGAGATGACCTGCGCCATGATGAACGCGGCCACGAAGGCGCCCACCATGTTCCCGAGCCCTCCGAGCACGCAGATCATGAAGGTCAGCGGCCCGAAGGCGCCGCCGAAGTACGGATGGACCGCGTACTGGATGATCAGGAGCGCACCGGCGACCCCCGCCATCGCCCCGCCCACCGCGGAAGTCACCAGGTAGAGCCGCTGCGGCCGCGCGCCCATGAGCGCGATGGCCTCGCGGTCCTGGCTCACCGCGCGGATGGCGGTGCCGGTGTAGGTGCGGGTGAGGAACACGTACAGCGCGATCATCACCGCGATGGCCAGCCCGAAGGCGAGCAGGCGGGTGACCGAGATGAAGATGCCGCCCACCTCGAGGGTCGGCATGCTCACCCGGATCGAGCGGTGGTCGGTGCTCCAGAAGAGCGTGGCCGCCGACTGGATGAAGAACAGGAGCCCGCCGGTGGCGAGCAGCTGGTTGATGGGCGGGCTCGCCAGGATCGGCGTGATGATCAGCAGGTGCACCACCGCGCCGAGCAGCGCCCCGACCGCGATCGAGCCCAGGCCGGCCAGCCAGAGGGGCCAGCCGTAGTGGGTCACCAGAAAGTAGACCGCGTACATGCAGAGGGCGACCAGGTCCACGTACGCGATCCACACGATGTCGATGACGCCGAAGATCAGGTTGAGGCCGAGGGCGAGCAAGGCCAGCACGCCGCCGAGCAGGATGCCGTTGACCACCGCCTCCAGGATGAAGATCGGGTCGATCACCGCTCAGAGCCCCACGTAGGCCTGGCGCACGAAGTCCTGCTCGGCCAGGTCGGCGGCGCGGCCTTCCACCTTGATGCGGCCCACTTCCAGGAGGTAGGCGCGGTCCACGAGCTTGAGGACTTGCCGGACGTTCTGCTCGACGATCAAAATGGTGAATCCACCTTCCCGCACGCGTGCGATCATGTCGAAAAGGCGCAGCACCATCACCGGGGCCAGCCCCATCGACGGCTCGTCGAAGAGGATCAGCTTGGGGCGCGACATGAGCGCGCGGCCCACTGCGAGCATCTGCTGCTCGCCGCCCGAGAGGCTGCCCGCGCGCTGGCGCTGCCGCTCGGCCAGCACCGGGAAAAGCGTGTAGACGCGCTCCAGGCTCTCGCGGAAGTGCGCACGGGCCGTGGGCAGGAAGGCGCCCATCTTGAGGTTCTCGGCGACGGTGAGCAGGGGGAAGAGGCGCCGCCCCTCCGGCACGTGCGCGATGCCGTGCGCCACGATGTCGTAGGCGGGGTGGCCGGTAAGGTCTGCACCCTCGAAGGCGATGCGGCCGGCGCGCGGGGCGATCAGCCCGGAGATGGCGCGCAGCAGGGTGGTCTTGCCCGCTCCATTGGGGCCGACCACCGCCACCGCCTCCCCGATGGCCACGCGCAGGCTCACGTCCCACAACGCGGTGAAGGCGCCGTAGCCGGCGGTGACCTGGCTCAGCTCGAGCATCGAGCTCTCATCCGAGCACGACCTTCTCGCCCAGGTACGCCTCGATCACCTGCGGGTTCTCCGCGACTTCGCGCGGGCTGCCCTCGGCGATCTTCTCGCCGTGGTCGAGGACGACCAGGCGGTCCACCACGCGCAGCAGCGTGGCCATGATGTGCTCGACCCACACGATGGTCACGCCGAGCTCGCCCCGGATGCGTCGCAGCATCTCGGCTGCGTCGTGCATCTCGGTGGGATCGAGGCCGCCCAGGCTCTCGTCGGCGAGCAGCAGGGTGGGGCCAGTGGCGAGCGCGCGGGCCAGCTCGAGCTTCTTCAGCCCGCCCGCGCCCAGCAGCGACGTCGTCGCCCCCGGATCGGACGGCAGCCCCACCAGCGCCAGCACCTCGTGCGCGCGCTGCCGCGCCTCCGCCTCGGTGCTGCGCCGGGCCGCCCCGAAGTGGGCGGCCACCGCCACGTTCTCGAGAATCGACAGCTTGCGGAAGGGCCGGGGGATCTGGAAGGTGCGGGCGAGCCCGCGATGGCAGATCGCATCGGGGGTGGTGCCCGCGATCTCGTCGTCCTTGAAGCGAATCGAGCCCGACGTCGGCGCGAGCGCCCCCGAGATGCAGTTGAAGCAGGTGGTCTTGCCCGATCCGTTGGGCCCGATGAGGCCCAGGATCTCGCCCGGCTTCACCTCGAAGGAGACCGCGTTGAGCGCGGTGAAGCCACCGAACTGCTTGGTGAGCCGGTTGACGGTGAGCACGAAGGCACGGCGCGAGGTGAGGACCGGGGTCGGCCCTCACCTCGCGATCTGGATCAGCGGGCCGCCCAGGGCGACCCGGCGGGCAGCAGGACGGGCGGATTGGGAGTGGCGATGATCTCCGGCCACACGTGGCGGAACTGGCCGTCCACGATCTGGAAGACCGCGGCGACCGCGCGCTCGTTCTGGCCGCGCATGGGATTGCCTTCACCCGCGAACTTCACGCCGTAGCCCTGCATGGTGCCGCCTGCCGGGATGTCGGTCTCGCGGGCCGCCGCAGCGAGCGCCTCCGCGGTGAAGCCGCCGTGCTTCTGGATGGCGCGCGGCAGCACGTCGTTCAGCAAGATCCACATGTTGTTGAAGCCCATCGACACGTGCGGGGCGATGTTGTTGACCGGGATGTCGGGCTCGAAGGCCTTGTAGCGCTTCACCATCTCCTGGGTCATCGCGGCCACGCCGGGCTTGAGCTTCTTGGCGTCGATCAGCTGCGACGCGGGCGGATCCGCAGTGTGGAAGCCCTCCGCGTCCTTGCCGAAGGCCTCCTTCAGCTTGGCGAGCTGGCTGTGACCGGCGCCGTGGCCGATGTAGATCCGCACCCGCAGGCCCTGCTCCTTGGCCTGGTTCAGGAACAGGTTGATGTCCGGGTTGTAGCCGGTGTGGAAGAGCACGTCGGGCCGCGCGGCCCGCAGCTTGGTCACCAGAGAGGAGAGGTCGGCGGCCTGGATCGAGTAGCCCTCCTTCAGCACCACCTGCATGCCGAGCTTCTTGGCCTGGGACTCGTTCGATGCGGCCACCCCGGTGCCGTACGGTCCGTCCTCGTGGATGATGGCCGCCCGGATGTCCTTCACCGGCTTCTTGAGCTTGTCCTGCGCGTAGTGGGCCACGTAGTCCACCGTGCCGGTGCCGAACAGGCTGCCGTTGGGCTGGGGCCGGAAGGTGTACTGGAGGTTGCGGTCCTTCACCACCGCGTCCGCGATGGCGGTGGTGATCCAGAGAAACTTCTTCTGCTTGTCGACCCGCTCCGCGATGGGCACCGCGTGCGCGCTCGAGTAGATGCCGGCCAGGATGTCGACCTTCTCGACGTTGAGCAGCCGCTCCGCCTCGTTGATGGCCACGTCGGCCTTGGACTGGCTGTCGCCGTCCACCTGGACGATCTTGTATTTGCCGAGCACGCCACCCTTTTCATTCACGTAGTCGATGATCATCTTGGCCCCGCGCCAGCAGTTCAGCGAGCCGGCCGCCGAGAAGGGCCCGGAGTGATCGTAGAGCGTGCCGATCTTGATGGTCTGAGCCTGCGCGCCCGCCGGAGCCGCCGAGCCGGCGAGCAGCGCCAGCGCGCCGAGCGCGGCCAGATGAGACCGCATGCGTCGAGACTTCATGGTCTGCCTCCTCGTGTGATTGCCCTGCTCAAGGGTTGCCCCGATTGCGTGGGCGCGGAAAAAAGTGGCCAACCGTATCATGTCGGCCCGCGGCCGGTCAAACCTTGTGCGGTGCCGTCTCGTTCATGCGTCGCGTCGAGCGAGCACGAGCCACTCCATCCCGCGGCGCCGCTCGGGCGACCGGGCCGGCGGGGCCTCGGTGAGCACGGTGAAGCGACCCGCGAGCGCACGCGCGATGTCGTCGCGCGACACCGGGAACGGCGGGCCGTCCTGGCCGTCGCGGAGCGGGTAGAAGCAGCCGAGGAGCAGGCCGCCCGGCCGGAGGATCGCGTGCAGCGTGTCGGCGTACTCTCCGCGGCGGCGCGGGTCGATGGCGCAGAAGCACGTGTACTCCCAGACCCCATCGAAGGCCTCGCGGTGGTCGCGGGCCAGGGTGAAGACGTCGCGCTGCTCGACGGTCAGGTCGACTCCGTCGACCGCGGCGAGGCGGCGCGCCTCGGCGACGGCGGCCTCCGCGAAGTCGAAGGCGGTGACGCGGTAGCCGCGGCGAGCCAGCAACCGCGCGTCGTGGCCCCGGCCGGAGCCGGGGACGGCGAGGCGGGGCGCACTGCTCAGGGCTTGACGGCTGTCCGCCGACTGGGCGAGTGCGGGCGCCATGTCTGGGCCCCCGCAGATGAAAGTGCCGCCCGCATCGAGCCAGGCTTCGAGGGCCGGTGCCGGTGCGCCCAGCTCCCAGCCGTCTTGACCCTCGGCGTAGAGGCCGTCCCAGAAGCCCGAGGTGCTTACGGGTGGGCGAGGCTCGGCCATTCGAGACCCTCGAAGTCGGAGATGGTGCGCTCGGCGCCGGCGGCGAGCAGCTCGGCATCGGTGTGCGCGGTGGTGACGCCGACGGCGCGCATGCCTGCGGTGCGCGCGGCCTGGATGCCGACCGGCGCGTCCTCGAACACCACGCAGTGGCCCGGCGTCACCCGCAGCCGTCGCGCCGCCTGCGCCCATACCTCCGGGTCGGGCTTGCCCAGCATCACGTCGTCGGCGGTGACCACCACGTCGAAGAAGCGTAACAGCCCGAGGTCGTCGAGCAGCCGCTCCGCGTCCCAGCGCGAGGCGGAGGTGCCGACTGCGCGCGGCACGTGATGCCGCTCCAGCGAGTGGAGGAACTCACGCACGCCGGGTACCGGCTCGAGCCCGGTCTGCGCGCGCGCCTGGTAGAGATCGCGCTTCCGGCGGGCCAGCCGCCGCGCCTCCGCACCGCTCACGCGCCGGCCGAGCAGCAGCGGGATCGCCTCCTCGCTGGGCCGCCCGATGGTCAGCCGCCAGTGCTCGGGATGCGCCGGCTCGGTGCCCAGCTCCGCCAGCAGCGCCCGCCACGCGTGCCGGTGGTGCGCGCCGCTGTCGATGAGCACGCCGTCCATATCGAAGATCGCGGCGGTCACGAGTGGCCGTCTACTTCTGCAAGACTCTTCATCTGCGGGGGCCCAGACATGGCCCCCGCACTCCCCCAATCGGCGGGCAACCGTTTGCTCGCGCGGCCGATCAACGGAGCCGATACAGCGGGGCCAGCAGGTGGAAGGTGTCGCGGGCGGCGCGCGCGTAGTCGCGCGGCTTCCACTTGGTGGCCTCCTCGGCGGGGACCGCGCGGCCCAGCACGAACTGGCCGTCGCGCGTGCGCAGGAGCTCGTCGCCCAGCCGCGCCACCGCGTCGGCGGGGAGGTCGGTGAGGATCGCGGCCGGCGCGTCGTCGTGCTCGTCCTTGTACCAGCCGAGGCCCTTGGCCCGGCGCAGGACGGGCACCAGCTGCCGGGTGTGACGCTTCCACGCGCTGAGCCAGCGCTTCTTGTGCGCGTGCTCGGGACCGGCCTCGAACAGGAAGCGCACGCCCTGGCGCGAGACCGCCACCTTGAAGTGACAGTGCTTCTTGTAGCCGCGCCGGTCGAGGGCGAAGGCGACCCACGTGTCGTCGGGCGGGTTCACGGTGCGCCGCGCGTGCCGGGCCACGTGCACGTACGCCTCGCCGCCGCCCACCCGGGTCACGTCCGGCAGGAGCTCGCGTCCGACCGCCTCCAGCTTGGGACGGATCCGGGTGCGGATCGCCGCCATGCGGGGCCTGAAGCCGGGGATGTCGAACACCTTGAAGTCGGACGGCGTGAAGCCGGTAAACGACATGCGGGCCTCCTCCTACTCCGGCTCGTACACGAGGTCGGGATCGAGCGGGAAGATGGGGCGCCGGACGCGACGGTATTCGAATCGCGACAGATTGGACGACGACAGGCCGGGTGCGTCCACCTCGATGATCTCCTTCGCGATGGGCTCGAAGGCGGCCCGGTAGTGGATCGTCGATTTCACGACCAGGATCTTTTCCCGGAGCGGATCGATGCCCACGAACCGGATCATCTCCGGATCGAGCGTCTGCCAGCGGTAGGAGATGAGTATCACCCTCACGTCGTCGACGTCCAGGACCGCGGTGGGGCCGAGGCGGCCCGGCAGGCCGTGCATCATCGGCCCGCGGTGGACGAAGCGGCCGTCGGAGAGCGTGCGCACCACGCCGGTCACCCGGAGCGGCGCACCGTGACGATCGTCGACCTTGCCGCCGACGTCGAGGGTGACGCGGGCGCCCACGCCGGCCGCGGCGCACGCGGCCACCGCGGCGCGGTCCCAGATGCAGGCGACGGTCGCGCCGCGCGCGCCCACCCGGAGCAGCTCGCGCAGGATCTCGGTGCCGTCGCCGGCGGCGCCGCCGCCGGTATTGTCAGCCATGTCGGCGAGCACGATGGGGCGGCCATCGGCGGCGAGGGC
>Ga0081455_10007462_pt1 | contig 11516 bp, 13 predicted proteins | sample TabmetS3T2R1_FD_70207 | JGI IMG/M metagenome (GOLD analysis project Ga0081455, IMG submission 70207) | Tabebuia heterophylla rhizosphere microbial communities from the University of Puerto Rico - S3T2R1 | ecosystem: Host-associated > Plants > Roots > Rhizosphere ...
TAGGTCGCTGCCAGGTCTTCCAAGCGCAAAGGCATCTTCCGATCAAACGACCGTCGCACGCGCATGGATTTGCCGCGGGGTGGAGCAGCCCGGTAGCTCGTCAGGCTCATAACCTGAAGGTCGTAGGTTCAAATCCTGCCCCCGCAACCACTTTGACCGAGCTCTTGTCGGTCGCAAAATAGGGCCGTCCCACGTGGGACGGCCCTATTTTTTTCTGGTCAACCGGCCGCGAGCCGGAAGACAGTGCCGATCAGTGCGCTTCGCCGAGATCGAACGATCAGCCAACCATCCTGTCTTGTCCTTCCCAGTACTTTGCACGTAGTGCCTTTTTGTCCACCTTGCCCACCGCGGTGAGCGGCAGGCGGTCGACAAAATCGACCTGCTTGGGCGCGTGCGTGCCGCCTTTTCGGTCCTTCACCAGCTGCATGAGCGTCTCGGGGGTAGGTCGCGTTCCTTCCTTGGCAACAACCAGTGCCGTGACGGCCTCGCCCCATTTTTCATGCGGCACGCCGGTCCCCTAAGGCGAATGGTGGAAGCGACAATGGCACATCAAGCCATGGTCAATTCGATTGCTGGCGATGTGGATCGGGAGATTGAAAATCTCCGTCAGCGATCAATTCGCTCATATTGTTGCAAAGGAGACCCGTGCCGAAATGAACTATCTTGCTGACATTGCCGACTGGAGCGTTGTGGCACTGGCTTTCCTGCTGTTCGTGGTTCAATCGCTTGCATATGAATCCGGAGGCTGGCTTGGACGTCGGCATGCCGCCCGGAATGAAAGCCCGCCGGAAGGCGTTGGCGTTGTGGTTGGCGGCTTGCTCGGTTTGTTGGCCTTCATTTTGGCGCTCACGCTCTCCTATGCCAACAACCGCTTCGCCGAGCGTCGCGCGGGAACACTAAACGAGGCGAACGCCATCAGCACGGCATGGCTGCGGGCTGAAGCCATCGGTCATCCTCGAGGCGAAGAGATTGCCCGCCTGCTGGAGGAGTACATCAAAGTTCGCATGGAATTTGTCGAAGCAGGGCGGGACAAGGACGAGATTGACCGGCTCAATCAGACGACAAACGCGCTGCAATCCAAGATCGGAGGGCATCTTGCGGTAATTGTCCGTGAGCAGCCGAATACAGTCTCGACGTCGCTCATGGCTTCCCTCAATGACGCTTTCGACGCGGCGACCACCGAGCGGTTCGCCTATTCCTTTCGGCTCCCACCGCAGATCTTCTGGTTGCTCATTGGCATGAGTCTGCTGGCGGCGGCGGCGCTTGGGTATCAGATCGGCGTCAGGCGGCAGCAGTTACGCGTCCTCGTGGCGGCGCTATTCATCATGTGGACGATCGTGACCATCGACATTCTCGACCTCGCATCTTCTCGGGTGGGAGCCTTCCGGACGAATGCGGACGTCTATCGATGGACGCTGCAAAGCTTCAAGGGAGGTATCCAAATTCCGCCCTTGAAGTAGGCCTCCTGGGAAACCTGGCATCGGTACTGACTTCGTTCTCTCGTGATAAAAATTGACGATGATCGCCGTGAGGAAGGTCGACGTGGCCTCGGTAGGCGGAAGTCCTCCGAATCAGAATGGAAGCACGTAGTTCAGGATCGCGATCTGCCGCAGCAGCACTTTGCGGATCACGTGCGAGGCCTGAACGTGATCGGTGAAGATCGCGGCATCGGCCGCCGCACCGGCTGGCAAGTCGGCGGCGGTTTTGTCGTCGTCTAGCTTAATACGGACGACGAGGGGCGCCGCTTGCACCTCCTTGGGTGTGACGGCGAGCCCGGATGCCTGGACCTGGCCAGTCGAGATGGCTTGCAGCACAGTCACAACCTTGCCGGTGAAAATCCGGCCTGGCAGGAACTTGAAAGTCACTTCCACCGGCTGTCCCGCTGTCACGAAGCGACTATCGATTTGTTGCAGCTCCACTCCGAGAATGGTTTCGGATGTATCGATGAAAGCCATCACGGGCGAGAGCGGTAGGCTGGAGACGCGCGCGCCCTTGCGAAGGGCCAGGTTGGTGACATACCCGTCAGTCGGGGCACGCACTGTCGTTTTGTCGAGGTTCCACTGGGCTCCGACAATCTGAGCCTTGAGTTGCTCGACGGCGGCCTGGCGCTGCTCGACATCGAACACGCGGCCGGCATTGGCGCGGGCGAGCTGGCTCATCTCCTGGAGTCGCGTTTCCTCGAACTTGAGCTGTGCCTTAAGCGCATCGAGGCTGGCTTGATAGGGCGTGGGGTCGATGCGGAACAAGACATCGCCGGCCTTGAGCGGGGTATTGGCGCTGACTGGGACCTCAAGCACCTCTCCCGCGACATCGGGCACGATGGGAACCGAGTTGCGCACCACCACTGCCTTGCCCTCCGGCGCACCCCAGCCCATGGGAATGAAAAGGCCGACTAGCAGCAAGATCAGCACAATCGCCGGCGAGCATTTCCAGAACAGGTTGAAGCGAACGATGCGCAGCTTCACCAGCGCGAACAGGAGGACGAGGTAAGCGTTGAGGAGCGCGACGATCATTGCGAGGCCTCGGCATTGCGGAGAGGCCAATCCACATAGGCCCAGATCAGCACGACCGGCCACAGGGGGAGAGCGAGAAAGAGAGTGATCCATCCGGCCATCCGCACCGCCTGTTCCTGCGGATGATGCCGTATCTTTGCGATGTGACCGGGTAAGGCCCCTGCGATGAAAATCATTGCACCGGCGCTTGCCACCAGGATCAGCAGCACGATCCAGGCGAAGAGATCGAGAAGTGTCACCAGATGCCCTCCTTTGCTTCTGCTCCCTCCCTTCAGAACCTGTACGAGAAGGTGATTTGCCCCCAATCGCCCTGCAGGCGATTGGTGTTGGAGAAGTCGCGCAGATACTTCAGCACGATCGCGGCCTTGCCTTTGAGGAATTCAGGCGACCAAAGGAGGGCAGGGCCGATGCCGACCGCTTCGCCCAAGAAGGGACCAAATGCGGCACCGCTACCGCTGTCGCCATCGAGTTGCTTGTACCAGTACCCCTGAATGCCAATGGCGAACGTCGGTGCCAAAAATTGGTTCACGATGAAGTCGAGATGGAATTCGGTGCCCGTATGGTAGTCGGTCGCGGGATTGGTCGTGTTGACCATGATCCCGGGCAGTAGCGAGATTTCTGTGCCCGTCTGCTTGTGGAACCAGGTGAGACCGAGCTGAGTATCGAAAGCCCAATAGTTGCGTCCGACATTAATCAGCGAATTGACGTCGTAGTGACCGGTCGGTGCCACGATATACTCGGTGAGCTTCACGTTGAAATCACCGAAGTTCCAGTAGAGGGCGAACGGATTCAGCAACATGTCGCCAAAGCCGGTATCGGAGTCTCCGCCGGCGAGCGTCCCGAACAGCCGGGTCTGCAAAGACACGCCCATGCTCGCATGACCCACGATGGGAATGCCGAGGCCTGTCTGCAGGCGTCCGCCAAGAACCGGCTGTTCGAAAGTGTATGCTGGTGCCAGATATTCGTAGACCGCGAAAGCGCTGAGCCCGAAGGTCTGGCGGCCGTTCAGGATCGCCTTTTGCGCCTGGCCGCCGAAGAACAACGTCTGACTTGCCATAGTGAAACCTGGCTCCGGCGGCACCGCGACCAGGAACGAGCCGAAGGCGCCCGGGAAATAGTCACTTGCTGCACCTTCGCTCGCTTGTGCCACATCCACTGACATAACCTGCGTCAGTGTTGCGGCCGCACTCACCGCATACGCCACTATTCTCCGCATCTACTTCCCCCGGCGTATCGTCCTACTGGCGCTTCGGCAGTTTATCTTTCTCGGCCAGGATGGCGCGGTCGATCACGGTGAACAGGTAGGCGTCGGGCGCGAGCGTGCAGCCACCACGGACCAGCATCGCGAGCTGACCGCCTCGCTCGTCCTGCGGCAGCGAGACGCCGCGATAGCGTGCCGAGTGCTCGGCCAGGAAGGTCGCGAGCTGCTTGCGCTCCTCGGGCTGCATCACCTGCGCGTCGCGGCAGGTCATGTAGACCGCTTGTTCGAAACTGAGCCGCGGGGTTTGGGCGTGGCCGACCATCGGAGTGGCAAGCAAGGCGCCGAGGGCGAGAAGGATCTTGGTTTTCATGGCTTGGTCTCCCTGGATTACTTGCCGACCGCACTTCCGCCGAGATAGCCGACCGCGCCCCCGATCAGGCCGGCACCGACGACTTGGCCGAAGCTCCCACCGGTGACGAGTCCGATGCCGGTACCGGCCGCGGCGCCAACGGCCGCGCCTTTCTCTCCGCTGCTCATGGGCCGGTCGCAGCCGGCCAAGAGACCGCCTGCTGCGAGTACAACAACCATCATCGTCGCACTTCGCCTGATTGAATCGTTCAGTCGTGCCGAGAATGCTGCGAGTATCAGGATTGCTATTGCCGTATTCATTTCCCCCTCCTTTGCGTAACGCCGCTACGGCGGCGTCGTGTCCGATTTCTGCCAATCCTTGTCGGGATCGAAGACGGTGATGGCCGAAGCCTTTGCAGCGGTGTCGGGTCCGAGATCCTGTTCGTAGACGTCGCCCGCATTGCTCACGATGAAGGTCGACACACCGGTTTCGCCGTAGCGCACGGGCCAGGCGAGGACCGCGAAGCCACCGATCATGTGGCCGTTGACGAGGTACCTATGGGCGCCGCCCGGCGCCGCCGGTCCCTGTCCATAGAGCATGCGATAGTGGTAGCCGAAGTAGCCTTGCCCAGCCTCGCGGTCGCCAGGTTGCGCCCGCGCCACCAGTGGGCCCAGAGGACTTTCAGGCTCGCCAGGCTTGGCCTCCCAGTAAAGGCCGTCTTTCTGTCCCGGCGAGCTCAACAAGCGGCGTGCATAGGTGGCGACGCCAGTCTTCATGGGATCAAGCGCGAGGTAGTCGCGCTCGGCGTCGACGACGGCGAGCAGCGTCTGCACCGTGGTGAGCTCATTGCGGCCAATGGTGCGCGCCTCGATCTCCTTCCGACCGGCGTCGACGTCATAGCGCCAGCCGTCACCTTCTTTGACCAGTGGAATGGGCAGGACGAAACCCGTCTTGCCGACCTCGACAACCGCCTTGCTATCGCCCTGCAGGACGACCTTGTGGGCTTCGTCCCAGGCGGAAAGGAACTTGGTGCGTTCCTGATCTTCGTCCTGCCGCGTGCCCGGTACGAAGTCGCGCCAGCCGCGACCAAGGATGGCCGAGACTGTCCGGTCGTCGTCCTTGCGGATCGCCTCGGTGAGCGCATCGGCTGCCTGTTCGGGCGAGGCGAATCCTCGCTGTTTCGCCGGCGCGGTCTGGGAGACTGACGGCGTCGGCGTCTGCGCGAGCCCGCTCGACGCAAGCGGAACCTCGAACGCCATCACAAGGAAAGCGCAGAAAAGGACCGGGAACCTCATCGCCGTCCTCCTCCCCGGGAACTGCCGGCTGGCCGGCCGCCGCCGCCACCGCCACGGAAATTCGGATGCGATTGCGCGCGGTTCATCTGCGCACGCCCGCGCGCAGCCTCGTGATTCACCTGCTGGCCATGGTTGACGCCGCTCAGCGCCGACGACCGCTGACCATTGCCCCGGTTCTGAAGAGCTTGATGTTGCTGACCAGCGTTCGGTCGGGCGCCGCCTTGTCCGATCTGCCCTCGATTGGCGAGCTGCGGACGATTTGCACCGGCTCCAGTATTGCCTTCTAAGCGCCCGCGGAACTGCTGCCGCTGCTCGGCGCCCGGCCGCGGACCTTGGCCGAACTTCTGGCGCGTCGCTGGATCGCGATAACCGACGCCTCTGCGATGGCTGGGATCGTGCTGCCATCGACCGTCGGAGCTGATGTTGGCGCGGTTGAAGTGGTTGTCGATGTTGACCGCGCGGTTGACGTTCACGTTGACATACGAATTGCCATGCCCGGCCCAGTTCCAGCCGCCGAACAGAGCGCCCGCTGCGGCGAAGCCCACGCCCCAGAAGAAGCCACTCACCAGAGCGCCAGCGACGGGATAGTAGATCGGTGGGTAGGCGGGATAGGGCCACGGGCCGTAGACCCAGGAGGGGTTGTAGGACGGCACGTAGACCACTTGTGGATTGGTAGGTTCGACCACGTATTGAACGTTCTCGCCCGAACCCTGGGCCGTGACCGTCTGTTGTGGCGTGCTCTTCAGATTGCCGGCGGCTGTAGCCTTGGCACGCAGGCGCTGGATCGAATCGGCGACGTCCTGTTGCTGGGAGATCATCGCGTCGCCGAGTTTCTGGGTCCAATCCAAGTGCTCGTTCATCTGTGACAGCACGCTCGGGAAGGCGACCAGCGACTTCACGCTGACGTCCCAGTCCTTGTCCTTGACTGCGTTGACGGCGGCATCGCCTTTCACGGCCGGATTTGCCTTCGACCAGCGCGCCGCCTCGACGATCTCAAGCGGATAGCCGGCGGCCATCAGGACCTGCGATAGAAGCGAGTCGGGATAGAGAGCGATCGGCGCGAGCAGTTGGTCGAGTTCTTCGGGGCGCAACGATTTTTGCCCGTCTTGTGCGACAAGACTGCCAGCCCGCATCGTCGGCAGTATCGACAACATCGAGAGTAGGAAGCCGCGACGCGGGACAGTTCTCATGACTCTGTCCTAGCTAGTCCGTGTGGGTTCTCTGATCCTCAAGGATAAGTCGCTTTTTTATGGTCGGATTTGTCGGGCTTGCGGTTCTCTTGCCGTTTCTTGCGCTTCCTTGAAGTACACTCGAGCACCTTTAGTGTAAGGTCGGCGCACCAGTGGCTGCGTCCGATAAGGCGCAGGGTGCGTCGTTAGAGAACAGTCAGGTCTTTCGCAGCCGGATTTGCCGTCGCCCAACATGTCAGTTCGAGGGGGCGTCTTGTCTTGGGCTTGTAACGAGCGCACGGTGCCGATCGGGAGAATTGCTGTCGGAAGAGAGCAACTTCGCCGCAACATCTCACGTTCCCCCGCATCGTGATTGCGTTCACTGTAGCGATCGAACGTTCATGGCGTCCAGCGCGACCACAGTGACTCATTGTGTTCTCCGGTGCATTTTCGTCGAAAGCTGGCTGTTTGATGTCGCGACGAGATAGGCGAGCGAAGGCGAGTCAATAAGACGTGCTCAACTCGTTGTGGGAAGCTGGAGTGTCACTCCCAACGAGGGGTTTGAATGACGTCTCTCGAATGCAGAAACGCACATCTCGATTTTACAAACCGCATATTTTGAAGAAGCGACTCTCGCAAAATGATTCACTGATTCCTGTTTCTCGGGCTTAGAGTTACGCGGCGTAAAATTGGGGATGCAGTCGTCGTTTGTCAGTCTATCGGGAGGCAGACATGCGAGACAAAAAAAGTGGTGATGCAACGCGTGGTGAATTTCACCTCGCGACCCGACATATCGAAAGCGTCGACGATCTCAGGGAATGCATGCGCGGCGCGGACATCGACGTTGTGCAGCTGGCGGGTGGCCAACAGCAGGGATCCCTGACGCATCTCGGCATGGACAATCTCGAGATGACCCTTGGGCGATTCGCCCTGCAGGTCCGTGCCCGCGGCATCATCAATCCAACGAGGGTAACGCTCGGGATGCTGCTCGCGAGCACAGGGCGGGTGACGATGTGGGGCAGAGAAATGAGGCGGGGCGATGTGGTTGTCATCCCGAGCGGCTGTGACCTTGAGGCGATCTTCACCACAGGCGCTGCCTACGCGGCGGTTTCTCTCCCCTTGCCTCAACTCCTCTCTCAGTTCGGTAACGAAGAATTGCTCGCTCGGCCCGACTTCTGGACAACGAGCAGCGTCTGGGCCACCGAGCGCCCTCTTGGCGAAGAGATCACGCGGCGGCTGAGCGGGATATTCCCAAGGCTGGAGCGCAATATCGCGGTGGCTTCCCTACAGGACATGGATTTCCTGCGCCGCACGATCGTCGAGGCCTTCGTGACGAGCTTGTTGGCTGCCCTTCCTCCTCTCGACCAAAGACGATCTGACTTGGCGCCTGCCCATCTTGTCCGCGACGTGGAAAACTACGCTGACGCGGCAGGTGACCGCGCCATCCATCTGTCGGAGATCTGTACGGCTCTCGGCGTATCGAGACGAACCCTTCATCGAGCCTTCTCCGATGCGCTCGACATCGGACCCGCCGCGTATTTGCGGTCTCGTCGGTTGGCTGCCGTCCATCGTGCGCTGCAACGCAGCGATCCCGAACGGACGTCCATCGGCGATATTGCGTTCCAATACGGCTTTGCCGAACCTGGCCGTTTCGCGGCGTATTACAAATCGATGTTCGGTCAGTCGCCATCGAAGTCACTGGGTTCCTTCTTTTCAGGGAGAGTCAAAACGAACGCCTTTCCAGCTTAGGCAATTGGCACAAACTGCATAGAGACTGTCTTCCCAGACGTGTAGCCTTTGTACGTCCTTCGATTGCGGCCGTGCCGTGTGCAATCGTGAAGTATATGCGATTGAATCACGTCGACGCTCCAAACGAAGGCTGAAGTGCAAGCGGAGTCGCGTGGTCATGAGAATGGTGAACGCTGCGAGCGAACATGTACGGCTAACAGGAGGTTCTATGCCGAATCGACTGTTCCCGTTCACGATTGCCTCGGGCAATCGGACTGAGCCTGTCTGGTAGGACCGCAGATGATTGGCAGCCCAATCACTGGTGCTGTCGGAAGCACACTTGCATGGACTGGTCCCTTTACTGTTCCTAGATTGAAAGACCGAGGCGTGCTCGCGACGCGTTCGGTCGCGGCCCAGAAATTCAGCCGCCCGGCGGGAGAGGTAGTGTGGCGCCACCCGCTCAATCGCCTCGTCCTCCCACCTCCACGTACCAAGCCCCTGCCGATCACAGCTCAGATTGAAGGCGGACGTACGGAAGAGTTCCTATGGAACGACAAGTTCGGCTTCTGCCCTGGAGGAGTACAGGCGAGGTTCGTTTCCGCCGCTGCAACAACTGTCCAGCTTATGTGGGCTCCAGACGCAGATACCGCCGGTAAACTGGAACCGCTACTTCCTTTCCACGATCCATTCGTGGAAATGAATGCGCGTGCGATTGGCCATGAACTCGAGAGCGCAGCGCCGGATGCCCTTTTCATTGAAAGCCTCGGTCATGCCATCGTGACCAAGATATTACGCCGATTTGTTACGCAGGCTGTCGTCGAAGCGCCGCAACACTCCGGTCTTTCACGCGAGCGTCTGCGTCGCGTGCGCGACTACATCGATGCCCATCTATCTGACGATCTTACACTCGATGCTATTGCTGAAGTTGCCTGTTTGAGCCCCTATCATCTGTCCCGATCCTTCCGGCGAGCCACCGGTATCGGTCTTCACAGATACGTAACGTATTGCAGGATAGACAAAGCGAAAGACCTGGTGCTGAACACCGATCTTCCCGTCGCACTGATTGCCATGAACGTCGGCTTCGAGAGCCCGGCCGCGTTTGCGACGCGCTTTCGTCAGATCATCGGCCAGTCACCCTCGAGCTTACGACGCAGCTGAAGCGCAATAATCAGCAAGAGAAGCGCAAGCGCGGCAAACCTGTCGGGCAGGAAGTGGCCTATCGTGATCTCGACGGGGCCTTGCGATGGTTGGCTATCGAACAGTTGATCGAAAACTGATTTCGACCCGCGCGGGATCTATCGAATACCGCGATACGGGTCAGGGTCAGCCTGTCGTCTTCGTACACGGCGCTCTCGTCAACGGCGCACTGTGGGACGACGTTGTCTTCTATCTGCCATTTGGCCTCCGCCTTCTCAGGCTCGATCTTCCTCTCGGCGCCCATAGGCTTCCGGTTGGGCAGGCTGCCGATTTGTCGTCCTTTGGGATGGCATGTCTGCTGCTCGATTTCATCGAAGCATTGGACTTGCGTGGTGTCACATTGGTGGCGAACGGCGAGGGATGTTCGATTTGTCGCCTCGCAGGCGGCAGCGACGATCAAAGGGCCGATCGAATTGACGGGATGTTGCTGACGAATTGTGACCCCGCTGGCAGCCTGGGGCATTGGCGGCAATTCGGCACGACCGTGGACAGCGATGGTCTTGAGAGGCTTGCGCGTATGCTGTCCACATCGGAAGGGCGGCGGACATTCTTTGAGCCGTTGGTCTGGACTGTACCCCCCGACGAGCAGCTGCGCGATCTTATGGGCGGATTTTTGTATGACGCGGCCATCCGGTTTGACGTGCTTCGCGCCTCGCGCGAGGCCACTGGTGCCGATATCTCTGCTTCTTCGTATGATGGTCCCGTCAAAGTTGTGTGGGGGGTGGAGGATTCGCTTTTTCCTCCCGAAGTAGGGCGGCGCTTCGCGCAGGGTTTCTCGGATTGCACGCTACAGACTGTCGAACAGGCACGCCTGCTGCTGCCCCTCGACCAGCCGGAAACGCTTGCAATCGCGCTACTGGACTTGATGGGGCAGACCCATCCTGACCACTTGCACAATGATTCCAACGCAGAGCGAACAGCCAGGAAGGGTGGAGGCGCCTGATGTACCGTCGAGGCTTCCTCCGGTGTCCACTTGCTTTGGCTGCTTCCATCGCCGTCGTGCTGCCAGCGATTGCCCAGCCTAATCCAATGCCCTCGTGGAACGATGGCGCGGCTAAAGCGGCGATCGTCGACTTTGTTCAGCGTACGACAACAGACTCAAGCAGTGAACTCGTCCCGGTCGCGGAACGCGTGGCCGTCTTTGACAATGATGGCACTCTCTGGACCGAGCAGCCGGTCTACTTCCAGCTTGCCTTTGCGTTGGATCGTGTGAAGCAACTCGCGCTGCAGCATCCCGAATGGCAATCGCGCGAGCCATTCAAGTCTATCATCGCTGGCGACATGGCTGGATTGGCGGCATCGGGGCAGAAGGGGTTGCTGGAGGTGATTGCGGCGACGCACGCCGGCATGACAACCGAGGAGTTCAGCCACACCGTCGCCGACTGGATCGCCAAGGCGCAGCACCCGCGCTTCAAACGCCCCTATATCGATCTCGTCTATCAGCCCATGATCGAACTGCTGGCCTTTCTGCGAAGCCACGGGTTCAAGACTTTCATCGTTTCTGGCGGCGGCGTCGAGTTCATGCGGCCCTGGACCGAAAGGGTCTACGGCATCCCACCAGAGCAGGTCGTCGGCTCGTCGGGTGTGGTCAAGTTCGTGATGCAGCAACCCGACAAGCCGGTGCTGATGAAGGAAGCGAAGGTCGAGTTCATCGACGATGGGCCAGGCAAGCCCGTTGGCATCAACCGGTTCATCGGTCGACGGCCGATCCTGGCGTTTGGCAATTCGGACGGCGACCAGCAGATGCTGGAGTGGACAGCGGCCGGTAGCGGCCCGCGCTTCATGGGCATCGTGCACCATACTGATGCCCGGCGTGAGTACGCCTACGACCGCCAGTCCCACGTCGGCAAGCTGGACAAGGCATGGGATGAAGCCGTGCGCCGCAAATGGACAGTGGTCGACATGAAGACAGATTGGAACACCGTCTATCCGTTTGAGAAGCAGTAGGTGGTCGATGGACGCGGTTCGAATCACCGCTTTGACCGAGGACATGATCTGGGTTCCTGGCTGCACATTCCGCATGGGGTCGGATCGGCATTATCCGGAAGAGGCGCCATCGCATCG
>Ga0081455_10007463_pt1 | contig 11515 bp, 12 predicted proteins | sample TabmetS3T2R1_FD_70207 | JGI IMG/M metagenome (GOLD analysis project Ga0081455, IMG submission 70207) | Tabebuia heterophylla rhizosphere microbial communities from the University of Puerto Rico - S3T2R1 | ecosystem: Host-associated > Plants > Roots > Rhizosphere ...
GTTTTCCGATGAGGTCTGAGTATGACTGGTATCCGCCGGCGGAAAATTCTTTGACGAAGCTTTCGATCGTTTGCAAAAGCTGTGTGGAGTAATAACCGGTGACGGTTTGCGGATGCTCATAGCTCCATGAGCCATTGAAATAACTGCGGATCATGACGCTGCGATCGTCGCGCGGCAAGAGTTTGACGTTCTCGGCAAAGCGGTTGAAATCGTCTTCACGGGAACCGCGCATCAAATAGTATTCGACGTTGGAAGTATATAAGGCTGAAACACGTTCGCCACGCTCGGAAAGGTAACGGGCGATATTCCTGAGCGCATGATCGCCGGCCAGATTGCCGACGATCGGAATAATCCGGCTTGTTTCTTCGAGTGATTTCAAGAAGCGAAAATCCTCTTCGTTCGCCAGGTAATTGCCCAATTTGCCGGTGAGGTCTTTTTCGAGCAGCAGGTCGCGATAACTCGGATAGTAAAATCGCGGAGGCCGGTTGCGACTGGTGAACTTCAAATCCAGTCCGGCGTCGTAGAAAGCGGTGTGGATGCGGTTGATCGTCTCGAACTCAGCTGGCTCGATTCGAACCCCGAAGTTTTTCACTCGGGCCAGAAGAGTGGTCCTGGTTTTTTCAAAAAGTTCGCGGCTGGCAGGCATCTTATCGAGGTAAGCGATAATTTCTTGAATGCTACGAACATCCCAGCCCTGAAGATTAGCCGGGACGGGCTTGCCGAAAAGCAGACAGAGATATTCGAGGCGATTATGCGAGACTTCGAAGAGCGACTTGAAGAGCAGGTGCTGGAGAAGGTTATCTCGGCGAATGTCAATGATGAAGACAATTTTCGGCCGAATCTGTGCGATGTATGAGAAATTTTGATCGGGTCCTACTCCGATATATGCGCCTCCGTTGAACCGCAGTTGCCTGATCTTACCGAGGACGTGCAGGTAAGATGCTTCATTTGAGATGAGATTGTCGGTGTCGAAATAGCCATTAGGTTCCGAGAACTTTTCGATCAGGCTCCCGAATTGCTGTTTACTGATCTCTGAGCCGACCGTTTCGACCGGCTGTGGGGCAGGAGATTGAACATCTCTTTTTCGCTCTTCCTGCCTGTTATCCTGGGGTAATATCGCCTGGGCGCGCTGAGCTTCCTGCAACAGCGCAGAGAGCAGAATCAGAATGAAAAAAATTGTTCGAGACATAATCCGCTCCTCGGTAGATAGCTCGTAGTACCGGCTTCAGCCGTAATTGTTCCCTCACCGAAAAATTCCGGCTGAAGCCGGTACTACGAACAATTCTTACTGTTTCTGGGCGTCGCCTGGCGACATGTCCTAAGACCTACAGCATCTATAACCATTAAGAAAGTCATTTATCATTTTACATTTGTAATTTTACATTTGACATTGAAAGAAGTCGGATCGCACTGGTCTTCTTCAATGACAAATCTAAAATTACAAATGTAAAATGATAAATGACTTTCTTAATGGCTATAGCATCCAGCATCTCCATCTTTTCCTCACAACCATCGACTTAAGTATTATCTCAGCACACTCTCTTTATGCAAAACGAGACCAGTTTGACATTGGCTGCCGGAAAAACATTACCTTTTGCCAATGAATCGCTGGGATTTTTCAATAAGAAATGAAGAATATAAAATGGATAATGGTAAATGTTTTTATGTCGCTCTACATCGTCCCCACTCCAATCGGGAACCTGGAAGACATTACGCTGCGCGCCTTGCGTGTGCTCAAGGAAGCCGATCTGATTGCCTGTGAAGATACCAGGCACACCCGAAGATTACTCGAGCATTTTGGGATCAATACGCCGACGATCAGTTATCACGAACACAATGAAAAGGCGCGAACTCCAGAACTGATTGAGCGGCTGGCGAGAGGTCAACATGTTGCCCTGGTCGCCGATGCCGGCACCCCGGGAGTCTCCGACCCGGCATATCGAATTGTCCACGCGGCGATCGAAAATGGTATTACAATTGTTCCATTACCGGGCGCAACAGCATTGATCGGTGGGTTGGTCGCATCCGGATTGCCGGTTGACTCGTTCTTGTTTCTGGGCTTTCTTCCACACAAAAAGAATGCGCGCCTGGCAAGGCTAGCGGAAATAAAAGCAAATCGCGCCACCCTCGTCTTCTACGAAGCGCCGCACCGCATACGCTATACTCTGGGGGATGCTTTGAGCGTGCTTGGCAACCGCCAGGCAGCGCTGGCCCGCGAATTGACCAAATTGCATGAGCAGTTCATCCGGGGCACTCTGGGAGAAATCCTTAGTTATTTCACTGAGCATGAACCGCGCGGTGAGATGACGCTTGTCATCGCCGGAAGCACGGATGATAATTTATCCGGTGTCGATCAGGTGCCGATAGAAGAACAGATCGATACGATCATGCGCGAGGGAGGTTTGAGCCGGAATGAGGCGATTAAACAGGCTGCGCGTTCACGGGGGTTGTCAAAACGCGAGGCTTATCAGCTAATGCTGGATAAAAAGAATAAAACATTGTGAAATGAAGAGAGATTACGCCAATGAAAACAAAGATGAGCGGAATCGATATTTATTCTGGCCAATGGCAAAAATATCTGCCGGCGACAATATTTCTGGCAGTCTTCCTGACAGCGATGCCGGTCGCCGGTTATGCGCAGCTCTTGCGCAGAAACGAGTATGGGGTCGGTGTCACGGTCGCAATCTATCAATTCGATGATACGCGCTCGAAGCAGTTTTCTCAGGTCAATACTCTCAGGCAGACTGCTTCGACTCCCCAGGAGGAGATTGATTACATTGCGCGAAATTTCGGGGCGGAAGAAATGAAGGTCCGCCACATCCGGACAGTCGGCTTACGTGAAGGAGAAGGATTTACTGATGCTCAGCCGATGAACGAAAAACAGCTCTCGTTCACAATTATCCCGCGAATCATCACCAAAAATGACGTGACCTTCGATTTTACCGCTTCTTATGACCAGAAGGTTTTGCTCGAAGTAAAAAGCGTGACGGCGAACAATTATGACACGGTGCTTCTCCGAGGCAGCCAGGGTGGGTTCGGCGTCCGGGAATTTATGGGGCCGAATGGGCCGGAACGCGTTCCCGAGACGCGCGCATTACTCGTCACGATCACGCCGGCCATCCAGACTGCGCGCAGCCTGCAGAACAAGCCCTCGGAACTTTCGCGACCGACAGACCAGTTCGGATCCAAGGTCGTTCTGGGTGAAAGCGACACATTCTATATGCCGGTGCTCATCAACCGGGTCCCCCTGAAATTCCCCCCGGGTGCACTGCCGAAGGGCTCGGTCACGATCGAGGGGATTATCACACCTGAAGGACGGGTGACGAATGTGAAAGTCCTGGACACACCGGACCCAGCGCTTAACCCAAAGGTCATCGAGGTTTTCCGTCAATATCGATTCAACCCGGCGAAATTGAATGGTCGCGCGACTTATGCGACCTGGCGCGAAACAATAAACTTGAGCAAACTAGCCATTCCCTAAAGGATTATGTCATCAATCCCTGGATTTTGCCTTACTTGTGGCGACCCGATCGATGTGAATGATAGCCAGGTCTGCCCGAAATGTACTGAACGTGCGCTCTCACTTGCCCCTGACCCTCACGCACCTGCCGTCCAACCGGCAGAATTGCAGGATGTAAAGTGGGGAGTGCGAACCGGCTTGCTCGTCTGGCTAAGCAGCGTTGCGCTGATTCTGGTTTTTCAATTATTGGCAATCATCGCCTATATTTTGTTCAAGCGGGTGACGAACGCAGAGGTAACTAGGGAAATTCTCCATGATCCATTAATTATCATTCTTTCAATCGTTTCGGCTTTCCCTGCGCATATTATGACGCTGCTGATTTGCTGGCTGGTGGTAACCGGAGTGGGTCGCCGTCCGTTCTGGCAATCCCTGGGATGGGGTTGGCATCCGCAATTCAAATGGGTCCACGCAGTGGCACTGGCATTTTTGATGCTTGGTCTCAACTATCTACTGGAAAAATCGCTTCCTCATCCGGAGACGGAGCTCGATAAGATTCTAAAATTAGGTTTTGGTGTTAGATTAACAGTGGCCGCGCTTGCTGTGCTGACCGCTCCGCTGGTCGAAGAGGTCGTCTATCGAGGTTTACTCTATAGGGGAATCGAGTGGAGCTGGGGAAAACCGGCAGCGATTGGTCTGGTCACGATTCTTTTCGCCGGGGTTCACTACTTTCAATACCGTGAAAGTATCGCAGCGCTAACGGCGATCTTATCGTTGAGCCTGGTTCTTACCCTGCTCCGGGCGGCGACTGGAAAGTTATTGCCATGTGTTGCAACGCATCTGGTTTACAATGGAATTCAGGCTATTGCCCTCATCGCCATGCCTGAACAGATGGCCGACGGATCACCGGCTTATTCGGCGCTGATCGCTATCTTTCTATCTCCTGGTCTCAGCTGATAGTCCCTTGGCCGTCACATGACCGGTGATCACAACTTTAAGGAGATCAATCCATGAGCGATTTCTTTACTACCATGGAAAAGCTTCAGAATATGCTGGAGAGTAATGATGTCGAGATACTCACGAGCGACGGTAAAAGTGTCCGTGGGCGAATTGATAACTTGCGGAGCACACAGCCATTCAGCAAACCGGCAGTCAAAATTATTGACTCTCAGGGTAAAATTACCAAAGTCCTCTTCTCTGAGATCAAAGAGATAATCGATCACAAGAAAGATGCTGGATGCTAGATACTAGAGAGAACAATTTCTATCATCTAGTATCCAGCATCTAGATCATGATTCATTCCCCGGTCTTTTAAATGTGTATTTAACGTAGCGGCTGCTGGCCAGCAGTTCTTCGCCTTTATTGCTGCGGTGCATAGCGAAGCCGTCGACATAGACGTTGACCAATTCCCATCCCTCTTGACCGAGGGCATTCAACCCGGCATCGACATTGGCATCGATAAAATCTTCGCCAGTAATGCGCGAGCCGATCTTTCGAACTTCGCCCCAATCCACTGTTCGGTATTCCCATTTCATCCTGCGCCTACCTTCTTTCATTCAAAATCTATTGCGTTAACAGAGGTATACGGAACAACGTTATATCGTTATTATCTTAAATTATCTTAAAAACTTCTGGGGGAAGTTATTCAGGTCCCTCTATTCTACTACAATTTTTCGTGATTGCTCCAATGATAGGGAAATTTTCAGAAAATTTTTACCAGGATCATTAAGCCATAACCTATCAATAAATTCAAGAAATTCAAGATCGCAAATTAAGGATGTCTCATCTGATTTGAAATTCGATACTGGGGAGGCTAAGGATGACTACGTCACCAACGATTTTTAAGCTTTGGGGACTTATTTTATCGAGAGTATCCTCTTTGGTATGCCAGAATTCACGCTGGTCATCTCGATAATCAAAATCTATTAAATCGACTGCCGGAATTCCGGCTGCTAAAAAATGTATGTGATCATCGGTGATCGATTGACTGCGATTGGGGAATTGTTTGGTATGACCGAGCCGTCTGGCGGTGTTCCAGATCGCATCGACCAGCCAGGAAGATGATTCATCTTCTTTCAAAATCTCTAAATTCTTATCACCAACCATATCGAGGAGAATCATCGCCTGGTAGCGATTTAACTCTTTCGTGCTTTTCAAGCGCTCGACCATATACCGGCTGCCGTAAGTATTGTCTTTTCCATTGAGGCACTCGCTCCATTCACGGCAAATCGCCTCTTCACCATCGAAAAAAACGAACTGATATGTGTATCGTGTTTTTTCGGGTCGAGCAGCTGCCATGACACGAGCGATTTCCAGCAATGCTCCGGTGCTCGAGCCTCCGTCATTGGCGCCGAGGAAGGTGAAATCGGTGAAAAGTTTCGTATCGTAATGACTGGCGATAATAATGATCTCCGGACTTTCCCCCGGCAATTCGGCGATGATGTTCGCCATTTTCATCTTCCCTTTCGGGGTCATGGGGGTAAATTGATCGAGGGTGGTTTTGAGACCATAGCTCTTGAGCTCACGCAGAATATACTGGCGAGTCTTCTCAAGTGCGGCCGTGCCTGCCGGACGAGGCCCAAAATCGACCTGGGCCTTGACGTGTGCAAAAGCGCGCTCGCCGTCGAAATCGGTGGTCAACTTCTCATCGGATTTATTGACCGGGGTGGGCGAGGCGGATTCCTTATTCGCAATAAGCGCGCCGTTTGCGCAGGCAATCAGGAAAACTGCAGCAAGTAAGGATAGGATTCTGATGACGGTACGAATCATTTTGTCTCTGGTCCGGTAAAAATCATAACATTGATCAGAAAATCGCGCAGCTTTCTCCGGTCGATTACTGCGTCGAGCATTCCATGTTCGAGCAGAAATTCTGATCGTTGAAATCCTTTGGGCAACTTCTGGCGGATCGTCTGCTCGATCACGCGCGCGCCGGCAAAGCCGATAATTGCTCCGGGTTCGGCGATGTTCAGGTCTCCGAGCATAGCGAAGCTGGCAGTGACACCGCCGGTCGTCGGATTGGTCAGGAGCGAGATGTAAGGGAGATGTGCGTCGTCAAGCCGCGCGAGAGCAGCGGAGATTTTCGCCATCTGCATAAGCGAAAGCGCCCCCTCCTGCATTCGTGCACCGCCGGAGCAGGAGACAACGATTAACGGGAGGCGTTCCGCCATACAATATTCGATGGCGAGGGTGATTTTTTCTCCGACGACCGAGCCCATACTACCGCCGATAAAACTGAATTCCATCGCGCAAATGACCAATTTGCGACCGCCGATTTTCCCTTCGCCGCTAATCAAAGCATCGCGTAAATTAGTCGCCTTCTGGGCATTTCTGAGCCGGTCGATGTAGGGAGATTTGTCGACGAAACTGAGCGGGTCGACCGGAGCGACACTCGCATCGCGTTCCTCATACTTTCCGTCGTCAAAAAGCATTTGCAACCGTTCGCGGGCGGAGAGACGGAAATGGTGACTGCAGTTCGGACACACATTCAGGTTTTCTTTGAGGTCCTTACGATAGATCGTCGCATCGCATTCCCCATTCTCGCATTTGACGAAAATCCCCTCAGTCTTGACGGTGCGCTTTTCGGGAGGCGGAATATCACCGAAATTTTCGTTTTGGCGTTTGAACCAGGCCATAATCAGATTTGCTTCTACGATCAGTCGTTGTTAGGCACAAATTCTATGTGGCGGCTGGTGGGGAGTCAAAGAGAGATTACGAAACAAACGAAAATAACGAAATAAACGAATTTTTAGATTGTTTCATTAATCTCTTTACTAATTCTTAAAATACGACGCCAATCGTGCCAGATCGACATTGCCGCCGGAGAGGATGACACCGACACGCTGGCCTGAAAAATCGAAACGGGCATGCCGCACAGCTGCAGCTGCCGCCGCGCCTGATGGTTCAACCAGCAGTTTCATCCGTTCAATGATGAAGCGCATGGTCTCGATAATCTGCTCATCGCTGACGAGCAAAATATCTTCCACCAGTTGCCGGACTATGGGGAATGTCAACTTTCCGGGAGCAGCTGTTTGGAGCCCATCGGCGATCGTTTTGGGAACCGCAATTTCGACGCGTTCGCCTTTTCGAAACGACTGCCAGGTATCATTACCGGCTTCCGGTTCGACGCCGAAGATGCGGACCCGGGGGAGGAGGTGTCGCGCCGCTACTGAGCAGCCGGCGAGCAGGCCGTTTCCGCTCGTGGGAACTACTAGGAAATCGAGCTCTCGAACCTCTTCGATCAATTCAAGAGCGCAGGTTCCTTGACCGGCCATGACCAGATAATCGTCGAATGGAGGGACGAGCGTCAGTCCACGCTCGGAGGCAATACGTTCTCCCGTGGCTTCGCGATTCTCTTGGTAGCGGTCATAAAAGATTATCTCTGCGCCGTAACCCCGGGTTGCTTTCACTTTGATTTCAGGCGCGTCCGCCGGCATGACGATGACCGCGGGCGCATCGAAAAGACTGGCCGCGAGCGCGGTTGCCTGCGCGTGATTTCCGGATGAATAGGCGAGGAGGCCGCGCCGCCGCTCATCAGGCGTGAGGGTCGCGATTTTATTGTACGCGCCGCGAAATTTGAATGCCCCGGCGCGCTGCAGGTTTTCGCATTTGAAAAAAAGTTCGCAACCCGCTTCCTCGTTGAATTGGCGCGATCTCACAACGGGTGTTTGGTGGGCCACGCCGCGAAGCCGCTCGCGAGCTGCCAGAATTTCATTGAATGTCAACATGGTCATTTAAATATTCGGACAATCGAGGACGTATCGAGGTTCGCTCCACTCAGCACATTGACGACATTTTTACCGGTTAATTGCTCGCGCAATTTAATCATCCCGGCAGTCGCCGCTGCTCCCGCTCCCTCGACCAGGTTGTGCGTCGTCCGCCAGAGTAGTCTGATGGCACGGGTGATCTCGCTGTCGCTGACGAGCAGAATTTCATCCACGCCGTGGCGAATGATCTCAAAAGTCAGAGCCGCAGGGACACGGGTCGCGATTCCGTCGGCAAAAGTATGGGCTTCTCTGGTCTCCACTATTTCGCCGGCCCGCCAGGAAAGAAAGACACCCGGCGCGCCTTCGGCTTGCACACCATATATTTTAGTTTCCGGGGAAAGAGCCCGAAATACCGTGATCACTCCGCAAATTCCGCTGCCTAAGCCGATGGGGACGAAGATCGCATCGATCCGCTCGCCGCGCTCCTCCATTTCTTCGATAATTTCCAGCGCATAAGTGCCGACCCCGTTGATCAGATGGGGCTCGTTAGCCGAATGGATGTAGCGCAAGTTCTCAGCGAGCGACTGCCGTTCAGCCTCTTCACGGGCCTCATCGAAATCGCGCCCGGATTCGATCAGGCGCGCGCCATAAGCGAGCATTGCTCCATTCTTCTCCGGATTGTTTCCGAAAGGGACGATGACTCTTGCCGGAACGGAATAAATTTTCGCGGCGAGCGCTACCGATTGACCGTGGTTGCCGCGTGTCGCGGTGATTACCCCGTCGTGTGTGCGCGCGGAGGTGAAATGATGGAGGAAATTCAGACCACCGCGGATCTTGAAGGCGCCTGTCGGCAGGTGGTTTTCATGTTTGAGGAAAACTCGTAAACCGCTCTCTGCTGAGAGCAGTGGGTATTCGAGCAGAGGGGACGGGCTGATTGTTCGATAGACGATCGGGCGGGCGGCTCGTACGGCCGCAAGTGAAACTTCCTCTGAGTTCGTGATCTCTTCGCTCACTTCATCCTGTCTCCTTTTTTGATTTTAACAAGAATTACAAAAAAAACGAAAATAACGAAATAACAAAAGATTAGATTTTTCGTTTATTTCGTAATTTTCGTTTATTTCGTAATCCCTCTTCTTTCCCTCCTGAAAACCCACTTCTTCACTAACCGTTTGTCAGGTAGAATGAGTAAGTATGCGGGGTGGAAAGTTGACATCAACCGCATACCGCAATTCAAATTTAGAGATCCCAACTATGATTACAATCCGAATTCATACTATTGGCACTATTGCCTCACTGGACTTGAAGGGTAAATTCATCAAAGGACAGGGAGGACATCAGCTCCAGATGCTCATCGACAAAGTACTCTCGGCCGGTACGACAAAAATACTGCTCAATCTAACTGAGGTGCCGATCATTGACAGTATGGGGATCGGTGAGATCGTTCGTGCTTTCAATAAAGTTCGCGAGGCAGGAGGGGAACTAAAGCTCGTGGGTGTGACAGACCGTGTTTACGGCGCACTAAAAATCACTCAATTACTGGATCTGATTTCCAGCTTTGAAAATGAGGATCAAGCCGTCGCCAGTTTCAGCGAGGGTAAGAAAACCAGGGGGAGAAAGCGAAAATCAGAGGCCAAAGTTGCTCATAAAAATGGAGAAGGCTGAGTTGCGCGCTCGATCAGTCTACCTGTTCATCATTTTTTCTTCTGCACTGAATAATAACCTTCCTTATGTTGCACCCTCAGAGCCGGCAATCCACGAGGAGGTTTCACCTGGACTTTGATCTTATGCCACTGGCCGTCTCGTTTAACATTGGTCGGTTCATATCCGATGCTGTATTGATGACGAAGTTCGAGCGCAATGCGCGTGGTCATATCTTCGAGTTCGGCGGCTGAGCGTGGAAAGAAGGACTTTCCTCCCGTGGTCTGGGCAATTTCTTCGAGGATCGCCTGCCCCTGCAGGTCGAGCGTCCCGCCGGACCCGCCTCCGAGTTCGACAATCCCGATACAGTAGATTTGCACACCCGCTTCTTTCAGTTGCTTGCGCAGTTCACCATAAGAGTATCGGGATGAATTGTCCTGTCCATCGGAAATCAACAAAACCGCGCGTTTATTGTGTCTGCCCTGTTTGACTTTTTCGATCGCCAGGTAGACGGCGTCATAGACGGCTGTTTGCCCTTCCGGGGCAACGAGCGTCAATTTATTGGATAGTGAGTCACCATCGGTGAATTCCGCCAGCAGATTCGCGCGTTGGTTAAAACCGACGAGGAAGAAATCATCGTCATTGTGACTGGTATCGATGAAGGCTTTAAGCGCCTCGCGCGCGCGGTCGAGTTTTCCTTTCATACTGCCCGAGACATCGAAGACGATCCCCAGGCTCACCGGAACGTCCTCGTCATTAAAGAAAAGGATCGATTGCCTGACTTTATCTTCGAAGACCTCGAAATGTTGTTTGTCAAGTCCGGTAACGAGGCGGTTGTATGGGTCGGTGACGGTCACGGTGAAAGTTACCAAGTCAGTGTCGAGTCTGATTTGGTCCGGAACCTCCGTCCTCGGCGAGACCTTTTTATCAGGTTTTTGTTCGGATGAGGGCTTCGCATCTTGCCCTTGATTGGGGGGTTGCGGCGTGGTCTTACGGGCATCGACCGAAATTAGACAGTAGAATAAAAAAGCAATGCTGACAGCAGTAGCGACGAGAGGACGAAAGACTGAATTGTTGAACATCGTTACCCCTTTCAAACTGGTCGCCGCGCCCCGGAAAATTAGCGAAGTTGGGAGAAATCAGTCTCTGGCGGTGACAGAATAATCTAATGCGTTCGTCTAACAACAATAATATGACTCTGCTTCAGTATTCAAGGTTGGCTCGGGGACGAGTCCGACTCATTTTAGCATACCTTTAATGGGAAGCAACCGGCCGTTTTGCTTATTTGTCGGGGTCACCGGTGAGGAGATGATTGATGGCCGCGATGATGCCCAGGCGATGTCGATCGGTATTGATTTGTCTCGTCCAAGCGCAGAAAAGCAGGGAAATTTGTTCCGGCGATTCGTTGATCACAGGCGAGATGCGCTCGAGACATGCCGTCACTCCGCCGAGGTCCAGTTCGATTTTTGAGATTTCGAGGGCGATCACCGGACAGGCTGTTCCCTTGCGGAAATGAGCAATGACATTCTTCCTGGAATAGCTGACCGGTGTCGATTTCAGATCGTTGCCCGTTAGTTCCGCAATTATCTGGCGTGCATCATCATCGATCGTAAAGACCACCGTTCCGGTAATCGTGTCATCATCATTAGCAGAGGTGATGGTGAAAGCCGCTTTCCCATGGACTTTCAGGTTCTGCTGCTTTTCGTCCACCAGGACC
>Ga0081455_10007464_pt1 | contig 11515 bp, 11 predicted proteins | sample TabmetS3T2R1_FD_70207 | JGI IMG/M metagenome (GOLD analysis project Ga0081455, IMG submission 70207) | Tabebuia heterophylla rhizosphere microbial communities from the University of Puerto Rico - S3T2R1 | ecosystem: Host-associated > Plants > Roots > Rhizosphere ...
GGCCGTTGCCGACGGCATGGCCGCGTTCCTGGCCGACCGGCTCAGCCGCTACAAGCATCCGGAAAGTTTCGAGGCCGTTACCGTCGGCCTGCGCGACGATTCCGGCAAGGTCCGCCGCACGTTGCTGCGCGATGAACGCGCCGGCTGGCTGAAGGAGAACCGGGACTTCCGGATCATGCCGGCCCGAACGCGGGCGAAGGTGGAATGATCCTAAATTACCGCGGAACATTTGTGGATCGGCCCCCTTATGGGTCGCATGGCCGCTCATTTTGGGGGACACTTTCAAGACGCCCGTTTGAAGCATAGATTATCGTGAATTCCCTGCGCTCTCGCCCCACCGAAAAGCGCGCCGGTTCGCCAGGAGACCTTCCATGCCTTCCTTGACCGAATGGAGAGTGCCACCCGCAAACCAGCCGCGCGCGGGTGATTACGCCTTCGACCTCGACAAGGTTCTGTCGTCGGTGGTCGGGCTGCATTCGATCATTCCGTCCGATGCCCACAGCGCCGAAACGCTTGGCACCGAGCGCGCCGGCAATGGCGTCGTGATCGATCACGGGCTGGTGCTGACCATCGGCTATCTCATCACCGAGGCCGAAGCGGTATGGCTGCATCGCGGCGACGGCAGCGTAGTGGAAGGACATGCGCTCGGCTTCGATTTCGAATCCGGCTTCGGCCTGGTACAGGCGCTCGGCGATCTCGATCTTGATCCGTTGCCGCTCGGTTCTTCCGCGGCGGCGCAGATCGGCGACCGCGTGGTGGTCGGCGGCGCCGGCGGACGCACGCGCTCGGTCGCCAGCCAGATCGCGGCAAAGCAGGAATTTGCCGGCTACTGGGAATACCTGCTGGATGAGGCGATCTTCACCCATCCCGCGCATCCCAACTGGGGCGGCACCGGGCTGATCTCGAACCGCGGCGAACTGATCGGGATCGGCTCGCTGCAGCTCGAACGCGAGCGCGAGGGCAAGGCCGAGCATGTCAACATGATCGTGCCGATTGATCTGCTCAAGCCGGTGCTCGACGACATCAGGAAATTCGGCCGCGTCAACAAGCCGGCGCGGCCGTGGCTCGGCATGTACACCACCGAAATCGACAACCGCGTCGTGGTGGTCGGCATCGCCACCAAGGGACCGGCGGCGCGCGCCGAACTCAAGACCGGTGACGTCATCCTCGCGGTGAACGGCGACAAGGTCACGAGCCAGACCGGCTTCTATCGCAAGCTCTGGTCGCTCGGGAATGCCGGCGTCGACGTGCCGCTTACGGTCTATCATGAGGGCGTCACCTTCGACGTGGTGCTGAGCTCAACCGACCGCGGCAAGCTGTTGAAGGCGCCAAGGCTTCATTGAAAAGGCTGCATTGAACCAAGGCCCCATTGAGTTAGAGCTCCATTGAACGCAGAGAGTGCCCGATGAGTGAGGCCGTGGTGGACGACATCGTGGCCGTGCTGCCGCCGCTGCTGCAGTCGCTGGAAGCCCTCGCCTTCGTCGCGCGCTACCTCAACCCGCCGGATTTCGACCGGGTGATGGAGGCGGCAGGCCAGCCGGACGACGATCTGCGCGCGGTTCGGCCGCGACTGGCGCAATGGCCCGACGGGTTCGCCGACATCAAGGCCCCGCTGGAGGCAGCGAGCCTGGCCGCACTGGCCGCGTTCGCGGGCCTGCGCGTCGTCCAGAACGGCAACGGCGATTTCGTCAGCCTGTTTCGCGCGCTTCGATACGCGCCACGCGCGCAGGAGGCGCTCTATCCGCTGTCGGTGAGGTTGCCGCCGGTAAACGAGTTCTTCATCGATCCCTCGCTGCGGGGAGACGCAGAGCTTGCGGCGCGGCTGGCGGCGCCGGCGCATGAGAACACCGGCATCTTTCATCATCACAACGAGCCCGGCAGCCGCGGTGGCTTCTCGCTCTACGTGCCGGAGTATTACACGCCCGACCGCGCCTGGCCGCTGGTGATGGCGCTGCACGGCGGCAGCGGCAATGGCCGCAACTTTTTGTGGAGCTGGCTGCGCGACGCCCGCAGCCGCGGCGCGATCCTGGTCGCGCCGACCGCCACGGGTAACACCTGGGCGCTGCAGGGCGACGATACGGATACGCCTAACCTGATGCGCATCCTGGAATCGGTGCGCGCACGCTGGAACGTCGATCCGCAGCGGATGCTGCTGACCGGGATGAGCGACGGCGGCACCTTCTGCTACGTCTCTGGTTTCGAGAGCGCCTCGCCCTTCAGCCATCTCGCGCCGGTGTCGGCGACCTTCCACCCGCTGATGGCGGAAATGGCTGACGCCGACCGGCTGCGCGGTCTGCCCGTTCATATCGTCCATGGCCGGCTCGACTGGATGTTTCCGGTGCAGGTGGCGCGGCAGACGGCCCAGGCGCTGTCCGCCGCGGGCGCTGACGTCACCTACCGCGAGCTCGACGATCTCAGCCACACCTATCCGCGCGAGATGAACGCAGAAATGCTGCAATGGCTGAACGGCGCGTAAGTGGAACCTTCCTCCATGTTCGGCGTTATCAGTCGCAACGGAGGAACTACAATGCAGACGTTTGTCGGAATGATTTTGGGTGCGCTGCTGCTGGTTGGCGGCGTCTACATCTACGATTCCTTGCAGACGTCGAGCGTGGCCAGCGGCCAGGTCGCGCAGGCCAATCGTACCATCGTCAACTGGGATGTGGCGAAGGCCGACTGGGACAAGCTGACGACGCGCGCCCATGAGGGCTGGGTGAGGATTTCGTCGAAGTAATTTGCCAACAGGATCGTCTTGACAATAGCACGCCGTCGCTTCCTAACGACGGCGTGTTTTGCTGTGACGGCGGTCAGTTGGCTTTCTTCGCCTTGCGGGCGTCGGCGATCACCATCTCGAATTCCGCCATGGTCAGGATGCCCGGCACGCGGAACTTGCCGACGATGAAGGACGGCGTCCCCTTGAATCCGAACGCTACCGCCTGATCGTGGTTGCGGGTGAGAACGGTGTCGATCGCCTTGGCGTTGGCCGTGGCGTCGCGGTTGAGGCGGTCCATGTCGATGCCGGCACCCGCCAGCAATTCGCGGATGCGCGGTTCGGTCAATTTCGAGCTGACGCCGATCATCGCCTCATGCGCAGCCATGTACTTGCCCTGATACTTCGCGGCCAGCGCCATCCGCGCCCCGAACTTCGAGACCTCGCCGAGGATCGGCCAGTCCTTCAGCACCAGGCGCACCTTGCCGTCGTCCTGCACCACCTGCTGGATCTCGGGCGCGATTTTGCGGCAATACGGGCAGTTGTAATCGAACCATTCGACGATGTTGATGTCGCCGTCGGGATTGCCGGTCGCGGGCACCTCGGGGTCGCGCAGCACCAGCGCTTCGTTCAACACATCGTCCACGCGCTGCGCAAACGCTGGTCGCGACGTGGCGCCGAGCAGCGCGGCACCGCCGAGCAGGCCGAGAGCCTCGCGCCGCGTAGGCTGCAGGATGATCCCGGCCGGATTGTTCGATCGCTTCATCTCTTTTGTCTCGCGAAGGGCTGCATTTCCTGTCTACGGCTGAAACAGGGACATGTTACGCGCCAGCATATAGAGCGCCACGGCAATAATGACCACGGCGAACACGATATTGAGCGCGCCGCGCCGCTCGGCGAGATGCCGCGCCGAACGCGTGCCGGCCAGGCCGCCGGCGATGCCGCCCGCCACGAACAGCCCCGCAAGCGCCCACGACACCAGCCCGGACCAGGCATAGCTGGCCGCCGTGGTCAGGCCGAACGCGGTGACCGCGACCAGCGAGGAGGACACGGCATTGAGGATCGGCATGCCGGTCGCCAGCATCAGGGCAGGCACGATCAGGAAGCCACCGCCGATGCCGAAGAATCCCGACACCGTCCCGGTCGTGAGGCCCAGGCTGACGATGGCAGGGATGTTCGACATCGAGACCTTGACGTCAGGCAAGCCGATGCGCGAGCGCGTCTTCAGCATCAGAAGCGCGATGACGATCATGACCAGCGCGAACAGCGCCAGCAGCCGTTGACCGTCCATCATCTTGCCGAGGATCGATCCGCCGAAGGCGCCGACCATGCCGGCGGCGGCGAAGATCAGCGCGCAGGACCAGATCACGGTGCCGCCGCGCGCATGGTTGGAGAGGTTGACCGCGGCGTTGGCGGCGACCGCGATCGCGCTGGTGCCGATCGCGACATGGGGCTCGGCCACGCCGACCACATAGACCATCAGCGGCACGGCCAGGATCGAGCCGCCGCCGCCGACCAGGCCAAGCGAAAACCCGACCAGCGTCCCCGACGCCAGTCCCAGCACGCCCTGCGCTGCCGTGATGATCAAGCTGAAAGACTCTGTTCCACGGTGCGACCTTAGAAGGATTTTTTATATCCTGCTATGCCGATAGCATGAGCATGCCCTGCAACAGGGTCAGGCCGGCGCGAGCGCGCTGTCCCTGCCGGCAGCCTCGCGCGGCGCCAGCGCCATCAGCGTGCCGCTCATGGTCGCGATCAGAAGCTCCTTGCCGGCATGCAGCGCATAGGCCTTCGCCTCGCAGACGGTGAGCGTGCGGCCGGGCTTGACCACGGTGGCGCGAAAGGCAAAGCGCTCGCCGCGCGCGGGCGCCAACAGGTTGGTCTTGAATTCCACGGTGAGAATCCCCGATCGCGCCGGCATCAGCGTGAAGGCGGCGATGCCGCAGGCATTGTCGAGGCCCGCCGTGATCACCCCGGCATGGATGAAGCCGTGCTGCTGGGTGAACGCGGCCGAATATTCCATCGCGAGATCGACCTCGCCCGGCTCCAGCCGCGCAATCGAAATGCCGAGCGTCTTCATCGCGCGCTGCTGCTCGAACGTCTCGATCGAGATTGCGCGATAATCCGGATTCTTCGGCTCGAAGCGCGCCATGCCGTTCACGCCGTCACAGGTTCGAGGTGGCGCATCGCGGCGTCGCGGATTGCAGGCGCAAAGGCGGTCGACTTGCGCGCCTGCCGGTCCATGTGAACGCCGACGAATTCGCAGGTCGCGGCGATCTCGCCGGTTTCGGCATTGCGCATCTCATGCACGAAGCGGATCGACTTGTCGCGGACATCCACGAGCCGGCTTCTGACCTCGACGATGTCGCCGGCCAGGAGCTCGCGCTTGTAGGTGATGTTCTGCTGCACGGCGGCCATGCCGCGGCCGGACCCGCGCAGATAGGACGGCGTCAGTCCGATGCGCGCGAACAGATTCCAGTTCGCCTCGTCGAACTTACCGACATACCACATGATGTTCATGTGCCCGACATGGTCGCACTGCCAGGGATAGACCGTGCCGCGATAGGTCGCGTCCGTCTCCATCGTTGCCTCCGCCCTTTTTCCAATATTGATACGGTAGCGTATCAAGGCGCCGGCGGGTTAGCAATACGGCACCGTATCAAGAATCGGTGAGACCGGACCATGAGCGACCTTAAGAGCGAGGCCAAGGCAGACACGCGAACTGGCGAGGGGCGCAGCGAACGCTGGATCGAGGCCGGCCTTGAGGAAATCGCCCGCACCGGGGTCGAGGGGGTGCGGGTCGAGGTGCTGGCCAAGAAGCTCGGCGTCACCAAAGGCGGCTTCTATCGCCGCTTCCGTGACCGCGCGGCCCTGCTCGAGGCCATGCTGCAGCACTGGAGCGCGGGCCGGATCGCCGCGATCGAAAAACACACCAGCCTCGACGGCGCCACCGCGCGCGAGCGGCTGAGGCAGCTGATTCCGCAATATTCCGAGCGCGTGAATACCGAGGGCATGGCGGTCGAACTGGCGATCCGGCAATGGGCCCGCTCCGACGAGATTGCCGCCGGCGCGGCAGCCCACGTCGATGCGGTGCGGCTCAAGAATGTCGGAAATCTCTTTCGCGCGACCGGCCTGCCGGCGGAGGAAGCCGACGCGCAGGCGTTCCTGTTCTACTGCTTCGTGTTCGGCCAGGGCCTGCTGTTTCTCGAACGGGGCCCGCGCAAACGCGCGCAACTGGTGGCGAAATCAGCCGAAACATTGCTTCGCCACTTGTAGGCGCGGCCGAAACGTCCGGCCGCGCCCCTTGTTCAATGCCGGTTAAGCAGAGCCCTTCAGCTTCTTGGAGCATTCGCTGTAGTAGCCGCCGCCCTTCTGGATCCACTTCATGCCGCCATTACCGTTGGTGGCCTTGTTGGCGTTGTACTGATCGAGGCAGGTGTGCATGCGCGCCTTGCCGGCGGTCTCCTTGGAATATTTGGAATCGACGGCGTTCGGATAAACCGCGGGGCCTGCCGGCGCGGCGGGGGCTGCCGCTTCCTTCGCCGTCTCTTTGGCTTCCTTCTTGGATGTTTTCTTGGCGGCTTCCTTCGGCTCTGCGGCGGGTGCCGCGGCAGCGGCCGGAGCAGGCGCGGCATCGGCGCCGCACTGCGCCTTGCGGAAGTCATTCCACTTCTGATCGCCAAGCGTGCCGGCAGCTTTCGCAGCCTGGTATTTGGCGCTGCATTCCTGCGCTGTCAGGGCGTTCGCCTGCGTCGTCATCGCAAACGCAGCCAAACCCGACACCGCAATCGCACCCAGTATTTTTGCTTGAATAGTCATCCCTGGTCTCCTTGGGGATAGTCATCTGCGGGCGCCATCCTAGCGCAACCCAAGCTTGCGACAACGCGACTGGCGACCCCAATGGTAAAATTTTTGTGCCGCGAAGCTGCGCGATCTGCCTTCGCATTCAGCCGGCGTTCAGCCAGCGCGGCGGGCACGCCTGTGCAGCCATTGTGCAGACGCTAACGTTGCATTGCTGCAATCGCGTGACGCATTTGTCCCGCGCGGACGGATTTGCCATAAGGCGGCGTGACCATGATCCCCGCCTCGCTTTCCGCCGCCATCGCCGACCGCGCCAAGATTCTCGGCACCCTGGAGACGCTCGCCATCGGCGCCGCCGGCGGGCTGCTGTTTCTGTGGCTCAACCTGCCGGGCGGCCTGATCTCCGGCGCGATGGTCACGGTGGGCATCGCCGCGCTCGCCGGGCGTCCCGTCACCATGCCCGCGATCATGACGCAGACCGTGCTGGTGCTGCTCGGCATCACGCTGGGTTCGCTGGTGTCGCGGCAACTGATCCAGCATATGAGCGCCTACCCGCTCACCATCGGCCTTCTGGCGCTGGCGACCTTCTGCTCGACCTTCGGCTCGAGCATCTATCTGCAGCGGGTGCACGGCTGGGACCAGACCTCGGCGCTGCTCGCCGGAAGCCCCGGCGCGCTGTCGCAGATCACCATGCTCGCCGCCGAAAAGGGCGCCGATGTCGCGGCGATCGCGGTGGTGCAGACCATGCGCGTGATTATCCTGACCGCGGCGCTGCCGCTGCTACTGGCGGTAACGGGCGTGGCGCCGAGTGCGCCGATGGACCTGATCAGCGTCGCCGTCGCCTCGCCGCTCGAACTCGCCGTACTGGCGGCGGCGGCCGTCGCCGTCGCGCTGGCCCTGCGGCTCGCCAAATTTCCGGCGAGCTGGATGTTCGGCGCGATGATCGCCTCCGCCATGCTGCACGGCACCGGCCTGATCGAGGGCGGCCTGCCGCCCTGGATGCGCAACATCGCGCTGGTCGGCATCGGCGCTGTCATCGGCACGCGCTTCGCGCGGATCAGCAAGAAGACGCTGGTCAGCCACATCAATGCCGGGCTCGGCTCGTTTGCGGTGGCGATCGTCATTTCCGGCATTTTCGTCACGGTGATCGTGCTGGCGACCCATGTCCGCTTCGCCGACGTCGTGGTCGCTTTTGCGCCGGGCGCGATGGACGCCATGCTGGCGCTGGCGCTCACGCTGCACATCGATCCGATCTTCGTCGGCGCCCATCATTTGTCGCGCTTCGTGTTCGTGTCGATCACGACGCCCGGGATCGTGCATCTGTTCGGCCGGCCGCAGGAGGATGTGGACGATTAGGCGCGGACGAATTTCGTAGATTCGTAGGGTGGGCAAAGCGATGCGTGCCCACCATCAAGCAGCAAGTTCGGTGATGGATGGTGGGTACGTCGCTTGCGCTCCTTTGCCCACCCTCATATGAGGGCTTTTGAGTCAAGCGCGCCGAACGGGGGCTTGGGTATATTTTGAGGGAGTGGGGTAGTGGCGGCGCGCGGAGCCATGCGTAGCGCAGCGTGCCGCCGCGGTCGGTGCGCTCAGGGACTGGCTTCCAGCGATCTATGCAGCAGTTCACTGCATCACCTCATATCCGGTCGGACGTCGGTCCGTACCCACATTCCGCATGCTTGCGGCGAGGAAGCCACGAGGATGAGACCCATCTACGAAACAGCCTGTTTGCTGGCCCAAGGGTGGCACGGTCACCATCCATCCCGCGCTGACCGCGGCAGATGCCGCGACGCCGACGCGTTGGTTGAAGCGTTTACGCCTTTACGGCCTTGAGCACCGCGCCCTCGGGCACGAGGCCGGTTGTGAGGTAGCGCCAGAGCGCCACCACCAGCTTGCGCGCCAGGGCAACGATGGCGACACGCTTGATGCGCTTGCTGGCATCGAGGGTGCGCCGGCGGTACTCTTGGGTGAGCTTGCTGTCCGGCTGATGCCGCAGCCAAAGCCAGGCCAGTTCGATCGCGGCGCAGCGGGCGCGCGGATTACCCGCCTTGCTGATCCCCTGGTCACGGTTGATCCCGCCGCTCTGCCATGGGCTGGGCGTCAGCCCGAAATAGCTGGCCACCTCGCGCCGGTTGCGGAAGTCCTTGTAGAATACCTCGTTGGTCAGGGTCGTCGCAAACGCCGGGCCGAGGCACTTAAGGCGAAGCAACAGCTCGCTGCGTTCGGTCATCTGCGCTGCCGCAGGGGTTCGATCCGCTTGAGCCGGTGTCTTGGCAAGCGCATCGAGCCGCTCGCGAACCAGCATCAGCCGCGCATGCTCGTGCTTGATCTCACTCAGCACCTGTGGCGGCACCGCCTGGCCTTGCCAGTCCCGCTGCGTTGCCAGCCAGCTCAGCCAATCGCGCCGCCGCGGGTTCCCGACCGCCATGCCGAGCAGCCGCAGCAGCGCCTTGATCCGGCTGCTGTGCGCGGTTTGCTCCTTCACCAGGCGGTCGCGTTCGCGGCTGGCGCGGCGGGCGTCCTCCTGTTCGGCCGTAGGCGCCCGCACGATCCGCACCACCCGCGGCTCGCCACGCAGATACGCCATCAGCGTTCGCAGCATCTTCTCGCCGTCGATCCGGTCGGTCTTCACCCGCCGCGCCCGCTGGTCCACCGCAATGCTGGCGGGATCAAACACGTAGTTCGTGATACCTGCTGCCAGCAGAAGCCGGTGCAGCCAGAACCCGTCGTAGCCGGCCTCGTAGCAACTCACCACCGCTGGAACGCCTCCCAGCGCCCGAGCCGCCCGGTCGCGGACCCGATCGATCAACTCCAACAATCCGACATGATCGCCACCCTTGAGATGGTGGTGGGACATCTTGCCTTTGTCTGGGCTGTGCAACGTCACCAGCCAAGTCTTCTGGCTCAGTTCGATCGCAACGAAAATTGTGCCATAATGGCTGCTGGTGAGCGTGCCTACGGTCGATGCTTGCATCCGACTTCTCCGATGGTGCGAGTGTGCAAACCCAAACCTATCGGAAAGGCCACGCTCACCGCCCCATGGAATCTACGATATCGGTGCGCCACGACAGCTGCGATAGCGGTGCGGTGCAACCGCAAACTACCTTAAATTTCATCCAACAAATTTTCTCGTTTTGTGATTTCAACCACAAATACTCGTGTTCGCGGGGCGCATGATCTCGCTGCAAGACGTTGAATGTAGCCATCGAGCCCATCGCTATCTTCGCCGGCTCGGGCCTTTTTCGCTCCAGATATTTTTGCATGACCCGGCACGGCACACGTCAAGCTTCCGGGACCATTGAAGCGTGCCGGCCACGCCATTGACCCCTCGATCGTCCAGGAGGCTCCCTATGTCGCACTCCGCATTTCTTGACGAAATTCTTGGTATTTATCGGGCCACGCGTGCAAGCGATGACGGGCAACGATGTGCCGTTGCGCCGCATCCCGACCTCCGCGCGCGAATGGTCGACGCCATCCGATCGATGAAGCAGGCGCACGGCTTCGACGAAGCGCTGGTGATCAAGCTCGCCGAGCCGAAGGCGGATGGCCTCAATGACGGCATGATCTATCCGCCGGACCAGTTTCCGATCGGCACGGCACCCAGCGTCATCCGCAGCGCTGCCGCCGACCGCGCGCCGTTGCGGGGCGCCCTCAAGGTGATCGTCGTGCTGGTCGACTTCACCGACAAGCCGATGACCCAGACGAACAATCACTTCAAGGAATTGTTCTTTTCACAGGGCGTGCTCCCGACCAAGAGCGTCCGCGAATATTTCCATGAGGTCACCAACGGACTGGTCGATATCCAGGGCGACGTCGTCGGCCCCTTCCGAATGCCGCTGACGCTGGCAACCTACGCCCATGGCGCGGCCGGATTGGGCAACGCGCTCCCCAACGCGCGGACGATGGCCCGGGACGCGGTCACGGCATCGGACCCGACCGTCAACTTCGCGCCCTACGACAACAATGCTGACGGTTTCGTCGATGCGTTCATCGTGATCCATGCCGGGGCCGGCGGCGAAGTCACCGGCAATTCCGGCGATATCTGGTCGCACAAATGGGTGCTCGACGGCGGCGCCAAGACGGTCGACGGCACACAGATCTTCGCCTACCTCACGGTGCCCGAGGATTGCAAGATCGGCGTGTGCGCCCACGAACTCGGCCATCTGCTGTTCGGCTTCCCCGACCTTTACGACACCGACGGAACGTCCGAAGGCCTCGGCAACTGGTGCCTGATGGCCGGCGGCAGCTGGGGCGGCGGCGGCGACACGCCCGTCCACCCGTCGGCGTGGTGCAAGGCAAATCAGGGCTGGGTCAGCGTCGACAACCGCACCGCCAACGGCGTGGTGAGCATCCACGACGTGAAGGATTCTCATACCGTATACAGGCTGTGGAAGGACGGCGGACCGGGCAGCGAATATTTCCTGGCCGAAAACCGTCAGAGGACCGGCTTCGACGTATCGCTCCCGGCCGGCGGGCTGCTGCTCTACCATGTCGACGAAGCCCAGAGCGGCAACACCGACGAGAACCACTATAAGGTCGCTCTGATGCAGGCCGACGGCAGGCGCGACATGGAGCTCAACCATAGCCGCGGCGATGCCGGAGATCCCTATCCGGGCAGCAGCGGCAACACCAGCTTCACCAACACCTCAACGCCGAACTCCAAATCCTACGCCGGCGCGAATACCTGCGTCGCCGTTACCGGCATCTCCGCCAGCGGGCCGATCATGTCGGCCAACCTGCAGGTCAAGTGCATCGTCAAGAGCAAGGAAAAGGAGAAGGAGTTCAAGGAACGGAAGGATTTCAAGGAGTGGAAGGAGTGGAAGGAGTTCGACAAGAAGGAGCACAAGGACTTCAAGGAGCGCGAAAGAGGGTTCGGCGACAAGTTCCGCGAAGGGCCCGGCGGCCTCCCGAGCGCAGGCGGCGCCGGCGCCAAGCAGTTCGAAAAATCCTTCGAGAAGATGGCCAAGGAAGGCAAGGACCACAAGGACAAGGATTTCAAGGACT
>Ga0081455_10007465_pt1 | contig 11515 bp, 11 predicted proteins | sample TabmetS3T2R1_FD_70207 | JGI IMG/M metagenome (GOLD analysis project Ga0081455, IMG submission 70207) | Tabebuia heterophylla rhizosphere microbial communities from the University of Puerto Rico - S3T2R1 | ecosystem: Host-associated > Plants > Roots > Rhizosphere ...
CTCGAATTCACCATCACCAGCATATGCTTGAGGCCCTGGTCGAGCTCGCCGAGCTGGTAGGCTGTCGCGCCCTCGAACACGATCTCGCCGCTCGCCATGGTGCGGCTGCCGAGCTTGTCCTTCAGACGCATGATCCGGTAGGAATTCCGCCGCCCATCGGGCAGCACCTTTGGCATCAGGAACAGGCCGAGGCCGCGCCCGCCGGCCACCGCTCCCTCGGGCCGCGCCAGCAGCACCGCGAGTTCAGCGTCGACGTTGGAGCAGAACCACTTCTCGCCCCACAGCTTCCAGTCCTTGCCGTCGCGCACGGCCAGCAGTTCGCCGGCGCCGACATCGGAACCGCCGGTCTTCTCCGTCATGAACTGCGCGCACTTGAACAGCGTGGCGGGATCCTGGCTCCACATCCGGTCGAGATAGCGCTGGCGCAGCTCATCGTTGCCGAAACGGCGCACCAGCTCGGAAGAGCTGTCAGTGAGGTTGACCGGGCACAGCAGGCCGAACTCGGCCTGCGCAAACAGATAGTGAAAGACGTATTTCGCGAGCGGCGGCATCGGCGACGGCCAGCCCATCACGCCGGCGCGGTTGCACATCGCGTGCATGCCGAACTTGCCGAACGCGATGCTTTCCATCTCGCGATAGGCCGGGTGATATTCGATCCACTCCTCGTCGCGGCCGTAGCCGTCGCGCGGATGCAGCACCGGCTGATGCCGCTCGGCCTGGTCGGACAAATCATGCAGCCGGCCGCCGGCAAGTTCGCCGAGTTCCGAAAGACGCGGCGCAAGATGTGCCAGCAGCGGCGCGTCCATGTAATGCGGCAACAGATCCCGCAGGCTCTGGTCGAGCGAATAGAAGTTCAGCCCGCGGCAGGTCGGCGCCAACGCGCCGGAGCGCCGGGCCACCGCCTCGCGGCTGGTCAGATCGACATGAATGGTCATGGGCACCTCCCTCGGCTTCGCCTGCCCGGGCTGAAGCGGCGCCCGGGGCGAATGCCGGGGTATGGCCTGCGGCCTATCCGTGCAAACGACTTGTTGGGTCGGCGCCTTGAGCCAGAGTCAACACCCGTTTGCCGGCCGGTCCTTTTCCACTAAACTCGCCCGATGGCATCACGACGACTTCCTCCCTTGCATGCGGTGCGGGCGTTCGAGGCCGCCGCGCGGCATCTGTCGATCACCCGGGCGGCGGAGGAGCTGAATGTGACGGTCGGCGCCGTGAGCCGGCACGTCCGCGCGCTGGAAGCGCGCATGGGGACGGCGCTGTTCCTGCGCGGCTCGCGCGGGCTCGCCCTGACCTCGGCAGGGAAAACCTTCGCCGATTCCGCCCGCGAGGCGCTGGACCGGATCGCCGACGCCGCCGACGGGCTGCGCTTGCGGCGTTTCCGCCGGCTCTCGGTCGGGGTCTACGGCTTCTTCGTCTCGCGCTTTTTGCTGCCGATCTGGCCGACACTGAATGCGGCCTATCCCGAGCTCGAAGTCGACCTGCACACCAGTTCCAATCCGCTCGACCTTCTCGCCAGCCGTTACGACGCGGTGATCGCGGTCTCCGACGGGCAGCCGCGCGCCGGGCTCGTCACCCATTCGTTGATGCCGATCGCGACCGTGCCGGTCTGCGCGCCGGAGTTTTTGAAGAAGGGCGCGGTGGATTTCGCCGCCGTTCCCCTTTTGCATGCGCGGCCGCGTCCGGACGATTGGCGGCGCTGGCTCGATTACGCGCAATTCGCTGACGTCCCCGTGCAGGGCGGCAGCAGTTTCGAAAGCCTCGGCCTGACCATCGAGGCCGCAGTCGCCGGCATGGGCGTCGCCATCGCCATCGACGGCCTGCTCGCGCCCGATCTCGCCCGCGGCAACCTGGTCAGGGCCCATCCGATCATCCGCCCGACGCGCCGGCAGTTCGTGCTCGAATACGAGCAGCGCATGGCCGACGATCCCGCCGTGACCGCTTTCGTCGCCTGGCTGAACGACGCGCGCGGCGAGCCCGCGCCGAAGAAGGGCGCGGCGAAGAAGGCGGTCATGAAGGCGGGCGCGGAGTATGCGCGCTAGGTTTTACGACCGCGCAAGAACAGGTGAGAACAACGCATCGTCGAACCTGGCAAACGTCTGCCATCCATCGATCGAACTCGAAGACCTGATCAAAGCCTGCGCGCCGACCCGCCGGGCGACGAGCCCATCGCGATCCACGCGATCTCCGATCATCAGCGTCTGATGCGGCTTGACGTCCACGGTGGCGATCAGAAACTCAAGGCCCCGGGGATGAGGCTTCAGCGATCCGATGCCTTCGTCCCCGGCGGATACGACGTGATCTGCGGTCAGGCCGAGCTCTTCCAGCTTCGCTTGCGCCGGATAGTCCGAGAGGATGCCGATCGGCCTGCCGCTCTGCCGGAGACCTGCGAACAATTGCGTCACACCCGGATAAAGGCAGGCGGCGAGATATCCAAGCGGCCGCTGCTCGATCCACTCGGAGACGATGGCGCGCACCGCATCAGGGGAATTGGCCGTCGCGGCGGCCGTCTGCGCGATCAAGGCAGGTTCGAAATCGATTGCCGCTTCGTCGCCCAGCCGTTCCCGGATACGGCGATATCTGGCGAGCACGGCGATGACGTTCAGGTCCCGCTTCAGGAGCGCATGAAGCAGGATGTCCCGCGCCATCCTGAACCGCAATCGGCGCTGCCGATAGAGCGTGCCATCCACATCGAACACCACGAAGCGGACGGCATCCCAATCCAGCGACATCACTGAACCCGGATGAACTGCTGGGTGGTGAAGATTTCCAGTTCGGGGATGTTGGTGAATGTCATGACCACGAACAGTTCGGTCAACAGGGCGACCAGAATGATCAGGCCGCTTTCCCTGAACAGCTTCTCCGGCTTCTGCGCCGACGAACCCGGCTCCATCGAAAGCGCAAGGTATTTTGCGAACAGCGCGATCACGACCGGCACCGTAACGATGTATTCGATACGGTACTTGATGAGAAAGATGGCAAGAAAGAACACGGAACAGAGCGCGTAAGCGAGGCACGAAACGGCAAGCGACTGCTCCGAGTAGCTGACAAAGCTGGCCCGGTATCGCTCCAGCAATTCCCTGCCGTGCGATGCCGTGATTTCGCGGAATTCCGAAAGCCGCTTCGCCGCCATCAGAAATGCGCCGCCGGCCCAATACATCAGGAGGATCGAGGATGGCGGCAAGGTGGTTGGATCCACCATCGCCCATCCGATCATCAGCCGCAGCGGATTGTTGATGGATTCCGAAAGGACGTCGAGATAGGCCCTGTCCTTTGTTCGCAGCGGCGGAACGTTGTAGACGATGCCCTGCAGCGCGAAGATGCTCGCAATGGCGAACATCGACTTGCTGTTTACGAACGCGCAAGCCAGCCCGATCGCAAGAAGCGCGGCCCATTCAATCAGAACGATATTTTGTTCCAACTGGTTCTGCACCGCAGACCGCCCAACCTTGGTTGGGTGAAACTTGTCGAAGTCACGATCGAGCCATTCGTTGATGACGTAGTTGGCGGACGCAACGCAGACCGCCGTGATCAGGCCGAGCGCGATCGACCTTCCCAGGAAATCCGTATGAACGCCCCGCAGCAAATAGGCGAGCATAATGCCGGGAACGATGAAGATGTGCTTGGTGCTGTGGTCCAGCCGGGCCAGGGCCAGATAGGCCCGCGCCGTCCCCTGCAGCTTCACGGTGGCAATGCCGGTGTCGTTATTCATGGAGCAACGCCACCTGCCCCTTCGGCTCAGGATGCCGTCCGACCTGCGAGACAGCAGCACCGGGACTGATTTTCCTGATGATGAAATTGTCATCCTCGAAGACCGGCTGCAGGCGATCGAGCATGCCACGAAACTTTGCCGCATTCTGGCGCCGCACGGCAAGATAGAGTGCGCAATCGGAGCATATGCCCCGCATCGCCGGGAGCTTGCTCTCCAGATAGGCTTCGTCCGGTACGCCGCGTATGACGTGCCGCTTCGCGTAGAAGGTCTGCACCATGCTCATTTCGCTGGTGACGACCATGGCGCCTGCCGGCACCTCGGCCTTGATACGGCGTCCGAAATTGGCCAGTTGCCACTCCTCGGCGTCACCACGAACGGTGATGGCGGCTGCGGAAACGCCGAGAACAAACAACGCGCAGGGCAAGGCGAGATTGGTCAGCAACTTGAGATTTTGCCGCGACCACGAGGCCGGCATGGCAGAGACGCTCTCGTCGAGCAGCGAATAGATGCAGGTCACGCCGATGGCGAGCATGGGAGTAGCGAGGACCAGCTGATAATCGTGTATGACGTAATGCCCCTGCATGATGACCGCCCACCCCAGCCAGGGGGTGCAAAGGGGCAGCACGAGTGCGACAAATGAATCGTTCGCAGTGCTCTGGCGGCGGCGAACCGCGGTCAGGAATAGCGCAAAGATGCCGACGATGCCGAGCGATCCGCAGAACGCCTGCGTGCGAACGATGTAGGCATCGAAGAAATGCGGCAACGAGGAAAACGCGTTGAGGCTTTCGATGGTTTCCAGTTGGCCTTCCACGGGGTGAACCCGCGTCGACAACGGCAAATACTGCGTCAGCCCCAGACGGAACGTGAAGATGGACCACAGGTCCGCAAAGGCCGTCGGATCGGACAAGGCAAAGATGGCTAACGTGCCCGCGCCTGCCGCGGCGCCTGCCATCGCCCAGCAAAAACCGACCTTGAAAATCTCCGATCGGCGATCGAAGCCGTACGCCAGCAGCAATCCGGGCAGCGCCAGAAACGCTTCCCAGGAAGTAAAGCAGGCAAGAAAAAAGACGAACGCGCTGAGCCCGAGGTCCAGGGGCCTGTTGCGGCCGGCATCGGCGCCCTGCAGGTACCGCAGCATGAACAGCAGGGCCACCGAAATTCCGAGCATGGCCATGTTGACCGGCAGCAGAACCAGGCCGTAGCGCAATGTGGCGGGCATCAGCAGAAAAGCGCAGCCGCACACGATGGCTGCTCTTGGCTTGAAGAACATCGAGGCGATGACCCACATCACCCAGGCGTTGGCGATGGCGACCACGGCCATGAACAGGTGCATGGCGCGAATGGAATCCGGGAAGGCCTGCGGAACCAGACTGAGGACGTAGAAGTAAAACGGCGGCCAATGCAGGTAATTGTCCGGCTGGGTCGTCAAGGGATCGAAGTTCTCGATCGGCATGCCCTGCAAGCCGATGATTCCGTGACTGGCAAACGCCTCGGCGATCGTCCCGAAATGTGCACTGGCCCAGGCATGCGGGTAGTAGAAGTCCGTGAGGCTTAACGCGAGCCAGATAATCAGAAGGCAGGCGAGGAACGGCAAGATCCAGGTGACTACATAGCCAAGCACCTGATCCGTTGTTCGGGGTTCCCCTGCGCTCGCTTCCGCGCCGACCGAGACTTGCGCCACCGTAACCTCGCCTTCCAAGCACACCCCGAACTGCTTGAGACCAACACACAGCGTTCGACGACGCGGACGTATTGACCACCTATCGATCGATGCGAATGCTGTCCGCGGAACGCGCGATCGCAGGCCGCCACCATAAACACCGTACTCTATTAAACAAAACTTAAGATTGCATACTGTGAGATGCAGCCAAAAGTTGAATGAGCGTTGCTGCCGTTCGAAAGATCCGATTGTCCACGCTCATTCCACCGATGCCCGCGGCGAAGACGGCGGTCTGAGGGCAGGCACGGAATATAGGCGTTGAGTTTTACTCAAGCCGCGTTCGAAAAAGCTCGTTTGCCAACCTGTCACGGCTCTGACACAGACGCTCCCACGATCCAAAGCGCGCGTGGATATTCGAGGAGCAGGCATGACGACGCAGAGCGAGTGGCAATATCCCTACGGCACCAGGCAGCGCTACCACCTGCAGCACGTCCACCTCTTCGCCTCCGACATCGACGCGACGATCGAATTCTACAGGAAATGGTTCGATGCCGAAGTGATCTGGGACGGTGGCGTCGTCGGCGCGCGCAACGTCTTCATCAAGATCGGCATCGGCGCCATGCACCTCTACGACCAGCCGCCGCGCGGCGACGGCAAGAATGCGGTCCATCATCTGGGCATGCAGGTCGTCGGCGTTCACGAGGTGTATGACCGGATGAAGGCCGCAGGCCTGCACATTCCGAATCCGATCCGGCCAACCGGCGGCGGAGGCGGCTATTTCATGCTCGGCGCGCCGGATGGCGTCGTGATCGAAGTCTTCGAACCCGGCGCGCTGCGCGAAACGGTCGTGCGGGATTATTACGGCTTTGGCGGATAGACCGCCGCTTCAAACGCAGCACCTGCCGGCGCGGAGACGACTCTCGCAATCCCCCTTTGCTCGACGAGTTCCAATGCGGCCTCCATCTGCCGAACCCGCCGCAACAGCAGTTCGCGAGGCATGCCGGGCTGTGCCTGATTTGCCGCCTCTCTAAAGCACTGAACTTCTTCCGACAGCCGCTCCTCGAAAGTCTTCTCCCGTTTGACGCGCCGTGTCTGCATGCCGGTGCTCCTTGTTTATGAGGGCCATTAAAACCAGCGCAGCATCATCCGTCTGTTCGCCACCAGACTCTTCGGCCGGGCTTCCAGAAGTTCCGTTCCGTCGTCATGAAGCCGGAACAAACATCTCCACCGTACAACTCGGCCCCGTAGTTCCCTCGTCTTGCCAGAAGGTGATTCGTCTGGCGTCCTGACATCAAAGGCGTTGAGGAGGGAACCATGCTCAAAACTATTCTGGTGATGGCGGCCATGACCATCATCGCCGGCCTCGCGACGATCGCAATTTCCGAACTCCTCACCCGTCGGCACCCGCAAGCCGGCCCGCCGCCGCGGCGCCGGGCGTTCTAGATCCGCGCCGCAATCGGCTACTTCGCGCCGGCCTGTTCCAGGACCGCAACCATGTCGCGATAGCCGCGGCTTCGCGCCAGCGTGAGCGGCGTCGCGCCGCTTCCGTCGGGGATGTTGACGTTGGCGCCGGCCTCGACCAGGGCGCGCAGGGTCTCGGTGTGGTTCCTGCCGCCATCACCAAGCACGATCGATTCGATCAGCGCGGTCCATTGCAGATTATTGACGTGATCGAGCGGCGCCTTGGCGGCAATCAATGTCCGAACGATCTCGGCATGACCGAGATGCGCGGCCGCAATCAGCGCCGTGCCGTCATAACGGCTGGTAACGGCCTTCGGGTTGCCGCCGCCCTCGAGCGCGATCTTGAGCATCGGCACGTCGTTGGCAACGGCTGCGATGGTGATGATGTCGTAGCGGTCGATCTCCAGCCTGTTCGGATTGGCGCCGAGCCGGATCAGGGCGCGCGCCGCGTCGTGCTGTTTCTGATAGACCGCGACATGCAGCGGCGTGCGATGGCGCACATCGAGTGCCTCCTTGTTTTCGGCAGCCCCGATGCGCCTTTCGATATCGGCGACGTCGCCCCGCGCGGCGGCGGCATGCAAGCCCCCGTACCCGCGCAACTCCGCCTCGGTCGGCGCGACCTGCGCCGATGCGGGCAGGACGGTCAGGAGCGCAACAACGAGCGCGGCAAGGAAACGCATGAGAAGAGCTCCAGCCACTAGCGTCCAAGTGCGGGACCCGCGGAAGGTTCGCGAACGTTATTTTACGGAACTATGAAAGCCGAAGGTCTGCACATCAAGTAGCCGCTCGGTTGGCCACCCACCCACCGGGCGGCCGCTCTCCTCAAGCGCTCCACTATGTGTTTCCACTTTTTCCCTTGGTGTCATGCCCCTGTGGCATAGCCATTGCATCCTTGTCAGTGACTGGGATTTCAGGGCCCAGTCTGGGACAAGGCGCCGCCGGGACAATCCATTTCGAGCCCGGCGGCGTTTCTTTTTGAGACGACCCCGGGCAACTCCCGCTGCCGGGTTCGCGACTTATCTGAAGGTTGTCTGTTACCCTTCTCGTCACGGGCGATGCCCTGTTGAGCTGCGGTTTGCGACGCCGGCCTGGGCATTCCTGCCTGTCCGCCGTGCTTGCCGCCCATGTCTTGTCGGCCTTCCAGATCGTCTTCTATCGGTATTCGAACCTTCCTGGTTCAGCTGCCCGTTATCGCTCTCAATCGCATTGCTCGTACGTGTTGTTCGCGCCGTTGACATACTGCACTCGCACGGCATGCCGGCGCCGCACTGAAATCCCTCTCCTTGTCCGATGCTCGCTTGGGATGGTTCTCACAAGCCCTGCCCAAGCGGAAAGCACATCGGGCAGTCGGGATCTGTCACGAGTGAGGTGCACCCAAGAGTCCAAGTTCTTTCCGCACCGCAGCGGCTGAGTTGCCGACCTTGTCGACGGCCTTTCGCAATTCTTCCTTCGAAACGCCGAGCGCCTTGGTCCAGTATTTGACCTCGTAATCTTCCTGCATGTTGATCTTGGAGCGGTCCGGCTGGTCACGTTTGGTCAGATTGTCCATGATGCTTCCTCCGGCCGGATCAACGCTGTCCAAAACTTCCTGTTCCTCCAGAACGCGATATGGACAGCCCTGCTCCGCTCTGATCCGCTGATAGGAGGCGATTGCTTTGTTGGAGAGAAGAAGCGGCCGCCTTTCGCCCTGACGGACCATCGTCTCAATGGTGTCGAGCAGATGGCCCGCGGCCGTGTCAGGATTGCCGAGCTCACCTGTTGCGTCGAGGTAGTCCCAGGCGATCTGGAAGGACTCGGCGATTGTGTATTGCAACGTCCGGCTCATGAACAACGAACGCTGTCAGGTGCGGCCCGTTCCCTTGAGCAATCCCTTGAAGGAGCTGGCGCATCTTCGCGCAGATCTCAGGAATCTCGAACGATCAGGGGACGTGATCCTTCCTGTCACCACCAATGCTGCGGGGCTTATTGAGGAAGTACGCGGCTGCCCGGTTCGCCAGACCTGTTTGCCCTGCACCAAGAGCCTCAGCTTCGCGACGTCGAAGCTGAGACTCCTGGAGGCCAGCCCTTCACCCACAAAGGGCCACGCCGAAATCACAGCACCGGACAGCCGTCTCTCGCCATAACAAAAGTTAACCGCAGGGGACTGCGATAAACCACAGCCGGCCACGCGCCTCGGGCGCGATCGAGAACCGATGCGTGCAGATACACTGGCAGCCGTCACAAATTGAATATGACGGCGGCAAGTATCATCACCACGAGCAGGCCAGACGCGACAACAACAGCGGTAAACATTTCATCGGTCACCGCGCCTCTTTAGACGGCGCGCGAATTTTTGAGCACGGCCAATTTCGCTCATATGCCATCTTTTCCCGGCATACGTTCACGCACTCAATTTGAGCACTGCACTCCATTCACTCATTTGAACGCGGTTACGTCTACGCGACGAAGCCCGAAAGACCGTTAGGAACTTGAACGCCCCCTGGCACGTTGGGTGGACAAAATCGGAGACGACCGATGAAGTTGTTGACCGAGTACCTGGAGCACGCGCTCACCTTCGAGCGATTGGCCGCCGAAGAAACCAATCCGCAGCTCCGAAAGTGTTTCGAGATGCAGGCGGTCGCTTATCGGAAGCTCGTCTCCGAACGCGCGGCCAGGTATGGCCTGCCGCCACCAAGCCCGCCTCCTGTGCGTCCTCGCTCACAATCCTCTACGCAATCCCACTCTCGATTTGCTCTGTCAAAACAATCAGCCTGATTTTCCTCGATAACGAAGCCTGGTGGCATGGCCGGTATGTCAGCAGGATCTGCGGCGCGCCATGACCGGGCGGCGCAAAAGAACGAGGTGCATAAATTCATCTACACAACTCAAGATAGGCAGCCGCGCGAATAATCTAATTTTCGCGAACAAATTCAAACTGATCTGGGTCGTCCAGTCGTCCGCGCAAAAATATACCGCCTTCCTTTCACCCCAAATTCGTTGCGGCCTTCCTCAACGAAACGAGACCCACCGAAGTTGGAACCTTCAGGTGCGCGCGGCCGAGACCGGAATCCGGGTTCGCGTTTCTTCCAATGAGCGAACCTCAGAATGGCAGAACCAAAATCCGCTCGATTGTTCAACGACTTCAACGCGCATTTGGAAGAAAGACGAAAAACGCGGCGGTAGCAACATCAATAGCTTGGCTGCCGTTTCCAGATGAAAGCGGCCCTTTCAGGCAACTTTGAAACGATCGATTGGGCAAGGCGGCTGCGCTGAACCACCGGGGATGCGAGCGGATGGTCAGCGATGTGCGCGGCCTTGCAAATGCAAAGGCCGCCCCGGAAGGCGGCCTGAAGATCATCCTCGATGCGTCTCAGGGGACGGCCAAATACTGCTAAAGCTCCGACCTAGTGTGGTTCAAGCTTATCGGCGGGAAGCCGCAGTTCTGCCGCCCGCTCTTTGCGTTCGTTCCTGGAAAATTCGCGCTCTCGTTGCTCGAAGGCGGCGAGCTCTTTTTGTGCCGCCTCAAGAAAGCGGTCACGTGGTGTTACTGCCAATTGAGCAAGTCCCGTCATTACACACCCTCGTCTAGGGGCCCCGAGGCAGCATACCCAAATGCTGAAACCCGGAAAAGGTTCATGACAGTAAAATTACGGACAAGCCGGGGCTGTCACGGGATAGGGTTACCGCCAGGCATCGTCGCTGCCTGCTATTGGAACCGTTCAAAGCCTGCATTCGCCTGCTCGATTTCCGAGCAAAGTTCCCATCAGCGCTCGCGAAATGCCCGCGCCACCTGATCAAACAGCGGCTTGGTCAGATAAGAGCCCACGGTACGATCGCCGGTCTTGATGAAGGCCTCGACCGGCATTCCCGGCACCAGCTTGACGTCACCGAGACGTGCGATTTCATGCGGCTCTATCGCAATCCGCGCCGTGTAATAAGTCATGCCGGTTCTGCGCGGCGCAGAGATCTCGACGCCGATGCGATGGCACCATTGTTGAAAACCAGATTCTTGCGCCCTGCCGAAAGCCCGACAGTTCCATCTAGTCATGCGCACGTCATGCTTTGCTTATAGCCGGTCATCTCGACGATCGATTGCGCCGCTTGTGGAGTTTACGATGCCCGCCTCGTCCAACCTCCCGGTAGTTGGCGCTGCGTTGACCAGCACGACGCTCGCGTTGCACCGCGGTTGGATTCTCGAACGGCAACGCGACCTTGAAATCCAGGATTTCTTCGAGGCGGAGACGCTCGACGGTGACTGGCACGCGCGGGTCGAGGTAATCCGCAAGCTTCTTGATGGCTATGAGGGCCGGCTTGGCATTCACGGGCCCTTCTGGGGCTTCAGGATCGACAGCCAGGATCCGTTGATCCGCGCGGTCGTTACCAGGCGCTTGCTTCAGGGGCTAGAGGTTTGTGAGGCGCTCGGCGCAACGCAGATGGTCATCCATTCGCCCTACACGACCTGGGACTACAACAATCTCGACATCAATCCCGGCGCCCGCGCGCGTGTCATCGAGCGGGTCCACATGACGCTCGGGGATGTCGTGAAGCGCGCCGAAGGCATCGGCTGCGAACTCGTTATTGAAAACATCGAGGATAAGGATCCAATGGATCGCGTGCAGCTTGCGAATAGTTTCGCAAGTCCGGCCGTGCGCGTCTCGCTGGATACCGGCCACGCCAACTACGCCCACGGCTCTACCGGCGCTCCGCCC
>Ga0081455_10007466_pt1 | contig 11514 bp, 9 predicted proteins | sample TabmetS3T2R1_FD_70207 | JGI IMG/M metagenome (GOLD analysis project Ga0081455, IMG submission 70207) | Tabebuia heterophylla rhizosphere microbial communities from the University of Puerto Rico - S3T2R1 | ecosystem: Host-associated > Plants > Roots > Rhizosphere ...
GCGATCACGGCCGCGAGCGCCGTGACCCTGCCGTCACTGTTCTGGTTGTTCTTCAAAATCGGCTCGGTGTTGTTCGGCAGCGGGTACGTGCTGCTCGCATTCTTACGCGCGGACTTGGTCGAACGTCTGGGTTGGTTGACGCAAGCGCAATTGATCGACGCGATCGCCGTCGGGCAAGTGACGCCCGGCCCCGTGTTCACCACGGCGACGTTCATCGGCTACGTCCTCGCGGGACCCAGTGGTGCGCTCGTCGCGACCGCCGGCATCTTCCTGCCGGCGTTCATCTTCGTCGCGCTGAGCGGACCACTCGTGCCGCGCCTGCGCGAATCTCGCGCAGCAGCCGCGTTCCTCGAGGGTGTCAACGTCGCATCGCTCGCGCTGATGGCGGTCGTCACGTGGCAACTCGGGCGCGCGGCGCTCGTCGACATTCCCACGGTGCTCTTGGGAGTCACGGCGGCGCTCTTGCTGATTCGCTTCAAGCTCAACTCCACGTGGCTCGTGTTCGGGGGTGCCGCCGCGGGTTTCGCGTGCCAGGCTCTGGGGCTCGCACGTTGAACAATGCTTCCTCCCCCGCCCGCGTACACGCCTGACCTGCCTGACCCTCCGGAGTCAGGACCAAAACCGCCACAGTCTGACCCGGTGCCCGACCCGTCGCCCTCGGTCCCTGAGCCCCCGCGACGCGAGCCCGAAGTGCGCGAGGCTGCCGCGGCCGTCGCCGACCACGCCCGGGCCGTCGGGGCCGACGTCCTGGCGCTCCAGGAGGTCCAGTGGCTCCAGGCCCGCCGCATCGCCCGGACCCTCTTGGCCCGGACGCGGCGCTGGTCGTTCAAGCACTGGCCCGTGCGGACCTGGCCCGAGGGCATGGCCGTGATCGGCCTGACCCGGCCGGTGCGGGCCCGGGGCCGGGCCCTGACCTACCGCTGGCGGCTGTGGAGCTGGCGCCGCCGGATCCTGGTGGGCGGCGTGGTCGACGGAGGCCCGCTGCTGATCGTCCTGCACCTGAGCACCGACACCGCAGCCTCCGGCGACCGGCGCCGGCTCGAGGTCGCCGCCGCGCTCCGCCAGGTCGTGGCCCGAGGCGGCGGCGAGGTCATCGTCGCCGGTGACCTCAACGAGCGGCCGGGTGGTCCCGTGTCGCAGACCCTGGCCGCGGCCGCGCTGCGCGACGCGTGGCTGGTGTCGGGCGGCGATCCCGACGGCGGCTTCACCAACTGGCGGGGCTGGGAGCCCGGCACGACCAGGCCCCCGTCCCAGCGGATCGACTACGTGTGGATCTCGGCCGGGATCGCGGTGGTCGACGTATCGCTGCCGTCCCCCGGCGACCCCGGGTTCGCGACGTTCGCCCGCCTGTCGGACCACCTGCCGTTGACCGTGGTGCTGGACATCCCGGCGCAGGGGTAGCGGGCGTGCTGGCGCACCACCAGCGTGTCCACGCCCAGCAGGAAGAACGTGCCGACGATGACGCCGGCGGACACGTCGGTGAACCAGTGCACGCCGAGGTACACCCGGCTGGCCGCGATGCCCGCGATCAGCCCCCACGACACCGCCACCGACAGCCACCACACCCACCGGCGGCGGGTGTACAGCGCGACGACCAGGGGCACCAGCCCCCACAGGGCCACGGCCGCCATCACGTGGCCGCTCGGGAACGAATAACCCTCACCCCCGACCATGCGCTCGAAGTCGGGGCGGTCGCGGTTGACCAGCAGCTTGATCGCCGACTCCAGGAGCGGCCGGCTGAACGTGGCCACGAGCACGGCGATCCCGACCGCCCGGCAGCGCCGCCAGGTCAGCAGGGCGATCGTCGTCCCCAGCACCAGCACCGGCACCGTCGACCCGAGCCGGGACAGCGTCAGGAAGACGCCGTCGAGGGTGGGGTTGCGGCGGGACTCGACGGCCCGCTGGATCGGCTCGTCCCACAGCAGCAGCACCTCGCCGCCCCGCAGCGCGGCGGCGGCCGCCAACCCTGTGAGCAGCGCTCCCAGTATGAAGAGCAGGTGACGCCGGGGCAGGAGCACCGAGCGGGGCGTGCACGGCATGTCCGCGTGCACGTGGCTCCGCGGGGTGGAGCACGGCACCGTGGCGGTGTCGGCTTGTGTCATTTGTTCCATGCGGCGGTTGGCCCCGGGACCGGCACTCCGAGGTGCCGAGGGTTCCCTTCCCCTCCAGGGCGTCCTGATGATTCAACCAGCGGTCCCGGCCGCCGGCAACCCGCGGCCGGATAACCGCTGGTCGAGGGTTCAGCTGACATTCAGCCGGAGGGGGGCCACGTGTCGTCGGCCTGCTCGAAGTCGCGGAACTGGACGCTGATGTGATGGGTGTCCGACGGCCAGTTGCGCACGTTGATCACGTGGTCACGCCCGCCGCCGTCGCGGGCCACCATCCGCAGCGGGACCGTGGTGTCGGGCGGCAGCGTCGCCGGGACGAACAGGTCGGCACCGCTGATGAACGGCAGGGCGAACAGCTCGGGGATCGGCGCCTCCAGGTTGGTGACGCCGTCGATGCCGTCGTCGAACGCGAACAACGCGTTGACCCGCTTGACCCGGGGTGCGATGGCCGGCGTCACGACGTTGGTGCCGGCGATCTCCAGCACGTCGTTGCCGGCGCCCTGGTCGCCCCACCACTCCTTGTACCGGGCGACGGTGAAGCTCGTGTGATGGTCGCTCTGGTCCCGGATGAGGTCGATCCCGGTGCCGGGCTCGGAGGTCAGCAGCCGGATGAAGTGGTCGCTGCGCAGGAACGGCTGGAAGTAGAAGTGGTGGGCCGACCCGTCGCCGCGGCTGAGCGCGATCTCGTAGTGCTGGTTGCCGTTGACGGCCACCGGGCCCCACGACCCGTCGGCCTCCACGGCGAACGTGGCCTTGGGGGCGTCGCCCCGTCGCTCGCCGGTGCTCGCCTTGACCCGCCAGATCTCGACCGTCACGCCGACCGCGCCGACGTTGGACGGGAACAGGTTGGCCTCGCCGGAGATACGGACCCGGCCGGGCCGTTCGGGCACGACGTCGGTGGTGGCCGGCTCGGCGCCCGTGAGGAACCGGTACATCTGCGCGAACGTCCCCGCCGAGGTCGCCACCTGGACGTGCGACTCGTCCGGCGCGTAGTAGTTCTCGGCCCCCACGATCTGGCGGGCCGGGTTGCCCTCGCCCCACACGGCCAGCGTCGGGACCCCGCCGGGCGGGGCGGTGCCGGTGCGCCCGTCGATGTTCACGTAGTGCGCGACGCGGGCGGCCCGCTCGGGGCTGCTGGTGAGGTAGCCCTGGAGGACGGTCGTGCCGAGCGAGTGGCCGGCCAGGTCGACCTGGTCGCCGCCGGACTCGGCCAGCTCGGCCGTGATCAGGGCGTCGAGGCCGGCCCACACCTGGTCCATGGTGTTGATGCCGAACGTCGAGTCGTACTCGTGGACCGCCAGGCGGCCCTGCGGGTAGCCGTTGCTGGTGAACCGCATGGCCTGGGTCTCGAACTGGGCCCCGGACCCGGCGCCGCCGTGCACGAAGATCAGCGGTCGGACCGGCGGTGCGGCCCCGGGCCGGTCGTCCGGTGCGGCGGCGGCCCCCGCGGCCGGCGCCAGCAGGAGTGCCACGACGATGGCGGCGACGATGCGTCTCATGCTCTCCCCCCACGACCGCCCGCACGGTCACGAGCCTCTCGGCCGGTACCGCCGACACTACGCGCCGGGTCGGTGGATGACAACCGACTGTCCGGACGTCAGGCGGAACGCGACGTGTCGAGCTTGTCCCGCTCGGCCTGGGGCAGCGAGCAGGCCGCGGTCCCGCCCGGCAGGCGGTGCCGGTTGCGGGCGACCCAGCGGTAGACCGGCCACGCCAGCCAGGTGACCGGCCGCAGGCCGAGGACCCAGCCGAGTGCCCGCCAGTACGACCCGCCGTCGACGAGGAGGCGGACGATCGCCTCCGGGCCGGCGGCCACGGGCTCGCCGTCGGCGACCCACAGCACCGCCTCCTCGGCCTGAGCCTGCGTCACGCCCAGGGCGTCGAGGTCGGCGAACTGCCAGGGCGACACCTCGGCCGACGTGGGGATGCGCCGCTCGATGAACCGGGCGCAGGTGGTGCAGAACGCGCAGTCGCCGTCGTAGACGAAGATGGGCGACAGGGGGTCGGCGGCGTCGGCGGTCTCCGCGGTCATGCCCCCATTGTGCCGTGGCAGGGTGGGGAGGTGACCCGCATCGACTACTCGGGTGCGGCCGCGGCCTACCGGGCCGCCCGCACGCTGCCGCCGGCGGTCATGGGGCGGTGGGACGCGACGATGGCGGGAGCGGGGCTGCCGCCGGCCCGCCGAGTGCTCGACCTCGGGGCCGGCCCGGGCGGCTTCCTGGACGCCCTGGCCCGGTGGTCGGGGGCGCCGGTGGTGGCGATCGAACCGCAGGCCGCGATGCGGGCCGAGGCCGCGGCCGCCGGGATGGTGGCCCGCCACCCCTACGCCGCGGCCTGGGGCGAGGCGCTGCCCGTGCGGGACGCCGCCGCCGACTGGGCCTGGCTGTCGACCGTCGTCCACCAGCTCGACGACCGCGACCGGGCCGCCGCCGAACTGGCCCGCGTCCTGCGCCCGGGCGGCGTCGTGCTGCTGCGGGGGTTCCTGTCGGACGTGCCGATCACCGGGCTGTACCGGCTGTTCCCCGGCCACGACCGGGCGGCGGCCTCGTTCCCGTCGACCGGCGACGTGGTGGCCACGTTCGGGCGGGCCGGGTTCGCCCTCGCCGGGACCCACGACGTGGTCGAGCGGTGGCCGGTCGAGCCGGCCACCTGGGAGCAGCGGGTCCGGTCGATCCGCCACAAGGACTCGGGCCTGCGCCACTACACCGACGACGAGTTCGAGGCCGGCGTCGCCCGGATCACGGCGCGGCTCGCCGGCGGCCCGGTCCCCAACGACGTCACCCTCCGCCTGGTGGTCCTGGCCCTGCCAGGATGACCGCGTGGCGCACCCGCTCGACGACCACCCCCTCCGCTCGCTGTTCCGGGCCCCGCGCTCGGGGACCCGCCGGGCCTCGTCGTTCGACCGCAGCGGCGGCAACGACGACTACATCCGCATCGCCCCCGGCGAGTCCGCCACCCTCCTGGCGCACGACGGCCCCGGCTGCGTCACCCGCGTCTACGTGGCGCTGGCCGCCCACGAGCTGACCGACCACCGCGACGCCATCCTGCGGTGCTGGTGGGACGGGCACGACCGCCCGGCCGTCGAGGTGCCGCTCGGCGACTTCTTCGGCGTCACCCACGGCCGCCTCCGGGAGTACCGCAGCTTCTTCACCGCCGTGAACCCCGGTATGGGTGCCTCCCCGGGGATGAACGCCTACTTCCCGATGCCGTTCGCCGAGGGCGCCCGCATCGAGCTGGAGAACCGGGCGGACACGTTCCTCGGCGGGCCGCTCGGCATGGTGTGGTTCCACATCGAGTACGAGACCTTCGACGCCCCGCCGCCCGGCGACGTCCTGCGCTTCCACGCCCAGTACCGCCAGGAGCGGCCCACCGTTCCGGCCATGGAGCCCCGCGACACCCAGCTCCACGGCGGCACCAACACCGACGGGGCCGAGAACTACGTGGCCCTCGACACGGCGGGGCGCGGCCAGATGGTCGGGCTGGTGCTGGAGGTCGGGAACATCGCCGGCGGCTGGTACGGCGAGGGCGACGACATGGTGTTCGTCGACGGCGACGCCTGGCCGCCCCGCATCCACGGCACCGGCCACGAGGAGGTGTTCGGCGCCGGGGCGTGCGTGCTGCGCGAGTACTCCCGGCCCTACGCCGGGTTCCACCTGGTCGAGGACCGCGAGTATCGCGGCCTGGTGGGCATGTACCGCTGGTATGTGGCCGACCCGATCCGCTTCGACCGGTCGCTCCGGTGGACGATCGAGCACGGCCATGCCAACAACTTCGGCAACGACTACTCGTCCGTGGCCTACTGGTACCAGACCGAGCCTCACGCCCCGTTCCCCGTGCTGCCGGGGCGCGATGCCATGCGCCCGCCGCTGCCCGCCGGGTTCGACGAGGTGCGGCAGGAGATCCTCACGGGCATGGCCAAGCTCGCCGGCCCGGCCGAGAACCTGGCGCGCGTCGCCCAGTTCGCCGAGCCGTACTACCGCGGCGAGTTCGACCTCGCGCGGGAGCGGCTCCGAGCGCTCGACCTGCCGTAGCCGGCCGGCTCCGTCCCCGGATCAAGCCCCGGGAGCGTAGGCCTGGTCGCCGACCAGCCGGACCACCTCGTCCGGCGTGGTCGGACCGTCGTGGATGAGCCGGCCGTCCCGCAAGGCCAGGCACCGGTCGACCCGCTCGACGTAGGACGGCTCGTGGGTGGCGACCACTATCGCCGCTCCCGCGGCGTGCGCCTCGTCGAGCAGGCGCAGCAGGGCCTCGCGACCGGGGACGTCGAGGCCGACGAAGGGCTCGTCCACCAGCAGCACCTGGAAGGGCCGCACCAGTCCCACCGCGAGCGCCGCCTTCTGGCGCAAGCCCCGGCTGAACCGCGCCGGCAGGTCGTCGGCCCGATCCGCCAGGCCGATGGCGGCGATGAGCTCGTTGAGCTGCTCCTCCGACGCGTCCACCCCGTGGAGGCTGGCGATGTAGGCGAGGTGCTCGCGCACGCTCAGGTCGTCGTAGAGCACCGGGTTGTCCGGGACGAACGACAGCGCCGCCCGGGCCTCGGGCGCTCCCACCGGGTAGCCCGCGACCTCGATCGCGCCCGAAGTCAGCTCGAGCAGGCCGGCCGCCAGCCGCAGGAAGGTGGACTTGCCCGACCCGTTGTGGCCGACCAGCGCGACGCGCTCGCCCGGAGCGACCGCGAGGTCCAGGGGAGCCAGGGCGACGAGGTCGGAGTACGACTTCGAGGCTCGCCGGGCGAGCAGGACGCCGGTGACGACCGGCGGCGGGGCGGCACGGGCGCGGCTGGGCCCCGTGGCCTTGTCGCGCGCGAGCCGGGCGCGGCGGGCGGCCTGGTCGCGGGAGCGCCGCCGGGGCTGAGGGGTCCGGGGGGCGTCGGCGGGCTCGGTCACGGGCGATTTTCCTTCCTCGGGTTGACGGCGGCCTGGAGCGCCTTCTGCAGGGCCTCCCGGGACCGCAGCCACGCTACGAACACGCCGAACCCGGCCGCCACCGCGAGGGTGGCAGTGCCCGCGACCGCCACGGCCGGACCGCCGGCACCGTCGGCCGCCCGGGCGGCCAGCACCGGGAGCGTGCCGGCGATGGCGAGCACGAGCGGCCGGGCGATCCGGAACGCCTGGTAGGCGCCGGTCACCTCGGGCGGCATCAGCAGCGCTTCCACGGGATCGGGCACCGCCACCAAGCTGGCACCCGCGCCGGCGACGCCGGCCAGCGCGGCGGCGGGGGCGCACACGAGCGCCAGCTCCAAGGCCCCGGTGGCGGGCTCGACCAGCACGGCCGCGGCGACGCCGACCGCGGCCACCAGCGCCATGGCCCCCACCGCCACCGGCAGGTGCCGCACGCGCAGCGATCCCGGCGTCACCGGCACCGAGTCGGTCAGGCTCGGGTGGTCGAGCTCCTGCGCCATGGCCTCGGTGGCGTCGAGCCCGGCCAGGAACAGCGCGGCGCCGGCCAGGGCGAGCAGCGGCGTCGTGCCCGCCCACACCCCCCGCAGCGCGAGCCCGGCCACGACGCCGAGCAGCACCAGGCGGCCGACCCGGGCCGCCGGCCACCGCAGCGCCCCGCGCAGGCCCCGGCGCCAGACCGGCCGCCGCTCGGTGCCCCGGACCCGTACGCGCACCCAGGGCCGGAGCCGGGGCAGCTCCAGGGCGAGCTGGCGCCGCAGCACCACGACCGTGCGGACGTCCTGCAGCGTCGCCGCGAAGCGGAGCTGGCCCACCAGGCGCGAGCGCCGCTCGGCGGACTCCAGCGAGACGCGGCCCAGCCGCGCCAGCCCGGCACCGAGCACCACCAGAGAGATGGCGACGGCCACGATCCCGGGGGCGGCCGGTTGCACGGGCCACATGCCGATGCGGCCCCACGGGGCGGTCGGCGAGGCCGGGATCGCCCCCGCGACGTCGGCTGCGGCCGCCGCGACGAGCCCGATCGCGAGCGCCGTGCCCGCCCACGACGGCAGCCGCAGCGACGACGCCACCAGGGCGGCGCCGAAGGCCAGGGCGACGGTGGCGAGCGCGAAGGCCGTCGCGCTGGCCATCCAGCCGGCCGTCGATCCCGTGAGCCGGTGGGCGGCGAGGAAGCCGACGGCGAGGCCACCGCAGGCGGCGACGAACAGCTGGAAGCGGATCTGGCGCAGCGCCGGGCCCAGCAGCGCCCGGCGGCGGTCGACGGGGGACAGCAGCACGTGGCGGACGTCGGCCTGCTCGAGCACGAGCGGCCCGCCGCGGCTCCCGGATCGGAGCCCGACGGCCAGCGCCACGGCGGCGGCCAGCCCCAGCCAGGCGTCGCCCGTGCGGCTGACGTCCGCCATCTGGCTCGCGGACAGCGCCGCACCGCCGATGACGCCCGCGAGCGCGTAGAAGGCGACGGCACAGGCGAGCCCCGTCAGCTCGGCGTGGTAGAGCGCGTCGATCCATGCCAGTTCGGCGATCCGCCGGCGCGTGCGCCAGCGGCGCCACTCGGCGAGCGAGTACTCGAGGTCGGCGTCGGGGTCGGCGGTGAACACTGCGACGCCAACATTGCACGCCGGCGGCGCGCGTCATAACTCAGCGCCGGCTTCCCGCACTCGTAAAGCGTGCTCTCAGTGCGACGGAGCGGCTGAGGTCAGGTACCTACATAGTGGAACTAACACTCCGGTCACACGTGCGTCAGTGCAGATTACCGACGTTTGCTCTTGCATACCCTCAGGTAAACGTACACTCTTCCTTACCGAGAGTGCTTTGGCCCGAGGGGGGCTTTTGGCTGGGAAAGCGCGGGCTCGCGCCGTCGCCATCAGAGACAGTTCTGCCGGCACCACGAACGCGGCCGCCCCGGCCCACAAGGTGCGCCTCCCCATCCGCATCAAGCTGGCGATCGCCCTGGCGGTCCCGCTGGTGGCCATGGGGTTGGTGACGCTCGCCGAGGTGATCAGCCTGTCGCGCGAGGCGCGCCAGGTGCGCGACCAGACCGACCTGGCGGCGGCCATGATCGGCCCCAACGGGCTCATCACCGCGCTCCAGAACGAGCGCACCTACGCCTCGGCGTATCCGGTCGGGGTGGAGCAGCAGCTGACGCTCGACGTCGTCGGCTTCGCCGAGACCCGCGCCGACACCGACGACGCCATGGATCGGTTCGAGGAGGAGCTCGACCGCCGCGGTGAGGCGGCGCGTGCGGCCTACACGGCGGCCCTGGCCCGGCTGGAGGACCTGCCGGAGCTGCGCGCCGAGGTCGACGCCGGCGCCAATGCGCCGGAACGCACCATGGCCCGTATCGAAGTCTCCACCGGGTTCTTCGACGCGTACACCGAGATGATCGTGCCGTTCTTCGGCGGCATGACCCAGCTCTCGATCGCCATGGACGACCCCGAGCTGCGCCAGGGCGCCCGCCTGATCGAGGTCGTCACCCACCAGCTCGAGGACACGTCCCAGCTCGCCAACGCCCTCGCGTTCCCGGCCATCGTGGCCACCGGCGACGGCGACGCGGCCGGCTTCGATCGCCCGGCCGAGATCGCCGAGGTCGCCCGGCTGCACACCGGGTACATGCGCCAGGCCGAGGTGCTGCGCACGGCGGACGGCCCGTACGCCCACGTCGCCGAGGAGTTCTTCCCCGCGGAGTTCACCCAGGTCATCGACGAAACGTCCGAACAGGCCCTCAGCACCGGGCAGATCGAAGTCGGGCCGTTCATCGCCGGGCTGGAGACGCCGCCGGGCGAGGAGAACGCCTACGTCGGCTACCGCAACGCTCTCGCGGGCGCGCTCCAGGACCGTGCGGACGAGCTCAATGCCTCGGCCACCAGCCGCGAGCAGCGGTTCGGCCTGCTGGTGGTGGTGACGCTGGGGACCGCGGTGTTGCTCACGGTCATCGTGTCGCTGTCGATCACCCGGCCGCTGCGGTCGCTGACCACCCAGGCCAAGGACATGGCCGAGCACCGCCTGCCCTACGCGGTGGCCGAGATCCTGGAGACGCCGTTCGGCGAGGACGTCATCGTCCCTGAAGTGTCACCGGTCCGGGTCGTGACCCGCGACGAGGTGGCGGACGTGGCCGAGGCGCTCAACACCGTGCAGGACTCGGCGCTCGACCTCGCCGTCGAGCAGGCGGTGCTGCGCCGCAACATCGCCGACAGCTTCGTCAACCTGGGCCGCCGCAACCAGAACCTGCTGTCGCGCCAGCTCGACTTCATCACCGAGCTCGAGACCCGTGAGACCGAGCCCGACTCGCTCTCCAACCTGTTCCGGCTCGACCATCTGGCCACCCGCATGCGGCGCAACGCCGAGTCGCTGCTGGTGCTGGCGGGCGTCGACCCGCCCCGGCGCTGGACCGCACCCCTTCGCCTGGGCGATGTCGTGCGGGCCGCGGTCGGGGAGGTCGAGGACTTCCAGCGGGTGGTCCTCCACATCGACCCGAACGCCACCATCGCCGGCGCGGCGGCCGCCGACCTGGCCCACCTGCTGGCCGAGCTCATCGAGAACGCCCTGGTGTTCTCGCCCCCCGACTCGACCGTCGAGGTCCACGGCGTGCGGCGGCCCGATCGCTACACGCTGGCAGTGGTCGACTCGGGTTTCGGCATGCCGGCCGACGACATCGACGCCGCCAACCGGCGCCTGGCCGGCGCGGAGTCGTTCACCATCGCGCCGTCCAAGTACCTGGGCCACTACGTCGCCGGCAACCTCGCCGCCCGCCACGGCATCACCGTCACCCTGCGCAGCGCCCGCGGCTTCGGGGTGACCGCCACCGTCGAGATCCCGGACCGCCTGCTGACCGCCCACGCCACCCCCACATGGCCCGCTGAGGTCCCCTCGGGTCGGGGCCGGGCGTTGCCCGCGCAGCGTCGCAGCTGAGCGGAGCTGCCCTCTACAACGTGCGCCAGATCATTGGCGTGCCGGACCGGGTGAGGCCACGACGGCGCTGAGCGGCTCAGGTGGGGGCGCCGAGCTCGTTGGCCTTGGCGTCGGCGTCGATGCCGTGGAGGCGGGCGAGGTTGCCGCCGAGGATCTTGCGCTTGGCCTGGTCGGTCAGGGGTGGGTAGCCCCGCTCCTCGACGATGTCCTGGGGGAGCTCGAAGTTCCAGAACTCCTCGAGCGCCCACTGGGGGTGCCAGATGGGTGACTCACCGCCGTAGATGATCTTGTCCTCGCCGCACCACCACAGCATCTTGCCGAGCATCTCCGCGAACACCCGCGGCTGGCGGGCGATGAAGTTCACGGTGGCGGCGATCGAGGCGTAGAGGTTGGGGAAGCGGACGATCTGCCACAGGACCTCGTCGAGCCAGGGCAGCCCGACGTGGAAGATGACGAAGTTGATGTCGGGGAAGTTGGCCGCCGCCCCGTCCATGTCGAAGGTCCGCGTGTGCTCGACGGGCTGCGGGCCGAGCGGCACGCCCTTGTGCACGCCGATCAGGTTGACCCCCAGCTCCTGGGCCTTCTCGAACACCGGGAAC
>Ga0081455_10007467_pt1 | contig 11513 bp, 14 predicted proteins | sample TabmetS3T2R1_FD_70207 | JGI IMG/M metagenome (GOLD analysis project Ga0081455, IMG submission 70207) | Tabebuia heterophylla rhizosphere microbial communities from the University of Puerto Rico - S3T2R1 | ecosystem: Host-associated > Plants > Roots > Rhizosphere ...
GAGACCAAGCCCTGCGAGCGTATGGAAGAGGCCTTACCTGGGTTGAAGGACGCCATGTGTGATGACTGGAAGGGAGGCGCATTCGGAGAAGTGCTAGACGACGGGCAAATAAAGGTAGGTGATGAGGTCTGGTGGTCAGAGTGATGGCCGGTTCACGGCCTGAATCCGACGCAAGTGATGGGATTAGCGGCAGTAACCGGTTGAGGCGACGGCGTGGCGCGCGCACCGTCACTTATCACGGCCTGTGGCCATTGGGCGAGGTTCAATATGATGTTCACCAAACGCCTTCGCATGGGAATCCGGCTCGGGAGAATCACATGCAGCATTCGCATCTGGAAGAGTCCTCGTGTAAAGGTAGGTGGTCGTTACCAGATGGACGAGGGCCATATTGTCGTGGATTCGATTACGCAGATTACCGTCGCCGACATCACGAACGATCTGGCCCGTGAATCGGGGTTCGCCTCCGTCGCTGATTTGCTGCAAATCGCAAGACACGGCAGCGGCGACAAGGTGTACTTGATTCGGTTCCACTACTTGCCTTACGGCGTCCGGGACATGCTGAGGTGAGATAATCAGCCATTGCCTAACAAATGTTTGGCTGGAGCGGCGGGAGCGATCCTGTCGCTTAGGCGCCAATGGCAAGACATTCTGGCGAGACCCTTTTTTATTTTTAGGTTCTCCAACTGGAGCGGATGGTCGTCGAGATAATGACGTAGAATGTTTGCGCCCCAGAGAAAGATCATTTACTTCCGACCAGATGACGGTCACGCTCCTCTTCGATTTCATCAAACAGCTTCAACGCTTCCGGAGCATCTTTGAACAAACCATGATCATCCCATCCCTGAATTGCCAGATCAGCTTCTGTGCCGTTCGTTACCAGTAATGGTGGCGGTGCGGCGCTTAGCGCACACAAACGTGACGCCCCCTCCTACACTGATTGTTCAGGCTTATTCATCGTGATGTGACAAATACAATTCCAGATCGTGTTCAATCAGGGCGAGTCTGAACTTATTGATCCACCCGGCGCGCCCCAACAAATTGCGGGGCAAGCGATAGTGTTCCCAGAAATAAACTGTCGTCTCGATTTCATATCCGAGGGCCTGGATTTTGATTTCGTGCCCATAAAAAATCATTGGCTGCTCAGGCCTGTTTGTTTCTACGCGAAGTACAGTTCCCTCTTCGACCTGCAGTCCAATTTCTTCAGCGTGTTCACGGCTGAAATAACAAAAGTCCGCTCCCGTATCGAGTTTTGCGCCGCAGGCGGTAGTTTTCGCCCCATAGACGAGCGTGAGCGGAATGAAAATGCCCCGATCATTCTCCTGGTAGACGAATTTTTGTTTGAATTCGAGTGGATAAGTCATGGCAGGAACCGAACGAAATCCTCATTCCCTTCGCCTTCGATGAACATAAACATGGCTCCCTCTATGCCGAGGCTTTTCACTTCTTGCGAGACTTTATTGTAATCGACATTGTGAGCCAGAAGGCGCTTCCCGGACAGAGCGACCCATTCTCCATGAAACCGGCCAGAGTTCTGCGCCAGCCACTGAAACTCCTCTGAGCGATCATCGAACGGGATTCGCCTGAAAGCGGCTGCGGGAAAAGTCTGATCGGCTTCAGCGCCGTTCAGTTCCCGTTCGAGCATTTTTAACAACTGCGGCCTTAAACTGGCCGGAGTCCGGCGAAAATTTTCGACCGTCGCTTGCGCGTATGGGTTTTCGATCTCTGGCATAAACACCTCCGACATCTGAGATCAAATCGAGTTCATATAAAGTATACGCCCGGATGAGTCGGCGCTCCACTGATCGGGAACACGCCTCGTAGCGCCAAAAACCAGACTGCGCGTTTCGCGAAGCCACCCTACACGGCTCAATGGAGTGAATGAGTCCGAACGCGAGTTATGGCATTTGCGCCTGGCGTTGACCTGATCCAGTTGGCATTGCAACTCTGGCCCGCATTTCTTGGAAAAATTCACCGTTTCCGCCCGACTTCCAGGAACCCATTAGTGCCGCGGTCAATTGGCGCATCACTTCATATCCATAGTTTTTGACAGCCTCGCTCTTCTGCCCCTCCAGCGGCGTAAACAGATCGTGAAGCATATCCGGTGTCACATTGAGATATCGCTTCCATTCATCCGAACTATGGCCGCTGGCCTTCAAAACCACAGCCGGCGGGATTCCTGCAAGTATAGAACGGGTGACGAATGCGTGCCGGAGATCGTGTTTGTGAAGGTCTTCAATCCCTGTCAGGCGACAGGCGGTATTGAATGATCTTTTCACCTCTTTGATGCCCCCAAACACAAGGCCCGCCGGATGATCGCCATACTGCTCTTTGAGTTTCAACAGTTCTTCGTAAGCGCGCTGCGTCATCGGGATCGTTCTTGCTTTATTCCATTTTGCGTTGATCGCTCTGAGTCTGATCAGTCGATTTTCAAAGTCGATGTCCTTCTCTTTCCATGAAAGAGTAAAGAGTTCATTCCTTCTCAACCCGGAATCCGCAGCGATAATGAGGACCGCCCGTAGATGAGCGCGATCTCCCGTACAAACATCGAGCAGCGCCATCTCTTCGCCGAAAATCGGTAATTGCTCTCGCTTTGTCTCGGCGCGTCTGTCGATTAATGATCTCGCCTTCTTCTTCGAGAAAGGATTCTGTTCCTCTCGAAGCATCTTCTCCTCGACCGCGTAATTGAGCACTGTTCTCAACAGTTCAACCGCTCGATTGATGGACTCAATGCCCCTCTGGCCGCCGTTCTCCTTGATATTCAGGGTCAATTTTCCATTCTCATCTTCGACAATAGTGCTGCGGGAGGGAATCTTCGATAGCCAAATCTCGAACTTCTTGATCTCGCCGACCGTGATCGAAGGAAGCTTCATCTCGCCGAAGTAATATTCCAGTTGCAAAAGCCAGGAGCGAGGCGCGCTGAGCTCACGACGACCGGCGATTTTCCTTTCGCCCACGTAAACCGCTGGTATCAACTTCTCTTCCCTGAACTTCCGCGCCAGATAAGTGAATCTCGTCCGATCCCCTGCGAACGATTCGGCGCCATCTTTTTCGAGCTTGTTTAGAAGGTCGCGCTTCTCTTTCAACGCCTCCGTTTTCGTCTTCTTGTACCGCTTGATGTCCGTTCGTTTACCCGTTACAGGATCGAACGCCGTCACTCTGGCGAGATAACGTTTCCGGCGTTCGTCATAAATGACGTAACCCTCTCTGGTTTTCAAAGATAACAGCTCCAGGCGATGTCAAAATTGTTCCACATTACTGTTCCACATTCGATTGCCCATGTGGGGCAACTGATGATAACACCGAAAATGTTAAATACAAGTATTTATTGAATTTGGCAAGATGGGAAACCTCAGGAAAAGGTCAGAAAAGGTAGCGCACTTTTTTGGGGTGCAAGAGGCCGTGGGTTCGAATCCCGCCGTCCCGACTTTTAGAATCAACAGTTTACGGGCGCAGACGATGCGCCCGTTTTGCTTTGGAGACATATTCGGAGACATATTCGATTCCATTTCCCGATTTTTCCTCATCGTTCCCTGTTTCCATCAAATAAAGAGTGTCATTTGCTATTACGCTTTGCGCTGGCTCTTAGGATCATACCCTTATATGGCGGATTTCGAGGTTCTGAGGCGCTTTTGGTGAAGGGCGATCGGGAATTATAACGGCGGGATGAAAACCCTCCTCCCTAATCCGGCGGTCCTATCTTTGGAAAAGATCATCCCTCAGCGCGATGCAATTACCCTGGTTGTCACAACGAGTAGATCTCAGGTCCCTTGTCCCGAATGTCAGCAACTTTCAGCCCGTGTCCATAGCCGATATCAACGAGGTATAACCGATCTACCCTGGGGAGAGATCACCGTCCGGCTGGAATTGCAGACACGGAAATTCTTCTGCGATAACAGTGAGCGCCGACAGCATATCTTTTGTGAACGCCTGCCCGAGGTGACGCCGCCATACGGCCGCAAGACCGGTAGATTCAACAAGTCACTGACGGCGATCAGCTTTGCTTTGGGTGGCCGCGCTGGGGAGAGACTCGCCTCCGACCTCTACCTATCATCATCTGCCCGAACATTGCTGCGCCGTATCTATGACGAACCCGTAGGCAAAGCAGAGCGCGTCCGCATTCTTGGAGTCGACGACTTCGCCTTTCGTAAAGGGCAGAGATACGGGACGATTCTAGTAGACCTGGAACGACATCGCGTGATTGATTTGCTGCCCGATCGTGAAGGATCTACGCTCGAAGGCTGGCTGAAATCCCATCCGGAAGTAGAATTGATCACCCGGGATCGAGCCCTGGCGTATGCGGACGGCGCGACCAAAGGCGCTCCACAGGCAGTTCAAGTCGCGGATCGATTTCACTTGATTAAGAATCTGGTAGAGTCCTTTGAAAATCTGGCGCGGCGCCATTCATCCGCTTTACGAGAGGCTGCGCTGGAAGTCAGCCCACGCCGACAGACGGAAATGATGCTGCTGGCGGAAGGTTTGCTGGAAGCGTTACCGGAGCGGATGCCGAAGAAACCACCCACACTATCACAGCGACATGATCAGAACCGCACCGAGCGTATAGCCAGGTATGAAGAATGCCGTAGACTCAAACGGCTCGGGCTGTCCAACCACGAGATCGCGCGCCGAACTGGCATGTGCAGAGAGACGGTGCGGAAGTTCGTCTGTGCGGAAACATTCCCCGAGCGAGTGGCCTATCCGCCGCGCAGTCAGACGACGGAGCCGTATGCTGAATACCTGAAGAAGCGATTTCAGGAAGGCTGTCGTAATGCGGCGCTGCTCTATCGGGAAATCAAAGCTCAGGGCTACCGAGGCGGTAGCGCAACAGTGCGCCGGCTCCTGCTTTCCTGGAAAAACCAACTTCCCATTCGCTATCAGCGGCTTGAGTCTTTGCGTGATTTCGATGCGCCGGCGCCGCGGCAGGCCGTGTGGTGGCTGCTGAAGTCTGAAGAGTTGGAACCGAATCAGAAGGAGTATGTGTGCGAACTTCAGAGATTGAGTCCTGAAATCGGCGCCGGTCTGAAACTGGTGAAGGAGTTTCAATCGCTCTTGGTCGGGAAGCAGGCGGACAGGTTCGATAAGTGGCGCCTCTGCGTCGAGCAGAGTGGACTGAGGGAAATGCAATGTTTTTCCACTGGCCTGATGAAAGACGAGGCGGCAGTTCGAGCCGCGATGACCTATGACTGGAGCAGCGGTCAGGTCGAAGGAAACGTGAACCGGCTCAAGATGATCAAGCGCATGATGTTTGGTCGCGCAAGTTTTGCATTGTTAAAGGCGAGAGTTCTTCACGGATCCAAATAAATCAGAGAATTCGGGAACGGCTTGGGATATTGAGTGTTGTTTGTCGTTATCGGTAGTGATTTGTGTGCTTTCGGTGCGCCGACAGAGCAATTGGCCAGCTCACCGAAGCCCCAATACTTTTGGCACGACTTACCTCCAAGAACGTTATTGAGGTTACCAAAAATCCCAGACTTCAAAACTTGAAAGGAGATTTCGATGTATAGCAGACGGACGGTATTGGTCTCAGTATTTTTGCTGATTATTGGCATTGCGTGCGTAGTGTTATCAGGCAGATTCCTTGCACTTCAACCTGTGCAGGCTGGCCAGAACATCAAGCAAGTCAAATGGGAGAACTACGTGCTGACTGGCGGCGACCCCGCGGGTGATATTCAGCGCCGGACTAATATCCTGGGCGAGGAAGGCTGGGAAGTTTCCAGCGTTGTTTATGACCAGCTCAACCACTCGTATGTAGTTTTCCTTAAACGTCCTAAGCGCTAACCTGCTCGAATTGCTATTCGGGAATACTGGTGATGGACGTGAGTTTTCGGTGCGCCGCCCGCGCACCGAAGACCTACGTAGTTTGATTCCGTCTGCCAAGTGGAACCCATTTCAGAAGTATTCGATCTGATCTGGACGATATCGATCATCTATGATTGGCATGGCAGCGGAAGAAATTTTGAAAGGGCTGTGGCGGGTGGCGTGTGGGCTTTTTAGCCGGCTTCACCAAAAGCGCCTCAGAACCGATTTGCCGTGAGCGTCTGACCACAACAGATTGTACTGCTCATAGGCGAACGACCCAGAACATACCTTTGTTATGCCGCATAACGTGATACCCACGCTAATTTGGCGGCAGAAACGAGTTGTGACGGGTCGAACTCAAAGACGAACTCGACCGTGTACCCTTCAGCGCTTGGGCGAAGTAACCCGCGTCTGCTTTCCAAAAATGACCCAGCCGGACTGTGGCTTCTAGCCTCAGATTCCAACCCAGCATACCCCTCCCCGTGATTCAGGCCGAACGAAAGCGTGCCTCGACCTCTGCAAAACGAAGTACACAAGACGGGAGTGTTGATTTCCTTCCTGATTTGCCTTACAATGTTAGACAAATGGCTAAACCTGATTCACTTGGACAATTTGAGCAGGTGGTGCTTACCGCCATTCTGACCTTGCGCGAAGAGGCCTATGGCGTAACGATTCACGCCAAGGTGCAGGAACTGGCGCGGCCCAAGGCAGTCTCCCTCGGGGCAGTTTACGTCACACTCGACCGGTTGGAGGACAAAGGCCTCGTTGCGTCCTGGATGTCGGATCCTACGCCCGAGCGCGGCGGCCGCGCCAAACGTTGTTATCGGCTGGAAGCCCTCGGCGAGCGTGCATTGCAGGAATCGGCAATCACCGCAAAGCGTATCTGGGACGTTATCGCGGAGGTATGGGGTAAGGAGTGGGCCAAAGAATGGGGAAAGCGATGGGGGAAAGAGGCGTGCTGATGAATTCCGGTCCGTCAAAAACCGCCGAGGCAATCGTCGCAGTCTTCGTCCCACCTGCGTGCCGCGAAGAGGTACTTGGCGATTTACACGAGCGGTACAGTTCCTCGGGCCAGTACGGCTTGGACGCAGTGCGCACGATTCCTCTCGTGATCATTAGCAGAATACGCCGTACGGCAGACCCGCAAGTGCTCCTGATGCAAGCTTTCGCCTTGTACGTGTCGTTCTTGGGCGCGGCTTGGCTCAAGGATAGAACGTTTCTGAGTGAGCAATGGGGGCTCCTGCGGCTCGCGATTCCCGTGGGAATGGCAACGCTGGGCTTGATACTGGAGGACGCCTATGCGAAACCTGGGCAGCGATCACCGTTGAAGCTGGCCCGAGGCCCCGTGCTGGGCCTTGGATTAGCGCTTGCATCGCAGGGTATGTTTCGGATTAGTAACCCGGATCTGGCGCTTCCGACCTGGATCACGTTTTACGGATGCGCCCTAAGCTTACTATTGTCGTCTGCTGTCCGGATGCTGTTTCCGCCAGCTACTGATCAGCTTCAGGGAGCCAATGTACCCGCGGATTGGCTAAAACGGTCGAGTGGGTCGCTCGGAAATGCTGGAACCAGCACTCGAGCCGTCAAGGGTGTCGCCGCAATCGTTGCGGCCGTGATCGCTGGCGCCTGGATGGCGAACCACACTACGCTTCCAAAAGCCTGGATTATCACTCTGTTGTTGGTCCTGTTGATTGCGTATCAGGTATGGAAACGAGGTTGACCGTCGATCCGGCGCAGAGACGCAAGAAACACGAAGAAAGGATAGGATCTCATGAACTCGAAAGCAAAACTCGCGATTATTTGCGCCGTGCTGATTTCTGTGGCGGGCGCTTTGTAGATGGCCACAACGAGCCAGCGCTCTTTGAACACGTTGACCTATTCTCAGTTCCTCGAGAAAGTACGGACTGGGCAAATCGCCACCGTCATCATCATGGGCAGCAACTCTGGCGCCATTCGGGCTATTTGCCGGCTGAAGGATGGCAATGCTGAGCAAACAGTTCTGCCGTCGGACTATAGGGACGCCATGGCGGCAATGCAGGACAAGCTGGTCAACATTGAGATCCGGGACTCTTCCTCTGGACCCCTTCAGCTGCTGTATTATTCGCCTTTTATTCTGATCTTGGCTGTTTGGATTTTTCTGGTTCGCAAGTTTCAGAATGGCCCCGGGCCGAGCATTCCCTGGCTTGGATCATCCCGCCATTAGCGCCGCAGCTATAGACCGAAAATCCGCGGCTCCCTGATCGCTGCCGACGCGGAAACCGCCCCACTACCTTCAAGCCCAGTAGCAGCCCCGAGCAGATGGCTTTTGAGGCATCTTGCATGAGCCGGAGGTTTGCCACCGGGAGACGAGCAGCAGGGGCGGAGGTTCTGGGTGTCATCGCCTCCCATGGGCCCTACCGAGAGTCCTGCAGGTCGTCCCGATAATCAAGAGGGTCGGCAAAAGCAATTGCTCCGTCAAGCAGTTAAGGCGCTGATCAAGACGATTGAGGCGCGAATCATTGCTCTCAAGCAAGAGCTTCAACGACGCACAGTGTAATACTATTTATCCGCCACTGACCAAAGTCGGCAGAAAGGGGATGCCATGAAAAGCACATGTAATATTGAGTAAAGTAATCTGGTTTTTCCGCCTTCTAGTAGTAGTTTTGGTTACCTAGCAAACTAAAAGAGCTCAGAAGTATCAATCCATAGGAGAAAACGATGAAGCGAATAACTAACCTTGCCGGGATCATACTGTTGTTGGTTTCTGTAATATTGTTTCCATCTTGGGTGACAGTTGCGCAAACCGAAATTACTGATGGCGAAGTCAGAAGTATTCTGCAAGACCGGGTTGACCGTGCAAAGAAAAGCGTCGGCATTGTTGTAGGTCTGGTGGATGATAAAGGTACGCGCATCATTTGCTATGGGAAGCCATCGCGGGAGAGCGCTCAAATAGTCGATGGCGATTCAGTTTTTGAAATCGGTTCAGTAACCAAAGTTTTCACCGCAATTCTCCTTGCCGATATGGTCGAACGCGGCGAAGTGAGCTTGAATGATCCGATCTCGAAATACCTGCCGAAGTCGGTGAAAACGCCGACGCGCGATGGTAAAGAGATTACTCTGCGGGATCTTTCCAGCCAAATTTCCGGCCTCCCGCGAATGCCGAGCAATTTCGCTCCGAAGGATAACCAGAATCCATACGCTGATTATTCGGTTGAGCAAATGTATGCGTTTTTGTCCGGTTACACACTCACTCGGGACATTGGAGCCAAATACGAGTATTCAAACTATGGCGTCGGCTTGCTGGGCCACATCCTGGCATTGCGGGCGGGGACGGATTATGAAACCCTCGTCCGAACCCGTATTGCTCAGCCCCTCAGGATGGACAACACGCGTATCAAGCTCACCCCTGATATGCAAGCGCGCCTTGCTCATGGACACGGTCCAGCCCTCAAGCCCGTCACGAATTGGGACCTTCCGACCTTTGCGGGAGCAGGCGCACTGCGCTCAACCGCCAACGACATGCTGAAATTCATCGCAGCGAATTTAGGTCTAAATCAATCACCCTTGTTGGCGGCGATGCAGAAGACGCATCAACCGCAACATGACACGGGCATACCAGATTTAGAAATCGGGCTTGGCTGGCATATCCTGAAGAAATTCGACACTGAAATCGTGTGGCACAATGGAGGGACAGGGGGGTATCACTCGTTCATTGGCTTTGACAAGAAGAAACGCAAAGGCGTAGTGGTGCTATCGAACTCGACTAACGATATTGACGACATTGGCCGCCACGTGCTCGAAAGCCAATACGCGCTCGCCAAGGTTGAACCGCCGAAAGTGCGCAAAGCGATCAAACTGGATCCGAAAATATTTGACGCTTATGTCGGGGAGTATCAACTTGCGCCAAACTTCATCCTCACATTTAGCCGCGAAGGCGATAAGTTTTTTACTCAAGCAACCGGCCAGGGAAAGATTGAGATCTTCGCTGAAACCGAAACTGACTTTTTCCTGGAAGTAGTGGACGCGCAAGTGACTTTTGTCAAAGATGACAAAGGCCAGGTGACGCAGGTGACGCTGCGACAGAACGGCGCCAATCAGCCAGCAAAGAAGATTAAGTAGGCATTCTGATTATCGAATTCGTTGCGTCTAGGTTATAAGAAGGTCGGATGATTAAACCTTGCCCTTATATTTTCCATTTGCCTTACCGAGTCCGACTCGAAACTCTTCAGTCAACCGTCGCGCGGTTGGGACACGAATTCGTAGTCGGACGATGTGATCTCATATCCGATCCTCTGATGATTGTCGAAGGCGCTGCGTTCGGCCACTCCGACTTGATATCGCTTACTCGTTATTACCCGATAAAAGGCGCTATTACCTATAAGGGACACACTTGACTGAAAGATCACTCCTGAAGCAATAATCCCTCTTGATTAAATTCTAAGTTTCACGGAAGCCGGCTTAGTTCAACAGAGAATTCGTGTGGCGCCTCCGCTTCGCTCCGCGCCACACGAATTCTTAATACGTTGGGCGTCGCAGGCCTTCCGAGTGAGATTGATACCTACATCGAGGGAGTCCAGCATGATCGGTGTATTTGTAACGTTTCGCTACGCAGACAATTTCGATGAGCAAGCCGTGCGGAAAATCGCTGAGACCGCACGCGCAAAGTTTGAGGGCATGTCCGGATTACGTTCCAAGGCCTTCACGGTCAATTCCGGAAAGCGCGAGGCCACGAATTTCTACGTCTGGGACTCAGAGGACGCAGCCAAAGCGTTTTTCACTGATGCGCTTCTGGAGCGCGTAACGGGTCTCTACGGAGTACGCCCCAGCGTCGAGTTCGTGCAGATTGCCGCGCTAGTGGAGAACACTCGAGCATGACGCGGCCAAGAGTCCCTGTTCGGAAAGGATGACGCCCAACCACGCGTTCGAGCGGACGGCCGCAAGCGCGCTTCGCTTGCTTGCGGTTCCCTCCTTGCTTCGCACGTCGGCCGTCGCTCAACGCGAGCGTTGTGCGGCGCACTAACGAGGTCTGCATGAAGTTCACCGTCCGCCCACTCACGCCTGATCTGTGGCCCGCTCTGGAAGACCTCTTCGGCAAGAACGGCGCCTGCAACGGGTGCTGGTGCATGTATTGGCGGCTCGGCCCTGCGTATTTCGAGCGACCTCGGGAGAACAACCGAAGCGCCTTGCGCAAGATCGTGACGCAAGGCCCGCCGCCGGGCTTGCTGGCGTTTGATGGCGAGAAGGCTGTGGGCTGGTGTCAGCTTACGCCGCGAGATGATTTGGGCTGGCTCAATCGCAAGCGAGCTTTCGAGCGCGTCGATGCTTTGCCGGTTTGGTCGATCTCCTGCTTTTTCATCCGGCGCGGCTATCGGCGCCAGGGGGTGATGTCAGAGTTGATCACCGCAGCTTTGAAAGCGGCCAAGCGCGCCAAGGCGCCGGCGCTGGAAGCGTATCCGGTGGACACCGCCCGACCAGGCAATACGCGCAACGTTTTCACCGGCGTGGCCTCGGCATTCAAGCGACTCGGATTCAAGACTGTGGCTTGCCGCGAACCGACGCGCCCGCTCATGCGCCACGATTTGAAAGGGATCAGAAGTTGACATTCGCTCTAGTCGGTCGGGCGCGAACAACGCATTAAGAATTCGTGTGGCGCGCGTGCGCATAAATCACCTCGGGCCTCAGAAAGCCGCCACACAATTCTGTGTTGAACTAAGCCGGGAGTGGGGGTCACTTGGAGT
>Ga0081455_10007468_pt1 | contig 11513 bp, 14 predicted proteins | sample TabmetS3T2R1_FD_70207 | JGI IMG/M metagenome (GOLD analysis project Ga0081455, IMG submission 70207) | Tabebuia heterophylla rhizosphere microbial communities from the University of Puerto Rico - S3T2R1 | ecosystem: Host-associated > Plants > Roots > Rhizosphere ...
ACTGAGGCGCTGTCATTACGCGTTGCCGCGACTACGGTTGCGCCCCGGCCGGCGACACTTGCTCCGCGTGTACCGCTGAGGCGGTAGTTGCGCTCGAGCAGGTCGAGGAGCTCGTCGTTGACGACACGCGACGACATAAGTGCAGGCGTGAATTCTTTATGTAGCTGCTGGCCGGTTTGGCTGTTGACCATAACTTGACTGCCCTGGCCCGCACGCGCGTCCACATCAACGTGCGCAACGATGGCGCCACCGTCTCGGTATGCCAGAAACGCTTGTCGGCCCGAGTAGCTCACGGAATTGGCGGCATCAGCAGCCAGCTGCATCCTGGCTTGCGCCTCCGCCGGGTTCAACGTGGTCCCGGTGGCGGCCGAGGGACCCTCGCGCGGCGGTGACAATTTAGCCGCCAGATGGGGTGAATCGGTCAACATAACAGCGTTGAGTGCATCGCTGGCCAGTGGGAACTGTCCGAGGCTTGACGTAAATGCCGCTTGCGCCTCCTCAGTTGGGTCGCCAATTGCCGGGAGACTGGGCGCCGCAGCGTATCCGATGATCCCCATCGCGGTCACTGTCGCTCCAAGGGCCATCGCTGAAGCACCGAGCCGCAACTTGACCATGCGGCGATGGCTTGGCAGGCCACCGGTTCGGGACGGGCGGGATGGCTGGATTCGCCGGAACGGCCTGATCCACAAAGGTGAGAATGACTGCGAACCAGCGATGGAAGCTAGGCGGAAAGACAGATCGCTCGGGGTTGGGTCGGGCACATCTTTGGTCTGGTTCAGGAGCTGACGTACGGCACGCAGATCCTCGACGTCCCGGCGGCAATTGGCGCAATCGACCAGGTGCTTGAGCAAGCGTTCCCGGTCCGCATCGTCCAATGCCCCGTCGACGAACGCTGATCGCAGCTCGGCCAGATCAGCGCAGGGCGCCTTTCTCACGCCGACCTCGCAGGCTCCAGACTTCCGTGTTTGGAACTAACACCATCGGACCCGTCGCCTGCCTCTACCTCGACACCCAGATAACGCACCCGCTCCCCGGTCGGCTGGCGGTGCGCCAGCGCGGTCCGTAACTGGGCCCGTCCGCGGTGGATTCGGCTGCGGACCGTTCCGATCTTGATGTCAAGAACCTCGCTGATCTCTTCGTAGCTGAGGCCTTCGATGTCGCATAACACAACTGCCGCGCGAAACTCAGGAGGCAGAGCTGAGAGCGCCGCCGCCACATCATGATCAAGGTCGGCGTCGGCCAGCTGTTCGGAAGGGTTCGGCCAGGCACTTGGCAGGCGCTCAGCGGAGCCCTCACCCAGGCCGTCGAAGCGGATCTTCTGCCGGCGCCGTGCGCCGTCGAGGAACAGGTTGGTCGTGATGCGGTGAAGCCAGCCCTCGAACGTCCCAGGCCGGAACCTGTGTAACGAGCGGAATACTCGGACGAAGACGTCTTGAGTGAGGTCCTCAGCGTCATGTGGATTGCCAGTCAGCCGATAGGCCAATCGATAGACCCGAGCGCCGTGATCTCGTACCAGTTCCTCCCATGTTGGCGGAGTCCACGACTCATCAGATTGCGGCGCCGGACTCGCGGGCGCAGGCGGCTGCCAAGCCTGAGGATCAGGGGCGGGCCATTGCGCCATTGGTTTGACCTCTCCACGGTGTCCGGCACGACCGAGCAGGTTTAGCCTGAACGCCTCATTGTTGCCTGTCATCCTGGCAATGCCCTGAAGGAACCCTGGCATTTGGCTGTGCGCGATCGTGTCCTGCCTCACAATTTCCCAACGCTGTGAGGTCAGGCCGCGTTCCATGACACATTCTCCTATGCCCTCGCACACCGTCGAATCGGCGTGGACCTCTGGTTCCGATGTGACCAGATGCTCAGCCAGTCGAGGCCGACTCGCCCGTCGGCAGGCCGGCCGCCGCCAAGGCGGAACGCAAACCTTCGACCTCTGCAGGTGTTGCCTCGAGGAGCGGAGACCTCAAGCCTCCGACGTCATGACCGAGCAGCCTAAGTCCGGCCTTGACCAGGATGCAGCCTTGGGTTGCGAAGATTCCGGTGTAGATCGGCAACAGTTGCTGATGGAGACGTAGCGCAGTAGCGGTGTCACCGGCGAGATAGGCCTCGATCATTTGACGGGTCCCGACGGCACTGAAGTGCGTTGAGGTGCCGACCACTCCCACAGCGCCAACCGACAGCAGCGGCAGGGTCATGGCATCGTCGCCCGAGTAGTAGGCCAGCTCGCTCTGAGCGATGACGCGTGCGGAGGCCGTAAGGTCTCCCTTGGCATCTTTAACGGCAACGATCCGCGGATGTTCGGAAAGTCGCAGCATCGTGTCGGTGGCAATGGCCACAGCAGCACGACCCGGAATGTCATACAGCATCACCGGCACGTCGGTGGAATCCGCGACCCGCCGGAAATGCTCCAAGATCCCGGCTTGCGGCGGCTTGGAATAGTACGGCGTGACGACGAGAAGGCCATTTGCGCCCAGCTTGGCTGCAGTCGCCGCCAGGTACAGAGTGTGCTCGGTGTCAAAGGTGCCGACGCCTGCGAGGATCCTTGCCCGGTCGCCGACGGCGTCGAGCACTACACGCAGCAGGTCGGCCTTCTCGGCATCCGAGGTGGTTGGAGACTCCCCGGTGGTACCGCTGATAACCAGCCCGTCGTTGCCCATCTCGTCGACCAGATAGCTGGCAAGTCCAGCCGCCGCGTCGAGGTCCACGGATCCATCCGCCGCGAACGGAGTCACCATAGCCGTCAGCACCTGGCCAAAGGGTGGGGTCGACATGCCCGCCATCTTAGAGCACCTTGATCACGACGAGCGGATCGCCGTCGTTGACCACATCACCTTCCGAGACCACGATCTCTGAGACCGAACCCGCCACGTCGGCTAGCACCGGGATCTCCATTTTCATCGACTCCAAGATCACCACGGCGTCTTCGGCAGCCACTTCCTGGCCCACCTCGACCTCGACCTTCATGACGGCCGCGACGAGCTCAGCGACGACGGTATGGCTCATGCCGTCATCGTAGGGTTCCGCCAGCAGGCGCTTCGATAGGGTGAGATTCGTGAATCTCTCCGCCGTCAAGACCTCGCTCAGAGCCGCGCCCAAGCCGGGATCATGGGCGTTCGCTGAGGATTTCGTCGAGGAATCGGACCAAGCGGCGGAGGCGCGGCAGAAGGCCAGGCAGCTAGGAGTTGCACCCATTGGTCGTGGCGGCGCAACCACTCTGACCTTCCTGGCCAGCGTGGTCCGAGCCAAGGCGGTTGTCGAGGTTGGTACCGGCTCGGGCGTATCCGGTTTGGCACTGTTCGCAGGAATGCAGCCGGATGGAGTTTTGACCAGCGTGGACATCGAGGCGGAGCATCAGCAGGCTGCTCGTGCCGCTTTTCTGGCCATCGGCATTCCCACGCAGCGGTTTCGGCTTATCGCGGGCCCTGCGCTCAGCGTGTTGCCGCGGTTGAGTGACGGCGGGTACGACATGGTCTTCATCGACGCAGACAAGGTTGAGTACGCCGAGTACGTCGAGCAAGGTGTGCGGCTGCTCCGGCCTGGCGGGGTACTGGCTGTGGACAACGCCATGTGGCACGATCGCACGGCCGACGGCAGCAATATCGACTCCGAGACTGAGGCGATCCGCGAAGCGCTGATTGCCGTCAAGGACAACGAAGATCTCGTGCCGGCGCTACTCCCAGTTGGGGACGGACTGCTTGTCGCTGTCAAACGATAGCGAGGCGATTAGCTAATAGACGGCAACCGTCGGACTGAGGTGGGAGGCTACGCCCTCACGCTGGGTCGACCTGGCCGGATCGCGGTCACAGCGCTCGTGGGCAACCACGGTCCACCCCACCATCCGCGGACGCCGAAGTCTTGCAAGGTCACTGATTCCATCCCGGCCTCGCTGAGCCAGTCCGCGTATTCCTCAGTGTGACTGATGTCGGCGATGATGATCTTGCCGCCAGGTTCCAACACCCGGACAGCCTCCTTGATCGCCAGCCGCCGATCCTCGCGAGCCTTGAGACTGTGAATGGCAAGGCTTGAAACGACAAGATCGAACTGTGCATCGTGATAGGGCAGCGTTGTGATATTGCCCGTATTGAGCTCCACGCGATCCTCCACCCCGCAGGCGCGTGCATTGTGTTTGGTTGCCTCGATGTCATTGCCCGACTGGCCCCGACGACACCACACATCAATGCCTGACACCCGTCCGGTCGTCAGCCGTTTGGCTAGGCTGATCAAGACCGCTCCCCGACCACAGCCAAGATCAACTGCGTACTCGTTCCCCTTCAGCCGCGCGTCGTCGAGCAGGTCAGCCCACCAGACGAACTTCCCTTGCAGAGTCGTGTAGAGGTAGCTGAAGGCGCACAATCCGAAGAACAATGAGAAGATCAACGTCACCAGGCCGGCAACGAAGCCATGAGTGATCATCAGCACACATCCGATGATCGCCAGAATCAGTGCCGCGGCCCCCAGCGCCGCCGGAACCGTAGGAGCATCGACCCCGAATGTTCCACCTTCAGGTTTGCCTGCCTCCTGGGCCCCCAATCCTGAGGCAGGCGCGCTCACGTCGCCGCGACCTTCACGCCCTTGGCAACCACTGTGATACCGCCCTCCGAGATATAGAAACCGCGGGCTTCGTCAGCTTCGGTGTCCACCCCCACCTTTGCACCCTCTTCGATGGTGACGTGCTTGTCCAAGATCGCGCGGTGTATTACGGCACCTCGCCCGATGGTGGTGTGGGACAAGATCACCGAGTGGTCGACTTCGGCGTTCTCGTCAACTTGGACATTCGGCGAGAGCACGGATGTCTCGATGGCACCGCCCGACACAATGCAGCCCGGGCTCACGATCGAGTCCCGGGCGACGCCTTCTATCGTGAACTTGGCGCCGGGCATCTGCACTGGATACGTCCAGATCGGCCACTCTAAGTTGTAGAGATTGAATACCGGGTCAACTGAAACGAGGTCCATGTGCGCCTCGTGATAAGCATCAAGCGTCCCGACGTCGCGCCAGTAGGCCTTGTCGCGTTCGGTCGAACCCGGAACTTCGTTGGCCGTGAAGTCGTAAACCTGGCCATCACCGCGGCTCACGAAACTCGGGATGATGTCGCCGCCCATGTCGTGTCGCGAGTTGTCGTCCTCGGCATCCGCGATGAGCGCTTCAATCAGCGCGCGGGTGCTAAAGATGTAGTTCCCCATCGAAGCGAACGAGGCCTCGGGATCATCCGGCAGACCGGGTGGATCGGGCGGTTTCTCGAGAAACTCCTTGATCTTGTTGTCCGAGCCAGCGTCGATCACACCGAAGGCGCTGGCCTGGCTTCGTGGCACCCGGATACCTGCCACGGTGCAACCGAGGCCACCGTCGATATGCGCGTCGAGCATCTGTTCGACGTCCATTCGATAGATGTTGTCTGCGCCGAAGACAACGACGTAGTCCGGTTCCTCGTCGCGGATCAGATTCATCGATTGGTAGATCGCGTCAGCGCTGCCTTGGTACCACCGCGGCCCGAGACGCTGCTGCGCCGGCACCGGGGTGACAAAGTTGCCGAGCATCGTCGACATGCGCCACGTCAGGGAGATGTGCTTGTCGAGCGAATGCGACTTGTACTGCGTCAACACCGCGATCTGCCGCAGCTCCGCGTTTGCCAAGTTGGAGAGCACGAAGTCGATCAAGCGATAGGTGCCACCGAAGGGCACCGCCGGCTTTGCGCGATCCATGGTCAACGGCATCAGCCGTTTTCCTTCACCGCCGGCCAATACGATCGACAGAACCCTTGGACGCGCAGCCATGAGTTGAACGCTAGCCCATCCCAGGCATCTGAAGCACCGTTTCTGGGTCATGTTGTGGTCAACATTGAGGGCGCTGTGGAACGATGCCAACTATGGCGTTGGCAGACACTGATCGACTGTCCATCTCGTTGCTGACTCGGGAATACCCACCCTTTATCTACGGCGGTGCTGGCGTGCATGTCGGCCAGCTTGTGCCGCAGTTGCGCAAGCTCATCGATGTGGACGTTCAGTGCATGGGCGAGCCACGCGAAGGCGCAACCGCGCACCCGGAGAACTATCCGGAAGGAGCCAACCCCGCACTCCGAGTATTCGGTGCTGACTTGTCGATGGTGGCGGCCATTCCCCAAGTGGATCTAGTACATTCGCACACCTGGTACGCCAACCTGGCTGGCCACTTGGCCGGTTTGTTCCACGACATCCCGCACGTTGTTTCAGCACACTCCCTGGAACCGCACCGTCCCTGGAAGGCCGAGCAGCTCGGCGGCGGCTACCGGCTCTCGTCGTGGGCCGAGAAGACAGCCTTCGAGGCGGCGGATGCGGTGATCGCCGTCAGTGCCGGGATGCGTGCTGACACCTTGGACTCCTACGCCAACCTCGATCCCGACAAAGTGCATGTGGTCAAGAACGGCATCGACACGCAGGAATTCAAGCCGGATCCGGACACTGACGTCGTCAACCGGCTGGGGGTTGATCTTGACAAGCCGTCGGTCGTGTTCGTGGGACGGATCACCCGCCAGAAGGGATTGATTCACCTGGTGCGGGCGGCCGAGAAGTTCGATTCCGACACTCAGGTCGTGTTGCTGGCCGGCGCGCCGGATACTCCGGAGATCGCCAAGCAGATTGGAGACGCCTTCGCTCACCTCCAATCCACCCGCGGGAATGTCTTGTGGATCGAGGAGATGTTGCCCCGGGCGCAGGTACGCCAGGTGCTGTCACATGCGACGGTATTTGCCTGCCCGTCGGTGTACGAGCCGTTGGGCATCGTCAACCTCGAAGCCATGGCCTGTGAGACGGCTGTCGTCGCTACGGCTGTGGGCGGTATTCCTGAGGTGGTGGTGGACGGCGCGACGGGATATCTCGTCCCATATGATCCGATGCAAGCCGACGACCCAGCTGCCATAGCTACCTTCGAGGATGACTTCGCGGCCAAGATCAACTCGCTGACCAGGGATCCTGAGAAGGCTCGGCAGTTCGGGCTGTCAGGACGGCAGCGCTGCATCGAGGAATTCGACTGGTCCAAGATCGCCGCCGAGACCGTTGAGGTCTACCGCCGCGCGCTCGAGGTTCACAAGAGCTAGGCACAACAGTGATACGGCGGCGCCGGGCAGCCACCCGCTACGCCAATCGCAACACCGCCGGACAGGCGCTCGCCGAGGTCCTGGTCTCCGATACGGCACTGGACAACCCGGTCGTGCTGGCGCTGCCACGTGGCGGAGTACCCGTTGCCGCCGAGGTAGCCGCTCGACTGAACGCTCCAATCGGATTGATCTTGGTGCGCAAGATCGGTGTACCAGGACGCAGCGAGCTCGCCATGGGAGCCTTGGCCATGGTCGGTGGCGAGACCGCCGAATTCCGCAACGAGGAGATCATCGACGGGCTGCGGATCAGCAGCGAGGCGTTCGATGCCGCGCGGAACCGGGAGCGGCTTGAGCTTGAGCGTCGCGCCAGTCTGTTTCCCTTCGCCGAATTGGACATCGCGGACGCGACGGTCATCGTCGTTGACGACGGCCTGGCGACCGGCTCCACGATGCTGGCGGCAGTCGCCGCCGTTCGAACCCACAGACCTGCGGCGGTCGTCGTGGCTGTTCCGGTGGGAGCTCGCCAGGCCGTGCACGCCCTGCGTTCAGTGGCAGACCGCGTGATCTGTCCCTCGACCCCAGAGCCCTTCATCGCAGTGGGCGGCGCGTACCAGGACTTCCGGCAACTAAGTGACGAAGAGGTGCTGGCCATTCTCAAGGAGTTCTCCTTGTGAGGTTTCACTAGGTCGAGTCGGTAATGACAGGCGCCACCCACTCCTCAGCCGACGTCCGCCTCCACACCGCCGGTGAGCATGAGAAGTTCGGCATACGTCATGGGGAAGACGGCGTGTGGGATTCCGCCGGCTGCCCACAGTAGGTCGAAGTCAGCAAGCGCCCGGTCCACGATGGTGCGGATGGGCCTTGGATGACCGACCGGAGCGACGCCTCCGATTGGCTGGCCGGTGTGATCGCGGACGAATGTAGGCGAGGCGCGGCGGAGCTGCACCCCGAGCTGCTCTCCGACCGTGGACATGTCTACTCGATGGGCCCCACTGGTCATGATCAACAGTGGAGTTCCGGCAGCAGTCTCCTCGAACTGCTCGCGCCCGCCGACGCTCGCAGCCCGGAAAGCTTCGAAGATCAGCGAGTTGGCGATGGCCCCCACCGGACATCCGAGCTGTTGCGCTGCAGCCCGTGCCGTAGTGGCCGCTTCGTCGAGCATCCGGACGCGACCGGACAGTCCGGCGGCCAGCAGGATCGCGTTCACTGCCTCGCAGTTGGGGTGCATGACGTCACCTTTCACCGTGGACCAGCAAGCAAAAGGACCCAGTCACACTGACCAGGTCCTTGTGCTGTCAACTCTTCGACCTATCCAACAACCTCTTTCAGTGCACCCGCGAGCTCGGCCGCCTCGTCGGCGTTGAGTTCCACAACTAGCCGGCCGCCTCCCTCGAGCGGAACCCGCATGACGATCCCACGTCCCTCCTTGGTGACTTCCATAGGGCCGTCACCCGTCCGCGGTTTCATTGCAGCCATCGCGCATCCTCATCCTGTAGTGATCTGGCAACTTGCCGGCTCAATTATTCCGTACCACCTAGTCGCAGGCAGACTCGGGTCAATTGGCTGGGACGGCTCGAATCACTGACCGGTAGAGCATTGTGGCCTGCCCTGGCGCCGTGGCTGTTGACCTAGTCCGGCCATACCGGCGGTGGCGCAGAGCAGCCGAGCACATGATCATCAACCAGGCCGATCGCTTGCATCGTCGCGTACGCGGTGGTCGGGCCGACAAAACGGAAGCCAAGCTTCTTGAGCTCACGGGCCATTCCGACCGACTCGGGAGAGGTGGCACGCCATTCCCCTGCAGCGGGACGGGGACGCCCAATCACCCGATAGCTCAGAACGAGCTCGGCAAACCGTGGGCCAAGGTCGGCAACCAGCTGGGCGTTGTTGATCGCCGCCGTGATCTTGGCACGATTTCGGACAATGCCTGGATCATGCAGCAATCGCTCGATGTCGTCCTCGGTAAAGGCTGCCACCCGCTCCGGCTGAAAATCGGCAAAGGCCCGCTGAAAGTTCTCTCGCTTTCGGAGGATCGTGATCCATGACAGTCCGGACTGGAAGGCCTCCAGCGTGATTCGTTCGTACAACCCCTGCACCGTGCTGACTGGCTGGCCCCACTCGTTGTCGTGGTAAGGGAGGTACTCCGGAGCCGAAAGCGCCCACGGACAGCGGAGCAGGCCGTCGGGCCCGGGCAGAGCTCCGGTGGTCATCGCGCTGCTGCGATTCCGGCCAACCTTCGTAGGCTGCGCGCAAAACCAGCGCGGAGCGCCGGGACTGCGAGCCGGGCGAGCCGATCAACCAGCGGGCCGCCGGGAACAGAAAACACCTCGGTGCATGCCACCGTCGTCTTCCCGTCGTAGCTCGTGAGCCGGAAGACGCCCTCGCCGGTGAAGTAGGGACCAAGATGCAAGATCTCCAGCTCCGCGGCATCGCTGACCGCCGGAGACCAGCCGGTAACGATGAAGCGATCCAACAACCCAACAGGGATTCGGCCCAGCCAGATGCCCGACAGCGCCTCGGCTCGTACCCCGAGGCCGACCTTGTGGTCAGTAGTGATGCGGACTGTCGTCAGCGGAATCCAGCGAGATTGACCCGCCCAGTCGACGAGCACATCCCAAACCGCGGTGATAGGCGCATCGACTTCGGCGGAGACCTCCAATCGGGTACTCACCTCAGTCCGGTCGCCGACCAGACTGATGATCTTCGACTGCAGAGGGCGGAAGCTCTGGAGACGCTGCGCCGTCCGGTGAGCCGATCGGGTCGTGCGGAGTTGCGTGCTCGGCCGCGCGCGCTGATGCCGTCGACTCCAGTAATCGCTGCCGCACTGTGGCACCCTCGGCCAGCTCGGCAATCAAGGTATCCCGCTCGGCGATCTCGACAGCCAGCCGGTCGAGCAGATCGTCCACCTGGGCCATCGCGTATCCGCGCAGCGTGACGCCGAACCGGACGTTCTTGAGCTCCTCTGCGGTCAAGGCGCCACCGCTGGGTAGATCCTGCCGGTACGTGTCATAGACGGGATCCCTGCTCATCGTTCCCATTCCTCCCGCAGCCGCCATCGCCGCCACGCCCAATGCCGCGACGGCGACGACGGCGATGAACCACTCCATGTCTGAATGCTTTCACGCCTCGCAAGGCCACCGGCACGTCACGGACTGGCGCGGACACGCTGGCGCCCAGACAGTATCGAAGTTTGGATCGACCGCATTACGAAGGCGGAACATGACGATTCCTGGCCACCAAGACGGGGACGGTGTGGTGGTGACGCTCACCGAGCGAAAGACAATCTGGTCGAGATTGGTCGCTCTACGAAGACGGGGAGATGTTGTTGTTCAGGCGGAAGATGTTGTCCGGGTCGTATTGCGCCTTGATCTCTTGGAGGCGTTGGAGGTTCGTCTTCCCGAAGGCACTCTCAACGCCCACTGTGACTGCTTCATTATTGGCGAGGCTCGTGAAGTTCAGGTACAGCGAGCCCGTTCCGTGCTTGTGGATTTCGCCCCACGCGCCGCGTACCCACGAGATGACCTTGTCGTCGTCACTGGCGTCCTGCCAGTTTCCATCGATCGATACCATCCAGTTTGCCGATCGCTCGCGGTATGCGGTCTCTTCGGCTCCCACGCGATTGATGGCGCCACCCATGAAGAAAGCGATCACGAAGGTCCGCTCGGACGGGCGGTTGCGGGCCTTGTCCACAATGATGTCGAGGATCGGGTCGGTCAGCTCCTCGACGTATGTGGACTTCCAATAGCTGCGAAGCGTTCCACGCTTGAAGAACTCGTCGAAAGCAGCCTGGACGCCGACGAAGGGTATCGGACCCGAAATGTCGACGAGCGGAGCCCCTATGTCGCGGAGCGGCTGAATGATTTTCATGCCTTCCTCCGGATCACCGGAGAACACGGCGCCTGTGACGATGAACGGCGTGTTGTGGATCTCCGGCGGTGTGTGCTCGCTAGCGGGGAGCGTCGTGCATCCGATGAACGTCGAGATCTCGTCGGGTGCCGTCTTGGCCCAGTCGCGGAATTGTCGATACACGTTCTCCGCGTCCTCCACGGGATGGAAACACCGGCGAACGCCACTATCGGACCAACGGGATGGCACTGAAAGGTGAACGAAGTGACGACGCCGAAATTGCCGCCACCGCCGCGGATGGCCCAGAACAGATCAGGGTTCGTATCCGCCGACGCCGTGCGCACCTCACCATCAGCACAAACCACCTGGGCGGACAACAGGTTGTCGATCGACAACCCGTACTTGCGGCGAAGCCATCCCTCGCCACCGCCGAGCGTGAGCCCGGCTACGCCGGTGTCGGAGATGATGCCGCACGGCGCGACGAGCCCGAAGGCTTGGGTTTCGTGGTCCATGTCGCCGACCAGTGCTCCACCCTGGACGCGCACCGTCCGCGCCTCCGGGTCGACATCAACGGCGTTCATTCGGGCGAGGTCGAGGA
>Ga0081455_10007469_pt1 | contig 11511 bp, 13 predicted proteins | sample TabmetS3T2R1_FD_70207 | JGI IMG/M metagenome (GOLD analysis project Ga0081455, IMG submission 70207) | Tabebuia heterophylla rhizosphere microbial communities from the University of Puerto Rico - S3T2R1 | ecosystem: Host-associated > Plants > Roots > Rhizosphere ...
GAGCGGGCGCTGCGCGATCAGGTCCGCCGGGAGGTCGTAGTCGAGCTCCGAGGTGCGCATGTCGCCGTCCGAGGCCAAGAGTAGATTGCCGGCCCATGGATCGCGACGCCCTGGAGCGTGCCCACAGGCGCATCGCCGCCGCGCACGAGGAGCGCGCGTCCGCCGTCGACGTCGAGACTGCGCTCGAGCAGGCGCGGGCCGGGCTGGAGGCTCTCGCGCAGACCGCAGGTGAGCTCGAGGCCGCAGTTCCCGCGCGGCTGGGCGCGGCCGTCAAGGAGGGCATGAGGGCCGAGGTGCTCCCGGTGGCGCGGCACATCGCCGAGATGCGCGGCCTCACCGCCCAGGTCGTCCGCCGCCTCGAAGGCCTCGGGGGCGACATCGCAGCCGAGCGCCGCGAGCGCGTCGAGGACCTCGCGCTCCTGGTCGACCTCGTATCCTCCGGCTGGCGCGGCGTGGAGCGACGCCTCGACCGTATGGAGCGCGTCGTCGACCGCATCGAGCGCGCCCTCGAGGACCGTCCGGGCGCCCCCCTCTACCGCATCGAGGGGCTCGGCGAGCGGCGCCCCGGCGCGTAGGACGCCGGGAGCCGGAACCGGAAGCGAGACCCCCTCCCCAGCTCCGACTCGAGCTCCAGCTCTCCGCCGAGAGCGTGGGCGAGCTCCCGCGAGATCGTGAGCCCCAGGCCCGTCCCGTGCCCCTCGGGCTCGGAGACGAACGGATGGAAGACGCGCTCGCGCGCCTCCGGCGCAATGCCGGGGCCGGTGTCCGCCACCACGACGGTGACGAACCCGGGGTCGGCGGTGAGCTCGAGCGTCACGCGTCCGCCGTCCGGCGTCCAGGAGAAGGCGTTGTCGAGCAGGTTCGTGATCACCTGGAGGACGCGGTCGCCGTCGGTCTGCAGGACCGGATCGGCGTCGAGCTCGGAGTCGTACTCGATGTCGCGCCGCCTGGCTTCCTCGGCGAACGACTGGTACGCCCGCTCGAGGAGCAGGCGGAGCTCCACCTCGTGCTCCTCCAGCGTGAAGCGCTGGGCGTCGAGCTTCGCCAGGTCGACGAGGTCGCCGACCAGCCGCGCGAGCCGGTCCGTCTCGGCCCGGATGGCGTCGAGTGACGCCTCGCGGGCTTCGGGGTCGTCGGCAACCCCTTCGCGGAGCGCGTCCACGTGGCCGCGAACGGCCGTCAACGGCGTGCGGAGCTCGTGCGAGACGCGGACGAGGAAGTTGCGCTCGTGCGCCTCGGCCTCGGCCAGTCGCTCCGTCATCTCCCGGAAGCGCTCGGTCAGGTGGGCGATCTCGTCCCCGGAGCTCGGCGGCTGCGGCAGCTCGGCGCCGTAACGGCGCTCCGCCACCTGGTCGGCGGCGCGGGACAGGGCGAGGACTGGCTGCGTGAGCCGGCGCGAGAGGTACCAGACGAGCCCGAGCGCGACGGCGAGCCCGACGAGGAAGGCGATCGCGACCCGCTCGATGAGCTCGACCCAGCGCTCCTGGATCTCCGCGCGCGGCTTGGCGACGACGAGCGCCCCGAACGTCTCGTTGCCGAGCGAGATCGGGTGCGCGGCGGCGAGATAGACGCGGTCGCCCCCCGGCGGCTCGAACTCGAGCGTCTGCACGGCGCCGCGGTCGAGCCTCGACCAGTCGAGCACTGACCGATCGAGCTTCCGAAGGCCGGAGATCTGGCCGGGAAAGATCTCCACCCCCGCGTAGTAGATGCGGGAGCCCGTCGAGCGCTCCAGGAGCGGCGCGGCGAAGCGCGGCGCGTCCCGGCCCTCGTCGATGCTCGTCCGCGCCTGCTGCGCATAGAGATCGGCGAGCCCCGCCGCCTGCCGGCGAAGGTCCGCGAACGTTCGCTCCGTCGTGTAGTCCTGGAAGAGGCGGACCGCGAGCACGGCGGCGACGAGCGCCGCGACCAGGATTCCCCCGAGGAAGAGAGCCGGCAGGCGGAACCGCAGCGAGCGCACGGGCGACCTACGACGCGGTCGCGGCCTTCGGCTCGGTCGAGACCTTGTAGCCGACCCCCCAGACGGTCACGACGGGACACGCGGCGCCCAGCTTCCGGCGGAGCTGGCGCACGTGGACGTCCACCGTGCGCGTGTCGCCCGCGAACGTGTACCCCCACACCCGCTCGAGCAGCTGGTTGCGCGTGAGCACGAGTCCGAGGTGGTCGAGCAGATCCCACAGAAGGTCGAACTCCTTGGGGGCGAGCTGTACCTCCCGCCCGTCGACCGTGACCTCGCGCCGGCCGACGTCGACGCGCAGGTCGCCGTGCACGAGCACCGAGCTCTCGAACTCCCGCCGCTCCGGGTTCGCGCGCCGCAGGATCGACTTCACCCGGGCGACCAGCTCCCCCGGGTTGAACGGCTTGGTCAGATAGTCGTCCGCCCCGACCTCGAGCCCGATGATCTTGTCGATGTCCTCGTCGCGGGCGCTCAGCATGAGAATCGGGACGTCGGAGCGCTGGCGGATGCGCCTGCAGACGTCGATGCCGTCCAGGTCGGGCAGCATCAGGTCGAGGACGATGAGCGCCGGCGTGTCGGCGCCGGCCTTCTCGAGCGCGTCGGTGCCGCTTCCCGCCACGCGCACCACGAACCCGGCCCGCTTGAGGTACATGGCGACGAAAGAGGCGATGCTCGGCTCGTCCTCGACGACGAGGATCGACTGCGGCTTTGCGCGAGTCACCGGCCGACATGGTGACACAGGCCTCGGCCGGGCGCCCGCCGCGAAGAGGACGCTATGTCCCAAGGCGGAACGTGCGAGGCGCCCGCGGCCAGTACCGTCTCGGCCGGTCGCCGATCTTGTACCTCCCGGTCGGCCCGCTCGCGTACGCGTCCAGCGTGAGGAAGCCGCGGACGATCCCGCTCACGGAGATCCCGCGGCCGCGGAACGTCACGCGCCAGGGCCCGACGCCCCAGACGCGGCAGCGCACATCCGGTCCTCGGTACACGATCGTGATCGCGCTCACGCGGCGCCCCGTCTTGTTGCAGGAGCGCGCGGGCCGCCGGCCGCCCGGAAGGTCAGTGACTCGGATGCGCCCGGCCGCGACGACCGCCAGGATCGAGCCGCGCTTCGAGAGGACGGCGCGCCCGTTCCCGTGAAAGGTCTGGACGGACTGGCCCCCGAGGGTGGCCGAGGACGTGACGGCGGCCGTCGCGCTCGCGGCCGCTCCGAGCGCGACGGCTCCGACGATGAGCGTGAGAAGGAACCGCCGCATCCCTGTGCGAGCCGAATCATCCGCCCGCCTCGTGAGGCCTGCATGAGGAGGGTGTAAGGAATGTGTAAGCGAGCCGGCAGGAGTCCCGCGCATGCGGGCGAATCGCGTCCGTGACGCCTACTAGCATCACCCGAAGCGCTCCGAACATGGACACCGACTCCCGGCACGAACGAACCGTCCGCCTCCTCGAGGCCCGATTGGAGGCGCTGGCCGCCGTCTCGGAGCGCTCCCCGCGCGGCGAGCTGCGCTACGAGTCGCAGATCATGGCCACGCAGGCGGCGACCCGCCACGCCGTCGCCCTTGAGCTCATCACGTGCGAGGAGGCCGGCGCCATCTGGGGCGAGGTGGCCGCCCGCCATCCGCTCGCGGGCTGGTGCCGGAGCGGCCCCGGCCTGGCCGCCTGACAGCTGCTAGGCGACGAGCCGGACGGTCCCGCGCAGTCCGACCGCGTTCTCGTGCCCGGGCGCGCGCTCCGCACGACGCCAGCCCTCCCGGGTCGCCTCCGGCTCGCAAAGGCTGCAGACGGCGCAAGAGTGAGCCCGCTCGCGCGCATTCCGCCAGTAGCGGAAGCGCTCGCCGGCAAGCAGGTTCCTGCGGCAGAGCGTGCAGAGGGTCACTGCCCGGACATCGTAGGACCGTGGGCGGACGGCTCACCGGCGCTGCCGGGCCCGGCGTGAGAAGATGAGGCGCGGAGCCGAACTGGAAGCGCGTCGCAGCCGGAGCGTTCCCGGGGTCATGGGGACGCAGAGGACCCGTTGGAGGACAGAGAACAGCGAATCGCGGCCTTACTCGAAGAGGCCGTCGAGCGTCTCGGGCCACAGCTCAGCGGCGCTGAGATCGGGGCGCTTCTCCACGTCGGAACGGCCTTTCGCCACGTTGCGCACGCCGGCTCCTTCCGGCTCATCTATGAGGTGCCGCGCGAGCGCGGCGGTGTCGTCTGGCGAGCGGCGGAGCGCGGTGAGGTGCAGCTCGTCGAGGACGTGCGCAGCGATCCGGACTACCTCGCGTCGGACGAGCGAGTGCGCTCGGAGATCGCCGCTCCCGTGACGTGGCTGGGGGAGGTCGTGGCCGTCCTCGACATCGAGTTTCCGGACCGGGTCTTCACGGCCGCGGAGGTCGACGCAATCCGGGCGGAGAGCCGGCGACTCGAGCGCGAGCTGGAGAGCTAGGCGTCTAGGCGTCGTAGGAGAAGAACCCGCGGCCCGTCTTGCGGCCGAGCAGGCCCTCGTCCCGCATGCGCACGAGGCGCTCCGGTGGGGCCATCCGCTCCTCGCCGAGGGCACCGTGCAGGGCCTCCGAGGCGTGGACGTGCACGTCGACGCCGATCAGGTCGATGAGGGCGCACGGGCCGATCGGCCAGTTGACGCCTGTGGTCATCGCCTTGTCGAGGTCCTCGGGCGTCACGCCCGCCTCGTCGAGGACGCGCACGCAGTCGTTGAGCAGCGGGATGAGGATGCGGTTGACGACGAAGCCCGGAGTGTCGTTGCAACGGATCGGAGCCTTGCCGACCCGCTCGGCGAAGGCGAACGCCGCGTCGACGGCCTCGTCCGAGGCGAGCTCCGTGCGCACGACCTCGACCAGCGGAAGCACGGGCGCCGGGTTGAAGAAGTGCATGCCCACCACTCGCTCGGGCGTCGCGGTCGCCCGGGCGATCTCGGTCACCGACAGCGCCGACGTGTTGGTGGCGAGCACGGCCTCCGCACCGACGACGTCCTCGAGCGCCCGGAAGAGCTCACGCTTGGCGTCCAGCTCCTCGAGGATCGCCTCGACGACGAGGTCGCACCCGGCGAGGTCGGCGAGCTCCGTGGTCGTCGTGAGCCGGGCGAGCGCGGCCTCCTTCTCCGCCGCGGTGAGCCGCCCCTTTTCGACCCCGCGGCCGAGATAGTGGGCGATGCGCTCGCGCGCCCGTTCGCAGAGCTCCCGGCTCACCTCGCGGCCGACCGTCTCGACCCCGGCCTGCACGAAGACCTGGGCGATCCCGGCGCCCATCGTCCCCAGCCCCACCACGCCGACCTTGCGGATCTCCCGCGGCACGGCTCGGGAGAGTAACTGGTTCAATACCGCCGATGGCGGTCACGGTGCAGGAGCGGAAGCTGCTCGTCGGCGGGGAATGGGTCGAAACCGGGTCGTGGAAGGACGTCCGCTCCCCCTACTCCGGGGAGGTCGTCGGGCGGGTGCCCGAGGGCGGAGCGGCGGAGGCGCGCCGCGCGGTGGACGCGGCAGAGCGGGCCATGGCCGACCCGCTGCCCGCACATCGTCGCGCCGAGATCCTGGCCCGCGTCGCCGAGCTCCTCGCCGAGCGCCGTGACGAGGTCGCACGCACGATCTCCGGCGAGGCGGGAAAGCCGCTCAAGGCCGCCCGCGTTGAGGCCGAGCGCGCGGTGTCCACGTACACCTCCGCCTCCACCGAGGCGCGCAAGCTCGCCGGCGAGGTCGTGCCCATGGACGCGTCGCCTGCCGGGGCGGGCAAGCTCGCCTTCACGGCACGGCTTCCCATCGGGATCGTCGGCGCCATCTCGCCCTTCAACTTCCCCCTCAACCTCGTCGCGCACAAGATCGCGCCCGCGTTCGCAGCGGGCTGCGCCGTCGTGCTGAAGCCGGCCGGGCAGACACCGCTCTCGGCGCTGCTCCTCGCCGAGCTCGAGGTCGAGGCCGGGGTACCGGCCGGGTGGCTCAACGTGCTCGTCGGGCCCTCGTCGGAGATCGGGGACGTCCTCGTCGAGGACGAGCGCGTCCGCCTCATCAGCTTCACCGGCTCGTCGGAGGTGGGCTGGAAGCTCCGCGAGCGCGCGGCCCGCAAGAAGGTCCTCCTCGAGCTGGGCAACGCGACCCCGGTGATCGTGGCGGCGGACGCGGATCTCGAGGAGACGGCGTCCAAGCTCGCGGCCAACGCGTTCTCGTTCGCGGGCCAGAGCTGCATCTCGGTGCAGCGCGTCTACGTCCAGCGCGACGCGTACGACGACTTCGTCGCGCGCTTCCTCCCGAAGGTGGAGGCGCTGAGCGTCGGCGACCCGGCGGACGAGGACACCGATGTCGGCCCGGTGATCGACGAGGAGGCGAGGGAGCGCATCCTCTCGTGGATCGAGGAGGCGAAAGGTCAAGGGGCGACCGTCCTCACCGGGGGCGAGCCGACCGAGGAAGGGCTCATCCGGCCGACGGTGCTCGCCGACGTGACGCCCGAGATGAAGGTCGGCTGCCTCGAGGTGTTCGGGCCCCTGTGCACGGTCTCGCCCTACGGGGAGACCGACGAGGCCGTCGAGCTCGCCAACGGGACCGAGTACGGGCTCCAGGCCGGGCTGTTCACGCGCGACCTGCGCACGGCCTTCGCGACCGCGCAGGCGCTCGAGTTCGGTGGGGTCACCGTCAACGAGGCGCCCACCTTCCGGGCCGACCAGATGCCCTACGGCGGCGTCAAGGCCTCCGGCAACACCCGCGAAGGCCCGCCGTACTCGGTGCGTGAGATGACCGAGGAACGGCTCGTCGTCATCTCGCTCTAGCCGGTTACACTCGGGCTCAGGCTGCGCATGCCGGCACGCTGGTCATCCCTCTTTACGCGGCGGCCCCGTCCGGGCCCGCCCCCGCCGCCTCCCGCCTACGGGGAGGGAGGCGACGTCGCCGAGGGCGTCGACAGCGCCCCCGGGGCTCCCCCTCCTCCCCCCGCCACGGGCGGCCCGCCGAGCCCGGCGGCGCTGGCGCGCGAGCGGCGTGCCCTCGGCCGCGAACGCGAGATCGAGCTCCGCGACGTGGGCGGGCTGACGGTCGAGATGGTGCGTCGTGAGCGGTTCAGGCCCGAGCTGCTCCATTCCCGGGCCACCGAGGTGCTCGCGCTCGAAGAGCGGATCAACGAGCTCGATTCGCTGCTGGCCGCGGAAGCGTCCGTACGGGGCATCCGGCACGTGACGCACTGCAGGTGCGGCGCTCCGCTCGCGCCGGGCGTGCACTTCTGCTCGCACTGCGGGCGTCCGGCGGAGGGATCACCCCCGGTGCTCGCGTGCGCGCACTGCGGCCGCGCCCTGCCGGCGGATGTCAACTTCTGCCCCTTCTGCGGCCACACCGTGGCCGCAGAGGAGTACCTGGCGGACACCGATGCCGGCGCCGGTGCTCCTGGAGAAACCCTCGTGCGGCCGGTTCCCGAGGAGCCCATGAGACCGGACGACGAGCGGGCGCAGGGGGTCTAGCTGCATGGAGCCGTACGAGCCTCCGAGCCGAGAGTCGCCTCCTCCCCCTCCGGAGCAGGGGCCGGCGCCCGGGCCGGGCGAGCCGGAGCTCCGTTGCCCGCGCTGCGGGGCGCCCCACGAGCGCGACCAGGAGTACTGCCTCGAGTGTGGACTGCGACTCGTCCCTCTCCCCGCGTTCTACCGGCGCCTGGAGGTCTGGTCGCGCGACTCGCCCGTCTGGCTCTGGGCGGCGCTGCTCGCGCTCCTCGCGGTGGCGCTCGTGGCCGGCGCGATCGTCGCGGCCGCGGCGGCCGGAGACGACGACGAGGAGGGCTCGCGGGCGTCGGTCCCGGTCGTGACCACGAGCCCGAGCACGACCGACACCGTCGGCGTCATCACCGACCCGGGGACGATCACGCTCGAGGACACGACGAACCCGCTCACGACGACCACGGGCCCCTTCACGACGACGCTCCTGCCGACCACTTCGACACTCGAGACCACGACGACGCTCCCGACGACCACGACGTCGCCGACGACGACCACGTCGAGCGGGACGATCTCCTGGCCGGCCGGAACGGACGGCTGGACGGTCATCCTCAAGTCGGTGCCGACCAGCGACGGTAGGAGCGAGGCGGACGCGGCAGCGCAGGACGCGCTCGACGCCGGCCTCCCGGAGGTGGGCGTCCTCGACTCCTCGAACTACTCGAGCCTCAACCCGGGGTACTACGCGACCTTTACCGGCGTCTACAACACCAGTAACGAGGCCGTCAATGCCCTGCCGAGGGCGCGCAACTCCGGCTTCCCGCTCGCGTACGCGCGCGAGGTCGCGGACTGACCCCGCCGGAGGTTTGCAACAGGCAGCACGGGGGAACTTTGTAACAGCTTGGCACGCCGTGCTAGACTCGGCGCGCAGGCCGAGCCCAGGCCGTGACTTAACTTGATGTTAACCCTTATTTGCAGGTATTTCGTGCCCGCGGGGGTTATCCTGTGACGGAGCAAGTCCAGGAGCGCCTACTCACCCGCATGTATCAATATTCGAGGGCCATCTACCGGTCGATCAAGGATCTCATCGATCCTTACGCCGACATCGAAAAGCAGCTCGAGTACCGGCGTGCAGTCCTCGCCGCATGCGAGGAGTGTGTGGAGCGGCTGGCCAAGGATCCGCGCTACTTCGCGCATCCCGACCGTACGCTTTTCCAGGACATCCGCCGCTACTTCCCCATCACGTACCAGGCCCAGGTGGCCTGGGCGGTGACGGAGGGCATCGGCGCTGCGGTCGAGTTCATCGAGCAGCAGATCGAAGCCGGCGCGTTCGACGGGGGCGTGGCACGCTGCCGCGCCACGACGCGCAAGGGCAAGCCGTGCCAGCGCACGCCGCTGCCGGAGCGCGAGTACTGCCCGTCGCACCAGCACCTGGAAGCCCCCGCAGCCGCGTAGGCTCAGAGGCGCTAGGCACTACCCGTCCGAAAACTCGGCCAGAGGGCTGGGGTGCCTCGGCTCGTACAGGCCGATCTCACCGGCGCCGGGAACCCTGAACCGCGTCGTGAGCCCGTAGCCCTCGTCCGAGACCGGCGCGACGAACTCGACGCCCTTTCCTTCGAGCTCGGCCACGCTCCGCTCGATGTCGTGACACATGAAGAAGAGCAGATGCTGCCCGGCAGCCTGTCCCCAGCCTGGCCCTGGATGGAGGGCGAGCTCGCCGGGCGGCAACGCGAAGATCAACCATCCGTCGCCCGCGTCCACGGCGGGAAAGCCGAGCACGTCGCGGAAGAACGCGCGCGCGACCTCGGCGTCCTCGGCGAAGACGATCGTGTGCGCGCCGGCGATCACGGCCGGCATCATCCACCGGCGCGCCTCCGCCGGCAAGCGCGATCAGGCCTGCGGCTCGAGCGCGAGCTGCTGGAACGGCTCGAGGTTCGAGACGCTGACACCGACCAGGCGCAGGGCGCTCGGCCGCTCACCGAGCGCCCGGTCGAGGAGCATGCAGGCGAGCTCGCCGATCTGGGCGCCGTCCGCACAGCCCACGGGCAGAGTCGTGGAGCGGCTGCGGATGGAGAAGTCCGGATAGCGGAGCTTGGTCGTCACGGTGCGCGCCGCCTGGCCCGAGGACACCAGCCGCGCCGCCACCCGCTCGGCCATGCGACGCAGCTCTGCATGCAGCTGCGCGGGGTCCGCGACGTCCCGCTCGAAGGTTTCCTCGTGCCCGATCGAGACCGTCTCCACGGCGAGCTCGAGCGGCCGCGGGTCGATGCCCCTGGCCCGGTCGCGCAGGAGACGCCCCACCTTGCCCGGTAGGAGACGCGCGAGCTCGCGGTCGGTCAGGGCCGCGAGCGCGCCGATCGTCTCGATCCGTGCCGCCCCGAGTCGCTCCTCCGCGCGCGGCCCGACGCCGGGGAGCAGGCGCACCGCGAACGGCGCCAGGAAGGCCGCCTCCCGCCCGGGGCGGACGACCGTGATCCCGCCCGGCTTGCGCCGGTCGCTCGCCACCTTGGCGACCACCTTGCACGTTCCCACGCCGAGCGAGCAGGAGAGGCTGGTTGCGCCCTTGACGGCCACCTGCACGGCCTCGGCCAGGGGCCGCGCCCCGCGGAAGTCCGTCAGGACCTCCGCGAAATCGAGGTAGCCCTCGTCGAGGCCGGTGCGCTCGACCGTTGGCACCACCTCCCGCACCGCCGTCCAGACCGCGCGGGAGTACTCCGAGTAGAGACGGTGGCTCGGGCGGACGAAGACGGCCTGCGGGCACCGGCGCAGAGCCTCCGCGCAGCTCATCGCAGAGCGGATCCCGAAGCGGCGGGCGTGATAGTTCGCGGTCGCCACGACGCCCCGCCCGCGGGGGTCGCCACCCACCACGAGCGGCCCGGCGGCGAGCTCCGGATGCTCCAGCTCCTCGACGGCGGCGAAGAAAGCGTCCAGGTCCAGGTGAGCGACGATCGGCTTCACGGCCCTGAAAGAATAGGAACGGTGTCGCACGACACGGACAAGCTCATCCGCCAGCTCTCGCTCGTCGCGTTTCTCATGGCGGAGCGGCGCCCGCTCACAGCCCGGGAGATCAAGTCGACCGTCGAGGGCTACTCGGAGATGTCCGACGAGGCCTTCGCCCGGCGCTTCTACTCGGACCGCAGCGAGCTGATCGCGCTCGGCGTCCCGCTGCACTCGCAGCGTGACGAGTTCACCGGCGAGGAGCTGTACACGCTCCGCTCGGAGAACTACTTCCTCGACCAGCTCGACCTCGACGAGGACGAGCTCGCGGCGCTCCAGACCGCGCTCTACACGCTCGAGGGGAAGTTCGCGTACGCCGAGCCGTTGCGCCTCGCGCTGCAGAACCTCGCGCTCGGGCGTCCCGGTTTCCGCCACCCGCCGACGGCGACCGCCGAGCGCGTCCGGGTGACCGCGCCCGACTACTCCCCCGAGCTCGCCGCGCGCCTCTCGAAGCTCGAGTCCGCGATCTCGAAGCAGCGGACGATCCAGTTCCGATACTGGTCGCCCGCGCGCGAGCGCGAGACCGAGCGGCGGCTCAACCCCTACGCGCTCCGGCTCGACGAGGGCGTCTGGTACGTCGTGGGGCACGACCTCGACCGGGACGCGACCCGCACCTTCCGGGTCGCACGGATCCGCTCCGACATCCGCTTCGCGACACGGCGCGAGCGCGACTTCCGGCAGCCGGCGGACTTCGACGTGGACGCGCACCGGGTCGCCCGGCCCTGGCAGATCGGCGAGCAGGCGGGGGTCGCGCGGATCGAGGTGCAGGGCGATACCGCCTGGTGGGTGCACCGCACGTTGTCGGACGCGGGAACGGTCGCCGACGGCGTGTTCGAGACGCCCTACGCGGTGCTCGGGCCCCTTGCCTCGTGGGTCCTGCGGCAGAACGGCCGGGCCGTCCCGCTCGAGCCACCGGAGCTCCGGGACGAGGTGGCCGAGGCGCTCCGGCTCCTGCGCGAGCGGCACGGCGGCTCGGCCCCCGACCACGCACGGGAGCGCCGCCCCGAGCGACGGGTCGCGCCGGAGCGCCAGCCCGCGGGGCCCGTCGCCCCCGAGCGGTTCGGCGTCCTGCAGGCGCTGCTCGCGCATCTGCTGGCCGCGTGCGGCGACGAGCGGGGCACCGTGCTCGACGCCGACGAGCTGGCCGAGCGGTTCTCGATCCCCC
>Ga0081455_10007470_pt1 | contig 11510 bp, 8 predicted proteins | sample TabmetS3T2R1_FD_70207 | JGI IMG/M metagenome (GOLD analysis project Ga0081455, IMG submission 70207) | Tabebuia heterophylla rhizosphere microbial communities from the University of Puerto Rico - S3T2R1 | ecosystem: Host-associated > Plants > Roots > Rhizosphere ...
AGTTACGAGATTGCCGAGTTCGCGGCCCAGAGCGGGCAGACCTACGACATCCGGATCCGCCGCTGGTCGGGCACCGACGATGTCTGGTTCGGCCTGGCCTGGACCGTCACTGGGATCGAACTCTTCCGCGAGCGGATCGAGCTGGCCGCCTCCTCTCTAATCGGTCGTCGCTAGCTGCGAACTCGGCAGAGGCTCCGCCGGACCAGGTCGGGAACCTGAGGGTGGAGCTACGGCTCTTGGCGGGTGCGATGATCCCGGGCAGGAACAACACGTCGGTCATGGACGGCAAAGGCCCGAGTCAACACCGGCACCTCGCCCACTCAGGCATCGTCGCAAGCTGGCCATGCACGATCAAATCCCTTGGGTCAGGTCGGCCGTTGATTTCTAGTGCTCGCGAGCATCGTCGAGCCGCCGGAGGAACTGTCGAATTTCTAGGTTGAATTGGTCGGCGGCTTCCACGCTGCTGACATGGCCCACGCCTGGCATAACGACAAGCTCGGAGTCTCGGATCGCTGCATGAAGAGCCAGCCCGACGCTCAGCGGGGCGCGCACGTCTTCGTCGCCGTACAGGAGGAGGGTCGGCACCTGCACCTGGGGCAGCACGTCACGCAGGTCAACGGCGCACGCCCGTGCCATCGCTCGGAACCCAGCGGGATGGAATTCCGTCAGCGACGCGGCAAACTCATCGAGCTCCTCGTTGGGGGCCGCAGCCGAGAACATTGTCGGAAGCATCGTGGCCATGAACTCGGTGGGCGGTAGGTGCGATGCCCGCAGGCTCTGTATCAGACGCTTTTCGGCAAGCTCTGAAGGCAGCGACCCAGCCCATCCGGCGTACGCCCCGGCCAGAACCAAGCTCATCACTGTACTTCGATGGCGCCGATAGAACTCAAGCGCGAGCGCTCCGCCGAAGGACAACCCAACCAGGTGGACCCGCCCCAAGCCGAGGGTGTCTAGGAAGCCGGCGAGACTGTCGGCATAGTCCGGCAGCCTGAACGACTCCGGCGGATCCGACGATCGACCGGCGCCGGGTACATCCCAAGCGACGACGGTGAAGTCATCGGAAAAGTCCTCGATCTGTCGACGCCATGTCGAGCGAGCGTCCCCCACGAAGCCCTGCAGCAGGAGAAGCGGCGGCCCCTCACCCGCCCGCTCATACGCGATACGCAGGCCTTTGATCTCGACCTGTTCCACCCGGCACTCCAAGAAATCAAGCCATGCCGTCCGACGCTAACACTGAAGCGGCCACAGCTTGCGAGTGCCGTGTTCCAAAACGATCCCGGCTTCGAGCGCTGAAATGCGCGCGCAATAAACGAGGAGGCTCCCCACCCATCGGCCGGTCCAAGCGGGTGTCCATACGGTTAGGTCAGGTCAGTCCTTGTGCTGATGCCGGGATTGCTTCGAGGACCACCAACCAGGCCCGGAGCCAGGAGGCCGTTGGGCGAAGCACTCTAACGATCTGACGAGCGAGCCCGGCATCGAACACCTGATTGATGTCAAATTGTGGGATCGAGGAACGCGCTCCGTTGCTGCAGTTCCGAACGAGACGGAACGTTGCCCCCGCAATCACGGCGACTGTCGTCGGCTTCCTGGCGGAGAAGCTCGGCTAGGACCGCCGGTTCGACCCCCGGCCGCGGTGCCCGAGGGGAATTACTTAGGGGCGGGGGCTTGCGGCCAAGCTCGATCCACCCGCTGAAGAGAAGAAACACACTGTTGGGCGGCTGACGACGGTTGGGAGGCGTTGTGGCGGGTTGGGTCATCTGGAGGGCTCTGTGGTTCCTGGTGGGAGCAGGAGCAGGGTGAGGGTGTGCCTCAGCCAGTCCTCGTAGTGGTCGGGGCTCCATCCTCGATAGCTGGTGAGTTCGGCGTATGTGTCTGGGTTGGCAAGAGCGCCGTAGATGGCCGCTGCGTCTGGGGCGTTCATTCCTTCGCGGAGAGGTCCGTTGTCGAGCAGCATGGCAATGTAGGCGGTCTGGTGCCGGTGGCGCCGGTAACGGTCTCTGGCGACGAATTCAGCCAGTGCGGGGTCGGCGGTGCCGGAGTTTCGCAGGATGCGATGTGCGAGCGCGGTGCGCTCCAGGATGCCACGTGAGAGATGGGCCAGCCGGGCCAACTGGGTGCGCTGGTCGGTGATAGTCCGGATTGTCGCGATCTCGGGGAGTTCCAGGACGTCGACCCGCGGGGCGTCTCCGACGATGGCCGCCTCGAGAATCTCCGATACCAATGTGAGCTTGTTGCCGAATCGGGAGTAGACGGTTTCAGCCGCTACGTCTGCCTCGGCGGCAATCGCGCTGATAGTCGTGGCGGCGAAGCCTTGCGCGGCAAACAGTTCCGACGCCGCCTGCAGGATCGATTGCCGGGTCCGTTCGGCTTTGTCGGCTCGACGCGTACGAGTTCGGCCCTTGCCATTGACTATCCCCACGCTCGCATAATACAGTGTTACTGTATTAATACAGCTTAACTGTATCGTCGTGTTGTGCTGGGATCCAAGCCATACCAAGAGGGACTAGAAAAATGACTGAGATCGCCCGTCATTGGATCGACGGCGCCTGGCTTGAATCTGAGCGGATCGCCGACTCGTACAACCCGGCAACGGGGGAGATGCTTGGCCGGTTCGCCGACGGAGGTGAAGCCGAGGCCCGCGTGGCGGTCGGCGCCGCCCGTCGTGCGTTCGAGGCCACCGATTGGGGGCGCGACCGGGCGTTGCGCTCGCGGACACTGCTGGAACTCGCCGAGTTGTTCGATGCGCGCGCCCCGGAATTGGCGGTGATGTTGACGCGAGAGAACGGTAAAACCCTGGCGCAAGCGACCGGTGAGGTCAGGGCGCCAACCGCAATATTGCGTCACAATGCCGCTCAGGCCTTGACCGATGTCGGCACCACTGCCGAAGTGGCGCCAGGTCAATATTTCAGCAGCCTGGCTGAGCCAGTCGGCGTCGTCGGGATCATCGTGCCGTGGAATGCGCCGGTAGCGCTGTTCATCCGCTCCCTCGGCCCCGCACTGGCCGCCGGGAATACCGTCGCGGCAAAGCTGCCCGGGCAGACCGCGCTCACTAATGCGCTGATTGCCGACGTTGTTTCCCATGCGCGCTCACTGCCCGTGGGCGTTGTCAACATGTTCACCGAGTCGGACAACACCGGCGCGCCGTTCTTCATCGAATCCGCTGACGTCGACATGGTCAGCTTCACCGGCAGTATTGAGGTTGGTCGGCTGATCGCGGCCGCTGGTGCCAGGACGCTGAAACGGATGAACCTTGAGCTCGGCGGGAAGACTCCGATGATCGTGTTCGACGACGCGGCGCTCGCCTCCACCGTCCCAATACTGGCCGCCGGTGTTACGACCTTTGCTGGCCAGAATTGCATGGCGGGCTCGCGGATCCTCGTCCAGCGCGGCATCGCCGATCAGGTGCGCGAACATCTCGGGGAACGACTCAGCGAGGTCGTGGTCGGTCCCGGCGAAGCATAGAACACCCAGATGGGCCCCCTAATCGACACCGCCGCCGTGGCCCGCGTCGATTGGATTGTCGAAGACTCCTCCAGCTACGCCAAGGCAATCGTTCGGGGCGGACCCGTCACCGATGGACCGCTAGTCTCGGGCGCCTTCTACCGGCCCACCCTGATCGAAGTCGAGAACCTCGACGCACCGATCATCCAGCAAGAAGTCTTTGGGCCGGTCGCCACATTCGAGGTCTTCGACGATGAGAAAGACGCCATCCATCGGGCTAACGCGACCGAGTTCGGATTGGCCGCAGGCGTGTTCACCCGCGATGTCGACCGCGCCCGCCGCGTGAGCCGCGAGATCAACGCTGGAACGGTTTGGACCAACACCTGGTTCGCGATCAACAACGGCTTCGAAGAGGGCGGCTACAAGCAGAGCGGTATGGGCCGCCTGCGCGGCGCCCGCGGTCTCGCGGACTTCCAAGAGATCAAGACCTACGTCCACTTTGTGCCACCCGCGGGAGACTGAGACTGACTCCCAAACTTCAAGCGCCCAGCAGCAGTCACGGCAACTCGCTCATTCAGCCTCATCTCATCGGTGCCGAGCCCACGACAGCTGGCGCCAAGGTCAATTCGGGTCGGGACCCTGCAGCCCTGAAGAGGACGGCCGTTCTGCAGCCGAAAACTCGTGAATATTGGGCACGAATTGGGCACGCATTTGACATGATCAACTACAGCAAAGCCCGGATTGGCCGCCCAAAAGTAACTTCTGACAAGGCAGTTCAGTAGGTGGCGTGCTCATGATCATGGAGGACGCATGACCAGCCTGGTCATTATTGTCACCCGAGGTTCGAATATGTTGGGCACACTAAAAGTGGTCCTGGCTAGGAACGATGATTTGGAGCGGGTGACGAGAATCGAACTCGCATGACGAGCTTGGAAGGTCGCGGCCCAAAGTGCCTTAAAGCGCGATTTCGGGCGGCGGAGCGTGCTTTGAGATACCGCAGATGACCGGCTTTCACCGTGCGTAATGGCCCGCCAATGGCCCAGACTGAGCTGGGCGTTTCCGAGGCTGCGAAGGTTAGGACGCTCCGATCGAGGCAGCGAGGATGACGTGTGTCACTGACCGCGAGCGTGCCGGGAGATGGTCTGTGTCCGGGGGACCGGCGCACTAGGCACACGCCTCGAACTTGGCCTGAAAAGCAAAACTTGTCTTCACTGGCCGGGCGCTCACCCGCTGGCGAACTGCCCGATGTGGGCCAGTGACGCAGTGTTGCCTTTGCCCTCGTATAAGCGAGCTGCACCGTCGGCGATCGCCATGGCCTCGCGCTCGTGGCCGGCGGCGCGCAGCACCTCCGCGAGGTCGACCATGACATCGGCGCGCAGGTTCGGCATCTCCTGCGGCGCACGATCGACAGCCTGGCGGGCGATGTTCTCTGCTTGGCTGTGGTCCCTCGCGGCTGAGGCTGCACGGGCGACGGCGGCCAGTGAACGCGCCTGTGCCTCGACTGCCCCGGGCGGTGCAGCTCGCGCGCTCTCCGCAGCAAAGGCGGCCGCCTCGTCGTGCTTGCCCTGGGCGCGAAGGGTGCTCGCCAGCCGGGAGGCCACTATTGCGGTCGGCTCTCGCTCACCCAGTTCACGGGTGGACGCCAGCGCGACGCGAAACTCCAGGTCTGCCGCCCCGTACTGCGCTGCCAGCAGCTCGATCCGCGCGCTCGAGTGCGCGACCCAGCGCAGCAGGCGTCTCGCTCGCACCCGCTCGACCAGGATCTGGCGGGCACGTTCGTTCAGTTGCCGAGCCTCGTCGAAGCGGCCTCGCATGGCATTCAGCATGGCGAGCTCGATCAACACGCCGGGATGCTCCATCCCGCGCACATTCATCCATCGCTCGCACAGTCCGATGCAGTCGGCGACGGGCGTCGGCCCGAGCTCCGTGGTCTCGGCGAGCAGCCATCGGTAGGCCATGGCTTCGCGAACCTGGCCGGCGCGGTCTGCGACAGCGAGGCCATCCAAGAAGGTTTGCGCGGCCTCGACGACGCGCCCCTCTAACTCGAGCACGCACCCGAGCAGGAATTCGGCCTTGTTCCGACCGGCGGCATCACCGGTTTGGGAGTAGAAGGCAACGGAATCCTCCGCCTCGCGTCGAATGGCGCTCAGCGGTTCTGGATCGTAGGTCAGCTGAATCCGCGCTCGTTCGAGTCGCGCGAACCGTTCGTATGACGTGTCACCGCTGGCCCGGGCATGGGCGATTAGCTCGTCGAGCACCTCCTGACCCTGGCGGTGGCGACCCAGGACGAGGTCGGTCTCGGCCAGTCGCTGGCTCACCCATACCCGCTGTGGATGCCCTGCGGGAAGCAACGTCCGTGCCCTCGACAGCAGGTTCTCGGCTGCCGTGTTGTCGACGCGGGCGAGAGCGCGTTCCGCGGCGCTCACCAGCCGCTCACCCGCCCTGGTCGCCAACCGGGGCACGCTGGCGTCGATGGCGCCGATCGCGCGGCGGTGCTCAACGGCCTGCTCGAGGTGATAGCCGACGATCTCGTCGAGTTCCGGCAGTGCGGACGGAACCGACTCCAACCACCCGGCGTAGCGCTGATGCAGGCGCGCGCGATCCTGCCGGGTCATGCTCTGGTAGGCCGCCAGCTGGATCAGTACGTGCCGGAAGCTGAGCGTCGCGGGGCCGATGCGCTCGATGAGCTGCTTGCCGACGAGCGCGTCGAGGTGGCGCGCTAGGAACGGATGCGCCTCATCGGGGAGCACGGCCATTAGTGCGGCCTCGTCGAATTCGGGACCGATGACGGCCGCACACCGAAGCAGGTCACGTTCGGCCGGACCGAGCCGGTCGAGGCGCATGGCGAGCAGGCTTCTAAGGGATGCGGGCACGACGTCGACGTCGGCCTCGGCAAGCGCGGCGAGCAGCTGCTCGGCGAACAACGGGTTGCCACCGGCTTTCCGTACGATTCGGCGGATCTCGTCTGGATCCAAGGCCGTAGTCGCGCGGTCCGCGATCAGGTGCTCGAGGTCGTCCTCGGGAAGCGAGTCGAGGGTCAGCGTCGTTGACGCCCGGCGGGCTTCGGCGAGCAGCTCCGGGCGCGCGAGGCAGAGGAGGAAGATCGCACCGCTGGCATTGGTCGAGATGTAGTCCAGGAGCTCGATGAGGGTCGGCTCTGCCCAGTGAATGTCCTCGATGACGATGACCAGGGGTCCCTGCCTGGCCAGCGTCTCGATAAGCCGGCGCACAGCAGGGAAGAGTTGGTCGGGACTGCGTGCGGCGGGCCGCACACCGATGGCGGCCGCGATCTGCTCGGCGTCGTCTGAGCCGACGAGCCTGGCCAGCGCGGCCCAGCCGCCAGGGCCGGCCGCCTCGAACAGGGCCTCGCGCAGCGGCAGGAAGGTGATGCCCTCCCCGTACGCGGGGCAGTGTCCGGTGACCACGCGGGCGGAGGTTCCGATCGACCGGGCGAACGCGGCGGCCAGCGTCGACTTACCGATCCCGGCCTCCCCGAGCACGGTTAGCCAGGACGGCGTCGCCGTTCGCACCGTCGTCCGGAAAGCCGTGCGTAGCGAGGTGAGTTCGCGTTGCCTGCCGCGCATCGGCGCCTCCGGCGGGCCGACTTGGGTAGCGGACACGTCGCCGCGGAGCCGCCACACTTTGACCGGGTGACCGTCCATGCCGAGGTCGTGCGCCGGCAGCAGCAGCGCCCTGCCGCGGACCAGTCGTTGGGTAGCGGTTCCGACCAGGACCTCGCCGGCGCCGGCGGCCGCGTGCAGACGGGCGGCGTTGGCGACGACGGGCCCCGTCACCCCGTCTTGAACCGCCCCATCCACCGGTCCGACGATCACCTCGCCGGTGTCGATCCCGGCGCGGACGACGAATTGCACGGCGTCGTTGGCCGCCAGCGTCTCAGCCACCCGCGACAACTCGGCGGCGGCGCGCAGCGCACGCACGGCGTCGTCTTCGTGTGCCCGCGGCAGGCCGAACAGTCCCACCAACGCCTGCCCGGCAGCGGGTTCCACATGGGCGCCGTACCGGCGCAGCACGCCGCTAGCCACCTTCATCGCGCGCCGGATCAGGCGGTCGAGCGCCTCGGCGTCGATGTCATGGTCGTAGGACGCGGCGAGGTCTGCTACCAGGGCCGTGACCGTGCGTCGCTCGCGGGGCAACCATCCCGACTCCGACCGAAGCCGCTGCACAGGTCGTGGCACGACCGGAGCTCGGAGGGCGAGTGACGGGTCCTGCTTCAGGATGGCGCGCTCGAGCCGCCTCAGCGCTGGGCTGGGTTCAATGCCCAATTCCTCGACGAGCAAGTCCCGGGCGTCTCGGTAGGCCGCCAGGGCGTCGCGCTGGCGGCCGGACCGGTACAGGGCGAGCATCAGCTGGCCGCGTATCCGCTCCCGGAAAGGATGGGCAGTGATCAGTCGCTTGAGCTCCGGGACCACTTGACCATGCAGCCCGAGTGCCAGGTCGGCGTCAATGCGCTCCTCGATCGCGACGACCCGGAGCTCCTCCAGGGCGGCGATCGCCTGTTGGGCGAAGGGCTCGTAGGTGAAATCCGCCAGGGCCGGGCCGCGCCAGAGCGCGAGTGCGCCTCGCAGTGTGGACGATCGTGCCTCCTCGTCGGCGTTGCGCGCGTCGTCAAGCAACCGCGTGAAGCGGTGGGCATCGACCGCCTGCGGGTCGATAGCCAGCCGATACCCCTGTCCGGCGGTTTGCAGGATCGCCGGCTGCTCGCGCGGGTCACGGCCTGGTTCGAGGATCTTGCGTAGGCGGGAGACGAACCCCTGCACGATGGTGTGCACGGTCGGCGGCGGATGCTCGCCCCACAAGTCGTCGATGACCCGATCCACCGGGACCGCTTCGCCGGCTCGCAGGATGAACAGCGCGAGGAGCGCGCGGGCCCGGCCGGCTGGCAGGTCGACGTGCCGCAGCCCGTCGAGAACCTCCATCGGTCCAAGGATCCGGAACTCCATCGGAGCCTCCTTGCTGCGGAATCTAGCACCGGCAGCGCCTTTAGCCAGCCGTTAGCGGCCGCGCGAAGCATGGGTGCCAAGACCAGGGCGGCAAGGAAAGGAACCATCATGACTGCACCGTTTATCTGGGTTGGCACCTACGCGATCAAGCCCGGAAAACTCGAGCTGGCACGCAAGCGGCTGGCCGAGGTCGTCGATCTCGTCGAGGCCAACGAGCCTCGCCTCATCGCGTTCAACTGCTACCTCGACGAGGCAGGGACCACGGCGAGCTGCGTGCAGGTGCACCCCGACGCGACCTCCATGGTGTTCCACATGGAGGTCATCGCGGAGCACCTGGAAACCGCAGGGGAGTGGCTCGACAACGTCGTGGCCAGCGAGGTCTACGGCACACCGCCCGACGGTTTCGTCGAGGGTCAGAAGCAGTGGGAGGTCGACCCGGCCACTCTGCGTGTCCTGCCCGTGCATGAGGCCGGGTTCACCCGCACCAGTGCGCGATAGCGGGTCTTGGAGAGTTAAGGAGGAAGAGATGATTGTTGAAATCGCCACCACGATTGCGCGTCCGCCCGCAGCGGTGTTCGCGTTCGTGTCCGACATGCGCAACGAATCGCAGTGGCACACCGACGTGCTGCAAGCTTGGCTCGTAGACGGCGAGGCCGTGGCTGCGGGCGCGACGTTCGGCGTGAAAATCAAACCGTCGATGGGTCTCTCCGAAGGAACCGCAACGGTCTCCGAATACGCACCGCCGAATCGTGTCGTCTTCGACGTGCGGATGAACGGGATGACGTCGATCATCACGCACATGGTCAGTGCCGAAGGCGCGGGTTCGCGCGTAACGCGCCGGATCGAGTTGAAACTGCCCTTCCCCATGCGGCTCGCGGCGCCGCTCGTCAGGCCGATGATCCGGAAGTCCAACACACAGTTCCTGAACAATCTCAAGGCCGTGTTGGAGTCCCGGCCACTGACGTCCGAGGGCTCGAGGACCACCTCGAGGTGAGCCTGCGATCGGCGAGCATCTGCGCGGCCGGAGAGGGGCCACTTGGTCGACCTAGGTGGCGGGCGTGAATTGGGCGCAGGGGTTAGTTCTGGTGCCGGTTGCTTCGTCACCAGCCGGACGGCGGGACGCCAAAGGACCTTCCCGCCAGTGCGACCGGCCATCGGTCCTCCATCACGGTCGCTCCGCGAGTAACGCCACCGTTGCTCGGCACCAAACACCTGTAGTCGTCGACTAAGGCGAATTCGACGCGGTCGGCGAATCGTGCGGGGTTCGCGCAGAGGCGGCGACAGCTGGCGAACGAACGACGTGAACAGCGCCGAAAGCTGGGGCTGAGGAGACGGGTCAGTGGCCCCAGAACTGATGGCCCACGTAATGGCCCGAGTTTGTTACACCTGATGCTGCGCACGACGGTATGGCTTCGAATAGCCCCGTGACTAGGGCCATTGCCGTGGAGCGGGTGACGAGAATCGAACTCGCATGACCAGCTTGGAAGGTCGCGTATGTTGCGCATGCAGGCGGCCGATTCAGTCATCGGGGTGCGCTCATGACTGGCTCTGCATCACCGTCACTGACCGTGCGCAATGGCCCGCTAATGGCCCAACGTGGGTTATAGATCTTCGGCCCATGTCCGTCTCTCCCCGGCCGCTGCGGCAGCTGTGGATGGCCCTCGCGCGGCAGAACTGTCAACCGGCCGCCGTCACTGTCATATCTTTCAGTGAGGCCTTCCACGAGGCAGGAGTGGGTCAAGTGCTGGCGCTCTAATCGGCGAAGATGTTGTTCCGGGCCCCGAAGGTGTTTTGCGGGTCGACGCTCTGCTTGAGGGCGCGGACGGCGTCCCTGCTCTCCGGTGAGGCGACCTTGTCGACGAAGCGGCGGCGGAGCTTGCCGATGCCGTGGTGGTGAGAGATCGAACCGCCGGCGGCCATGATCGCCTCCCGCATGTTCTTCTCCATCTCGGCGAAGCGCTCGTCGCCGTCCTCGATGCCCTTGTGGAGCAGCCCGTGGGTGAAGTAGATGCAGACGCCAGTGTGGTACATCTGCGTTACCCGCGGCGAGGTGAACGGCTTGCCGGGGAAGCCGAGGCGCTCGTGCTCGGACGCCGCCGCGCGCTTTACCGCATCGCAGACGTCGTGGATGCGGCTCCACGGCACGGTGGTCTCGTAGGTCTCCCCGACGATGTAGTAGTCGGCCAGCAGGTCGCGGATGTAGGCGATCGCGTAGGTCAGCATGTAGCCCCGCTTGCCGTTGCCGGCACCGCCGGAGATACCACCGAACTTCTTCGCGGTCTCCCTTACCACCTTGTACTGGTAGTCGACCTCGTCCTTGCTGCCTTCGAGCACCATGGTGGCAGCGACCATCTGGTGCGGGTCGAACCCCTTCACCCGGGTGATGACCAGCTTCTCCAGCTTGCTAGTGAGCACCTTCCGCCGGTCGGTCGGCGCCGGCTTCAGCGCCTGGCCGAGTCGGAACTGGACGTTGTCGACCAGCCGGATACTGGCCGGCTTCGCGCCAGTCTGGTTGAGCGCGGCCATGAACGCGACGCCGGTACCCCAGTCGGCGAAGATCATCGAGCCGTACCGCTTCGCCTCGGCCAGTCTGTGGATCCGCAGCACCGCCTTGGTGATCAGCCCCAGGTTTCCCTCGCTGCCGAACGCCGCCTTGTACGCCTCCACGCCGGCGGCCTGGCGCGGCGTCCAGTAGAGGTTCTCGACGACCCCGGAGGGCGTGATGAGTGTGACGTTCTCGACGATGTCCTCGATGTTGCCGTACCGGTTGCGCTTCATCCCGGAGGCATTCGTCGCAATCCAACCACCGAGTGTTGACAGCTCCATGCTGTCCGGCTCATGACCGCTGGTGAAGCCCTCCTTGGCCAGCAGCTCCTCCAGCCGGCTGCCGAGGATTCCGGCCTGGACGCACGCCGTCTGGTTCTCGGCGTCGATCCATTCGATGGCGTTCATTCGCCGCATGTCGAGCGAGACCACCATCCTGGTCTCCTCCTCCGGCACCTGCAGCGCGTCGCTCACGCTCGTCCCGCCCCCGTACGGGATGAGGCAGACGTCGTGCTCGCGCGCCAGGTTCACCACAGCGACGCAATCGTCCTCCGACTCCGGCCA
>Ga0081455_10007471_pt1 | contig 11509 bp, 10 predicted proteins | sample TabmetS3T2R1_FD_70207 | JGI IMG/M metagenome (GOLD analysis project Ga0081455, IMG submission 70207) | Tabebuia heterophylla rhizosphere microbial communities from the University of Puerto Rico - S3T2R1 | ecosystem: Host-associated > Plants > Roots > Rhizosphere ...
CGGTCCGGCTACGGGGCGTTATGTTGGACATTACCGAACGCAAGCGAGCGGAAGAAGCATTGAAAGAAAGCGAGGAGCGCTACCGGGTATTAGTCGAATTTTCTCCTAACAGCATTTGCGTCCATCGAGATGGCAAGTTGCTTTACGTGAACCCGGCCGCAGTGCGGCTCTTTGGCGCTGCAAATCGCGACGAGCTTATCGGGCGTTCTATTCTCGATTTCATCCACCCAGATTCGTTGCCGGTAGTCAGGGAACGGATTCGGCAGGTTGGAGCGGGAGAAACCGCACCGATGATCGAGGAGAAATTCGTAACGGTTAATGGAGAAGTGCGCGACGTAGAGGTGGCTGCCATTCCAATCATCTACGAACGAGCGCCAGCTGCGCAGGTCATGATTCGCGACATCAGTGAACGCAAGCGGAGCGAAGCTTTACTGGCAGGAGAAAAACGGCTTCTGGAGATGATCGCGACCGGCGTGCCACTGAAGGAGATTTTAAATACATTGTGTCTAATTATCGAGGAGCAGCATAGCGGGGCGCTCGCTTCGGTCTTGTTGCTGAATCCCGACGGCGTTCATCTGGATCCCGTCGCGGGACCAAGTCTGCCAGAGGAATGGATGAAGCAGATGGAAAATCTGCCGATTGGACCATGTGCCGGCTCTTGCGGTACCGCGGCATATCGAGGATCACCGGTTACAGTTTCTGATGTTGCGACGGACCCGTTATGGGACGTGCCGGAGCATCGCACGGCAGCACTCAAGCACGGCTTGCGAGCGTCCTGGTCGAATCCGGTGTTCTCGTCGAAAGGAAAAGTCCTGGGAACTTTCTGCATGTACTATCGCGAAACGCGGAGCCCAAACTTTCAGGACCTCGAATTGCTCGAGTTAGCAACGCATCTTGTACAGGTCGCGCTTGAACGTGATCGCGCTGAGGAGGCTCTGCGCGCATCGGAGCAAGTTGCTCGCGGCCAGGTAGAGGCACTGACCTACAGTCTCGATGTTCTCGCGACGGCGCCGGCGCCTGACAAGTTTATCGGACAGATGTTGAGCACGATTGGCCGTCTTCTTGGGGCACAAAGCGTGATTCTATGGTTGCTGAATGAAGCCACCGAGTCGCTCACCCTTCGGGTCGCAGCGCAAGGTGCAAACTTTGCAGCAGCTGATCCCGAGCATCCGTTCGTCAAAAACCCTTTCCTCTGGAAAGAGGACAAGGTGCTTCAAGAAACGCTTTTCACTGGCGCGCCCGTAATCTGCGAAGACGTTGAGAACGATCCGCGTGTCACGAGCGCAATTCGCGAGTATTTCAAGTCAAAGGGCACGAAAAAATATCTGACTATTCCGACGCTCGTGGGTGGTCACGTGAAAGGATTCATCGGCATTCGGCATGGTGAACGTCCGGCTTATCGCCCGGAAGAAATCGAACTGGCGCAGGCGCTCGCACATCAGGCGATGCTGGCGATTCAGCTCAACGAATTTGCCGAACAGAGTAGGCAGTCAGCCGTTCTTGAAGAACGAAATCGCATGGCGCGCGACATCCACGATACGCTGGCACAAGGCTTCACGGGTGTAATCGTGCAATTAGAATCGGCCGAGGACGCCATCGCATGCTGCCGCCGCAAGGAAGCGAATGAGCATTTGCGGCGAGCCGGCGATCTGGCGCGACTCAGTTTGAATGAAGCGCGTCGATCAGTCCACGCACTTCGACCGCAGGCTTTGCAACGAGACAATTTTTGGGACGCCCTAAAAGGAATCGTTAAAAATACCACCGCGGGCACAAATCTTCATACGCGGTTTGAGCTTCGGGGAAGGCTCCGGCCTCTCCCACCGGTTTGGCAGGAGAATCTCCTGCACATTGGTCAGGAAGCGCTAACTAACGCGCTCAAGTACGCGCGACCGCACAATTTTGAAACGCGACTAATCTTCAATTCAAAAGAACTTCGCCTGGAACTTCGTGATGACGGCGATGGATTCAAAGTCAAAGCCCCGCATGATGGCTTCGGTCTGGAAGGAATGCGCGAACGTGTCGAACAAATGGGCGGAACACTGACGATCACCAGTGCGTGCGGCAAAGGCACCAAAATCCTCGTGGCGTTGCCGTACAACGGCGAATCGGCATCGTGAAATCCAAGAAGCAACCTGTCAAAACCGGTGGGGCCCGTGCAACGCGCCGCGGTTCATCGCAGTCCGGGCCGAAGAAATCGCGCATCAGTGTTCTTATCGCCGACGATCATACTGTGGTACGCGAAGGTTTGGTCTCGTTGATTCGGCGCAAACCGGACATGACCGTGTTCGCCGAAGCCACCAATGGTCGCGAAGCGGTCGATTTGTGGAAGCAACATCGACCTGATGTGACACTACTCGACTTGCGGATGCCTGAGCTCGACGGCGTCAGCGCAATCAAGGAAATCCGGGAACAGGATGAAAACGCCCGGATCATCGTGCTCACAACTTTCGACGGGGATGAAGATATTTACCGAGCCATTCAGGCCGGCGCGAAAGGTTATCTGCTCAAGGACGTACCGCGCGAAGCGTTAATGGATAGCATTCGCCGCGTGCACGCAGGTGAAACATCTGTTCCTGTTCATCTCGCAGCCAAGCTCGCGGAACGTATCAGCGGCGAAACATTGAGCTCACGCGAGATCGATGTTCTCAAGCTGATGGCCCAGGGAAAAAGCAACAAGGAAATCGGCTCCGCGCTTTTTATCAGCGAAGGTACCGTCAAGTCGCACGTGAAAGCGATCTTCGCCAAGATGAACGTCATCAGTCGTACCGAAGCCGTGGCGAACGCTACTCGTCGCGGCCTGATTCAGCTGTAATGGCAGCCGTGTTGGCTCCAATCGCTCGCGTTGTACCCCGAACGAGGGAACAGTCGCTATCTCATCCTCGGCACCGGAAAATCTAGCGAACGCGCAATCGCCGAAGGATTGGTGATCGGGAGATCATGGCGAACAAAAATAAACCAAACGAGGTGCTTATGACCGATAATCGAATAGAATTGGAAGAACCTGCTACACGACAGGGCCAGAAAAACGACCGTAATACAAAAACCCTGCTTGATCGCCACAATAAAACATCAACTGGTACAAACGAAATCATGAACAAACCTAATTCGAAAAAGACTACCGAACTGCTTCACAGACGCGACGCTCCACTGGAGACACGAACCGATCTCTCAGCTTCGGCGACGAAAGACATCAGCGCGACGATGAACGCCATTCTGGCTGATGTCTTTGCTCTCTATTTGAAGACCAAAAACTTCCACTGGCATATGAGTGGGCACCACTTCCGGGATTACCATTTGTTGCTGGACGAACATGCCGATCAGATTTTCGCAATGACGGACCCGATCGCGGAACGCGTTCGAAAGATTGGCGGTCTAACGCTGCATTCTATCGGCGAGATCGCGCGCATCCAGCGTGTAGAGGACAACGATGCAGATTACGTGGAGCCGCTGGACATGCTCGCAGAGCTAGCGGAGGACAACAGGACCCTGACCGCGCGGCTTCGCGAAGCACACAACGTGTGCGATGAACATCGTGACGTTGCTACCGCGAGTTTGATCGAAGTTTGGATCGATGAAACCGAGCGACGCGCGTGGTTCCTGTTCGAAGCAACGAGGCGAGTGAATTGATTTAGAATCGGATGTCAGGCTGCTAACCTGACTCGGCCGGGCGGGCTGCCAGCCTGCCCGCTGTGTCCACTTGCCAGGCTGGAAGCCTGGCGACCGGGTCGGCCAAGCTGCCCGACATCCATACAAATCACAACTATGAACTACAGACTTTTAGGAAAATCAGGATTGCGCGTTTCGGAATTCTGCCTGGGCACTATGACTTTTGGCGAAGACTGGGGCTGGGGCTCAAGCAAAGATGAGGCGCGAAAAATTTATGACACTTTTCGGGAAGCGGGGGGCAACTTCGTCGATACCGCAAACATTTACACGAATGGCACCAGCGAGTCGCTTCTCGGCGAGTTTCTCAAAGGACATCGCGAGAGTGTGGTTCTCGCAACAAAATACACAAACGCCGCGCCAGGCACGGACCCAAACGCAGCAGGCAATCACCGCAAGAACATGATGCAAGCGGTCGAGGCGAGTCTCAAGCGGCTTAGGACCGAATACATTGACCTGTATTGGGTTCACATCTGGGATCAGATCACCCCGGTTGAAGAAGTGATGCGTGCGCTCGACGATCTCGTTCGCCAGGGAAAGGTGCTTTATGTCGGAATTTCCGATGCGCCTGCTTGGTGGATCGCTCAGGCGAATACGCTGGCCGCGCTTCGCGGTTGGTCGCCATTTGTAGGGCTGCAAATTGAATACAGCCTGATCGAGCGAACGGTCGAGCGCGAGCTAATCCCAATGGCTAAAGCACTGGATCTTGGGGTGACCGCATGGTCGCCACTTTCCAACGGTGTGCTCACAGGAAAATATCACGGTCACGGTTCTTCGGAAGGCGGCCGAATGAGCTCCGATATGGTGAAGGAATTCATGCCGGAGGAGCAAAGAGCCAGGCGTATCGTTGCAGCCGTTAAAGCGGTGGCTGACGAGGTTGGTCGTAGCATGGCACAAGTGGCCCTTGCCTGGTTGCGTTATCGGCCAGTGCCGGTCATCCCGATTATCGGCGCTCGGAAGCTCTCGCAGCTTAAGGACAATCTCGCCAGTGCTGATGTTTCGCTCTCGGCCAAGCAATTAAAGACACTGGATGAGGCGAGCCGCATTGAGCTTGGATTCCCATACGAATTTTATACGAGGGATTTGGTTCGCGGCATGATTTACGGTGGAATGCGCGACAGGATTGTCGCCTAACAACTCCTAGGACATCGTGAACGTCGCGAAGATCTCCCGCTTGCAGTTTGCTCATCTGCCAACGCCCGTTGAAACGTTGCCGCGTTTGTCTGCCGCTTTAGGCGGACCACGTTTGCTGATCAAACGCGACGATCTAACCGGACTTGCTTTTGGCGGTAACAAAACGCGTAAGCTGGAATTTCTCGTCGCGGAAGCACGCGATCAAGCAGCGAAGACGCTGATCTCTGGCGGAGCGCTACAATCCAATCATTGTCGTCAGACCGCAGCGGCAGCCGCCCGATTCGGATTTAGATGCATTCTGGTTCTGACAGGCGAAAAACCAAAACGGCCATCGGCAAATCTGTTGCTCGATGAACTGTTCAGAGGAGAAATTGCGTACGTCGACGAGCGCAAAGATCGCGACAGAGTTCTTCAGGAGAAGTTCGAGCGTGCTGCTAGAGAAGGAATGAAGCCTTACCTGGTTCCCTATGGTGGTTCGAGTCCTACAGGCGCGTTGGGATACGCGTTCGCGATGAAAGAGCTAGTCGAGCAAGATCCTCACGCGGATTGGATCGTGTTTGCCACATCTTCAGGTGGCACGCATGCAGGACTGCTTCTGGGTCAGCGCGTGTTTGGATACAAAGGCAAGGTCTTGGGAATTAGTGTCGATGAACCAGAAGAATGGTTAAAGCAAAACGTTTCGGAGTTGGCGTGTTTGGCCAGTGAAAAATTGGGGAGGCGTATTGCGTTCACACCGGATGAAGTGCTGGCAAATGCCAACTATTGCTCGGCGGGCTACGGGGTGTTAACCGAGCTAGAACGGGAAGCTATCCGTTTGTTTGCAACGTACGAAGGCCTCTTATTGGACCCAGTCTACACCGGGCGCGCCGCGGCGGGAATGATTGATTTGATTCGTAACGGATTTTTCAAGAAGGATGAGACTGTCTTGTTCCTCCATACAGGCGGACAACCAGCGTTGTTCGCGGATCAATACGCGAATAAGATTTAGGCCCGCGTGTTCGCCTGAATCTCGGCGCGGCTAATTGAACGCGCGCTGCCCTACACCTCAGCGATCACCAGACAAGCATCATCAGTTAGCACGGTTGAATCCGCGAAGCGGTAAACATCGCTGATAATAGCTTCAAGCAGAGATTCGGTTGGCTGGCTAAGATTCGACTGAATGCTTTGCCGCAAACCTTTAATACCAAAATCGCGCTCTTCCTTGTCCTCTACTTCGATAACGCCGTCAGTGAAAAAGAGAAGGAAATCGCCCGGAGCAAGCTTAACTGCGCAGGTATTAAACTGAGCGTTAGGAACCAAGCCCATCGCCGGCCCGCTGGAGCCTTCACCAGATGCTACCGGCTCGACTTCGCACGCTGTTCGGCGCACATGCAAAGGCGGAGGATGGCCGGCGCGAGCAACACGGGCGTCGCGTTCTCTGATGTTGATAACGCAGTAAAGCACCGTCGCGAAGACCAGGGTGCCGGTTTGTCTTAAAATCTTCGTAAACTCGCCGTTTAATTCTGTGAGAAATCGACCCGGATCAGCGGCCTCAGCTGCATGCGTTTCGATCAATGCTCGCAGCATTGCTGTGATCAACGCCGCGCGCACTCCGTGTCCCATGACGTCGCAGATGCAAATGCCCGCAGTGTCTTCGGAAAGCCGCGCGATGTGAAAGAAATCACCGCTCATCATGCTAGCCGGGAGGTAACGATGATAAAAGCGGAGCCCCGGTGATGACTGGTTCGGTTCCGCTGAAAAACTTGGATAGACATTGGGCATCAGGGCTTGCTGCAGCTCGGTTGCCATACGCAGATCGGTTTCCATCTGCTCATTCTTGCGGCGAATAACGCGGTCACGCTCTTCCAGTTCGCGGATGTTCGTTAACAACAAAGCATTTTGTACCTTGAAGAGTGTCTCGGTAGCGATGAAGCCGAGAAATTGGCCGTTTTCATCCACTAACAACACGTCGTCGTAGAAATTTTTATCCGGGCGTGCAAACACGGCGCGTAAGACATCCCCAATTGGCATCGTGACCGCGATGCGCGTCTCTTGCTTGCAAAGGTGTTGCTCGATCGGTTTGCGCGCCCAAAGCGAAAACCCGTAGCGGCCACCAAGCAAGGCCGCAGTTTCCTGTCGAGAACACATCCCAAGCAGACGCTCGCCGTCGAGGACGGCTACAAAGCTTACGACACCGTTTTTAAAGATCTCAAAAACGGCTTCCATCGTCACGGCGCTCTGCGTCGCCGTACGGTGGCTAACAAGCTCGCGTAGATCGATCGAGTCGGCGCGTATCGGCGGACGAAGTTCGACGGAGACCGTAGAAGCTGGTTCCCGCGGTTGCGCGGTCGCGTGCACAGACATGTTACTAACGGATTTTGACAGTTAGTGTTTGTTACAAATTGGTGACAAAGGTCTTCGCCAAACTGTCATCAGCCTTCCACTCTCTGTTGCGCGACTTTGACTTCACTGGAATGGTGCTGGATCAGCGAAGCGTGGCTGGATTTCCCGGTCTCAAACGAGGTAATGAATAGTATCTCATCTTTGCTACTGGAAAGTCCCGCCAACGACTGACTGCCAATGGCCTAACGATTGTCGATATGATTCGCTAAAAAAATCAACGGAGACACCATGGCTGAACAAAAAACGTCCGTCGGAAAACTGAGCATGAAAGAAGAAACCGCAACACGACCTCCCCTACCCCCGTTCACTCGCGAGAGTGCCATTCAAAAAGTTCGCGCGGCGGAGGACGGCTGGAATTCGCGTGATCCTGAAATGGTGGCTCTTGCTTATACGACTGATTCTCGCTGGCGAAACCGCGCCGAATTCCCAACGGGTCGGGCTGAGATTGTCCAATTTTTGAAACGGAAGTGGGCCAAAGAACTCGACTACCGGCTGATCAAAGAGCTTTGGACTTTCAACAAAAACCGCATCGCTGTGCGATTCGCTTACGAATGGCACGATGACTCCGGAAATTGGTTCCGCTCCTACGGCAATGAAAACTGGGAATTCGATGACAACGGCCTGATGCGATTCCGGTTTGCATCCATTAACGACCTCCCAATCAAGGAGTCGGACCGGAAGTATCATTGGCCGCTTGGTCGCCGTCCGGATGAACATCCGGGACTAAGCGATCTCAGGTTATAGCTTTCAAAGACAGAACCGAACTTTGTTAATGAGATCAAGAGCCGCACTTGATTTCGTCGGAGTTAGAACTCAGCGGGCGGCATTAAGATTGTTATGAAAGGAAAAATATGAGCTACATCACAACGAAAGACGGTAGAGAAATCTATTATAAGGACTGGGGCAAAGGCCCGGCCGTGACATTCTCGCACGGCTGGCCTCTAAGTGCTGACGCCTGGGATGGCCAAATGCTTTTCCTCTCGCAGCACGGGTTCCGCGTAGTCGCGCATGACCGACGTGGCCATGGCCGATCCACTCAAACTTCCATTGGAAACGACATGAACGGCTACGCCGACGACCTCGCGGCGGTGATCGAAGCACTCGATCTCAAGGACGCGACTCTGGTGGGCCATTCCACTGGGGGCGGAGAGGTCGCCCGCTATATTGGCCGTTACGGAACCAAGCGGGTCGCGAAAGCCGTCCTCATTGCCGCGGTGCCGCCGCTCATGTTGAAGACTGCCGCTAATCCTGAAGGTCTTCCAATTGAGGTGTTCGACAAAATGCGAGCGGACCTCCTCAAGAATCCTTCGCAATTCTACAAGGATCTGGCAACGCCCTTCTACGGCGCGAACCGGCCCGGAGCAAAAGTTTCGCAGGGAACACTCGATCAGTTCTGGCTGTGGAGCATGCAGGCCGGTCTCCTCAACGCTTACGAAAGCATCAAGGCGTTTTCGGAAACGGATCACACGGAGGACCTGAAAAAATTCGACGTGCCAACCCTGGTCTTGCACGGTGAAGATGACCAGATCGTTCCGGTGAAAGACTCGGCGAAGAAATCGGCGAAGCTGATCAAGGGCGCAAAGGAAATCTACTATCCCGGCGCTCCGCATGGTCTCACCGCCACGCATGCGGATCAGGTGAACGCAGACTTGCTCGCGTTCATTAAAAGTTAAGTGAACTGACAGGCTCGTGAAAACACGCGGAACTTTACTTGTGTCGCGACGTGATTTCCTGGCAACGACTGTTGTTGCAACCGCAAGCGTTTGGTTAATGCCGCGCCGATTATTCGCCGCCGCCGGCGAAAGTCCTGTCGTCACCATTCGCAACGCGGCGGCGACCGCGAAGATCAGTGTTACGAAGCTGCGCGGCAACGTCAGCGTTCTCGAAGGTTCCGGCGGAAATATCGCCGTCCTCACCGGCCGCGATGGGAAACTTCTCGTCGATGCCGGCATACCAGGCACAAGGGCTGGGATAATCGAGGCGTTAACGAGTCTTAGCAACGATCCGGTTAAGCACTTGATTAACACGCATTGGCACTTCGATCACACTGATGGGAACGAATGGTTGCATTCGATCGGCGCGGAAATCACCGGTCACGAGAACACGCGGAGACATCTCTCTGAAACGACGCGCGTTGAAGACTGGAACTTCACCTTCCCTGCAGCGCCGGCCAGCGCTTTGCCGACGAAGGTGTTGACCAACGATGAAACACTCCATCTCAACGGAGCGATGCTGGGGCTGAAGTATTATCCACCGGCGCATACTGACTCAGACATCTCAATCGAATTCACCGACGCCGACATCATTCATGTCGCTGACACTTTTTGGAATGGCCATTTCCCCTTCATCGATTACTCGACCGGCGGCAGTATCGACGGAATGATTCGTGCCGCGGAAGCAAATGTCGCCAGAGTTAGCGACAAGACGATCGTCATCCCAGGCCACGGTCCAATCGGTAACAAATCTCAACTAATCGAATTCCGTGACATGCTGGTAGCCATTCGTGAAAAGGTTGCTGCCTTGAAAAAGCAGGGCAAATCGCGCGATGAAGTCGTCGCTGCTAAACCGACTGCCGACTACGACGCAAAATGGGGCGGCTTCGTCATCGACGGCAATTTCTTTACGAAGCTGGTCTACAAAGGCGTTGAGTAAAATCCTGCGCATCCGCACAATTATTCATGAAAAACCAAATTCTTCGAGGAACAGACACACACGAATAAGAATATGAAAATCGTAGTCATCGGAGGCACCGGCCTCATCGGATCAAAGGTAGTAAACATTCTTCGCCAACGCGGCCATGAAGTCGTGGCGTCGCCTTCCAGCGGCGTGAACACGCTCACTGGCGAAGGATTGGACGGAGCGCTGGCAGGCGCTCAAGTGGTGGTTGATGTGGCGAACTCGCCTTCGTTCGAAGACAAACCGGCTTTGGATTTCTTCGAAACGTCGGGGCGCAATCTTCTCGGCGCGGAAAAGACTGCCGGCGTGAAGCATCACGTGGCGTTGTCGGTAGTCGGCACCGATCGGCTGACTAAAAGTGGTCCCGGTTCCTTGAGCGGTTACTTCCGCGCGAAGATGGCGCAGGAAAATCTGATCAAGGCTTCCGGGATTCCGTTTACGATCGTCCATGCCACGCAGTTCTTCGAGTTCGCGAAGAACATCGCGCAATCGGGGACCGACGGTTCAACCGTTCGGTTGTCATCAGTCCTGATGCAGCCGATGGCTGCGGATGATGTCGCTGCCGCCGTAGCAGAGGCAGCCCTTGGGCAACCGGTAAATGGCCTGATCGAAGTGGCCGGGCCCGATCAGATCCGGCAGGATGACCTTGTTAGGCAGTATCTAGGTGCGACGGGCGACTTGCGAAAGGTCGTCACTGACGACAAACCTCTCTACTACGGCATCGAAGTGAACGATCAAAGCCTCGTCCCCGGCCCTAATCCCCGGCTCGGCAAAATGCATTTCAAAGATTGGTTGAGCCACTCCGTACACAAATGAAAGGAACATTACAATGAAACAAATCCGAGGTACAAGATCAGCCAGCCGGCGCTTCACTTGCGCGCTTAGTGTTTGCGCGCTCATCGCCGCTGTCGGCATGGGCTCAGCGATAGCCGCTGATAACGGTCCAAAGGTCACCGTCGTCTACGATCACGCTCTGCCGAATGTGCCTGGCAAAAGTCTGAAAGGCATCCTGGTCGAATATGGTCCCGGCGTTGCGACGCCGGGCCACCTTCATCCCAAGTCTGCTTTCATCTACGCAACCGTTCTCGAAGGAGCGATCCGAACTTCGGTCAATGATGGGCCGGTGGTTACTTATCGCGCCGGACAGAACTTTTCCGAGTTCCCTGGTGATCGACACACTCTTGATGAGAATGCGAGCAAGACCGAACCCGCCAAGCTGCTGGCCGTGTTCGTGGTCGATTCGGACGAGAAGGAATTGTTGACGCCGATCGAAAATGAGCACAAGGGCCATTGATCGGGTGACAAGAAACTCGATTTCAAAACTCTGTTTCATTGGCGGTCTTTCAATCTTGTGCTGCTGCGCCGCTTCAGCGCAGAACGAAAAGCATTGGATTCAGAATATTGTTCTCGTTCACGGAGCCTGGGCAGACGGCTCGGGCTGGAAGGGAGTTTACGAGATCCTCGTCAAAGACGGCTACAACGTCAGCATCGTTCAAGAACCTGAGACGTCCTTCAAGGAAGATGTAGCTGCCACGAAACGTGTGATCGCTCAGCAAGACGGACAGTGCGTTGTTGCCGCCCATAGCTACGGTGGAGCTGTAATCACCGAAGCCGCGAACGATCCGAAGGTCGTTGCGTTGGTTTACGTCGCGGC
>Ga0081455_10007472_pt1 | contig 11508 bp, 9 predicted proteins | sample TabmetS3T2R1_FD_70207 | JGI IMG/M metagenome (GOLD analysis project Ga0081455, IMG submission 70207) | Tabebuia heterophylla rhizosphere microbial communities from the University of Puerto Rico - S3T2R1 | ecosystem: Host-associated > Plants > Roots > Rhizosphere ...
GCGGCCGTTCCAGGCCATCACCATGTCGACCTCGCCGTCGTTGAGGAGCTGCGCCGACTGCGCACCCGAGGTCCACCACACCGTGATGTTGGGCTTGATCTCCTCGAGCTTCCTGAACGCGCGATCGACGTCGAGCGGATATAGCTTGTCGGGTGCTACACCATCGGCCATCAGCGCCGCCTCCAGCGTGGCGAACGGATGGTTGCGCAGGGCGCGGCGACCCGGGAATTTCTTCACGTCCCAGAAATCGGCCCAGCTCGACGGCGCGGCATCGGGGAATTTCTTCCGGCTAAAGGCGAGCACGCTCGAATAGAATTCGTAGGTCACGGAATAGGCAGAGCGATAGGCCTCCGGCATCGTCGCCGCGTTCGGCAATTTGGCGAAATCCAGCTTCTCGACGAGACCCTGCTCGCCGCCGCGCAGACAGTTGCCGGTCGGCATGTCGACGACGTCCCAGGTCGGCTTGCCGCTCGCCACCTGCGATTTGACTGCCGGCCAGGCGTCGGGAATGCTGTCCTGGTTGATGGTGATGCCAAGCTTCTTGGCCGAGGGATCGAGGATCGCGACGGTCTGCGCCTTCTGATAGGCGCCGCCCTGGGAGACGAAGGTGATCTGGTCCGCCTTGGCCGGAAGTGCGGACAGCACCGCGAAAGCGCCAAGGGAAACGCCGAGCAGCGCGCGCCGGCAGCAAGATGCAATCATCATGTTCAACCCCTCTTGTTATGATCGGACCCGGAACTCCTAACGCCCGATCGCATCCAGAAATTGGTACCAGCCGGCCACCATGCGGACGGCCGGTTCACGCAGCGGGTAGAGTGGAATGGTCCTGACGCGGCGCGCGTCGAGCAGGCCGAGGTCGACGGCCTCAGCGCGCACAAGCGACGCGAGATAGCGGCCCATCAGGCTCGACATCGCGACGCCGGCGCCATTGTAGCCGACTGAATAGAGGGTACGGTCATCGATGCGGCCGACATGCGGTACGGAATCGAGCGTCATGCCGACAAGTCCGGACCAGCGGAACTCCAACGGAACGTCCGCCAGCTCGGGGAAGATACCGGTCATGGCACGGCATAGCGCCTCGAACGCGCTCTCCGAGTCCTGTTTGCCGAAAGCGCCGCGGCCGCCGAAGATGACGCGATCGTCGAACTTGCGGAACCAGCGCATCATCCGCTTGGTCTCTGTGTAGGTTCGCCCCGTCGGCATCAGGCTGCCGGCGAGGTTCGGTGACAGTTTTTCCGTAGCGATGAGAGCGCTGCGGAACGGCACCAATGTGTGCTGCAGCCGCACCGTGGCTGACGTCAGGTCGGAATAGGAGTTGGTGGCGATGATCGCCTGACGCGCGCGTACACTGCCGCCGGGCGTCTCGGCGACAATGCCATCGCCGTCGCGACGGAGCGCGAGCACAGGGCTTTCCTGGAATATCGGCACACCCCGCTGCGCAACACCTTTAGCCAGACCGCGCAGGTAATTCAGCGGATGGATGCCGCCGGACCCTGGATTGAGCACGCCGCCGACAAAGCCCCGCGATCCCGTCTCTTCGCGCACCTGATGGGCATCGAGGATACGAACCTCGGTATCGCCCATCTGTCGCTTCATCCATTCGGCTTCGTCGATCGCCGCCTTGAGCGTTGCCTGATTGTGCGCGGCCTTGACTTGCCCGTTGCGTGTCAGCCGGGCACTCGTGATGCCGAATTCGGACACCAGCTCATCGACCATCTCGACGGACTCGTGCGCGATCTCGTACATGCGCCTGGCCATGGCACGGCCATGAACCGTATCGATATCGCGAAACGAGAGGCGGAACTTGGCGGTGATGACGCCGCCATTGCGGCCGCTCGCGCCCCAGCCGGGATGATTGGCTTCGAGCACAATCGGAGCAAGACCACTCTTCGCGATGTGATGCGCCGCCGACAATCCCGTGTAGCCCGCGCCGATGATGACGACATCGGCCTTCACCTCGCCGGCAAGCTTCGGAAAGGCAGGCAACGGCTCCGCTGTTGCCGCCCAGAGCGAGGCGGCCGGTGCCATCGGGGTCCAGACCTCTGCCATCTCTGCCGCCCTGCCCGTTTCAGCTTCCAAGCGCCGCGTCGGCGAACGCCTTCATCGTGGCGAAATGGAAGTCGGGCTTTGTCAGCTCCGGCACCTCGGGCGTTCCACCGAAGCCCTTCATGCCCTGGCGCCGCTCGATCCAGCAGACCTTGTAGCCAAGCTTGCGGGCGACACCGATGTCGTGATGCTGGCTCTGCGCCACGTGCAGGATCTCGGACTGCTTGTAACCAAACGCGGACTGGCGGCCCTTGTTGTAGGCGAAGAACTCCGGATCGGGTTTGGCAACCCCGGTGTCGTCGGCGCAGACGGTATCGTGGAAAGGATTATCGAGCGCGTGGGAATAGCACGACAGCGCGACGCGATCCGCATTGGTCATCGCGACCAACCGGAACCTGGTGCGCAGGCGCTTCAGCGCCTCGACCGAATCCGAAAACGGCTGCCAGCGCAGCACGGCGAGCTGGAAGGCGTCGCAAGCGGCATCGTCGGCCGCTAGTCCCAGTTCCTTGGCGAGGTGCCGGTAGACATGGAACATCACTTCGCTCGACCGCTCCGGATGCGCATCGCGGCCGCGCTTGTAGGACGCGAAGATCTGATCGTCGCTGAGCTCGGCCGCTTTTCGGCCGGAGATCCGGCGCACGGCATCGAGCACACCGGCCTCGAAATCGATCAAGGTGCCGACGACGTCGAAAGTGAGAACCTTGAAGCTATCGTAGGACATTTTCATCTCTTGTTCTGGTTGGTCTATGGTTGCACTTGCATTTGAATGTCGGCACTCATTCCGCGGCTTTACTGCGCCTTCTCCTGCGCCTTGGGCACGACGATGGTGTCTTCGGGATGGAGAGTGACGGTGAGTTCGCCGCCTACCGGAGGTAACAGGCGCGAAGCCTGGTAATGGCTGGGCTGGCGCAGGCTCAGGCTGGTGCCGTCGGGCAATTGCAGGAACACGCGAAGGCTTTCGCCCTGGTAGACGATGTCCGTGACCTTGCCGGCAAGACGGTTGACTGCGTCATCCGCCACGCCGTCCGCAATCAGGAGCTTCTCGCTGTGAACCGCGAGCATCAGCGTCTCGCCGTCCGGAATGGCGCGCGCGCTTTTCAGGACGGCCGACCCGAGCGCCACGCTGCAGGCGTCGATGCGCCGGACCGCCAACAGGCTCGCCTCGCCGATAAAGCTCGCCACGAAAGAGTCCGCCGGATAATCGTGCAGCCGCTCCGGGCGATCGATCTGGACCAGCCGCCCGTCCTTGAGGATCGCGACGCGGTCACTCATCGTCAGCGCCTCGCGCTGGTCGTGGGTGACGTAGATGATGGTGGCGCCGATCCGCTTGTGCAGTTCGCGCAATTCGATCTGCATCGCTTCCCGCAACTGCTTGTCGAGCGCCGACAGCGGCTCGTCCATCAGGATCAGGCGCGGTTCGAAGATCATGGCGCGCGCCAGCGCCACGCGCTGGCGCTGGCCGCCGGAGAGCTGGGCGATGCCGCGCGCCTCGTAACCCGACAGCCCGACCATCGCCAGCGCGGCGCGCACTCTCGCAGCCCAATCCGCCTTTGGAATCCGTCGGGCGCGCAGTGGAAAGGCGACGTTCTCGCCAACGCTCATGTGCGGAAACAGCGCGTAGTTCTGGAACACCACGCCGATGTCACGCTTGTGCGGCGGCAGGAACGTCACGTCGCGGCCGCCGAAATGGATCGAGCCGGACGAGGGCTGAACGAAGCCGCCGAGAATGCCGAGCAGCGTGGTCTTGCCGGACCCGGACGGCCCGAGCAGGGAGACGAACTCGCGCGGCGCAACGTTCAGGGTGACGTCATCCAGCGCGCGGACCGCGCCATAGTTCTTGCTCGCAGCCTTGATATCGACGCTCTCTCCGCCCTGGCCCAATGATCGACCCCGTTGCGTTGCCGAGGGCGTGCACCGATGCGCGCCATCGACGTCACCTGCGGTGACGCAAGCGACGGTTGAAACCGGCATGATCTCGTCTTATAGACCGGACGCTTGAGGGCGGCTCCCAAGACCGTTCCCCGCAGCGCCGGATTTTCAATCCTGCCCGAGTTGATGGGCGATCGTGCAAGCCAATCAGAGTTGGCCGAGAGGGGCAATTGCCAAATTCTCACCGCTGGCATAACATGAGGTTATGCCAGATCTCCGGCGGAAGCTGCCCTCGAGCCACGCGCTGTTCGTCTTTGACGCCGCCGCGCGCAACGGCAGCTTCACGGCGGCGGCGGCCGAACTGAACGTCACCCAGCCCGCGGTAAGCCGGATGCTCGGACAGTTCGAGGATTATCTCGGCGTTCGACTGTTCGACAGGAGCAATGGCCGGGCGGCCCTGACGGAAGAAGGTGAGATTCTCTATCGTCACGTGTCGGATGGATTCCGCAGCATCGAAGGCGGCCTGATCGAGATCGACCGCCGCCGTAAGGGCACCGAAACCGTCACGCTCTCGGTCTCCTCGGCGTTCACCACCCATTGGCTGATGCCCCGCATCGACAAGCTGCAGCGCCAGTTTCCGACCGTCGATCTCCGCTTCCAGCTCATTTCCGGTCCGCTGCGCGGGCCGGTCGACAATGTCGATCTCGGCATGCGCTTTCGCGATCGATACGATCCCGCGCGGAACGGCGCGCTGGTCATGAAGGAAGTCATGCTGCCGATCTGCAGCCCGGCCTATCGCGACGCCGATAGCGCCGACGGGCCGATCGAGGCCAACACCATCATCCGCCTCGCCGATACGCCGGGCGATTGGGCTGCAGAATATCCGGCCTTTCTCACCAAACGATCGGGCCCCGCCAAGTCGCTGAGCTTTTCCGACTATGCGGTCGTGGTGCAGGCAGCATTGCTCGGTCAAGGCATTGCGCTCGGCTGGCTCACGGTCGCAGCCCATTGGCTGCTGACCGGCGCATTGGTCCCGGCCTCGGAAACGCTCACCACGACGCGGCGGCTTTGCGAACTGGTGCACCCGCATGACCGATCGATCCGGCCCGTCGTCAGCGAGATCCGGGACTGGATCATCGAGCAGATGCGCAGCGACATGGTCGCCATCGATCGGCTCTATCCGCGTCTACGGCTAATACCGGCGAGCTATTAGGGCGTGTCATGAAAGCGCGATTGGGTGACGGTGCCTGATCAATGTCCGCTCTGGCCCACGTTGCGGACTCAAGTTGGACATCTCGCGAGGTCCGAGAGGGGCCAGAGGGGGACGTGGTAATTTTGACCGGTACAGGGTTATAGTGGGCCAAAGTCAGCCATCTTATGCCGCCCCTTTCGTTTGGCCCGCGCGCAGAGGATTGACCGATGACCGGCGGATATTTTGAGGATTCTGAAGTTGGCGACAGCCGCACGGCTGGTCCCTATCTTGTCTCCAAGGCTGAAATCATCCAGTTCGCCAAGCAGTATGATCCACGGCCTTTCCATATCGATGAGGAAGCTGCCGCTCGTTCCGTCTTTGGAGGACTATCGGCATCTGCCGCCCACACGTTCGCGATCTTGATCCTGCTAACGACTAGGTGGCAGCCTCCGCTCCGTGCCATTGCTGGCTTGGGATATGATGAACTGAGGCTGCCGAACGCAGTACGCCCCGGAGACGAGCTTCACCTCGAGTCGACCGTTTTGGAGAAACGCGTGTCGAAGTCGAGACCCAATACGGGGATCCTTCGCAACCAGACACACTTGCGCAATCAAAGAGGCGAGACGGTGCTGCAATGCGTGGGCAGTGTTCTCGTGGCAAGGCGACCGGATGCGAATGCGTCGACGTAGCTGTTAGACGGGTGCGCTCGGTTGGTTTTCGAGCCGATGTCGGCTTCGGGTCAAAAGCCGGCGTTGAAGGTCGCGCTGAGCTGCGTCCCACGAGCCGGCGTGCCGATGGCCAGTGTGATCTTCGGCTAAGGGTCAAGAGTAGAGCGTACTCCGTTGTGGATTGACGACGTTTGAACAAGCTCACTGCTCCCGATTGCGGTCCGGAGACCGTCGCTCGCGCTATCCTCGCTTGAAGTCTTCTTTGTTGACCTTGGTATCGATGAACACGCCGTCATCAAGCCAAGGACGGTTCCACCAAGCGAGCTTGCTTTCGATACCGCTCGTTAACGGTTCTCCCGTGATGCCATAGTCATTGAGCGGCCAGATTCCGGCACGGACAATCTCCAACGTAACGCGCACCAGTTTTGCATCTGCGCCAAATCGGCCCCCGATGTTAAGCGGATTTACCCATTCGACAGACCGCATATCGCCAGGGTCCCGAAATCGCACGAGCTTAGGAAGGGTATCCAGCGGCAGTTCACGTTTGCCGGAGAGGCGAAAAACCTGCTTGATGCCTTCTTCGACGGGGCTTGGCATGCTACCGCCATCAAAATCGAAGGCCCGAAGCACGATCCACTCCGCACCTGATCGACCGTCGAGACCTGCCGACAGAAGCGCGAACAATGTACCTCGGTCCCCGAGGTCGAGGGCGATTGCCTCACCTCTCACTCCAATGGAAAGCGCGCCCTGGCCCCCTACCGCCAGCCCCTTGCTGTAGGTCACTTCGCGAACGCCGGATGCAGTCTTCAGTTCGCCATCCGCTTGCGCTTCGAGCGTCAGTCGATATCGCACTGTAACGCTCGGATAAGACACCCCGTACCACACGACCATGCCCACAATGAGCACCCCGACGATACCGAGCCACTTCATGCCGAGCTACTCCTTGCCGGGAAACGCCGGGCCCTTGCGAAGTCCGTGAGCGAGCATTCGAACCTCTACCACCTTCACAGCTGCCAACTCCGGTTCACGCCTTGGCACGGCGTGACCTACTCCAGCGTCGGCGCCACTTCGCGGGCGACCTGCACCAGTGCGGCGATCAGCGGCGTCATCGGGTCGCGCTGCGGGACCACGAGGCCGATGCTGTAGTCGACGACGGGATCGACGATCGGAATGCTGCGCACGGAGTCCGACAGCCCCAGCGTCTCCGCGAGCTTGGCCGGCATCACGCTCGCCCAGCGCCCGGTCTTCACATGGGTGTAGAGCACCAGCAGCGAGTTCGAGGTCAGCGTCGGCGTCGCCTCGGCCCCGACGGAGGCCAGCGCGCGATCGATGATGCGGCGGTTCTGCATGTCCGGCGTCAACAGGCACAGCGGCACCTGCCCGACCTCCTTCCAGGTCACCCGGTCGCGATCGCCGAACATGGCGTCGGGCGCCGTCAGCAGACGATAGTTCTCGTTGTAGAGCGGAATGGTGCGCACCTTGCCGATCGGCTCGTTCTCGATATAGGTCAGGCCGGCGTCGACCTCGAGATTTTCCAACAGGCCCAGCACGTCGGCCGAGGTGCAGGACTGGATGCGAAAGCGCACGTCGGGATAGCGCGCGCGGTATGGCGTCGTGAGTTGCGCCACCATGCCGAGCACGGTCGGGATCGCGGCGATCCGGATTTCACCGGAGAGCTTGTCCTTGAGGCTGTTGATCTCCTGCCGCATCGCCCGCGCATCGCCGACAATGCGCCGCGCCCAGTCGAGCGTGCGCTCGCCTTCCGGCGTAAAGCCCTGGAAGCGCGAGCCGCGCTGCACCAGCATGACGCCGAGGATCTCCTCGAGCTGCTTGAGGCTGGTCGACATGGTCGGCTGGGTGACGCCGCAGGCCTCCGCAGCCCGTCCGAAATGCCGCTCCTTGGCGAGGGCGAGCAGAAGTTCAAGCTTGTCGATCAAGGCGTCATTCCCAGGAAGTTAAACATTCGTGGCAAGGGCCCCCGCCCGGCTCGCCACAGATAGCACGGGCGGGCAGCCGCCAATACTTCAAAAGCGGCGTCGGATGAGCATGTTGCGGGATCGATTGGATTGTCAAATTGGACGATTTTTCGCCGTTATCGGATATGCCAGTCCCAGAGGATGGATGGAGCCAACGGGTCGCGCGAACGCGCGCCCGATGACAGGCTCCGCGATACCCGTCGCCATGCCGGCCGGCGTTGAAGCCGTTAGCTGACGAGATCCAGCTCAGGCGATGTGCGACGCCGCATGGGCGCGTCGGCGCGGACCACGGCGAAAACTTCCAGCGCACGATCGTAGCCCTTGATGGTCCGCTCGCCGATGGATGCAAGCGCAATGCTGCCCTTGACATGACCGGTAACGACCGGATCCACCAGGATCTGCGTATCCTTCGCCAGACCGCAAAGCCGCGATGCCAGATTGACCACGCTTCCGATCGCCGTGTAGTCGAGGCGTCCGTGCCAGCCGAGCGTTCCGACCGTTGCGGGCCCCATCGCGATACCGACGCCGAAACCAATGGCGCAGCCGCGGGCGTTCCAGGAACCGGCGAGCGATTGCACCGCGGCCTGCATGTCGATCGCAAGCCGCACACCGCGCTCCGCGGGGTCATCGCAAGCAACCGGCGCGTTGACGAGGACCATCACACCGTCACCGGCGAAGCGGATCAGGGTCGCCGAGTGGCGGGCGGTAACGGCGCCAATCGCTTCATAGTATTCACGCAGCAAGGCGATAACGACATCGGGCTCGGCGCGCGCGGAAAGCGCGGTGAAGCCGCGCAGATCGCCGAAGATCGCGACCACCTCCCGGCGGTGTCCGTCGAGCAGCCGCTGGTCGGAGTGTTCGACCAGCTCGGCCACTTGCGGCGCCAGGAACTGCTTCAGGCGATTGATGCGCTCGGACTTCTGCTGCGAGACCGCGAGTTCCTCCGCCATCTGGTTGAACCGGACCGCCAGTTGCTCCAGTTCGTCGCGGCTCTGGATCGTGATGCGGTGATCGAGCTGTCCCATCCCGATCCGCTCGACGCCGGCCTCCAGTTGCCGGATCGGTCCCCACATGCGGCATGCCCGCCAATAGGCCAGGACAAATGCGAAAACGATTCCGAGGCCGATGAAGATCAGGGAACGCCACAGCGCGGCGCGGATGGATTCGAACGCCTCCAGGACCGGCTGCTGGGCGATCACCGTCCAGCCCACATTGGGGGCAGGCACCGAGAGCGCAACGATGGGCTTGCCGTCCTCACCTATCGTGGTGACCGCTGATCCGTCCGCAGCGCTGACTTCTGACTTCAGCCGGTTGAAGTCGCCTGCCCCGGCGCCGCTGCGCAGCACCAGGCTGATGTCGGGGTGGGCGATCAGCCGTCCGGAATCGTCGACGACAAGGGCGTGTCCGGTGTCGCCGATCTTGATTGCCGCGATGATGTCCCAGATCAGTTTCAGGTTGATGTCGGCAACGACGATCCCGGCGGCCGCGCGGTTTCCCGCCACCGCGATCCGCATGTAAGGCTCGGAATCGTGCCGATAATGTACCGGGCCGTACCAGACCCGGTTGGCGCGCGCGCCGACCACCGCAGGATCCGCCGACATGTCCGCGCCGGCGCCGATTCTGTTCATGCTGACGCGGGATACGAAAACGCGTTCGGTGCCGGTCGGGTCAACCATCGAGAGCGAAACAATCGCGGGCACCTGCTGCAACAAACGCAACCCGTCGATCCGGCGCCGGTCGTCCTCGCCCTGGGTCCAGGGAAACTGCACGACCCAGCCGAGCTGATCGCGTATTCCGTCGGTGAATGCCTGTATCCGGTCGGCCGCCGAGCGGGCCTCGACCTGGAGAAGTTCATCCAGATCGAACCTGTTATCGCGAAAGGCAAACCAGGCTTCGGTTGCCGAGCCAAGCAGCAGCGGCACCACCACTGCGACAAACAGGGTGGTGAAGTACTTGACGAACAGGGAGCGGCGCGGACGGGTCACCGAAACAACATCCAAGCAAAAGAGTTTCAAACCAATATGCGATACACCTGCTTCATTCGATCACCCTGTTGGCGCGAAACAGGACCGACGATTTGTCGAGGTCGATGCCGAGTTGTTCGGCTGTCCTGAGATTGACGACCAGCTCGAACTTCGTGGGCTGCATGACGGGAAGATTGGCTGGCTTCTCGCCGCGCAAGATCCGGTCGGCATAGGTCGCGAGCCAGAAATAGGTCGCGCGCTGGTTGGCCCCGTAGCTCAGTAGTCCGCCGGCCTCACAATATTCGCTCCAGCCGAACATCGACGGCAGCCGGTGCGCGATGGCGAATTGGGCAATCTTGTTCCGGTGTATCATCGTCAAAACATCCGGGAACACCAGCAAGGCGTCCGCACGGGCCTCCCCCGCCGCGGCAAGTCCGGCGTCCAGCTCGTTCGGGCCGGCGAAGGGAACATAGACCGGTTCAATGCCGAGCTTGGTCGCGGCCTCCCTGGTCGCGCGCCACTCCGATTGTTCTCCCGGATGATTGCTGTTCGAAAAGACGGCCAGCCGGCGCAGGGTCGGCACGACCTCCTTGAGCAACTCAACCCGCTTCCCCGCCAGTTCAAGCGACAGGAAAGTCGAGCCGGTGAAATTGCCGCCGGGTTGCCCGAGACTCTCGACGACGCCCAACGCCACCGGGTCGCCGCTGAGGGCAAACAGGACGGGAATGTCCTTGACCTCCGTCAGCGCGCGCGTCGCAGGCCCGCTCGATACGGCAAGATCGATATTGCCGCGCCTCAGTTCGGCCACCACCTCGCGCAGCGCATGGGGATTGCCGAAGTGAAGTTCGAGGGCGAGGTTCTTGCCCTCGATATAACCGCGCGCTCGCAATCCCTCCCGGAAGCCGTCCAGAAACGGGTCGGGCTGGGATTGGATGGAGACCCAGAAAATACGATAGACTTTTGCCGAATCCTGAGCGAATGCGGCGACCGGCCAGGCCATCGCAGCACCCGCAAGCGCAATGAATTCTCGTCGTTTCATGCCGGCAAATATGGCCTGTATCGGCGCGCCGCGCTTAGAGCCCGTATTCAGATAATCTGAAGATAATCTTGATTTTGGCTTGGCGGGCGATGTCGCCAGCGCCCGACGGCCGCAAAATGCGTCACGGCAACTGACCCACCCTTATCAAATCGGCCCAGACTGCCTGCGGCGCAGCATGAAGCGGGCGATACCCGGCCCGCCCAAACAACGTGCTATGGTGCTGGTGCTGCACCGATACGCGAATATTGCGTCTACACCGCACAATCGAGATGGGGTGTTCAGATGATCACAATCCCGGAACTGGTAGCGCAAGCCCTCGGCACATTTCTGACCGCGGAAACCAAGAGCCGGTTTGGCTCCTCCCAAGCAAAACTGGCGGAGTTCCTGCCCTATGCCGCCCGGCTCACCTTGGAATGCATCGGCAACAGCGACGCGCTCTATCATAACGTCGAGCATTCCCTGCTCGTCACCCTGGCCGGCCACGACATCCTGATGGGACGGGCGGTGCTGCGGCCGACAACGCCCGACGACTACGCCAACTTCATCCTGGCGTGCCTGACCCACGACATCGGATATGTCAGAGGAACCGTTCAGGGAGATGACGGCGAGTCCTATGTCGCCGACCTCAGCGGCCGAACCATCCGCCTGCCGAGAGGCTCGTCCGATGCGTCGCTGGCGCCCTATCATGTGGACCGCTCAAAACTGTTCGTCTTCGAACGCCTCGACACAACAGACGAAGTCGACGCCAGCCGGA
>Ga0081455_10007473_pt1 | contig 11507 bp, 10 predicted proteins | sample TabmetS3T2R1_FD_70207 | JGI IMG/M metagenome (GOLD analysis project Ga0081455, IMG submission 70207) | Tabebuia heterophylla rhizosphere microbial communities from the University of Puerto Rico - S3T2R1 | ecosystem: Host-associated > Plants > Roots > Rhizosphere ...
CGACGAACTTGGCACCAAAGCCCAGGCCTTGAGAGCGGCTGGGCGTGTAGCGCGCGATCAGGATGTTCTCGACCGGCCCCGAGGCGGAGCTTAGGACGGCAGAAGCGATCGCGCCTGCCAGGGCGACGTAGCCGCTCCCCATCGCCAATGCCAGCATGGCGACGACCTGAAGGGCAGAGGCCGTCACATAAGTGGATTTCAGCGGGTAGCGGTCGATGATGCGCCGGCCCATGGCATACTGCGCCACGCCAGAGACGATGTAGATCATCGAGGTGGCAAGACCGACCCACAGAACTGTCTGGGTCACGATGCCCAAGGACGCAAGACCTTCGCGCAGGCGGGCAATGTCGTCTGCGAGCCTCGTCTCGAAGACGAGCGCGGCGCCGAACATCACGGCTGACCAGAGAACGCCTTCCAGCGCCATGGTCACCGAAAGCACCGAGAAGACCCGCCAGAACTCGCGACGGCCAAGCCGCACGCCCGGCATCTCGGGCATCGCGCGGTCACCGACGCGACCGCACTTGATCTGCCAGGCAAGTGCTGCGCCCACTGCCAGGCAAACGATGCCCGGCACAATGAAAGCCAACCGCCACGAAGCGAGCGTGATCAGCACACCCGGCACGACACCATAGAGTGCCAGCCCCGCGCTGCCCCACAGGCCGTTCACGCCCATCGCATGGCCCTGCTCACGGTTGGTCCGAATGATCCAGCCGATGCCGACTGAGTGATAAAAGGCGCCGAAGACGCCGATGCCACACAGCGCCAGCATCAGCGAGAAGGTGTCGCGTTCGGTCACGAGGCCGCAGGCGATGGAGGAAAGGCCAAGGCCTGCAAACATCACCACCATCATGAGTGGTGCGCCGAAGCGGTCAGACGCCCAGCCGGCGGGCAGCGACATGACGCCAAGCAGGACGGCCGACGGGGCGTAAAGCTCCAACAGACGCTCTGGCGGAAGATCCCAGGCCACAGCCAGCGTCAGCACGATCACCGCATAGAAGGCGGTCATCAAGTGCATCAGCGCATGGCCTACCGAGGAAAAGGCCAGGACCCGGCGCCCCATCGCGGCGTCATGCTCGGCGTCAGCGGCTTTCATCATGGCCCCTGTATCGGCTTGGCCGAAACAGCATGCAAGGCAGCTTGCGGCACCGCAGCCATTCGCGCTACACGGCCCTTATCCGGTCGGGGCGTAGCGCAGTCTGGTAGCGCATCAGTCTGGGGGACTGGGGGTCGTCGGTTCAAATCCGGCCGCCCCGACCATTCTTCATCTCTCACCAGCCAGTTGCCAGCCTCAATGACAGGTTAGGTCACGAGCGACCGCTCAATCGCGCGCGGCAGCTACCCCCTCCGGCGCTGAAAATGCACCGCCGCTTGCCTTGATCGTCTGCACTGTCGCGCTCGACGCCCTGGTGCTCGACGTCATGATCCCCGTCCGTCCTTCCGGCGATTGTCCTGGGCTTCACGAACGGCGATACGGCGGGCGCCGCCGAAATCTTCGACCTGTTCTGGCCAGGGCTTCATTCCGAGCCCGGCGGTCGGCGGTGTTCTCGATGGCCGGCCGTTGATTTCCTGAGCTCGCTCATCAGGTAATTGCCCGCAGTATTCTTGCTTTACACGACCTATCGCTACGGCTGGGACGAGACCGCGCTCGGCATCACCTTGGCGTCCGCAGGTGCCTGCGGCGCCCTGGTGCAGGGCCTCTTGGTCGAGCCGGCCTTGAAGCGGCTGGGTAGCCGCCGAGCCTTGATCCTTGGCCTCATAACGGGCGGCATCGGCATGGCTGTCTATGGCCTCGCACCCAGCGGCTCCTGGTTCTGGGTCGGCGTCCCTCTGATGGCCTTGTGGGGGGCTTTCCGGGCCGGCCCTGCAGGACATGATGAGCCGGCGCGTCGGCTCGTCGGGGCAAGGCCAGCTCTCGGGCGCCATCAACGGCCGGAGTTTCCGGCGCTGGCTACAGCGCCGTCGCGGCGTGCCGTCCCTGTTCCGTGAGCTTGCATACCAGCCAGTCTGGCTTCAACGGATTGTTGAACCACGGTTCCGCCCAACCACGCGCGAGACAGCGTCGGACAAGGGCAGCATCGATCTCCTGACCATCAAGATCGAACAACGGCAACTTGCCACCGGGCTGGGTAAGGCCGCGGCGCAAGTACAGAAGTTCATCTAATGTCGGAAGAACACACTCTAATTCATTGTCATTATTATGAAAATACTCATGCGCTTCATTTCGCGCGGTTTCCAAGTCTGCAAGCACGGCGCGTCCCCCTCTGACGATGCCGATCTGCGGCCCGCCGCCGGGCGGGATACGCTCGCCCAACGAAAGACCAAGAAGATCAAGTTGTTATCGCCCCTTATTACGATAACAACCTGATCGGTGATTGCCCCTGGAGCTCATGTACCACCTCGCGATCGCCACCCCCCGGCAGCGATCCCGAAGTTGATCAATTGCCCGTCTTCAGGGTGCTACGCAATTGCGACAACGCCTGCTCGAGGTCCTCGAGCACCGATTCGATCTCCCGGCGTTTGTGCAGGTCCAACATCGCGGCACGCGGCGTCGCGGTCGATGGTTGCGGTCCCGTGCGCGGCAGCGGCTGGTGATTGCCACTCGTCATCGCCTCGGCGCGAGCCGAAACGATGCGCAGGTTCTCGAGCGCGCTCTCGGCCGCCAGATCAAGTCGCTGCTGCTGCGGCAGGCGTCCACGTCCCTCTTTCAGGAGGCGCTGCACCCCCTTGATCGTGTAGCCGTCCTCATAGAGCAGAGTCCGGATACGGCGCAGCAGGTCGATATCCTCCGGTCGGTAGTAGCGCCGCCCGCCGCCACGTTTCAGCGGACGAACCTGGCTGAACTTGCTCTCCCAGAAACGCAGAACATGCTGCGGCACGCCGAGCTCCGTTGCGACTTCGCTAATGGTGCGAAACGCTTGTGCGGATTTCTCCGTCCGTCGTTCCGCCGTCTGAGCCGATGTGGCCATTCCAGAACCCCCTCGTTTTCCCGACTACCTACCCCTTGGGTTCGTCGGGCGCCCCATTGATCAGAGATTTCAGGACGTTCGACGCCCGAAAAACGAGCACGCGACGCGGCAGGATCGGGACCTCCTCCCCCGTCTTCGGATTACGCCCCACACGCTGCCCCTTGTCGCGAACAGTGAAGCTGCCGAACGATGAGATCTTCACCGACTCGCCACGCGCCAACGCCTCCACAACCTCCGAAAGGATGGTTTCCACGAGGTCGCTCGACTCGTTGCGAGACAGGCCCACTTCCTGGAACACCGACTCGCTCAAATCGGCACGCGTGATTGTCCGGCCTTCCATCCGGTGCCCTTCCTTGCCCCACTTAATCCTTACTCTAAGGACGGAAAGCGGTCAATATCAGTGGGATAGCGGCTGGCCTTGAATCGACGGTTGTTCCCGTTACGTTGCGAACAGGATTGTTTCAAACGTCTGCAGCTACCATCGGACGAGCGACGCGCCCCATGCCAGCCCGCCACCGATCCCCTCCAGCAGCAACAGGTCGCCTTGCTTGATGCGGCCATCCTTGACCGCAGTATCGAGCGCCAAGGGAATCGATGCGGCCGACGTGTTCGCGTGCCTGTCGACCGTGATGACGACGCGATCAGGTGACAGGCCGAGCTTGCGACCGGTGCCGTCGATGATGCGCTTGTTGGCCTGATGCGGCACCAGCCAGTCGATGTTCTTCGGCTCGAGGCCTGCTTTGTCGAGCACCTCACCCACGACGGCGGCCATGCTGACCACCGCGTGCTTGAACACCTCGCGGCCTTCCATGCGCAGGAACCCGGTCGTCTTGGTCGAGGATGGACCACCATCGACATAGAGAATGTCGTGCTGGCGGCCGTCGGAATGCAGCGCGTTGGCAAGGATGCCTCGATCGGCGGGCGTGCCTGTACCCTGCTCCCCACGCAACACGACAGCGCCGGCGCCGTCGCCAAACAGCACGCAGGTGCTACGATCGTTCCAGTCGAGGATGCGCGAGAAGGTTTCCGCGCCGATCACCAGTGCCGTCGAGGCAACGCCACTCTTGATCATGCTGTCCGCAACCGACAGGCCGTAGACGAAGCCGGCACACACGGCTTGCACGTCGAAGGCGGCACCCTTCACCATCCCGAGGGCTGCCTGCACGCGCGTCGCGGTGGCCGGGAACGTCTCATCGGGTGTTGCCGTCGCGAGCACGATCAGGTCGAGATCGGTGGCCTTCAACCCGGCATGGACGAGCGCGCGCTCAGACGCCTTGACGGCGAGATGCGACGTGAATTCGCCATCGGCTGCGATGTGGCGTTGCTTGATGCCGGTCCGCTGCTGGATCCATTCGTCCGAAGTATCCACCTTCTTCGCCAGCTCGTCGTTGGTGACGATCTTCTCCGGCAGATAGGCGCCGCACCCCTGAACGACGGAACGAATCACTCGGCTCCTCCGCTCGCCCGCAGTGCCGGCGACCCCGTTGCTTCGACAGCCGAAGTGACTTGGCGCAACTTAGCCAGGCCTTCGACCAGCTTGTTCTTGTATTCGTAGCGCACCAGATCGACCGCTACTCCAATGGCGTAAGCGAAACCCAGCGCATCCGTGCCGCCGTGGCTCTTCACGCACACGCCATCGAGGCCGAGGAATACGCCACCGTTGTAGCGCCGCGGATCGACCCGCTTGCTCAGCTTGATCCAGGCCCCGGACGCGAACAGGTAGCCGATCTTGGCGAACGTGGAGGTCCTGAAAGCATCGCGCACGAATTGCGTGTAGAGCTTCGCCGTGCCCTCGATCGCCTTCAGCGCAACGTTGCCAGTGAAGCCGTCTGTCACGACGACATCGACAACGCCCGCGCCGATGTCGTTGCCTTCGATGAAGCCATAGAGATCAATGGGCGAACCTTCGCGTCGCAGCCAGCTCGCTGCCTGGCGCAGCTCCTCGTGGCCTTTGAGCTCCTCCGAGCCGACGTTCAACAATCCGACTCGGGGCCGATCAAGCCCTAGCAGAACCTGCGCAAACACGCTGCCCATGACGGCGAACTCGGAGAGATTGTCCGCATCACATTCGACGTTGGCGCCAAGATCGAGCATCACCGTCTCGCCGCGAGACGTTGGCAGGAACGAGGCGAGCGCCGGCCGGTGCGCACCATCCAGCATACGCATGGCGAACATGGAAATCGCCAGCAATGCACCGGTGTTGCCGGCCGACACGATGGTGTCGGCACGACCTTGCGCTGCCGCCTCGACTGCCAGCCACATGCTCGACTTGCGACGGCGGCGCAGTGCAAAGGATGGCTTGTCCTCCGCCAGCACGGCATCCTCCGCGGGCACGATCTCAAGCGCTTGGGCCAACCCCTTGCGCTTGTCGACCAGGGGCTTGAGACGCGCCGGATCGCCGAACAGCAGAAAAGAGGTGCCGGGATAGCGCTCGCGGGCAATATCGGCGCCGTCAACGACGACGTTGGGCGCGTGATCGCCCCCCATGCCGTCAAGCGCCAGAACGATCTTGCCGGCGCTCATCGGGATATTCGGCCTATCGGGTGCCAGCACATCGCCGGCGGCGCGCTGGTTTACTTCTCGGCCGACGCACTGTCGGCCAGGACCGGCATGTCTTCGCGATAGTAACCGCAGTGCGAGCACACTGAATGCGGCCGCTTCAACTCACCGCAATTCTTGCATTCGACATAGGCCATCGAGGGCAACGCGTGATGAGCACGACGCATGTTGCGGCGGGACTTCGAAACCTTTTTCTTGGGAACTGCCATAACGATCTCCACGACGGGCGGCGCTTGATCTTCAAGAAACTCCGCCTGCCCAAAAAACTGCGGCCGCGCTTCATCGGCGCGGCAGGGCGCCTTCTCTAGCCAAAACCTTCCACCACCGCAACAATTTAGCGTCCACGGCGTGGCTTGTCCTTGAGCACAGCCAGGGAGGCAAAAGGATGCCGTCGTTGCTCGGACGGGCCCCTGCGGCCCTCGCGGCGTGATCTGGGCAGCACGTCCTCCAGCTTGGCCCCGGGACGCCGTGGATAGGGATCGGCGACCAGCGACAGTTGTTCCGCCACGATCTCGCCGACATCGAGCAGATTTCCGGATAGCGGTTCAGGGGCGTCGGCCTGGGCGCTGAGCACGGTTTCGCCACTTTCCGGGTCGTGGTCGTCCCGCAGGTCCTTCTTGAAGATGACACGGAACGCATCGTCCAGATCCTGGGTCACCGGATCCAATGTCAGCACGCAGGCCTGCACGATCCTGCCACGCAACCGACCTTCGACCACCACTTGGCCGCCAGGCCGGAGGTCGACGGTGACACGCGCAGAGAATGCCGGCAGGCTCAGGAAACCGAAGCGCTTGGCGAGGGCTATCCGTTCGCTCTCGCTGGCGACGACGTCGAGGGCGGTGCTACCAGTCCCCATCCGGTCGAGGTCGATTATTCTTTCGATTTCTGATTTTTGTTTAGTTTCTGTATGTTGGGCCATTGTCTTAACGCTATTTTACCAAGTCAGTTCGGGCCGCCTTGGCCAGCCGTCCGGCGTATCGGCGAACATGAGCTTCAAGCCGCAGCACCGCCTGTTCATCATCTGGCGGCCTACCGCCATAGGCATTGCGGCGCAAGACCTCCGTAAGGGGGATTGGCCCACCAGCCAGCGCCACGCGATAAGCCAGAGCCCTGCCATGCAATCCCTCGGCCATGATCTTTATCCGCCGTCCAACCCCCAGGTCCTGCACGCCAATCTCGCGCAAGGTTAGGTCGAGATGGCGGAACATGGCATCGAAGAAGGCCTGCGCGAGTTTCTCGCCGTCAGGCTCACGCCGCAGCCGGTCGATCATCATGGCAGCGTGGAGCGCCAGCGAATCGAAACGACCGTCGAGCGTATCGGGGATGCCGCAGGCTTCGAAGAGCTCAGGCGCACGAGCCTCTTCGGCCGTGCGCACGTAGAGCGCGGCGACGAAGGCTTCCTCGGGGTTACGACGGCGAAACAATATCCAGGTCCTGGGCGAACGGTCCGGTTGACCCGGCGCAAGGGTCACGACATTTTGGCGAAGTCATTCCATCGAACCCAGAAGCCGTCCATGCGTCGCACCGTCCCGTTTGCTCTCGTCGCCGTCACCTTGGCGGCTTGCACAAACTTTTCAGATATCCGCGGCTTCGCCCCGGCGCCGGGAGCTGTCGACAAGCTCGAGGTCGGCACACAGAGCCGCGAAGATGTGCAGCGCCTGATCGGTTCGCCATCCGCTGTTGCGACCTTCAATCCGAACGTCTGGTACTACATCAGCGAGAAGCAGGAATCGTGGGGGCCGTCCAAGCCATGGATCGCCGATCAGAGCGTCATCCAGATCTCATTCAACGAGTCGGGCCGCGTGGAGAACATCAAGTATTATGACATGCAGGACGCCCAGAATATCACCATGGTGTCCCGCATCACTCCAACCTCGGGCAAGGAGCTGACCATACTCGAGCAGATCCTGGGCAACGTGGGTAAGTTCAGTGGACCCAAGCAGCAGGGCAATCCGGGCGCCCCGACGAGCGGCGGCCTCTGATAAAAAAAGCCCCGGCGGAAACCGGGGCTTTTTCGTTGGCAATGAATAAGGCGGTCAATGCGCCAAGCCTGCCAGCAGCAGCAGGGCAACGATGTTGGTGATCTTGATCATCGGGTTCACGGCCGGACCGGCCGTGTCCTTGTACGGATCGCCGACCGTGTCGCCCGTGACCGCAGCCTTGTGGGCCTCCGATCCCTTGCCGCCGAAATGGCCCTCTTCGATGTACTTCTTGGCGTTGTCCCACGCGCCGCCGCCCGCCGTCATCGAGATGGCGACGAACAGGCCGGTGACGATAACGCCCAAGAGCATGGCGCCGACCGCGGCGAAGGCGTCGGCGCGGGTGGCGATGAGGCCGATGACGATGAACACCACGATCGGCGACAACACCGGCAGCAGCGACGGGATCATCATCTCCTTGATCGCGGCCTTGGTCAGCATGTCGACGGCGCGGCCATAGTCCGGCCGATCCTTGCCCTGCATGATGCCGGGCTTCTCGCGGAACTGGCGACGCACTTCCTCGACCACCGACTGCGCCGCTCGGCCGACGGCCAGCATCGACATGCCGCCGAACAGGTAAGGCAGCAAGCCGCCGATCAACAGCCCAACCACGACATAGGGGTTCTGAAGCTGGAACTGCACCTCCTTCACGCCAAGCTTGCCCTGGCCGATGAAGTAGTTGAGGTCGGAGGTGTACGCCGCGAACAACACCAGCGCGCCCAGCCCTGCGGAGGCGATGGCGTAGCCCTTGGTGACAGCCTTGGTCGTGTTGCCCACGGCATCCAAGGCATCGGTGTTCTTGCGCACCTCCTTGGGTAGCCCGGACATTTCAGCGATGCCACCGGCATTGTCCGTGACCGGGCCATATGCATCGAGCGCCACCACCATGCCGGCGAGCGCCAGCATCGCAGTCGTCGCGATAGCGATGCCGAACAAGCCGGCCAGCAGGTAGCAAACCACGATGCCGGCGCAGATCAGCAACGCCGGTAACGCCGTCGCTTCCATCGACATGGCGAGGCCGGCAATGACATTGGTGCCGTGTCCGGTGACCGAGGCCTGCGCCACCGCCTTGACGGGACGATAGTCGGTGCCCGTGTAGTACTCGGTGATCCAGACGATCAGGCCGGTGATGGCGAGCCCGACCAGCGCGCACCAGAACAGCGTCATGCCGGTGAACGAGCGGTCGCCGACCTTGAGCACCGTATCGGTGCCGATCACCCACTGGGTGACGAACCAGATCGCCGGAATCGACAGCACGGCAGCGGCGATGACGCCCTTGTACATCGCCCACATGATGTTCCCGTCCGAGCCCAGCCGGACGAAGTAGGTGCCGATGATCGAGGTGATGATGCACGCGCCGCCGATCGCCAGCGGATAGACCATCAGCTTGGCGACCAGCGCCGGATCGGCGACGAAGAAGATCGAGGCCAGCACCATCGTGGCAACGGTGGTCACGGCATAGGTCTCGAACAAGTCGGCGGCCATGCCCGCGCAATCGCCGACGTTGTCGCCCACGTTGTCGGCGATGGTCGCAGGGTTGCGGGGATCATCCTCGGGGATGCCCGCTTCGACCTTGCCCACCATGTCGCCGCCAACGTCGGCGCCCTTGGTGAAGATGCCGCCGCCGAGACGGGCGAAGATCGAGATCAGCGAGGCGCCGAAACCCAATGCCACCATCGCGTCGATCATCTCGCGGCTACCGGCCGTGATGCCCATGTTGAGGAGGATGGAGAAGTAGCCAGCGACGCCCAGCAGCGCGAGGCCCGCCACCAGCATGCCGGTGACCGCACCCGCCTTGAACGCGAGGTCAAGCCCCTGCCCCAGGCTCTTCTGCGCCGCCACTGCCGTGCGCACATTGGCTCGCACCGACACGTTCATGCCGATGAACCCTGTGGCGCCGGACAGCACGGCGCCGATCAGGAAGCCCACTGCGGCAAATTTGCCGAGCAGAAGCGCCAACAGCACGAGCACGACCACGCCCACGATGGCGATGGTGGTGTACTGGCGGCGCAGATAGGCTGCAGCGCCTTCCTGCACCGCCTGCGCGATCTCCTTCATACGGGGCGTGCCGGAGTCGGCGGCCATGACCTGCGATGCGGTAACGACGCCATACAGCACGGCAATCACTCCGCAGGCGATGACGGCCCAAAGAACGGTAGTCATTTTTGGCTAACCTATTGTTTTAACGGCATCTCAAAGAGCCAGGCGCTCGCCGAAGTGCAAAACCTCCCCCAGCGCGAGGCCGGCGGAAAATGGCAGAACGCCACATTCTTCGCAACCGCCAGATAGGAAAAGACCCGTTGCCTCAAAGGCTTGCACCTTTGCTCGTATGTGCTCAGGCGCGCACCGGATGGCGCAGCCGAAACAGGGCGATGACCAGGAATGCGACCATGACGAGAGCCAGGGCGAAGTAGTTCAGCACGGCCCAGCCCCTGAGCTCCAGCACGACGCTGGCCATGAGGCTGGCCACCGTGGTGGTGCCGAACACCATGAAGTCGTTGAATGCCTGCGCCTTCCCGCGCTCGGCCGGCCGGTAGGTCGTCGTGAGCAACGTCGTGGCGCCGACGAACAGGAAGTTCCAGCCGACGCCGTTCAGGCAAAGTGCGATACGGAAATGCCATTCGCTGACGCCCATCAGGGCCACCACCACGCCCGCCACCAGCAGAGCGATGCCCGCCATCATGATGTTGAAGACACCATGTCGGGCGATCAGGTGTCCCGTGAAGAACGCCGGCACGAACATGCCCATGACATGGACGAAGATCGTCACCGGGGCTTCGGCCTTGCTCAAGCCGCACTGGACAATGGCGAGCGGTGAGGCCGCCATGACGAACGACATGACACCGAAGGCGATCATCGCTCCCGCCGCCGCCACCATGTAGGCAGGCTGGGTGACGATCTCGAGCAGCGGCCGCTGCGGGCCTGCCGAGTCCTCCGCCTTCACGGTCGGAAACTCGATGAAGCCCAGCACGATGAAGACGATGGCATGGACGATGACGACCGCGCAGAAGCTTGCCTGGAAGGTCGGCAGCCAGAGATCGGGCGTGAAGCGGGCAAGCCCGGGACCGACGATGCCCGCCACCACCCCGCCTGCCGTGACGTAGGAGATCGCCTGGGCGCGGAAAGCTCCCGGTGCCAGCTCGACCGCTGCAAAGCGATAGAGCTGCATGCTGGCGATGCCGTAGCCCAGGAACAGCCCGCCGATGCACATCACGGGAAAGCTCGCCATGCCGAGCCCGACGGCAGCGCAGGATGCTCCCACCATGCCCATTGCCGATCCGGACCGAAACCCGAACTTGCGGCCGCGGCGCATCATCAGCATGGAGGCTGGAAAGACCGAGAGCATGACGCCGAGATGCTGCATGGTGACCGGCAGGTTCGCCCACATGCGCATGTCGGGCGAGACGATGGTCAGCACGGCCAGCGCCGACGAAGCGAACATCAGCGTATTGCTGCTCTGGGTCAGCGCTTGGCAGATGGCGAGCAAGGCGATGTTGCGCACGGCACGCGGCGGCAGTGCGCCGGAAGCCGCCGTCGTTTCCTCCACCTTGATCAAGCCGTCCATTGGCGCGGCACTGTAGTTGCCAGCGCCCCAGCCCCAAAGCAAATAGGCAACCCACCGTCCGCAGTGCAGCTATGATCTTCAGAAGTGCACGTAGCCCCGACGCGGCACCGGTATTGGCTGACCGCCCGCTGTAAGCTGCACACCTCGCCCTTTCTCGAAGTGTCCAATTTCCGTGATCCGCACATTGGCTGCGCGCGCCGCTGCCAGAAGGGCCTTGCGTTTGCGCGGCGGAACGGCGATCACCAGCTCGTAGTCGTCACCGCCGCCGAGAACATCGGGCCATAAGGTGGGCTCGGCAGCGACAGCGCGCCGCGCCGCAGCGGACAACGGCACACGATCGCGTTCAACCGCGACGCCAAGCCGCGAGGCATCGGCGATATGCGCAGCATCGGCCAGCAATCCATCCGACACGTCGGCGGCCGCCGACGCGATGCCCCG
>Ga0081455_10007474_pt1 | contig 11507 bp, 13 predicted proteins | sample TabmetS3T2R1_FD_70207 | JGI IMG/M metagenome (GOLD analysis project Ga0081455, IMG submission 70207) | Tabebuia heterophylla rhizosphere microbial communities from the University of Puerto Rico - S3T2R1 | ecosystem: Host-associated > Plants > Roots > Rhizosphere ...
GCATGGAATCCCTGGATTATGTTTTCCACCTCTAGCATACCATGTCAAATCATTTTCTATCACCTTATTGCTACTATTTTTAATCACTGAAACGATCTTTGCATAGCCTGTCATTTCCACATTTTTCCAATTTGTTTCCCCTTCTAGTGTCTTTACATTCATCCTAACAACTGGAACAGAAACCCTCCATGAACCATCTTCTTGTCTCGTAAGATTTGGATTAAAGGTGACTGCAAAACTTTCATCACCTTTTGGATTCTCCATATTAACATACCACTCTCTACCATTTTCCTTCGTCGGATAAATTTCTCTAATGCCAAACTTGTCATATCTTTCATGATTTTCGATTGTCACAAGTGCATATAAAGTCGTTGGGTATAGAATTGGCAGCTCAGATTGCAGTAAATAAACTGAAGAGAGAATAAATAGAATATAAGCAACAAGAATAATTTTCATGGTTCAATTACCAAGAGTCGCAATTGATTGTATAATGTCAAGTTTTTTATTTGTTTGTGAGAATCTTATTTCACCTTTTAGGGAGTCGATATTGACGGGATATTCTTATGATCGTTTGTTACACCTGCAAATTATCGTAATTGATATTTTTCAGTTTGCGCAATAGAATTAATATCTCTTGCACGGTTCAGTAGTTCTCACATGTTAGAATATGGTCCGACGGGATCAAGAGTTCTCCATATAGGATTTGACGATACTGATTCTAAATCTGGAAGATGTACCACTAACTTGGCTTTTAAGATAACTTCCAGGCTAACAAGAGAATTGGATTCTGTTTTCATTGATTATCCACTGCTTGTGAGACTAAATCCGAATATTCCTTGGAAAACTAGAGGAAATGGAGGAATATGCCTCAGGATCAAAACGAATCAACCTGGTCAGATAATTGAATACTTGACAAGAATTATCGAATCAGAGTCAGACATCGCCAATGGTGCTAATCCAGGCTTGGCAATATTTGAGGGTGATACAATACCACTTTCTCTAAGGCAGTTTAGCAACAGAGCAATGTATGATGTGCTAAAGCTGGAAGAGGCCGAGAAATTAGCCTCACAACTTTCGATAAAAATTTTCAAGTATGGAGAAGGTTTAGGTTTAATTGGCGCTATAGCATCAATTGGATCTTTATTAGAAGGAGATCACACATACGAGGCCATTGCATATAGGAAAGTAGAATTTCAAGGCACGCCTAGGAAAATAGACAAATCAAGGGTATCAAAAATAAGTACAGATACTCATCCATTTACCTATAATAATTATGATAGCATTCATGATAGAGTACTAATCACTCCACATGGTCCAGATCCTGTCTTTTGTGGGATTAGAGGTGAAGATCCTTTTACTGTTATCAGAGCGTTGCATTATGTCCTACCTATTGAAAAACTTGAAGGGTATATGGTATTTAGGACTAACCAAGGAACCAATATGCATCTTCAAAATGAATTATCTCTAAATAGAATTCGAATACATAAGGCAGGATATGTTAGATGCAAGGTTACAAAAAAACCAAGGATTATACGTGGAGGACATGTTTTGTTTGAAGTATCTGATCTTAGTAACATCAAATATCCTGTGGGGGTGTATGAACCTACTGGGCTTGGAAATATTGCATCGAAATTGATAGAAGGAGATGACATAGATATTGGTATTGGAGTTAGTAAGAATACTTCCCATAGTTCAAGTATTTTAAACGTTGAGTATCTCTCAATATTAAAAATTACTGATGAAACGGTAACTATCAATCCATTATGCACTAAATGTGAAAAAAGAATGAAATCTGAGGGTAAAGATAAGGGATTTCAATGCAAAAACTGTGGAGACAAAAAGAGCTCGAAATTACTTGTTACTAAACATCGAGATATCCAATTGGGAACGTATCAACCATATCTAAAGGCACACAGGCATTTGACAAAACCATTTCATAGATTTGGTATGGAAAAAACTTATCCATGTATTGCAAATATTATCAAACCTCTACACGCTGAGTGGTTCAAATTATTTTGAACGAGTTATCATGTAATATTAAGATATTTCAATGAAATGACATACGATACGTAGCGGGGGGTTGATTTGAACCTACGGCCATCAAGTTACACTCTAAATGGAAACCGCTCTGCGGGTTATGAGCCCGCCGGGATAACTTAGCCTACGATATCTGGCTTCCCCACCCCGCTATTAGCAGATTGAAATTGGGGAAATATATCTCTGTCTCTAATCCAATTTAAAAAATAAAATTCAAACTAGACAATAAAAGCTGAAAAAAATTTTCAAGAAAATAAAAAGCATGTTGCTTCATTATAAAAGACGGGACTTCAACCATATCCAACTCAAGTTTTAAAATTCTGAATCAAAGTTAATACGCCATCCCGAGTCTTATTGTAGATAAATTAAGTCAGCGGTCAGCACGTAAATAACATAAATTCTTTTTGTGTCTCATTTCCATTTGTGAGATAGAGCTGATTTAATGCGGGGGATGGGATTTGAACCCACGAACCCCTACGGGATGAGGTTTCCCTGCTGGATCATTTCTTCTGAGCCTCGTGTCGGATTTAATCTCACGCCTTTGACCAAGCTTGGCAACCCCCGCGCAAATATCCATCCCATTGACCTTCATTTAAGTAATTGAAGGATAACTAACAACCAACTTAACTTGACTTTTTTAGTTTTCTTATTTTAATTCTCTTACCATGTGAAGATGGTATAATTCTCATTTTTGCATTCTGGAAGGAATAGATCAATTCCTTACCACGATAGAATCTATCCAAGAAAATAGCTAATGCAGCAATCTCCGAATGCGGTTGATTACCAATTGCTATATTCACATCGGCAATAGAATAAACTTCCTTGGGGACTTTACTAGCTCCAATTACTATCAACATATTTTTTTCTTCTCCGAAATCAAGTGATATTTTCTCTATGTTCAATCCATACATCGTGAGATGAACAATTATTCCATTATTCTTCTTCCACGAATTTATCAGTGATTTCCAGTCCTGAATAATTTCAATATCAAAATCATTCGAACCTCCCCAGTCATCGCATACTTTTCCAATCGTTTCGAGTATAGAATCGTCTACCTGCGTCATGTAAATCTTTTTACAACCCAAAGCTCTTGATACCAGCGCAGCGTGTGTGGTCGTGCGATCATCCCTTACAAGTCTGTGCCCCAATCTAAGAACTGCAACGGACATTAACTATCTACCTTCATCATATTGACAAAAATTTTGGATTGAATGGTTTCGAGGAGAACACTAACATTCATTCCTGTCTTTGATGATATCATAACTGTGTTGTTATTACTTTCATTCAATATTCCAAGATGCTTACACTTTTCACTTGCCTCTTCAAGGTTCACCAGATCCATCTTATTGAATACATAAATTATCTTTGCGAATGATACTCCCAAGTGAATCAAAACAGTAAAACTACTTGAAAGTTGTTTTTTTATGATTTCGTAACTCTGACTGATATCTACTACAAGTAGAATAATATCTGAAAAAATTAACTCTTGGAGGGTTGATTTAAAAGCATCTATCATATATGCCGGCAGTTTACTTATGAAACCTACCGTATCAGAAAACATTACTTTTTTCCCCCTGATATTTACAATTCTGCTAGATGTAGATAACGTCGTAAACAATTCAATACCCACCAATTTTGATTCTCCTGTTAATAGATTAAACAGAGTTGTCTTCCCAACCGAGGTGTATCCTATAATAGATACAGTTGGAAAACCAGATCTAGCTCTACTAGTTCTTTGTAAAACCTTTCTCTTTTCTTCCTTTACTAGTTTTTTTCTTAGAACAGAAATTCTCCTTCTTATGTCAAGTAGATGAACATCAGCGTCGTATTTTCCCAAGCCAAAAAAACCTGGCTGTTCGCCCCTCTTTGCAAGCCTCACCTTCTCCTTGATTCTTACTGCTTCATAGTGCAGTTCAGCAAGTTTTATCTGAATTTTAGACTCCTCGGTGTTAGACCTCAATCTAAAGATTTCAAGAATTAATTTCTCTCTATCAACGATATCAGCTTCACATAGTCTTGCCAAATTATATTGTTGGGTCGGTTTTAATATTTCATCAAAGATTAAAAATTCAATATTCGAGGATTTAATCAATTCTCTTACCTCGTCTGCTTTTCCTTTGCCAATGCCAAACTTTGATCTTGTTAAGTGCTTCTGAGTCACAGTACGCATTACAGAATAACCTGCAGATTCTGCCAACGACTTGGCTTCACTAGCGATGTCTTTTATCGGATAAGTAATAAGTACTGCAGATTTATTCACCGGAATTAACCTCAGAATATAGGTTTATTCGAAAATATCTTTCTAGCTTTTCGGTTAATTTTTCATCAGGCTTTAGTGAACCACTCTCTATTTTACGTAACAAAGAAGCCCGTTCCTTTATGAGAATTCCTAACTGTTCATGTGTAAGGCCCTGTTTCATCCTAGATTTTCGGATGACTTCTGAAAAGTTATTGATCAGGATGGTAGAGTCATTGAGTGTGATTTTGTTAGGAAATACAATTTTTTTTGGTCCGGCGGAAAATCTTTTTTGATTATTTTGCCGTTCATTTGATGGCTTACCTCTTTTAGAACATGTCCTGCATACTGTAAGCAAGTTGCCTTCTACAAAAACCCTTTCGCCATAATCTTTTATCGCAGTTCCGCAAATTTCACAAGAAGTCATAGGTGATCTTATGATAAACTAATATCTTGTTTATTTTTTTCTAATCCATAGTTAGAATATTCATCAATCAATTAAATACTAGTAACAAAATAGACGAAGTGTAAATAGTATATAGAATCATGTTTACAAACAATGCGTATGTCAATTGTTTTGTGAAATTTTCAACTATGAGATTCTTATTTTTTGCCATATATGTTTTAAATATGGAGAGTAAATAAAACCAAGCAAGTGTTGAATCCTAACGAAAAAATTTCTTATCACATAGATGCTCTTTTTGGTAAAGGTGTATCAAGTGTTCTACCAAGGCAACTTACATTCTCATATTCCAGAAAAACCGGGAGAATCAAGAGTTTTGGAATAAACGATCAGCTTATGGGTACATTAAGATCAGATGGAGGTATAGCTCTTACTATTTTCGGCGCTTCAATATTGTTAAATGAGAGTAGTTTCAAACAGAACTGTATAATTCCAAAAGAAGAAGCTCTTCCATTTGTGAGCGAAGGAAGATCATTATTCTGTAAACATGTTGAGTGGTTCGGTTCAAATATCAATATTGGATCGGAAGCAGTAGTGATAGATAAGAGTGATATTGTACTTGCGGTAGGAAAGTCGGTTGTCAGTCAATCGCAGTTGCTCGGTAAGATAGGAGACGTGGCAGTGAGGGTTAGAGAAGGAATAAAAAGTAGAGGAGAGCAACAAAATCCATGATGCGCGGAAACCGCGACATGAGACGGATGCTGGATAAAATGGGCTTAAATATGCAGGAACTTGCCAATATTGAAGAAGTTGTTATTAAAACTGATAGAAAGGAAATCTACTTAATGAAACCACAGGTAATTGAAATGAAGGGAAAGGATAGCACTATTTTTCAAATTATTGCAGGAGATATAGAAGAAAAAGAAAGAGAAGTTCCTACTTTCAAGGAGGAAGACATTATCCTAGTGATGCAACAAGCCTCGAGTTCAAGGGAGAAGGCTATAATGGCTCTAACTGATACAAAGGGAGACATCGCACAGGCGATACTTAATCTTACGACATAGAACCATTCCCACGGACCTACAAGTCACCTGTTAATGCAGAGTTAATATATGGTTATAGGATTTTCTGGTACAGGATTATGTCCTCTGTAGAAAAAATTGTTAGTGTACTATCCGAGCTCGAAAGGGACATCGAGACTTTATCAATCAAAGTTGAAGATATGAAAAAGAGAATCATTACCAACTCTGATAAAGAAATATCACAACTTAGAGAAAAGATAATAGAAATTGCAAAGACGGAATCAGACAAAATAATTTCAACTGCCAAACAAGAAGCAGAGGAGAAATCACAGAGAATTTTGGCAGAGTCAGAAACTAATCTGACAAAACTTAGAGAAAATGCAAAACTTTCGTTTGATAAATCCGTTAAACTAGTAGTAGATTCGATATTAAACAAAAAAAACGCAAGCGAGCAATAGTTTTGGATTGAAACTCAAAAAATTTAATAAGAATTACAAATCAGTATAATTGAATGGGAAGCCCTTAGCGACAGGACCGAATTCAAGCCAGATAGTGGTAGCAACTGTCGAAGGTCGGTCGTATTACAAAATTGTGAGTATGTTAAAATCTATGAATATTCGTTTTTCTTCTCTATCTCCAGAGGAGGCTTCAAGGACAAATGCAAAAATTATCATAACAACAAAGGATGAAGCCTCATTAATTAGAAGAGAAGATTTAATTTTCGATTTCCAGCTTGATACATCTCCAGCCCTCTTCAAGGCGATGCTATTAAGAAATTTGACCGGTAATTATATTGAAGATATTTTAGTCGTAGGGGTAGACCCTGGGAACAGGATAGGAATCTACGTTTTATACCTACACACAGAATTATACAGTACTGTTCGAAGCTCCTTAAGAGAGGCGGTCAAATTCATTATGAATATACTGTCCTGTATAAATTCCAGTAAAAAAATACTGAAAATTGGAAATGGCGATTCGATTAAGTGCAACCATATTGCACAAGAAATCAAGAATCAGAATGGATCGGTAATAATAGAGATAGTTAATGAATTCGGTACTTCGCGAAATATACTGCCTAATTGTCGTCGAAACAGGGACGTAGGGTCTGCAAAATCTATAGCATTCCGCTCTGGTCGTATTTTCCAGGTCAAGTAAATCATTGACTACTCTATGAGGAACCTGCTGATATTAAATTAATAATCAATAGTAAGCCAAATTAAAAATTCTCAACTATTAGGTATGATAAAATAGAGATAGACTTCCAAATCAAATGATTTAGATATCTTATCTTACTAGATTACTACCAGTTAACATTGAACGAAACCCACCAAGGGAACTATATAGAGAAGAAAATTACCTTGAAATCAAATAGAGTTTTTCTCTTAAAATTCATTGAATTTAATAACGGTTGTTTTGTTTCTCTTTCTGAAGATTTGTGCAAAATAGGTGGTCTCCATGTTTCTGTGGCATCTAATAATAGGACTCAAAGTGCCAGAGTAATCCCAAATATCAAAGATCCCATCTTTATGAAGACATTGTCGGAAAAAATATCATTAATGATAAATGGAATAGTAATAACCAATTTTAATAACAAAAATCCATTGTCATTGAGTGAAATGCAGGAGATCATGAATGAAGTATTAAAACTATTGGAAATGAAAACAAGTGATTAGGGAATGAAAACAAGATTTGAATTCAAGGAGATCCATCGATTTACGGATTTTCTAAGTCAATTAGAGAGAACAAATCAACTAGTAAGAATAAAAAAAGCTGTTGATCCAAAATTTGAACTTGCAGCAATAGTAAGTAAGTTAGATAAAGGGAAGGCGGTACTTTTTGAATCAGTAAAAGATAGCAAGATAAAAGTTGCTGCAAATGTTTTAGGAACAAGATATAGAGTCGCATTATCAATTAATTCAAAAAATGAAAACCTGATACAAGAGAGGATTAATGACGCCATAAGGAATAAATCTGAAATAATAAATATTGATGCTAGTAATGATTGGGATAAAAACTCAAAGAACTTATTTGATTTGCCCATAGTGACACATTTTGAAAAGGATTCTGGAGCCTTTATAACTTCTTCTTTAGTGATAGCCAACGACAAGGAAACTGGAGACCAGAATCTATCAACTCACCGCTTATTGAGATTAGATAAAAAAAGAATGGCTATAAGAATGGTAGAAGGGAGACATCTACACAAATGTTTTACTAGTGCAAAGGAACATGGCGAGGACCTACCTGTTTCTATAATAATTGGAGCTCATCCTGCCATCTCTGTTGCAGCAGCTTATCAAGCTCCTTACGGAGAGAACGAACTGAAAATAGCAAATTCATTAATGAGCAATAGATTGACATTGACTAAATCACCGGGCACAGGCCTCTATGTTCCTAGAAACTCTGAAATTCTCTTGGAAGGGAGAATTCTCGCAGATGAAACATCAGAGGAACAAATGGTTGAAATGCTAAGAACCTACGATATTAAGAGAAGACAACCAATTTTTGAACTAGAAAAAATTTACTTAACGGACGATCCCATTTATCATGACATTTTGCCGGGATATGGAGAACATAGATTATTGATGGGACTTCCAATAGAATCTAAACTCTTCCATAGCGTGAAAGATGTAGTATCAGGCACCAGAGAAGTTCATCTAACTGATGGCGGTAGTAACTGGCTTATTGCGGTTATTCAAATAAGAAAAAAATTGGAAGGAGAACCAAAAAATGCAATTGTTGCAGCCTTTGCTGCACATCCCTCACTAAAAATTGCAATCATAGTTGATGATGACATAAATCCCAGAAATCCTACAGAGGTGGATTATGCGATTTCGACAAGATGCCAAGCAGACAAGGATCTTTTGATAATACCAAATTCAAAGGGATCAAGTTTAGACCCTTCAAGTGACCAGAATAATCTTCTAACTACAAAAATGGGAATTGACGCGACTGCAACACTTTCAAAGTCAAAGGACAGATTTGAAATAGCAAAAATACCAGGAGAGGAAAAAATTAGACTTTCAGATTATTTGTAGGGTGAAAAAGGCATCTTTGGAATAGTAGTAAAGCAATTGTGAATAAATTCTCTTTTTTTCGGTCACTAAGATTTTGTATAATAGATTAAATATCCTTTATTCACATATTTCTCAGTACATGCCATGAAGCCCAACAATTTTGCAATGAGAGACTGGCATCTTGAACATGTTGAGAAAGTAATTCTTCGCTACATGAAAGGAATTTCTCCTGATGCATCATCTTTTGAAAAACGCAATTTTAAAAAATATAGTACTATTACCAGCTGTTCAAAACAAATAGAATACGATATAAAACATGGTGTAACGGCACAGGAGGTAGCTGACCTAATGAACAAGATAAGAAGTGATGCATCTTATACTGAAGTAAGACAAAATCAAGAAGCAATACATAGACTAGATGAACTAGAAAGACAGCTAAACTCTCCAAAGAAATTAGGTTGGTAAAAAAATTTATTGCTAAATTAATATTTTAAAGAATCATTATGTCAGAGAATAGGTTTGTTTCTGGGAATGTAATAGTTGTTTACTGTAATTTCGTAGAATTAGAATCGAAGGAACTCTTACCTCAACACATCATGGAAAGAATAGCTGTCTGTACCAGAATATATCAACGAATCATGAAATCCAAGCCGGACAAATCTGATACGATCATTAAAGTTGCTGCAGACAAGAAGATAGGTAGTATGGTAAAAAATGAACTATTGAATAATGGTATTGAAGAGTCAGAGATAATTGTAGAAACCTCCTACAATGGTGTAGACCACCTATTTTCTGTTATTATTGATGAAATAAAGAAAAGGCCCAATCCTCCGGTCATCTATTTTATTTCTTCCTATCAACAAAAAGATATTTTTAATTCCGCCACTGATAGATACAAGGGATACAAGATTCAATTTGAAGGTGCACTTGATAAAAGACCGACAGTGAATATAAAAGAAGATGCAAAAAAGGAAAAGCTAGAAAAAAGATTCACAAATATTAAGGAAAAGGGAAAGAACAAGATGATTGATATGCTTTTAAATTATATCTTCCCCGAAAGTAAAAAACGTTGATGTTCAGAAGATTTAATATCCAGATTATCATCGCTTAACAGATATGCGGTCATCGTCTAGTTTGGTTAGGACACTGGCCTTCCACTCCAATATACTGGAGAAGAAAGCCCGTAACCCGGGACTCTATTAAATTGGGGCGGGAATTCAAATCCCGGTGACCGCACTACATATTGGAAATCATATCCGAGACATTAGGTTCTCTAGATATTTACAGATGCGTTGAGCAATACCTTTTTTATCAACAATTTCTGGTTAAGTGTAGTGTGTATCCATAAAAATTCAAGTAAAGTCAAAGCAACCTCAAGAGATCATGCATTCATTAGATGTTTGAATGGATGGATAATGGTGTAGATTCGAATGAGTGGTAATGCAGAATCGAAAGTGGACAGGAGCTATTACAAACTTATGGTCTATGCTGCTATAATTGGTGCTCTAGCCTCGCTGGCCACAACGGGATACATCACGCTGGTTAATCTGGGCATAAAGTTCTTTGGGCAGCCAACCCTCATCCTATCTAACGTTAATTTTTGGCCGCTAATCCTCCTGGCTGTAGGGGGTGTATTCATTGGCCTAGCGATAAAGTTCTTCGGGCAGCGTGGTGGACTGGGAGTTGCTCAAAGCCAGTACGCCCTAACTGGGGGTCTTAACTACCGCAATGTGCCAAGCATACTCCTTCAAGGATTTATAGCCTTATGGAGTGGTGCTTCAGTTGGTCCTGAGGGGACGCTTACCTTTCTTGCAGGTGGATTAGGTACCTTTGTCTCTGAACGACTTAAGCTTCAGAAGGATGATGTACAAGTACTAACGTACAGTGCAATCGCTGGGGCATTTGGTGGTTTCTTTGGCTCTCCGATAGTTGGGGCGGTGGGTGCAGTGGAGTACATGTTTATCAAGGAGCTGAATTTGTATCGCCACTTGATTCCAGGGCTCATTGCAGCCGCTGTTGGTTATGGTGTCTACTCTGCAATTTTGCATACGTCATTTTTAGGTGTCTACGACTTCCCTAACTTTGCGGCCCTTCGTGTAGTTGATCTGGTCTGGGCATTGCTTGTGGGAGTTATTGCAGGGGCAGTTGGGATTTTGCATAAGATGGTATTAGGACTTACGCACCGGGTCTTTGGCCGATTTAATAAGAGACCTGTCATCCGCGCTATCATAGGTGGGTTGGTTATCGGTTTGATTGGGTCATTTCTCCCCTTGACACTTTACTCTGGTCAGAATCAATTGCTACAAATCATTCGAAACCCGGCTTCATTTGGTATAGGGGTACTACTGCTCATGATGCTAGTCAAGATTTTACTTTCAGGTACATCGTTTGCGACAGGCTTTGATGGTGGTCCTATCTTTCCTATTCTATTTATAGGTGGTGTAGTGGGACAGGTACTATCAGAAGTTCTAACATTTATTCCACAGGGCGTGGGTGTACTTGCAGGTATGGCAGGTGCTACATGTGCTTTCCTCCCGCTTCCATTAACGATAGCGCTCTTACTGGGGTTCTTTGGAGGACAAACTGACCTTATCCCAGTCATTGTCATAGGAGCAGTAACAGGTTTCATACTTTCGAAGGCAGTCACTCCACTGCTCCCAAAACAGGGCAAACAATCAGCTGGCAGTAGTAACGATAAATCATCACACTCGTAATAGACTAGACTTGAGTCAAAAACTTTTTTTTATGTTTGATCGGTTCAACTAAAATGATCGAAGATATTAGTTATATAAATC
>Ga0081455_10007475_pt1 | contig 11506 bp, 8 predicted proteins | sample TabmetS3T2R1_FD_70207 | JGI IMG/M metagenome (GOLD analysis project Ga0081455, IMG submission 70207) | Tabebuia heterophylla rhizosphere microbial communities from the University of Puerto Rico - S3T2R1 | ecosystem: Host-associated > Plants > Roots > Rhizosphere ...
GGTTGTGCCAGCCCCGATAACGGTGTCGATTCGCGACATTTCCATCTGCTGACCGTTGATCTCGCGGCCATCGAGCTGGAACGCCCGGCGAGCCGCCACATGATCAAGCGCGACCGCGGGACTGGTCTCCAATCTGTCCGGCAGCCGGCCGCTGGCGGTCAGCGAACTTCCGGCCCGAAGCTGCAGCAGATCAAGATGATCATTGCCGCCGGCACCATCGGTCAACGGGGTGATCATGCCTAGATACCACGGCAGCGAGCGAAGCACCGGCCGCTCGCCGGGTCGCAAGTCGACCAGGATCTCGGCCCGTTCGGCAGGGGAGAGGAGCAACCGGCGGGTCGCCTGGGGCGCAGGCAACAAGCCGGCATCCGTAGCGACGAGCGCGAATTCCCTATCGTCAGCGAAGGCCAGGTGATAGATCCGGGCGGTCGAGGCATTCAGGATGCGCAGCCGAACTAGCCGTGTCGTCACCGGCAGATGCGGGTTGTACGTCCCATTGACCAAGATCTTGTCGCCCAGCAGACCAGTGACCGCTCGGCCGCGCATCTGGAACCGGCCGCGCGAGTCGAAGGTGCGATCTTGCAGGATGACCGGGATGTCGTCGATCCCGTAGCGATGCGGCAAATCGGGGTTCCGGCCGTCGTCGAGGTAAAACAGCCCTGCCAGCCCGTACGTGACCTGCGATTCTGTCGCGCCGTGCGGGTGTGGGTGATACCAGAGAGTGGCCGCCGCCTGATCGATAACCCACTCCGGTTGCCAGTGCGCACCGGCCGCAATGGGTTGATGTGGGCCACCGTCAGCGCGCGCTGGAAGGTGCATACCGTGCCAATGTACGGTGGTGATCTCTGACAGCCGGTTCTCGACAACGACCCGTACTCGCTCACCCCTTGCTGCGCGCAGCGTGGGACCGAGATACCCGGCGTCGTATCGGCCGTCGGTATAGCTCCAGGTCGGCGTCGAGAGGGCAGTGAGGAATTCAGCCGATCCAGATACGGCAGCGAGCCGGAAGACCCGAACGCCGTCGTTATCCACAGTGGACTCGGCGAGTGCCGGTATCCGGAGGCGATGAGCGAAGTCGAGGGTATCGGTCGTGCTGATCGGACCGGCGGTGGTGCGATCGTATTCGCAGCCCACGAGTGCGAGGGCAGGCATGGCAGCCAGACCAGCCAGCAGGGTGCGGCGGCTGAGACGGCCAGACATCGGAGTGCCTCCGTGGTTGAGGGCCTAGAACGCCCACCACGGTAGAAATTGCGCCGTCTGCTACCTACTCGCTACAAGCGACACATTGGATCGCTTGTCGACGTACGCCGGGTCAGGGCCGGCCAGGTGTTTCCAGGTGCCGGCCCGGTGTCACCAGACCGCTCTCGTACGCGATGACAACCAGCTGGGCTCGATCGCGAGCACCTAGCTTGGTCAGCATGCGGCTCACGTAGGTGCGGGCGGTCGCCGGGCTGATGTGGATATCCGCAGCGATTTCATCGTTCGACAGGCCTCGCCCCACACCGGCCAATACCTCGCGTTCCCGCTCGGTCAGCTGGTTCAGCCGGCCGTAGTCGGCCACACCGGCCGGTCCGGAGACGATGCCCTCCATCACCTTCCGTGTCACCGAGGCCGACAACAGTGCATCTCCGGCTGCAACTATTCGGATTGCCTCGCGTAGGTCTGCGGGCTCTGCATCTTTCAGCAAATAGCCGGAGGCACCGGCCCGAATCGCCGCAAAGATCAGGTCGTCCTCATCGAAGGTGGTCAGCATAATGATCGCCACCCCAGGCAACCGGGGATTTCCGGTGATCAGCCGGGTGGCCTCGATTCCGTCCAGCCCCGGCATCCGCGCGTCCATCAGCACGACATCGGGTTGAGTGCGACTCACCACCGCGACCGCCTCTCGTCCGTCACTCGCATCGCCCACAACCTGGAGGTCGTCGCTGTTGGCCAGTAGTGCGCGCAGCCCACTGCGGACCAGCGCCTGGTCGTCAGCCAGCACTACCCGAATCACGTGTCCGACTCCGTCGCTGCGGATCGCGGCCAGGGCAGCATGACGGTCACGACTGTTCCAGGGTCCGGACCGGGACTGGTCACGCTGAGCTGCCCGCTCCACTCAGCTGCTCGCTCGCTCATACCTCCGATGCCATTGCCGGCAGTGAATTCCCCTAGGCCCCGTCCGTCGTCGCGTACCGTGACCGTGAGCGCGTCCGGGCCTCGGTCGAGTGTTACCACTGCCTGCGTGGCATTGGCGTGCCTGATGATGTTGGTCAGCGCCTCTTGAACAACTCGGTAGATGGCTTGTCCGAGCGCATCGGGCACCTCCCGGCTTTCACCGGTTTGGACGATCCGGACATCCAGGCCATTGGCACGCGCCTGTTCGGCGAGCACGGGAAGCTCCTCGAGACCGACCAGCCGCTCCACTGCCGAATCCAGGGAGCGAAGACCTCGAACTGTGTCCCGCAGCTGGGCCATCGTGGCGACGCTGATGTTCCGGATCTCGGCCACCGCCCGCTGCGCCTCGGGCACGCGCGTCGGCAACGCTTCGGCGGCCACTGCCGACTGCAGCGAGATCAGCGCGACGTTGTGGCCGAGTGAGTCGTGTAGGTCGCGAGCGAGCCGTAGCCGCTCGACGTTACGCTGCTCGGTCGCGCGACGCTCCAGCTCCCGCCTGGCCTGACGCTCTCGCTCCCGCTGGGACTCCCTGAGCAGCCGCCGCGACCGAGCGCCATCGCCCAGCGCTAAGGATGCGCCCATCAATGCGATGACCGGTGGCAGCTCATAGCCCAGCAGCGGACCGATGTCTCGCCCGCCAGCGATCTGGAAGTACACCGCCAGCCCGACCAAGATCACCGAAACGACGATGCTGATGCGCAGGCGACCGGCCTCTGCCGCGGAAAACAAGGCGGCGGCGATCGGCAGAGCGAGACCGATGGGAGGGTACTGCAGCGCGTAGTAGACACAGATTCCGAGCGAGGTGAGTATCAAGACCAGCACCGGATATCGCCGGCGGACGAGCAACATCAAACCGAACCCGAGTGCAAAAACGTACGCCGGCCATGGCTGGCTGCCGACTGAGCTGGTGAACACCGCCACCCCGACCGCCATAGCGACCGCGTAGCCGAGCAGACCGTCGATCAGCGCCGGTGACGCCCACAGCTTTCCCGACCCAACGACGAAAGCCGTCCTTGTCGCCATTCATTCACTCTAGGCGGGTCGCGCCCGTGCTCCGGATGTCCGATTGCGGGTCCGGATCGGCGATCGCCAACGTGGCCGGAGGACTCGGGGTCAGGCACAATGTCGCGATGGCCCTTGCCCCGCCACTGCCCGCGGACCTTCAGACACCATGCCTGGTGGTCGACCGTGACGTGTTGGAAGCCAATCTTGTTGCGATGGCTGACCATGCACGGGACCACGGATTCACCCTTCGCCCGCACGCCAAAACCCACAAGTGTCTGGAGATCGCCCGCCGCCAGCTGGCCCTCGGTGCGGTCGGCCTGACAGTGGCGACGGTCGGTGAGGCGGAGGTTTTCGCCGACGCAGGCTTCACCGATCTGTTCATCGCCTACCCGGTTTGGGCGGCCGGAGCGCGTGGCCGCAGACTGCGCGCGCTGGCCGAGCGGGTCGAGCTGCTGGTCGGTGTCGACTCCGCCGACGGAGCCGAGGTCTTGGCCGACGCTCTCGCCGGCGCCGCCGCGGATGTCGTGATCGAAATCGACAGTGGCCAGCACCGCACTGGCATCGCACCGGGGCGCGCTGGCGAGGTCGCGGCAGCAGCACAGCGCAACGGACTGCGCGTGGCCGGGATGTTCACCTTCCCCGGACACAGCTACGAGCCCGGCGGGCGGAAGCAGGCCGCCAGGGACGAGGCGCACGCCTTGCAGGATGCGGATGCCGCGCTCCGACAGGCGGGCGTGGGCGGAGACCTGCGCAGCGGAGGATCAACACCGACAGCGGCGCTGGCCATCGAAGGTGCGCTGAACGAGATGCGACCGGGCGTGTACGTCTTCAACGATGCCCAACAGGTCGAGCTTGGCGCCGCCGACTGGGGTGATGTCGCCCTAACTGCGGCGGCCACGGTCGTCAGCCGCCACGGCCGTCACCTCGTCCTTGACGCCGGGAGCAAGGTACTGGGAGCCGATCGAGCTAGCTGGGCCACCGGGAGCGGCCGGTTGCCTGACCATCCGCAGGCACGAATCAGCGCCTTATCGGAACACCACGCGACAGCCAGCTTCCCCGAAGACGGGCCGCTGCCCGAGCTTGGATCGCTCGTCCGGGTCGCACCCAACCATTGCTGCGCTGCGGTCAACCTCGCGGACGTACTCGTGATCACAGCAGGGGGAGCAGTCGTGGATGAGTGGCAGGTCGCGGCCCGCGGCAGGAATGTCTGAATTTTGAGGTCCGGACTTGGTAAGCAGGCTGCGGCTCAGCACCAGCGGTGTCGCGGCTTTAGTGGATACGGACGCTCGTCCTAGTTCAGTGGCTTGTCGATCCGACCCTGGGCGGCCGCAGCCTCGGCCTTGGCTTCGTTGACCACCGCCTCGGCCAACTCGGCGGCCCGATCAGCGGCTGCCGCTGCGTCCAAGCTCGGCTGACCGCCGGAGGTCAGCTCGCGGCTGCCATCTTGATCTTCGATCTGTGACGGCGGGTTATCGACCCTGCCCTGTTCGGTCGCAGGCGCGCCCATCCGGGAGTGATCGCCGAATGCCTCCGTGATGGTACGGACTGCCTGAGTGAGCTCACCCGGGATCACCCAGAAGGTATTACCGCCTCTCGCGAGGTGAGGCAACGTCTCCAAGTACTTGTAGGCCAGCACCTTGGGATCTGCGTTGTTGCGGTGGACGGCTTGGAAGACCAGGTCCACGGCCCTTGCCTCACCGTCGGCACGGAGGATCGCGGCCTGCTGGTCGCCCTGGGCCACCAGGATCTCCTGCTGGCGGGTGCCTTCGGCTGTAAGAATCTTGGCCTGCCGTTCCCCTTCCGCGTGCAGAATGGCCGCGCGCTTGTCGCGCTCGGCACGCATCTGCTTCTCCATGGCTTCCTTGATGGTGATCGGCGGGTCGATCGCCTTGATCTCCACCCGGTTCACGCGGATTCCCCACTTGCCGGTCGCCTCGTCGAGCACCGTGCGTAGCCGCGCGTTGATTTCCTCGCGCGACGTAAGCGTGCGCTCCAGATCCATGCTGCCGATGACGTTGCGCAGCGTGGTGACGGTGAGCTGGTCGATGGCCTGTAGATAATTCGCAACCTCGTAGGCCGCGGCCCGGGGTTCGGTGATCTGGTAATAGAGCACCGTGTCGATGTTGACCACCAGATTGTCCTCGGTAATGACTGGCTTCGGCTGCGAGGAGTACACCTGCTCCCGAACATCGAGCTTGGTGTTGATCCGATCCACCAACGGGATGATGAAGTTCAAGCCCGGCTCCAGCGTGGTCCGGTAGCGGCCAAACCGCTCGACGTTGTAGCGGCGGGCCTGTGGCACGATGCGAACGGCCGACATCACCACGAATATCACCAGGGCCGCCACAACGATGATCGGTACTAAAAGATTCAGGTCCATATCTCCTCCACCGGCGTCTCAACGGTGCTCATGGTAAAAGCTCCCGGGGATAGACGATCGCCGTCGCACCCTCTATCTCCATGACATCGACCAGCGTCCCAGCCGGGATCACATGGTCCTCATCGAGCGCACGCGCCGACCACACCTCCCCAGAGAGCTTGATCAGTCCCTGTGAACCGGTAACTTCCTCGATAACCACCGCCTTCTTCCCGACGAGCGCGTAACTGCCCTCGCGCACCAGCGTTGGATGAGTCATCTGCCGCTTCGCGATCGGCCGCACGATCAGCAGCCCCACCGCACCGGTGATCACGAAGGCTAGGAGTTGGGCAAGCAGGGAGCCGCCCACGCCGGCGACAATCGCCGCGACAAGCGCGGCCGCAGCGAGCAGCCCAAACGCCAGGGTGAGCGTGAAGTACTCTGCGACGCCCAAGGCCACAGCCGCTATCACCCACGCGATCCACGGCATAAAGCGGTCTCCCGTCCAACGCGGTTACCTCGAAAGTACCTCGCCGGAAGGCCGGCAGCACACGACTACTTGCTGATCTTTGCCGTGTCGTTCGGCTGCTCATGATCTACGCCGGGCGAGAACGAATCCGCGTCAGAGCGTCTGTCCAGACACGACGAGCGCCCACGCCAGCAGGCCGAACCCATGCGGAAACTGGTCGCGAACAACATGCATATCGGTTGACTGGTTGTTGTTACTGACCAGTTGTCGTACGGGTAGTGCGGCTGCAGATTGGCTATCTAGGTCGTGGGCACCCAGATCCGCATCGCGCCTGGCTCACGGTTTCCCCAGGCGTAGTAAGGCACCGCGGTCAACGCGACTGACTCCCCGAGTTCGTTCCGGGCCGGCGCATCCGCAGCACTGTAAGGCCACCACGAGGCGCCGGTCCGAGGCCGGACGCGACCCGCGGTCCGGATGGCTACAGCCGCCCCGAGCGTGCCGTCCACCGGCAGCACCTGGGGCGCGACAGCGGTGTCGACGGTGAGATCGTCCAGTCGGTGTCCAGGGTTGTCGACGGCTTCCAGGCAGTACACCAGCGGCCCGTACTCGATCGCGACGGCGCCGCGGGCAACGTCCAATCGCGGATCGGCCACGGTGAAGCGCGGCTGGAGGGGCAGCACGAAGACCACTTCGTCGTCGCGGTTCCATTCCCGGCCCACGACCCACCAGCCGTCGGTTGGTGCGGTGTCCACTGCGGTGCCGTTGACGGTCAACGTGGGCTGTTCGGCCCAATGCGGCACTCGGAGAGCCAACTCCCACCGACCGGGCGACGCGTCGGCCAGCCGGAGGGTGATGGTGCCGTCCCATGGGTAATCGGTGGTCACCTCCATCTCCACCTCACCGCCGGCCACGCCGACGGCATAGCGGCCGCTCATGTACTGGTGCAGCACGGCGCGAGTGTCACCGCCGAGGACCACGTAGTGCTCCAGCGAGGCCAGAGTCCGCATCACATTCGGGGGGCAGCAAGCGCAGTGGAACCACTCCACGCGCTGGTAGTCGTGATCATCGCCGCGAGCCGTGTGACCCTCGCGGACCTGCAGGGGATTGGCATAGATGTAGCGCTGGCCGTCCAGTGAGAAGCCGGCCAGGAATCCGTTGTACAGCGTGCGTTCCATCAGGTCGGCGTACTTCGCCTCGCCGGTGATCATCAGCATCCGCCAGGAGAACATGATCGAGGAGATGGCCGCGCAGGTTTCGCAGTAGCTTCGCTCATTGGGCAGCTCGTACGGGTCGCCGAACGCCTCATCGCTGTGGTGTGCGCCGATGCCCCCGGTCAGGTAGGTCTTACTGGCCGCCATCTCGGTCCAGAGCCGCTTCAGGGCCTCAAGCAGTTCGGCGTCGCTGGTCTCCGCGTACACGTCGGCCACCCCAGCGAGGAGATAGAGCTGACGGACCGCGTGTCCCTCCACCGAAGGAGCGTCCCGGACCGGGACGTGGTCCTGCCAATAATGCCGGCCAAACCGGCCGTCGCCGAGCAGCCCGTATCCACGCCGGTCGATGAAATAGCGAGCTCGTTCCAGGTATGGCTCGGCACCGGTTTCTCGATAGAGCTCAACCAATGCGGTCTCGATCTCCGGGTGCCCGCAGACGCCGTCGACCTTGCCAGGCTCTGTGCCGAACGTGTCGACGATCAGGTCCGCCACCCGCCGGGCGACCTCGAGGAGGCCCGGGTCGCCGGTGGTCCGGTGCAGCGCCACGGCTGCCTGGATCAGGTGTCCGGCGCAGTAGAGCTCGTGTCCCCACTGCAGTTGGATGAACCGCTCACCGGGGAACCGCACCTGGAAGTGGGAGTCGAGATAGCCATCGGGCCGCTGGGCGGCGCGGAGTAGCCGTTCGGTCTCTGCCAGCTGGTGGCGCAGTTGATCGGCTAGCGGGGAACTCAGCGCCGGATCGGCGAACGCCCAGCCGACCGCCTCCAGCCACTTGTAGACGTCGCTGTCCAGAAACGGCAGGTCGTTGACGTAGTCGCCGGTGCTGCGACCAGCAGCCAGCTCTAAGTTGTGGAAGTTGCCTGCCTCGTGCAGCCGGTTCCAGCCGGCCGGGATGCTCACTTCGCGGTTGACGCGCCGTCGATCCGCCCAAAACCCATCGGTGATTTGGCCCGCAATGGCTGGGCGGAGAGCTGTGGCGCTGGTTGCCGTAAGTCGGATCGGACCGCTGCCGCGCCTGCTGGGTTGACTCATTGAACTCCTGAATTCTGACGAATCGGACCGGTCGACTCGCCAATAGCCAATACACCGGTACGGAGCACCGGCGTCATCGCCGGGCCCCCGTCCAGCTGACGCAGCAGGGCTTCGACGCCGAGCGAACCGAGCTCGGTGCCGGGCGCGGTCACCGTAGTCAGCGGGGGATTACACATTGCCGCCATATCGATCGAGCTCAAGATCGACATCACCGAGATGTCATCGGGCACTGCCCGACCGATCCGGGCCAGCTCCGATACCAGGCCTGCGGCCGCAGCCTCATCGGCGATCAGAACGGCAGTGGTGTCCGGCGCCGTCGCCACGAGCTCCATCGCGGCGTCGCGCCCGGAGCGCACCGTCTGCCGGCAGCGCAGGACCACCGGCTCGATCCCGCGCTGCGTGCACAGCTCGCGATAGGCGATCTCTGAGCGGACGTACGGGCCATAGCTGGCGAAGCTTTCGCCATCCTGGCTGCCGTTGACCAGCGCAATCTGGTGGTGGCCGAGCCCGGCGAGATGATCCATGGCCATCTGTACCGACGCGTCGAAGTCGATATCGACATAGTGCAGCCCGGTCACGTCGCGGGTACGGCCGATGAGGGCGAACGGGATGTCGAGCTCCCGCAGCGCCGCCACCCGGGCGTCGTCGAGCTGGACCTCCATCAGCAACACCCCGTCGACCAGCTTCTGGCCGACCAGCGCGGCCAGCTCGCTGCCGTCGTTCCCGACCGGCCAGACCACGAGGTGATAGCTGGCGGCACTCGCCGCCCGCGCCGCGCTGGTGATGAACTCGGACACCGAGCCGCCCAATCGGTGCTCGAGCATTGGATAGACAAGGGCAATGATCTGGGTACGCCGACTGGCCAGAGCGCGCGCAACGACGTTTTGGCGGAAACCCAGCTCGGCCATCACCCGCTCGATCCGCTCGCGGGTCTCCGGCGCCACCCGCTTGGAGTTGTTGACCACGAAGGACACAGTGGCGATTGACACGCCGGCCGCCTCCGCCACCTCTCGCATAGTGGTAGCCATCGCGTCCTCCGATCGCCGTGCCTGTGGAAGCAACCCAACCTATTGACAAATCCTCGACCAGCCAGCGAGACTCGATCAGAGCTAGTTTAAGCGCTTAACCATTCTCTTTGGAAGCTCGTTATGCCGCGCGCTTAAGCGCTTTGAAATTCAGATTCGCTCGAGTTGACGAAGGAGCTGCACTGGTGATCAAGAAACGACTGATGGCCGCGGCCGCGCTGGCGACGCTGGCGCCCCTCACCCTGGCCGCGTGCGGCGGCGGTGGTGGTGGGTCGAATGACGCTGGAAGCGAGGGCTCCGCCTCAGCAACCGTCGACAGCCTGACAGTACTGGACTACTACACCGATGAGCCGGGCAAGTCCAACATCGACGCCCAGATACAAAAGTGCGGGACATCGATCGGGCTCGCCAAAGTCGACCACCAAGCGGTGCCCGGACCGACACTGATCCAGAAGGTGCTACAGCAGGCGTCGTCAAAGACGCTGCCCGACGTGCTGATGCTTGACAATCCCGACATCCAGCAGATCGCCGAGGCGGGTGCGCTGATGCCACTGGGCGACTTCGGTCTCAACGCCGATGGATACGCACCCGGTCCGGTGTCGGCGGCCACCTTCGACGGCCAGCTGTATGGCCTACAGCCCGGCGCCAACACCTTGGCCATCTTTTACCACAAGGACGTGTTGACCAAGGCCGGCGTCGAGCCCCCGAAGACCTGGGCCGAGCTGAAGACCGCCGCCAAGAAGCTGACCAGCGGCAAGCAGTACGGCTTCGCCTTCAACGCCACCGCAGACTATGAGGGCGCCTGGCAGTTCCTGCCGCCCATGTGGACCAACGGCGGCGACGAGACCGATCTGAAGAGCCCGCAGGTGGCCGAGGCGCTTCAGTTCTGGAAGGACCTGGTCGACGACGGCTCGGTGTCCAAGAGCGTGGTCAACTGGAAGCAGTCTGACGTCAACGACCAGTTCATCGCCGGCAAGGCGGCCATGATGCTGAACGGTCCCTGGCAGATCCCGGCTTTGCAGAAAGCGAAGGTCAACTTCGGTGTGGTCCCGTTCCCCGTCAACACGCCCGACCAAACGTCAGTGGCCCCGCTCGGTGGCGAGGCGTGGACTGTGCCGGTGACCGGAGACGAAGCGAAGATGGCGAAAGCCGCCGAGCTGGTCAAATGCATGAACACCGACGAGAACCAGATGCTCCGGGCCAAGCAGGGCGGCCTGGTGCCGACAAAGCCCGCTCTCTACGAGCAGTACAAGACCGAGGTTCCGTCGATGGCCGGCTTCACCGACGCGGTCGCCACCGCCCGCGCTCGGACCGGCAAGCTCGGTCCGAAGTGGCCCGAAACCGCCAAGGTGATCTACACCGGCATGCAACTCGTGCTGACCGATCAGGCGGCTCCTGCCGACGCGATGGCCAAGGCCGGCGCCAGCTAACCGCGACGGAACGGAAAGGAGTCGGCGCATGTCGGACGCAGAGACGCTGACCACCGCGACCGAGCCCACCGCACCGTCCTCCGAAACCGCGCCGGCCCCCAGAAGGGGCCGGCGCGGGGAGGAGATCGCGAAGATCCTTTTCGTGGTTCCCGCCGCGCTGACGATCATCGCCCTGTTCGGCTACCCGGTTGTCAAGAACCTGGCGATGAGCTTCCAGAACTACACCCTGCGGACGTTCATCAACGGCGAGGCTCCGTGGGTGGGGCTGCAGAACTACGTGGCCGTGGTGACGGACGAACTGTTCACCAAGGCCCTCATCAACACGGCGCTGTTCACCATCGGGTCGATCGTCGGCCAGTTCGTGATCGGCATGCTGCTGGCACTGTTCTTCCACAAGAACTTCCCGCTGAATGGGGTCCTTCGCGCACTGTTCCTACTGCCGTGGCTGCTTCCGCTCATCGTCGGCAGCGCCGCCTGGCGCGCCATCCTCGAGCAGGACAGCGGCATCCTCAACGTCACCCTGGAAAGCCTCGGGATCATAAACGGGCCGATCCCGTGGCTTACCTCGCCAGACGTGGCTTTGATCGCGATCATCCTGGTGAACATCTGGCTGGGCATCCCGTTCAATCTGACCCTGCTCTATAGCGGGCTTCAGGAAATCCCGGACGAACTCTACGAGGCGGGTTCGCTGGACGGCGCGACCGGATGGAAGGCGTTCTGGAACATCACCTGGCCCAACCTGCATGCGGTGGTCAGCGTCGTGATCATGCTGGGTGTGATCTACACCCTGAAGGTGCTCGACATCATCCTCGGTTTGACCC
>Ga0081455_10007476_pt1 | contig 11505 bp, 9 predicted proteins | sample TabmetS3T2R1_FD_70207 | JGI IMG/M metagenome (GOLD analysis project Ga0081455, IMG submission 70207) | Tabebuia heterophylla rhizosphere microbial communities from the University of Puerto Rico - S3T2R1 | ecosystem: Host-associated > Plants > Roots > Rhizosphere ...
ATGGATCCCCATGCCTTTGCCCAGGTGGCGGCCTTTGCAATCAGTCAGCCCGAGAACGTCGATATTAACGAAGTTCTCTTCCGCCCCACGGCTCAGCCTATCTGAGGTGCGGATCAAGCATTCGCCAATGGCGGATGCTGAAAAGGTGTTGCGAGGAGCCGGCCTGGCCCGACCATGGGGCCAGCCCGCCCCTCCGCGCAAAAACCCTCCGATTTTGCGTTGCAACCGGGGCCACGGCCAGCGAGGAATGTTGCCGCGTCCTGCAATCACCGGGGTGCGACCGCAGCATCGTTCGCCATTGACGATTGATGAGCCACATTCATAACTGTCAGAAACCGCGGCACCTAAATACAATGGCTAACCCTGGTGTATCGTGGCGTTGAAGTCGGCGCAGGCAACCGAGGAGCAGCCACTGCGGCTTCTGCCCGGGAGATGCCAATTGCGATCCATCGCGGATCTTAAATGGTTGATGATGCCGCCAATTTTTACACCCGCGATCGGGTGACGAAGGAAAGGGTCGTCTTCCAAAGCCAGTACCGGACCCAGGTGGTCGGCAACCTCTTCGCGCCAACCGCCCTGGATCGCGCAATTGCCCATGCCGCGATTGTCATGAGTGGTGCGGTAAGGAGCAAAGCGCAAACCTTCATGCCACTAAGATCGCGGAGGCGGGCGTCATCGCCATGGCGATTGACTTGCCGTTTTGGGCAGAAAGCGAAGGGAGTGCCTGGCCGACCGGGTCCGCAAACACGTGTGAGAGGAATGCCCGCATGAGAACGCAAGGTTTAGCAGTCCTGGTTGCTGGCGCCACCTTCACCTGGATCGGTGCGGCAAACGCCGCCTCGGTGGAGGATCGATGCGCGGCATTGCTTGACACGTCCACCCCCGGCCTGCACATCGTCACCGCGAAATACACGCCTGCGGGACCGTCGGGTGACGACCCCCAACGGGCGATGACCGGTGCGAGCGGTGCTGGAGCGATGCTGCCGGCCCACTGCATGGTTCAAGGAGAAATTGGGCGTCGAACCGGAAGTGACGGCAAGACTTACGTCCTCCGTTTCGAGCTGCGGCTACCGGACGACTGGATGGGGCGCTTCCTGTTCCAGGGCGGCGGCGGAACTGACGGCTTTCTCGCCAATGCAGTCGGCAGCATTCCATTCCAGGGCTCCACCGGCAATCCAGCGCTGGCTCGTGGGTATGCCGTCGTTTCGATGAATGGCGGCCATGACGGACTGGACGCCTCCTTCGGGCAAGATCAGCAAGCGCGCGTCGATTTTGCCTACGCAGCGATCGGAAAGGTGACAGAAGCTGCCAAGGAGCTGGTTACGCGCTACTACAGCGCTCCCATCAGCCATTCCTACTTCATGGGATGTTCCAATGGCGGTCGCGAGGCGATGATCGCCGCCCAGCGCTACCCCACCGAATTCGACGGCGTCGTTGCGGGCAATGCCGGCTTCCATCTCAGCCGCGCCGCCATTGGCGAAGCTTGGGACACCCAGGCGTTCATGAGGATTGCTCCGCCTGCTTCGGACGGACGCAAGGTCCTGGCCAACGCACTGACGGACGCTGATCTGGAGCTCGTCAGCGGCGCGGTCCTGAAAGGCTGCGATGCAGCCGACGGCATCCGGGACGGCCTGATCAACAACTACAGGGCGTGCCGGTTCGACATCAAGTCACTCCAATGCCACGGCGACGAAACGGCCCAATGCCTGTCATCCGACAAGGTGACTGCCATCGACCAGGTCTTCAGCGGGGCGCGCGACAGTCGAGGCAATCAACTTTACAGCGGCTGGCCCTACGACGCCGGCGTTGCTTCCATCGGCTGGCGGCAATGGAAGCTCGGCTCATCGCAAGATCCTGGGCATCCCGACGCGATCTCCGCGATGCTTGGAGCGGCCTCTCTATCGGGCTATTTCCTGACCCCACCCAGCAGCACCGTCAACATGTTCACCTTCGATTTCGATCGGGACCCGGCGCGCACCCTGCAGACTGGGGCCATCAATGATGCGGTGTCGACGTTCATGACCACCTTTGAACAGCGGGGCGGCAAGCTGTTGCTCGTTCACGGACTATCGGATCCCGTATTTTCCGCCTCCGACATTATGCGGTGGATTGAGCAGGTCACGCAGGATACCGACGGTGGGGATGCTGCCAAGCGCGAGGCATGGTCGCGCCTCTTCATGGTTCCCGGGATGACCCATTGCGGCGGGGGACCCGCGCTTGACGACTTCGATCCGCTGACGGCAATCCAGCAGTGGGTTGAAAGCAACTCAGCACCGGAAGCCATGATTGCTAAGGGAAAAACCTTCCCCGGCAAACAGCAACCACTATGTTCCTATCCGAAGGTCGCCATGTATCATGCCGGTGATCCTAACCACGCCGCCTCATACGCTTGCGAGAGCGTCAAGTAGAAGACGGGAGTGCGGCGGGCCAGGGATCGCGGACATGCTGATCGCCACCAAACTCAAAACATACTGTGTTCGACAGTCGCGCAGAAGCGGCTGCCATCGTGGTCGCGGGGCAACTTTGCCCACGTGCATTCGCAACCTAGGCGGTCGCTGATGTTCGTGCCTCGCCACCCCTGTTCCACTCCGCCCCAACCGCCTGAACCTCGTTGACAAGGTCTCGCCTCGGCTCATCGAGCTCGTAACCTTCGCGAATGAAGACGGCGATGTTTCGGCTGAACTCTGGGATCGTCAACGGAAGAACTGACAGGCGTCCATCGGCCATTTCGTTTTGGATGGCATGTGCCGGTATCAAGCCAAGATGATTGCTGCAGCTGACCAGCGATTTCAAAAGCGCGATCGAATTGCACACCGTATTGCCACCGAGAAGGCGAATCCCGGCCGCTTCGAGGATATTTTCGAAGGCGATGTTGAACGGACCGGACGGCACAAAGACCCAAGGAAACGTCACGAGCGAGTTCAGAGATAGGTGCTCCACGGAAAAGAGCGGATGGCTCGGCCGCGCGACGACGCAAAGCCTGTCGCGAAACAGAACGCGCTGCCGCAGGCCTTCGAACAGCTCGTAGCTTTCGGTGAAGCCAATGAACAGGTCGATCTCCCGTCTGAGCAGCGCGTTCAGGAGATCGAACTGGACCTCACCAACCACGCGCAGATTTCGAGTTGGATAGGTTTCGCGCCAACGCGCGATGGCGGCGGGAACCACGTGGCTGGTCATGCTCAGAAGGCAACCGAATTTAATGGTCGACTGTGCGCGGGCCCGTTCCTGAAAGAGATTGCGTTCAGCGAGATGGATCTCATCTCGGATCATTCGAGAGTGGGAGTAAAGCATATCCCCATAGCTGGTCGGCCTAACTCCCGAAGGCCCTCGCTCGACGAGTTTGAGGCCAAGCTCTGCCTCGAGCCGGCTCATTGAAGTCGAAAGTGCAGGCTGGGACACGTTGAGCACCTTGGCCGCCTTCTTAAAGCTGCCCTGTTCGATGACCGCGGCGTAATAGATCAGTTTCTTCGGGTCGATATCCTGGGTTCTAAGGCTCATCCTCCGGTCTCCCCATCTTGCCGAAGTCACCCTCGCAGGCGAGACGCAAGATGGCGGCCCGATTTCCAACGAGCGTCTGCGCAACTGCGGAGCATCTGGAGGGTTCAAGGTGTCGGGCGCCTTGGTCTCCAGAATTGTATCGGCCGGGTTTATTGTTTCCATTGTGAGCCCTTTAGCCTTGGATGTACACGCATTTTGAGTAGAGGTAGGTGTCGAGATGGGCCTCGCTCCCCTTGGCGCCATATCCGCTCATCTTGGTCCCTCCGAACCCGACAAGCGGGTCTATCAGGCCATAGCAATTTACCCACATCACGCCGGTGTGGATTCGCTTGACGACTGAAAGCGCTGTCGAGATGTCGCGGCTCCATACCGCGCCACCCAGGCCGTATTCAGTCTGGTTTCCAATGGCGATAGCCTCGTCCATCGTATCAAAGGGAATGACGGCGACCACAGGTCCGAATATTTCCTCACGCGCGATCGTCATGTCGTTGTGGACGTTGGTGAACACGGTGGGCGGAACGAATAATCCGCCGCCCGGACCATTCCTGCCTGGTGCGCCTCCGTAGGCCAGATGCGCGCCCTCCTTCTTCCCGATCTCGATATATGAGACTACCCTTTCAAACTGCCGCTCCGAGGCGATCGGACCAAGCTGTGTTTCGGGATTGAGACTGCGACCCAAGCGCAAGGTGTCGAGAAAGCCACCAAGTCGGGCAGTGAATTCTTCAACAATCCCACGCTGTACCAGAAGCCGCGTCCCGGCATAGCAAATCTGGCCGGAATTTGCGAAGACGCCCATCGCTGCACCCGGCACCGCCTTGTCCAGATCGGCGTCTGCAAAGACAATGTCGGGGGACTTTCCTCCGAGTTCGAGCTGTAGCCTTTTCATGTTCACGGCCGAAGCGTGGATGATCCTGCGGCCCGTCGCTGTCGAGCCGGTGAATGCGATTCGATCGACGTCAGGATGGCGAGCCAGGGCCTCGCCAGCCTCTGAGCCCCGGCCCGTGACGACGTTGAGCACGCCGGGCGGAAGGCCCAGTCCGTGCAGAAGCTCGATCATCCACAACACGCTGAGAGACGCATCTTCGGCCGGTTTCAGCACCGCCGTGCAGCCGGTTGCCAACAGCGCGCCTAGAATCCACCACTGGCCGTTCAATGGCCCGTTCCAAGGGATGATCCCGCCCACAACCCCAACCGGAGCCTTGAGGATCATCGCCGTCACATCGCCTGGCAATCCGCTCTGCAGCGCCTCTCCCCGAATGTTGAGCGCCATCGCAGCGAAGAACTGGATCATGCGCAGCGCGCCCGCCTTCGATGCCCGCACCCGCGAGATCGGCGCGCCCATGTCGATGGATTCAATTTGGGCGAGGTCGTCATAGCGCAAGTCGACGAGTTCGGCGGCGCGGAATAGAAGTCTCTGTCGTTCGTAGGGCGACCATTTGCTCCACGGCCCTTCAAATGCAGCACGTGCGGCCCGCACGGCGCGGTCGACATCTTCGGCATCACCGGCTGCGATGGACCCTATGGTCTCACCAGAGGAAGGATCGCAGACGTCGATGGTCGCTTCCTTTATCGAGGCAGTCCTTTGGCCGTCGATCCACAATTGATGATGACCGCGCGACAAGAAATCTTTCACGGGCTGGCTGACATCTTGGTATGCATCGCTCAACGACATTTGTGCCTCTTTGTGAGTTGACATGGTTTGACGCCCCCCTTGCCGAGCCTGCTGAGCCAGGCTGAAGGCTTCCTGAGCCACTGATCTGGTCTTGTGGTTTCTTCGTCAGGCAACGAAACGAGCGCAATCAACGAGTGATACTGAGATGCAGCGCGACGATCGTGCAGTCCTTATCGCTTCGATTGCGCCAAGCGTGCTTGGTTCCACGCTGAACCAAGGTATCGCCGGGTTTCATCAGCGTCTCGCCGGTTTCCACCAATGCCCAGATCTCGCCCGAGATCACGGTCACGATGTCGATGGTGTCGGTGATGTGCATACCCGGCAGATCGTCTGGGCCGACGGAATCGGCCGCCCCTGCATCGGACAGCGCCTTGGCGTAACCCGCCTCGTAGTCCCACGAGGCGTCGGGCGGGAAGGTGGTGACGACATAGGTGTAGCCACCTGGAGGCACCGGTATGACGGCTTGAGTGCCCAGGGTGCTTTCGGCCATGACGGGGGTTGGAACGGCTGCAGCTTGCCAGATCTGGTTGATCGTGTAGGCCTCCGTGGCCAGGCGGGTCGCGCTAAAGCCGTCGCTTACGAAAGTCGATCGGCCTTGTTCGTTCAGCCCCACGACAATGCGGCGCGCACGAAGGTCCAGATGGGTCTGCAGAGGTCTTGTCGTTGTCATCGTTGCTCTTTCTTCTTCCTTAGGCCAGTCCGGCGTCGACCGGCACAAGCTGCATGAGCCGCTAGCTGGCGGACTGGCTGGTGGTCGCGACTGCGCCAGACAGGATTTGCTCACCTTGTGGCCGCACCATCGCCATCTCATTCATCGAGCGCGCCGGCGTGCCCGATCGCAAATCCCGCGTGGCCAAAGCCCTGCCGGTTCGTCCCACTGACGTGGCCTGGCGGTGCCGGCTATTGCGCGGTCCACCCGCCATCGACTGGCAGGGCCACGCCCACCACAAAGGCAGCTCCTGGGCTGCACAGCCACAAGACCGAGTCCGCTATTTCGCCGGATGTCCCTAGCCTGCCTGTCGGCAGCGCCCGAATGCATGCCGAAAGGTCGAGGTCGCCTGTCCGTGCCGTGCTGGAAACCATGGGGGTGTCGATTGTCCCAGAGCAGGTCGCGTTGATCCTGACTCCACGTGAGGCGTACTCCAGGGCAGCGGAACGGGTCAGGCCGATCACTCCATGTTTGGTCGCATGGTAAGCGGCACGGCCTGGAACACCGACGAGCCCGCCCAGTGACGAGCAGTTGACGATGGCGCCGGATCCCTGCGCGCGCATCTGACGAAGCTGATGTTTCATGCAGGCCCAGACCCCGCGCAAGTTGATTGCCACGAGCCGATCAAACATCTCGGCGGCCTCGTCCGCCATGTCCGTCGCGGGGCACTGAATACCTGCAGAGTTGAAGGCGGCATCCAGGCGCCCGAAGCAGGTGACGGCCGCTTGGACCGCGGCGGCGACTTGATCTTCGTCGGAGACGTCGCACCCCATGGCCAGGGACTGATAGCCTTGGTCGTTGAGTTCGTTTGCCGCTGCCTCAACAGCGCGCTTATTGACATCGGCAAGGACCACGGCGGCTCCCGCCTTGGCGAAGGCCTGCGCCGTGACCAGCCCCATGCCTGAACCTGCGCCAGTGACGAGCGCCACTTGTCCCGAAAAGTCGAACATCTGCTTTGCCTTCGCCTGAAGCGGCCTGGATTTCGTCCCTGTCCGCCAGTTCAGCGGGGCCGCATGAACCTGCGGCGCAGCATGGGCAGCCGGCCAACCGTCAATGTCGCCACGATGATCGCTCCGTAGACCGCGTCGATCCAAAACGAGGGCACCGAAGACAAAATCAGGATGTTTTGGATAATGGAAAGCATAAGCACGCCAAGTGCCGCCCCCACGATCGAGCCGCGCCCGCCATTGAGATCGATGCCGCCCAGCACGGCTGCGGCAAACACGGTGAAGATTATGTTGGCGCCGAGATTTGGCGGAGCCGATGCCACCTGCGACAGGAGCAGCACGCCGGCAACCACAGCCATCAGGCTGCCGAACACGAACAGCCCAATCGTCAGGCGACCTGTCTTGATACCGGCGGCAAACGCGGCCGTGGGATTTCCTCCGAGCGCATATATCGCCCTGCCCGTGGGCATATAGGCCATGAACAGGCCGGCAATGAGGAACGCGCCAATAAAGATCAACGCCTGCACAGGGATTCCCAGGATTTGCCCGGTGCCCAAGAAGAGGATCGCTTCTGGAACGTTTGTATAGGTCTGACCGTTCGAAATGCCGAGCGTCAGTCCCTGCAGAAGGATCAGCATGGCTAGTGTCACGATAAAGGCGTTCAGCTTCAGAACCGAAACGATGAACCCATTGAACAGGCCGATGCAAATGGCAACGACCAGCGTTGCCGACGCGGCTGGCAACGGCGTCCAGCCCAAGCCGGGGCCACCGCTGTCTCCTCCGCCCGTCAGGAAGCAAAAGAGGACGACGGAAAAGCCTACGGTTGACTGTAGCGAAAGATCAATGTTGCCGCCGATCAGGATGATACTTTCCGCGATGACGAGCACGCCCAAGGCAGATGAGAAGCCGAGGATGTTTTCGAAGAGATTGCCTGTCGTAAGAAAGGCTGGATTGATCATTGCGCCCACGATGGTCAGGGCTATGATGGCGGGCACGAGGGCCAGACCCTGCAGGTTGCGTCTATAAACAGCGCTAAGGCCGGAACTGACTGGCTTTGCAATGCTCATGGAACCTTCACCGCTCTCGACATTCATGGCCATCGTCATTCTCCCTGGATTGCCAACGCCAGTTCATGGCCGGTGAAGGGCGCTACCAACTCCCGGTGGATTTTGCCGCGGAACATGACAATGACGCGGTGGCAGATGGAAAAGTCTTCGTCGTCAGCCGAGGCGATCAGGACCCCCCTGCCCTTCTCGGCACTGGCCTTCACGGTCTGATAGATCGAACGCTTGGCCGCTATATCGACGCCGGCCGTCGGGTTCATCAGCACGATCGTACTGGGGTTCGATGACATGGCCCTTGCCAGCACGACCTTTTGCTGATTGCCGCCGCTAAGCTCTTCGACGGGCTGGTCGGGGCCATCGCACTTGATCGCCCACTCGCCGCTTAGTTCGCGATACTTCTGCTCGCGCAGGAGCCGCCTGACGGCGCCGAACGGGCCGCGCAGTTTACGCATGATGGGCATGGTGGCGTTCTCGGCAACAGACATGGCAGGAACATAGCCGCCGTCATGGCGATCTTCAGGGATGAAGCCAATCCCTGCAGCGATGCTGCGCGGGACGGTCAGTCGTTCAATTCGATGATCGCCAACCTCGAAGACGCCAGAATCGGCCGCTTGCAGGCCGCACACGGCCTGGGCGACCTGCATGTGACCAGCACCCTCGAGCCCGGCAAGGCCCAGGCACTCGCCCGGCCTCAGCTCAAGATCGACGTTCTTCACGCGCTCGCCGATATGAAGGGAACTGACACGCAGGCTCGGCCGCGCAATCGGAGGGACCGCCGGTGGCGTGGCCACTTCGTCCGCCGCCGCAGCCTCACCCACCATAGCCTCCACCAGATCGCGCATGTTCATCCCGGAAAGATCCCGGTCAAGCACGACCTGGCCATCGCGCAGGACCGTTGTGTCATCGCAGACGTCGAATACCTCTTCAAGGTGATGCGAGACGTAGATTATCGACACCTGCCGCTCTTGCGCCTGACGAATGCGCTCGAACAGATGCTGGGCGCCGGCATAGTCAAGGCCTGCAGTCGGTTCGTCGAGCAGCAATACGCCTGGATTGCGCGACAGGGCGCGGCATATCTCAACGATCTTTCGCTCGACGGGCGCCAGTTTCTCGGCTGGCTGGTCGGCGACATGGGCGCAATTCCATTCCGCCAAAATGTCCCGCCCGGCCGCGCGCGTCCGGCCCCAATCGACCAGCCCGAGGCGCCGCGGGTAGTTGTTCAACATCACGTTCTCGGCGGCGGTGAGACCAGGGACGAGAGTGCTGCGCTGATAGACACACTCGATCCTCGACTGTCCTCTGGCATCCGCGAATTGCACGGTCCCCGTGTCCGGCATCACAATGCCGGTAATTATCGAAATGAGCGTCGATTTCCCCGCGCCATTGCGCCCAACGAGCGCGCGCGATCTTCCCTTTGGGATGGTCAGGGATACGTCCAAGAGCGCCCTGCTGGCGCCAAAGCTCTTTGATACGCCGCAGACCGCGACGGGTGGCGTGTGTGGATTGATCGTCATATCTTCCCTCCTCCCGCCCCGCGACCGGCTTACCTCCTCGAGGCCGGATACGGGCTTCAGCCATTGCGGCACGGCTCATCGCGACGCCAATGTTGGAAGAAGCGATACGCCTTTCAGCAAGCCGCGCCGGTGCGCCCGCATATACGGGCGCACTTTTGGTGCCGGTTATTTCTTGTTGGCCCAGAGGGCTGGATCTTCAACATTGGCCTGCGTGACAACAATTGGCGCCAAAAGATCGCGCAGGGTGCCGTCGATTTCGACGATCTTGGTGCCATGGTCGGTGGGGCCAGGCTTGATCTTTTCGCCATCCAGGGCCTTCGCCAGATAGCCGACGCCGTATTTGGCGATCTCACCCAGCGGTTGCGCGATCGAGGCGGTCAGATAGCCGTCGCGAACGGAGTTCAGCTCGTCCGGGGTGCCGTCAATGACGACGAATGGAACGTGGCCCTCTTCGGTGACCTTTTTCAGCCGACCCTGCTTCTTCAGGACGGTAAGCACCGGGGTCAGGCACTGCGCGGCTGCCGCATACACGCCGTCGATCTGCGCGGTGCTCATCTGGGTCTGCGCCACCTGAGCGCATTTTGCCGAGTCCCAGTCGAACGGCTTCGAGACAACCGTCATGTTCGGGTAGTCCTTTGCCATGCAATCGATGAAGCCCTTGGAGCGATTCTGGGCCGCCAGATTCCCAAGTTCGCCCTGCAGGTTCAGCGCGGTGCCCTTGCCGGCGAGACGCTTGCCAATGACATTGCAGGCCTCCACGCCGGCGCCATAGTTGTCGGTGGCAACCTGCACCGGGATCGGGCCTCCGGCCACACTGCCGTCAACCGGAACGACGACGACACCTTTGGCGACGGCCCGCTGAATCACCGGGACGATCGCCTTGGCATCGACCGGGTCGACCAGGATACCTTTCACACCGCTGCTGACCAAGGTTGCCACGGCATTGGCCTGCTTGGACGGATCTCCGTCGGCATGAGCCAAGTGCACCTTGAACCCCGCCGCCGTGCCAGCCTGCTCGATCTCCTTCGCAAACGTGCTGAGGAACGAGGTGTTGAGTGCGAAGCCCACGTAACCGATGTCCCCCTTGCTTTCGGCGGTGTAGGCACTGCTTGAGCCCAAAACGGCGATCGCCGAGGTGGCCAGCAAGGCCAAGGCATGCTTCGTCGAAAAGTTCATTCTTGATCCTCCCAGAAAAAATTGCGCGACATCCGGAGCGCTTGCCCCTGAGCTGTCGACTTCCTCCCTAATGCGCACTGAAATCGTACAGGGCGCCCCGCTGACTGCGGCATTTCGCCGGCCTCAGCGTTTCCTACATTTTGAGATTATCTGGTGAGGCCCGGATGTGAAGGCACTGCTTCGCCGACGGCTGACAAGGGTATAAAAGAAGTTATACATAGTGGCGATGTGGGTCCCAACTGCGCGAGTTGGCACCTCCTGCGCCCGCCTACACCACGGATAGTTCCAGGCTCGGGCCGCGCCTCGGTCACTCGTGGCAGCGACGCGCTGTCCCTGTACTTTTAGAGGAGTCTCAGCCGGTGAGCCAGCCAAGGCCAGCGCGCAATCATTGCCCTGCAACAGGCTTCAGACGGTATCCCTTCGGTTCCCGCACGAGAAAGTGGAACGCATCGAGATGAGCGCCGGCGATAATGGTAGACGTATCGGCGATCTCTGAAAACAGGCTCTCACGCGAGACCCGTGCAGCAGCGGGATCATGGTCGTATGCGACGCCCGCTTCGGGGTGGGGGACCTGGACGGCCGCGACGTGAACGATATCTCCCCAGAACAGGACCTTTGCCTCGCCAGCGTCGACGATCCAGCAGGCATGGCCGGGTGAATGGCCCGCACAGCAACGGACTTCGATGCCCGGCAAAACCTCACCATCTGTAACCCGGCTGACGCGTCCGGCATAAGCGCCAAGCAGCGTGCGGTTGGCAAGCATGCGATGCTGCTGTGCCTTCGAGAACGCGTCGGTGACAGGGGAATCGAGCCAGAACGCTGCCTCACGCGCATGCACTCGCACCTCAGCGATCGGAAATGTGGGCAAGCCTTGCGCATCAACCAGGCCATTGACGTGATCTGGATGGAGATGAGTCAACAGCAC
>Ga0081455_10007477_pt1 | contig 11504 bp, 14 predicted proteins | sample TabmetS3T2R1_FD_70207 | JGI IMG/M metagenome (GOLD analysis project Ga0081455, IMG submission 70207) | Tabebuia heterophylla rhizosphere microbial communities from the University of Puerto Rico - S3T2R1 | ecosystem: Host-associated > Plants > Roots > Rhizosphere ...
TAAGAAGTCGGCACCGTCAGATCATTCAATTGGCGGCGCTCCACAAGATTCCCGCAATCTACGTCGAGCGCCGACCTACGGAGACCGGTGGGCTGATGAGCTATGGTGCAAGCAACACAGATGCTTACCGACGTGCAGCCGTCTATGTCGCCCGCATACTCAAAGGCGAGAAGCCGGGCGATCTTCCGGTTGAGCTGCCGACCAAATTCGAGCTGGTCATTAATCTCAAGACCGCCAAGGCGCTCGGACTCGACATTCCTTTTCACCTCCAGCAGCGCGCCGACGAGCTGATCGAGTGAATCGCGGAATGTCTGCTATTGGCCCAAAGCAGACATTGCTTTTTGCACCGCGTATGTCTGCTTTCTGGGGTAAAGCGGACATGGCTGCGAAGTGCCATTGTGGTAGGATGTGATCCTCGGACTAAGGGGAAGCACATGAGGCGACGCGAGTTCATCACGCTCGTCGGAAGCGCAGCGCTGGCGTGGCCGCTCGCGGCGGTCGCGCAGCCAGAGATGCCGGCGGATTCGATCGCAGCTCAGGTACGCCTGCAGGGTCATCGTTGTGACGAGGCGCTCAGTGCGGCGAGGGATACCGCACTCTCTAAGCCGAACGAAGCAGTCTGGGTTCTCAAATGCGCGAACGCCACCTACAGGGTGCGGCTTATGCCGAACATGGCCGCAGGGGTGGAGCGACTTGAATAACTTATGCTCGCTGTTTCACCAATCGCGATTTTATGAGCACGCCGATTAATGGCGCGGCCTACTGTCTCGGCAGAAAGTTCCGCGAGAAGGCGTCTCAGGAACTGAACCGCATTAATTAAATCGCTTGAATCTCGACCTTCGAGCGCCATAGGCATAATATTCTCACCTTCAATCAGGTTCGTGCCAGTTGGAAATCCGGTTCGAGGTAAGAGGAAATGGCGAAAGCAATCGAAGATACCAAGGCGTCGGAGAAAGTCGGCGGATCTAAGGTGGAGCCGGAGACCCCGGTATCAACCCGGACAGACGAGCATCAGCCAAGCTGTTTCGGCCTAGAGGAGGAAAGGGGCGAAGGTTGGAAGGGCAGCGGCGCAGCGAAGTCAGAGATCAATGAAGCGAAGCCTAGCTTGTGAGTTGAGCCGACGACCAAATTGAAGCTTGCGCGAGTAGCAGCCGGCTCTTTCGGATTTTGACTTTGATCCAGGTTTTCGACGGACCCGAGCGACGGGGCGAGACAATTCCTTCAGGCCTAAGATGGCAGGCCGCGCATCATTGTGTTGGCGCGGCATCTGTCGATTGAACCCCGATTTGGTTTGCGGCAGATCGCAACCGCCGAAATGGTTAACAAAACTCGTTAACCAATATGGTTAAATAATCATTTGCATCGCATGAAGGGTGATAAAATCGGGGCCGCTCTCGATCCCCAAGAGAGCACGGCCCCGATCTCACCCCGTCCCTTCATCCCCAGAGGTCGGGGCCACCATAATTGAAGGAATGAGGAGATGGCTAACCCACTGACGCTCCTTACAGGCCTAGGTGCTGGGAAAAGTGAGGTTAAGGGTGTCGTAAAGCGGGATTGGGTGCCAACTGGGCGCATCGACTTCGCCACCAAACTCGAAAGCGATGCCGATCCGAACAAACCTAGTGAATTTAAGTTGCTGGTCGAAGAACGTAGAATTATCGAAAGCGTTTGTGGAAACGAGAATCTTGAGATTCAGTGGCGGCTCGCCACACTAAAAGAAGCAAAAGTCGTCGCAGCTCAGCACTTCAAATACCTGAAAGAAAACGGGCTCCTCAAATCTGTATACGACCCTGACATTCTTCCTCCGGAACCCAAAGACAAGGATGCATAGATAACCTGATTAGGTAGGGTAGGAACGCTGCAATGATCTGGCTACACGCGATCTGCATCGCCTTCGGCGGGATTGGGATGTTAGCTGCCATTGGCTCCATTGCACAGGGATTGACGCCCTGATCGTCTTTACTCTGGCCTCATGAATCGTCAGGCGACCACCAGTCGTCGCCACGGCTTTTGCGAGCTTTGATTAGAACAAACTGATCTAGCGAACCCGTCATATCGACTCGTAACAAGAGGCAACCCGACTGTGCGAGCAAGCCCATAGTGCTTGTATCGGTCCTGCGGTAAGATAAACGGTCTTTCTGGGCGACCGCCTGTGGCTGGCAACATTTTCATCAATTACCGCCGAGAGGAGTCAGGCGACGTAGCAGGTCGGCTGTACGATGCCCTGGCGCAGAGGTTTGGCCACACTAAGATCTTTATGGATGTCGACAACATCCCGGCGGGGTCAGATCCACTGGAAAGCCAAGCGGCTGCTTGTGATGCGATGCTCGCCATCATCGGCCCAAGTTGGCTGAATGAAAAGGATGAAACTGGCCGCCGACGCCTGGACAATCCGGACGACTTCGCAATCGAAATCGAGGCCGCACTTGCCCGTAAGATTTCAGTCATCCCGGTGCTAGTCGATGGGGCTCGTATGCCGAAGGTGCGCTGGCTACCAGATCCCTTGAAGCCACTGGCTCGCTGTCAAGCTGTCGAGGTGCACCAGCGTCATTTTGACCAGGATGCCGAGGCGGTGATCCAAACAGTGCGGGAGGCACTCAATGGTGACTCGGTTGTGCGGCGCTCGCGGCGAGGGACGGCGGCAGCGAGCGTGGTGACGGGGGCAGGACTGCTGTTGGTCGGCTGGGTTGGGCTTTCTTGGATGCAAATTTCAGTGTGGCCACCTTGGGCGGACACGCGGGCAGTAAACGATACCAAATTGCAGGCTGAGGCGGAGGCTCAGCGCAGGAGTGAGCAAGCAGAGCAACAGCGGCTGACAACACTTAAAGCTGAGCGGGAACTCCAGGCAAGAGCGGCGGCTGAAGCAGAAGCCAAGCGCAAGAGTGAGGAAGCCGAGCAACAGCGACTCGTTGCTCTCAGGTCGGAGGAGGAGGAGCGCAAACGAGCTGAGGACCAGGCGCGAGCACAGTACGCTGCGCTGATCGATCAAGGTAACACAGATTCCAACGCGGGCGCCTATGATAAAGCCATTGCTAGTTTTAACGAGGCGATTCGACTCGATCCGACCAGCACTCTCGGTTTCAGAAGCCGGGGCGCTGCTTATGCAAACAAACACGACTACGACCGAGCCATCGCCGATTTCAACGAGGCGATCCGACTCGACCCCAAAAGTGCTCTCGCCCTTAGCGACCGGGGCGTCGCATATGCAAACAAAGACGACTACGACCGAGCCATCGCCGATTTTAACCAAGCGATCCGACTCGATCGCAAGAGCGCCCTCGCCTTTAGGAACCGAGGCGACGCTTTTGCAAACAAAGACGACTACGACCGAGCCATCGCCGATTACAACGAGGCAGTCCGACTCGATCCCAAAAACGCTCTCGCCTTTAGGAGCCGGGGCGTTGCTTATGCGTACAAAGGCGACGACGACCAAGCCATCTCCGATTACAGCGAGGCGATCCGACTCGATCCCAAAAATTCTCTCGCCCTTAGCTACCGGGGCGTAGGTTACGCAAACAAAGGCGACCACAGCCGAGCCGTCGCCGATTTTAACCAAGCGATCCGACTCGATCCCAAAAACGCTCTTGCTTTTTGCAATCGAGGAAAGACGAAACGTACAATCAAAGATAACAGTGGCGACGCGGACATCGCGAAATCTCGGGAGCTAGGCGCAGTTTGCCAATAAGACCGGCGGAGTCCGCTTTGGGTCATTAGCGAACATCCAAATGTCGCCCCGTACCATCGACGGCCCTACTGGTCGTCGGTGCCACCGGCTTTTCAGGGGGATGGGGGACGGGGAGCCAGCAGCACCTATTTAGCTCTCTTGGGGCTTCGGCGGTCCCGGCTCCCTCATCGATCTTAATTCGCTTATCCTGATCGCCGTTGCATATAAGCATTGAAAAATAACGTATTTTTTCCACACCGGCAGTTAAACCAGAAAGCTGAGAGACTGCCCAAAAATTAAGGGCGGAGTCATCCCCGGATAGCACCCTGAAATGTACCTGGACCATATGCACCACGAGGTGTTGAATTTCTGTTGGCGATTTTTTCGCCCTGATACGCCCCAGGAAGGCACCCCCGTCCCCCGTGGTACCCCCTCTTCCTAAGACAGGGGGAATTTTTTAGGTCGTACTGCGCTCCTATCATCGATAGGCCTCACGGTAAGACTGACAGAGCCAATTGAGGACACATCTAACCAGGCCTGACGACGGTGGCTTCGTCAGTTTCATTTCAAGGGCCGAAAGGCAGGTGTCACTATGAGGGTCAATAGAAGCGAGGCTCGCACCGATCATATTCATATCCGCGTCAGACCGAGCATCAAACAGATGGCAGTAGCCATGGCAAAAGCCGAGGAGCGGTCGCTCAGTATTATTTCAAGGCTGATCGAGGCCGAAGCAAAGCGCATCGGGAACGCGAGCAAAAAACGGTGAAGGAGTGTCCGCTTTGGGTCAGCAGCGGACATGTGCGGTGCAACAGCCCATGCCGCTTTACCCCCACGCGTCCTTCATAGATGCCGCTGGCCGAGAAGCACGCCGATATATGGCCCGATGCCCGTCAGATTTTGGAATGGCAAGATCAGGAACCTGGTTACTCTGGTTATCGCGGGCGACTTAGGACTTTTACTGAAAACCGAAGTCCTGACTGGCATCAGAGGTTTGGCGATCCTGAATTATTGTCACGGGACACGATGATTATTTGATTATCAAAAGAAGGCTATAGGCAGCGACTTTGAATTGAGAGTCGAACTACCGCTTGGCATCAGAGGTTCGGGGATCCCGAAATAACCCAAGCCCGATAACTATTCCACCTCCTTAAGGATGCCTAGAGCAATGGTGCCAATGGGCAAAAGTTGTCAATCACCCGCTTCTCAATTGCAGATATTGCGGTACGCAGTCGTGGCGATAATGTCATCGCTGCTGCCGACGACGTATGCCTCGTCGTCTTGGACGAGATATAAAAACGGCCTATCTCCAGTATCTCCGCCTGACGCGTTTTTCCCCCTGACGTAGCCGCAAATGGTATCGATAAACTCGCCGTAAGCGTTTTTCCTATCGGCCCGCTTCATCTCTACAAATTCAACAGATGCCGGGTTTGCCATCCTTGCTGTGATGCTTGCCTTTGCCTTTTTTATCACGGGGTCCGAATCGTTATCGGAGTTAGAGGATTGCGAAGTCACCGTTTTCGCTGTGACGGCGGAGTTCCGATCTATTACAGTATCGGACTTTTTATCTGATTGAACGAATGAAGAAGCATCCATCTTCGCTACGATGTTGGACTTCGCATTTTTGGTCTGGGTATTATTAGCCTTCCTGCGGTATTTAGGGTGCTCTGTTTTCACAGTGATGGCTTTATCGCCGTCCGCGAGGTGCTTTCTATCCATCTGCGGCTCATCGACTGCCCTATCACGCAAACCTATTCGTTCCTGCTGCAGAGAAAAGCAGGTACACCCTATTAAAGTCGCGGCTAGAGCGCTGATAACAAGCGGTCTCATGCAAACACGTAGTTTGAAAAAGCGGCCGTGTTTTTTTTGGGGCAAAGCTATTAAGTGCGCATTAAGTAGAATGGCCTCCGCAACACAAAAGCATTGCATGGTTAATTTAGCGCTACTGCAATGCATGCCACCACAGGGGCTCTATGTCGATACAGACAGGGCAGCGTCGCGCGCTTTCCATGTCCGACGTGAGAGCAGGATCACAGACCCTAATGTTTGCTGCGGGCGCGTGGCCGATCTCGTGAGGCTGGACTGATCAAAGGCGCGATCTGTCGTTGATACGTGCCGGCTGCCAAAGGCGCATCACCTTTTTGCCGTACCGATCTTGCGCGCAATAAGTTATCGATTCCCGAATAATTCCCGCTGGCTAGGGTCCCGTTGAGGGCCAATTGCGTTCTGTTAAATACGTGAAATTTTCGCAGCATTTGGCGGATATGAACTTTCACAGTTCCCTCAGTCATGCCAAGCTCGCGCGCAATCACCTTGTTAGGCTCTCCCAGGCGGACGCGCGCAAGAACCTCCCGTTGGCGCACCGTCAGGTTAGCTGACTGACATCCCAAATCATCTCGTGAATGGGCCGATCGAGGACCGTTATGCCCATGCCCGTTGTTTTTGGATCCGGATTCGGAGCGATGAGGAGGGTCATTCTGAGGACTATCGGGCTGTTCTGGTCGTGTCCCAAGTTGGTGCACGACGGATGTCGGGAAATATGTGCCGCCATTTAGGATGAAGGATAATGCCTGGTATGCGAGCGCGGGGGTGATCCTGCTCTGGATAAAACCCTGTGCTTCAGTGCTGAGTGCAGTGGCAATGTCCTGAGCGTCTTCTCTGTCGGAAATGATAACGAAAGGCACATTAGTTGCTAGCGCACGCAACTCTTTAAGCTGTTGCAAATTCTCTCCTTCAGCGATCGCCTCGCCGCCGATACTAAAAATCAGCATCCGAAAGTTTGGTTCTGCCCGAAGTGCTTCGCGCGCCTGATCGGGCGCGAATGACGTGAGCCGCAGGCTTTCAGAGTTGGCCCACGGCTCGAAAAGACTCGTTAAGCTCGCGCGCCTTAGATTTTTGGAGTCTATGATTGCGACGAAAGGCCTTTCCGTCGGTTTCTGTTGTGACATGACGCCGCCTCAGCGATACGCAACTCAGGACGTCCCATGTCTCCCCGCAGCACTTAATCAATACACTAAAATGACGCGATGCGTACTATCACTTTCGAGGTACGCCCGACGATCAATTAGTCGGGGGACTAATCTTTGGTGGTGGAGGTAATAGTTTAAGGGCTACGCATTAATATGGAACGCATTAAAATGGAGCGCCAGGTCGGACCGCGCTTCACCCGGGCCGCGGGCTGAGCCGCTCGCGCTGCGCACGGTAAGGTTGTTGCCCTCGTGTTGAGCGAGCTGAGAGGGTCGGTGGAAATTCTCTGCCAGGCTTCTTGCAATTCGTAGAATTCGGTCTGCGCCACTGCTTACCTCTGGCCGGTGGGCCACGCTTATACGCGTCATTTGGAGACGGCTGAGGCTATCGTTGATGTGTTTCTCGTTGTCCACGTCCAGATGTGCCGTGCTCTCGTCCAGAAACAGGATTCGCGGCTGTCGATAGAGTGCTCGTGCGAGCATTACACGTTGCTTCTGTCCACCTGATAGCGAGCTCCCCATATCCCCGATTAAACTGTTGTAGGTCATCGGCATCGCCATGATCTCTTCGTGGATCGCCGCCAAGCGCGCGCACTCGATCATTCGCTCCTGATCAAAGGACGGATCGAAATAGCAGATGTTATCAGCGATCGAGCCCGAGAGGAGTTGATCCTCCTGCATCACCGCCGCGACGTGCTCGCGATAGGCTCTGGGTCCCATCGTTGAGAGCGGACTGCCATCGATCAGCACTTGTCCTCTCGTTGGCTCCAACAACCCAAGCATGATCTTGACGAGGGTAGTCTTACCGCCTCCGGATGGACCCGTAATGGTGACGAATTCCCCTGGTTCGATGATGAAGCTGATATCTTCAAGAACATGAGGCTCCGTTTCGGCATACTGGAAGGACACGTTTCGAAGCTCGATCCGGCCCTGGATCTGCCGCGTGTAGGACAGGGGCTGTTCATGCCCGGGCTCGAGCGGGCTCAGGGCGATATCAGCCAAGCGCTCGAGGTGCAGTTCGAGAATACGGAAGTCAAGCGCCTTTTCGACCAGGTGGACGGCCTTCTCGATAAAGTGCTGTTTGTAGCTCATGAAGGCGAAGATCATCCCAATGGTTAGGCTGTGGTTCAGCGCCAGCCGGGCCGCGAGATAGATCGTGATGATGTTCTCCAGCCCGAACAGGCAGTCGTTGATGGTCGTGAATGCAATCCTAGTGCGCCCGAGACGGACATTGGCGCTCACTTCATCGGCGTAGCGATTGAGCCACTGGGTCTCGCGATCGCTCTCGCGGTTGAAGATCTTCAGGCCTTGAACCGCCCGCATAGTCTCGATGAAGGTTGAGTTTTCGTTTGCCTTTGCCTCAATCACAGCCAAGCTGCGCTCTCGCAACAATCGGTAGAGCGCAAGACGCACGAGCGCATAGAGTACAAAGGCCGCCAGCACTACGAGCGCGAGCTGGGTGCTGTAGACGAAAATCATCGCCAGAGTCGCGAGGGCCATCAGGCCATCGATTGCGGCCGCAATCATGCCTTCGGCAAGCGCAGCGCGAATTGGCTCAATGGAGGTGAAACGCGACAGGATGTCCCCGATGTGCCGTTTTTCGAAATATGTGAGCGGTAGCCGGATCAAATGGTGGAACAGACGGGCGCCGATTTGAAAGTGCAAGACATTCTGCACAATCGTGATGATCCATGAGCGCATAGCGGTCGAGACCACCTTGATGACGGTGAGCAGGCCAAAGCCGAGAGCCAGAACGATCAGAAAATCGGCATCCCCCCTGGTGATAACCTCATCGACCGTGAGCTGCAGGTAAAAAGGACTGATAATCACAAAGGCTTCGAGGATAAAGGAAAGGATCAAAATATGGGCGAGCGCGTGTGTGCTGCCGCGCAGCTGCGTCCAGAAGGTCAAAAACGGGAGCCGTGCTCTTTCGTCCTTGGCGAGAAAACCCTCTGCTGGAGAGAGCTCGAGCGCGACCCCGGTCAGGCGCTTTGAGGCCTCGGTAATTGGAAAGGACCTCTCGCCTGATGCAGGGTCATGAACCACGATCCCTCGTCTCGTGACGGACTTCAGGACCACGAAATGGTTCATGTCCCAGTGCACGATCGTAGGCAGGTTCAGCTGCCTAAGGTGGTCAAGTTCGAAGCGCACTGCTCGGCTGGCGAGGCCCATCTGGCTCGCTACCTGAATCAGGGCCCTGAGCGTGACCCCTTTCAGCGATACCGGATAGCGACGCCGAAGGGTGTTCAGATCGATGCGGTGGCCGTGATACGAGCTAATCATGGCCAGGCAGGCGAGTCCGCATTCAGTTGCTTCGGTTTGCCGAATAACCGGAAGTTGCCTCAGGCCGCTGAAATTCAACATGCGTGCCATGATTACATCCTGACACTGAGCAGCGGGTCGAGGAACCACTTCATAAGTGGACGCCTCTCGAGAATGATATCTGCGTTTAGGAGCATACCGGCCTGGAGCGGTATGCGTTTGCCGTAGGCGTCGATATCCGGCCGGTCGAGCGCCACCGTAACCCTATAAGCGGGCTCCTTGAGCTCGATGGGTCCAGCGGCGTCAGACCGGCTCAGAATGGTTTGCGAGATCTCGCTGATACGGCCGCCATATGCGCCGAACTGCTGATGTGGAAATGCCTCGTAAAGGATCCTAACTTTTTGTCCGGGCTGTACGAAGCCAATGCCTCTAGTCGGAACAAACAGCTCAGCCTGCAAGGCGCTGTCGTTTGGGATGATTTCCATCTGCGGACGCCGCGAGTCTGCAAACTGACCAACGGTGGCTTGCAGGGTCGAGATCCGTCCAGCATCTGGAGCTCGGATCACATAAGCGCGGCGGCCGCTAATCTCCGTTACGCGCTGCTCCGTCGTGGCGAGCTCACTGCGCAGGCTCTGGATTTTGCCCGCCATGACCGTCGGAAGTTGTTCGAGAGAATAGCGGGTTTCAGTCAACTGGTTTTGCCGCGCGGCGAGCTCCTGGTTCAAAGAATTTAACTTCTGTTTTTGTCCGAGAGCAGCCAGTTCTCGCTGCGCATATTCCAGCGCTGAGATTAAGCCCTTAGCCCTTAGCTCAGTCACCGATGATACGATCTCCCTCGAAACCCGAACTGCTTCTTTCTGACTTTCGATCTGGCCCCCGAGCTCCGAGACCTCAGTCTTGAGGCCGCCAATCAAAGCCGTGAGGCGCGCCTGCTCGGATTTCATGCGCTCCTGCTCTGCCGCGATCTGGTTTGTCAGCAGTTTTCCTTGGGCTTCCAGGGTGGCCAACATACTGACATTGATGTCCTCACCGCTTGCCGCAATCTGGCTCGTTTCGACCGCCAAAAGGGGTTGCTCCTTTTCGACCTGCTGTCCCTCCTTCACATAGATTTCTTTAATCGTGCCCTGTCGAGGCGCGAATATCTTTGCAGTACCAGCAGCTGGCGTTAGATAGCCGGTCACGGTCTCCTTTCGGGCATATTGTCCAAGGAACAGGAAGGCGACAAAAAGCGAAACGACCGCCGCAATGAACCAGGTTATGATTTTGGTCGATAGCGGTTGAAGCAGCGCGACCCGGCCCCACTGCCGATCGTGCTGCTGAAAATCGATTACTTCCTGTCGAAACAACAAAAGCTGCGATGGCACGCTCTACACCTGGAGCAGACAAGGTCGTTAAGAACGAGAGCGACCAGTTCTCGTCTAATCACTGGTCACGGCGGTGATTTGGTTTCCTGTCTGGACATCCAAACACGACACCAATTTGTAGTGCCTTCAAAGTGAAGACCGCGTCGAGATCCCCCGCACCCTCTCTAGTGAGCCGGAGAGGGTGCGGGCATCCGTGATTATTTTTACTAGTTGATAGAGGCCGAGTTGGAGGCAACTTGGACGACGTTCGAGCCACCGATGCTGAAGTTGCCGCTCGCGATATTAAAGCCTACCTGTGTATTGTTCTGGTTGATGGTATTGAACGATTTCCAGAAGAACCCGCCTCCACACACGGCGTCCAGTTCTCTGTCGGTCAATTCACGTAGTTGAGTCATGATATTCTCCTTACACGTGTATCACGCTGCAAAAAGATGCCGTTGAGTGTCGGCAACCTCTGCATCCAAACGGTAGGCAGGTGAGTCAGGTCTAATCAACGGCGCTTTGGGCTATTGTCCAACAGTGGTAGAGAGCTAGCCAACGCTGTAAGGGCAGCGCGCCCGTGAAATCAAATTCACAAATCGCGCTCTGGCTTTTTTCATGACCCTTTCGATCTTGCAATGCGAGCGCTCTCAAAACGGATAGCCGGACTGTGATAAACCTCTTGAGAATGCGAAATACGATCGCCCGCGCCTAAAATTGCTCAATTAAAAAGAGCAACTCAGCAGCACGTAATCCAGCAAAATTGAATTCACATCCACACACACTTTAGAAGGAGGTGTGCAGGCATCCGTGACCGGATTTCCTGACTAGATTTAGCCGATTTGGCCGACAATTCCGCCAAGTTGATAGACGAAACCGCTATGGCGCCCGACAACGACGGCAATCTGCAAGTTGCCCTGAAGCAAGGTATTGAACGAGTTGTTGAAATTTAAGAACCCTCCACACACTACGTCCAGTTCTGCATCGGTCAATTCACGCAGCTCGCACGTATCACCCATGATTTCCTCCTTACACACCCCAGATCAGACTACAAACAAGTCGTCCTTGGGATTTCGGCACAGTAGGAAGATAAGTCAGGTCTAATCAACGACGCTTTAGGCTATTGCCAAAAGAGGTAGAGTTTCCACACCGAACCCAGTAGGGATACCCCACATTTTGTGCTCGGACACGCTAAGAGCGAGAGTGTTGCGTTCTTGGCTCAGTGGCTGAACGGTGCGTCGTGTTATCGTCGTCGCCTCCCTCGGTTCTTTG
>Ga0081455_10007478_pt1 | contig 11503 bp, 14 predicted proteins | sample TabmetS3T2R1_FD_70207 | JGI IMG/M metagenome (GOLD analysis project Ga0081455, IMG submission 70207) | Tabebuia heterophylla rhizosphere microbial communities from the University of Puerto Rico - S3T2R1 | ecosystem: Host-associated > Plants > Roots > Rhizosphere ...
GTCGACGATCCGGCCGACCTGAGCGTCGGTGTACTCGGAGAACCCGGCGTAGACCTCGGCCATTCGAGCGAAGAGCCGCTTCTCGTCGTCCGAAAGCGTGTCCCACGGCCTGACGGCGTCCGTCGGGGCGTACGTGCCCTCGGTCATCGGGTTGAGCGGGGTCAGCTCGGTCCCCTCGGGCAGGATGCCCTTCTCGATCATGCGCGGCAGGGCCCACTCGCGGTACGACTCGTAGCCGTCGTCGAAGCGGCCCTTGTACTTCTCGATGTAGTCCTTCGGGGCATGGTGCGGCGCATGGTTCGCGCCCGGACAGAACCACAGGTACCACGGCTTGTCGGGCTCGCCCTGCTTCGAGTCTCGAATGAACTCGATCGCCTTGTCGGCGAGGTCCTTCGATAGGTGGTAGCCCTCCTGCGGGCCGTAGGGCTGATCGACATAGTGGTTGTCCTCGGCGAGGTCCGGATACCACTGGTTCGTCTCGCCCCCGACGAATCCGTAGAAGCGGTCGTAGCCCTGTCCGAGCGGCCAGTCCTTCTTCGAGGAGCCCATCGTCCCGACGTCGACCGGGATGTTGTGGTTCTTGCCGATCCAGAATGTGCTCCAGCCCGCGTTGCGCAGTACGGTCGCCACCGACGCGCACTCGCGCGGAATGTGCGAGTTGTAGCCGGGGTAGCCGGTCGACGACTCGGAGATCGTGGCGAAGCCGTTCTGGTGGTGATTCCGGCCGGTCAGGAACGTCGACCGCGTCGGCGAGCAGAGCGCCGTCGTGTGCCACTGGGAATAGGTGAGCCCGTTGTCGGCGAGGCGCTGCAACGTCGGCATCTCGATGCGCCCGCCGAACGGCGACCACGCTGCGAGGCCGGTGTCGTCGTAGAGGACGACGAGGACATTCGGTGCGCCCTCCGGCGCCTTGTCCGGGAGGAACGCGTCCCAGTCGGGCGTCGAATCTCTGATGTCGAGGTCGATCTTGCCCTTGAACGGCTTTGGCATTCTGCCCCTCCTCTGTGGCGGCTGTGACGGGGGTCGGACGCTAACGGCGCGAGACTTGCGGGCCATCGCCCGATGCGGATGAAGCCACGGCCGCGTCGACGGTCGGCTCGATGCGCAGCCGGTCGGTGAGCCCGCTGCGGCGGAGGAGCTCCAGCGCGGGGGCTCGCACCGCCGCCAGACGAAGCTCGATCCCCTGGGCGGCGAGCTCGTCGGCGAGCTCGCCGAGCATGTCCAGCGACTCGACGTCGAGGTCGTGATTCTCCGCGAGGTCGAAGACGACCGTGCGCGGCTGCGGCTCGGATTCGTGGACGAGGTCGAGAACTCGCTCCTTCACGCTCATCGAGTTCGCGTAGAAGAGCGGCCCGTCGACCCGCACGACCAAGGTGTCCTGCGGCGCGGACCAGGCGGGGTGGCGCTCGACGTGGCCCCAGGCACCGCTCGACGGGTCGCGGGCCAGCTCGCCGATGTCCGGCCGGCTCAGCCGCTTGATGACGAGGATCAGCGACAGGCCGGCAGCGATGAGCAGCCCAGGCAGCACGCCGAAGAGCAGGACGCCGACGAGCGCGGTCAGCGAGAGGAAGAAGGCGCTGCTCCGGATCCGCGCGAACCGCCACAGCTCGTTGATGCGGAAGAAGCCTGCGATCGCCACGACCACGATGGCGGCCAGCGTCGCCTCTGGGAGGTCCTCGAACAGAAAGGTCAGGAACGCGCCGGTGACGAGGATCAACCCGGCAGCGATGATCGACCCGAGCTGCGTTTTGCCGCCGGCGCGCTCCGCCGCCATCGTCTGGCTCGCGCCGCCCGACTGGACGAAGCCCTGGGACAGGCCGGCCAGCAAGTTGGAGCCGCCGAGGGCGACGAGGTCGCGGTTCGCATCGACGCGGTACCCGTCTGCGCCAGCGAGTGCCCGGGAGACGCCGACCGCCTCGGCGCACACGATCATCACGCCGAACGCAGCCGGTAGCAGGTCGGCCACGTCCCTCCACGAGATGTCCGGCCACGCCGGTTGCGGGTAGGCAGCCGGAATATCGCCGACGACGTCGACCCCTCGATCGCCGAGGTCGAACAGTGCCGAGACCACAATCGAGAGGACGAGCACGACCAACATCGCCGGCACGGACGGCGCGAGCCGATCCAGCAGCACGAGGAGCACGACGCTGCCGGCGCCGATCGCCAGCGTCCAGCCGTGTGTGTCACCGAGGTCGGCGAGCAGGTCGCCGAGCTTTCCGAAGAACCTGCTGCTGCCGCTGTCCTCGACGCCGAACATCTTCGGCAGCTGGCTGACCGCGACGAACAGGCCCAGCCCGAACAGGAAGCCCGTCATCACCGGTTTCGAGACGAGATCCATCACGCCGCCGAGGCGGAGGAACCCGGCGCCCGCGAGCACGATCCCGGAGACGACCGCCAGGCCCGCCGAGAGCGCGGCGAACCGGGCGACGTCGCCGTCGGCCAGCGGGCCCACGGCGGCGGCTGAGAGCGCCGAGGTGGCGGTCGTCGCGCTGACGACCAGCGTCCTCGACGTCCCCAGCAGCGCATAGGCGAGCAGCGCTCCGGGGGCGGCGACGAGACCGGCCGAGGGCGGCAGGCCGGCGATCTGGGCGTACGCGACGGCCTGCGGGACGACGACGCTGCCGACGATGAGCCCGGCGACGATGTCCGGGCCGAGCCATTCGCGCCGGTAGTGGCGTAGCCAGGTCGGCATCGCGTTGATCCTCTCAATCGGCGCTGTGCGACACTCGAGCCATGGCGACGGTCGAGACCAGCGCCCGGCCAAAGACATGGTCTGGATCCCGCCGGGCGAGTTCGCGATGGGCTCCGAGGACTTCTATCCCGAGGAGCGCCCGGTCCGCCGCGTCGCCGTCGAGGGCTTCTGGATGGACGAGCACCCGGTCACCGCAGCCGAGTACCGCCGGTTCGTCCGCGAGACGGGCTACGTCACTGTCGCCGAGCGGCCGCTCGACCCTGCGGACTATCCCGACGCCGACCCTGAGCTCCTCACGCCGGGATCGCTCGTCTTTTGGAAAGCGATGGGCCCGGTGGACCTGGGGCGCGGGCACGACGATCAACGGGCGCGACCGGCATCCGGTCGTGCAGCGCCAGGGCGAGGCAATCGACACCTCGACCGGCCACATCGGGTTCCGGTGCATCGTGCGGCCGGATAGGAGAGAATCAGCACATGGGTGACGAGAAGTTCAAGCCGGCGCTCTTCGCCGCGGCCATCCTGGTCGGTGGGTTCCTGCTCGCCGTGATCCTCTTCAGCGCCGACCTGCCGCTTCTCGGCATGGTCGCTGCCTTCTCGACGGTCCCGGCGGCTTTCGTGGCCTGGGTAACGGCCGCCGACCGCTACTACTGATCGCGCCGGACTAGGGCAGCTCAGACCGCCGGCCGCAATCGGCCGAGCCTCTTCGGCAGGTTCCGGACCTCGAACGCGATCACGCACTGCCAGATGCCGGTCACGATCGCCCAGATGCCAGTCAGCGTGATGATCACCGCGAGTGTCAGGCCCGGCCGGCGCATCGCCCAGATTCCGATCGGCACTTCGACGAGCCCGAGGACGAGCACCAGCCACCAGTGCGGCGCATGACGGTTGACGAACGCTCCGACGATGTGGAGGAGGCCGCTGACGACGATCCAGATCCCGACGAAGACGGCGAGCACGTAGAGCCCGCGGTCCGGCCAGACGAGCAACGCGATACCGGCGGCGATCCCAAGCAGGCCCGCAACCACGTTCGTCGAGCGGGTACCGCCGTCGAGCGGCCTGGTGATCAGGAACGCGGCGCCCTGGATGATGAAGAGCGCCCCGACGAACGCCGCGAGGCTCGAGACCGACCAGTCGATGGCGAGGATGAGCGCGCCGAACACGAGCGAGATGATCCCGGTCAGCAGGAGGAGCCACCAGTCCCTCGCCACCGCCTCGGCCTCCTCGATGTCGAAGCGGTCCGGCGGGTTGATCGGGTTCAGCAGCACGGCTGGCGCGAGTCTACGCATGGCGGAGGATGAACGCGCTGGCAGCGGCGCTACGTCGAGCGGTAGGGGAAACTCACCGCATGCGTTCGCGCTTCGAGTCCGGCAGCCGCATCTCCGGCTGGGTGTACGGCACGATCGTCGTCATGGGCGCGGTGGTCGTGGGATCCGCCGGTTCCGCCGATCCGTGGCGGGTTGCGACGGCCGTCACCGGGACCGTGCTCGTGCTCTGGATCGCTCACGTCTACGCGCGTGCGATCGGCGAGTCGATCTACGCGGGGCGGCGACTCGACCGCCACGAGCTCACCGAAGTCGGTCGCGAGGAGCTGACGATCCCGCTGGCGGCGGTCCTGCCGGTCGGGGCCCTGGTGCTGGGGGCAGCCGGCGTCCTGCGCGAGTCGAGGGCCATCTGGCTCGCGCTGGGAATCGGCCTGTTCACGCTCGCCGCGGCGGGCCTGCGCTACGCGCGGATCGAGCAGCTCAAGCCGGTGGCGACTGCCGTCTCGGTCGCCGTGAACCTCGCCCTCGGGCTCTTCATCGTCGTGCTCGAGGTCGCTCTCTCGCACTAGAAGTCGAGCTGCTCGCCCGGGAGCAGGACCCGAACGTCGACGTCCGGCGCGAGCTCGGCTGCGATCCGGACGAACGCCTCGGCCGGTGCGTGGAGAAACGGCGCTCGGACGGTCCGGTGGAGCGGGCGATAGGTGCCCCAGTGAATCGGCACGGCGAGCTTTGGACGCAGCCGCCTGACCGCCTCGGCGGCACCCTCGGGGTCGAGGTGCTTTCCTCGGCCGAGGTCGGCGCCCCACCCCCAGATCGGGAGCAGCGCGAGATCGAGCTCGTCGACGAGGCCGTCCATCCCGTCGAAGAGATCGGTGTCGCCCGCGAAAAAGACCCGCTTCGATCCGAGCAGGGCGTAGCCGAGAGCCGGAGCCTCGCCTCCTCGGAGCGGTCGGCCGCCCTCGTGCTCGGCGTGCGTCGCCCGGACCGTGACCGACCCGACTTCGACCTCGTCGCCCTCACTCACCTCGGTCACGTCGAAGCTCGCGAGGGGAGCACCGAGACCCTTCGGAACGATCAAGCGCGGCGAGCCTCCGATCATCCTGAGCGACGGCACGTCGAGGTGGTCGTAGTGGCCGTGCGAGATCAGAACGGCATCCGGCTGGGGCACGGCCGGCACCGGCGCTGCCCGCCGCAGGTGCGCGACGCGGCTTCGCAGCAGCGGATCGGTCAGCAGGCGAACGCCGTCGAGCTCCACGTGAACCGTGCTGTGCCCGACGTATTCCAGCTGCGCCATGTGCCGATCGTAAGACGCGAATAACCCCAATGGGACGATGTCCTCCGGCCGACGTGTGCGATAAACACGCTTCATGGGCCGCATCTGGATCGCCCGGATCCTGGTCGTCCTGGGATCCTTGCTCGCGATCGCCGCGCTGGTTGCGGGCTACGTGCGCTACCAGGCGCTCGACACGGACACGGTCCAGCAGACAGCAAGCGAGCTGATCGCCGATCCCGAGATCCGCAATCAGGTCGCGTCGACGCTCGCCGACGAGCTGTTCGCCAACGTCGACGTGGAAGCCGCACTGCGCGAGCAGCTTCCAGAGGCGCAGAAGGGCCTGGCCGGGCCGATCGCCGGGGCGATCAGCCTGGGCGCCGACGGCGCCGCGCAGCGACTCCTCGAGCGGCCGCGGATCCAGGAGCTGTGGGTCCGCGTCGTCACGCTCGCGCACAGGAACCTCATCGCCGTCCTCGAGGACGAGGCCGGCCCGTTTCGCACGGAGGAAGGCAACCTCGTGCTCGACCTGCGGCCGCTGATCGTCCAGCTCGGCGACCAGGTCGCGATCGTCGGGGACCTGAGCACTCGCCTCCGGCCAGACGCCGGTGTGATCACGATCATGGAGGCCGACCAGCTGGAGACTGCCCAGGACCTGACCCAGCTCGCGAAGGTCCTCGGCCAGTGGCTCTGGATCGTGCCGATCGTGCTCTGGGCAATCGCACTCGGGATCGCCCGCGGCGCGCGTCGCTCGATCCTGACCTGGATCTCGATCGGCGCGATCGTCACCGGACTCATCGTCCTGGTCGTGCGCCGCGTTGCCGGATCGATCGTCGTCGACAGGCTGACGAACGTGGAATCGGCCGAGAAAGCGGCCCACGACGCCTGGAACATCCTCACCGAGCAGCTTCGGGACGGCGGTCTGACGCTCGTCGGCATCGGCGTCGTCCTGCTCGTCGGGATCTGGCTGACCGGCACGTCGGAATGGGCCACCGACGCACGGCGCTGGTCGGCGCCCTACCTCAAGCGTCCCGAGATCGCCTTCGGAGCGGCAGCCCTGCTGCTCGGGCTGCTCGTCTGGTGGGGACCGGTGATCCAGCTCCAGCGCTGGCAGTTCGTGCTCGCCTGCGCAGCTGCGCTCGCGCTCGGCGTCGAGGTCATACGGCGCCAGACGGCGCGCGAGTTTCCTGCAACAGAGAGCTAGCTCCGGTTGCCGAAGAAAACGATCGCGTAGTACAGGAGCAGCGAGAGAGCGGACAGCGCGCCCGCCACATATGTCAGCCCCGCGGCGGTCAACACCTTCTTGACACCCTCGCTCTCGGTCGGGGCCACGAGGCCGAGCTCCTGCAGCTGTCCGGCCGCCCGTCGCGAGGCGTTGAACTCGACGGGCAGCGTGACGAGGTGGAACGCGACGGCGACGGCGTAGAGGAGCAGCGCCAGCGCGACCAGATTGAGTGCGCCGAGGACGGCGCCGATCAGCAGCAGCCAGATCCAGGCCGTCGAGGCGAAGGCAACCGCCGGGTACATCGCCGAGCGGATCCGGAGCGGGACGTAGCCCCTCTGGTCCTGGAGCGCGTGGCCGGTCTCGTGCGCGGCGACGGCCGCCGCGGCCACCGACGGAGGCTCGTAGACCGGCTGGGAGAGGAACAGCGCCTTCTTCCGCGGGTCGTAGTGGTCGGACAGAGGCCCGCCCGGGGACATCTCGACCGGCACCTCGTGGAGCCCGTTGCTGTCAAGCATCTGCCGGGCGATCTGATGGCCGGGCATCCCGTTCGCGATCTGGACGTTCGAGTACCTCGCGAAGGTCCTCTTGAGCCACTGCTGGATCGCCAGCCCGAGGACGAGCGGCGGAATCAGAAACAGGAGGTAGAGGCCGAAGCTGCCCACCGTGCGCTGAGAAGCCTACCCGGTGTCGGGACACGTCCGAGGCGGACAGTAGGTTCGTCGGATGCGCCTGCTCGTCGCCCGCTGTGAGGTCGAGTACACCGGCAGGCTGACCGCCTTCCTGCCCGAATCCACCCGACTGCTGATCTTCAAGGCGGACGGCTCGGTGCTCATCCACGCCGATGCAGGCGGGTACAAACCGTTGAACTGGATGACCCCGCCAACGGTCGTCGACCATGAAGACGAGCGCATCGTCGTGCGCAAGCGGTCGGGTCAGACGGAGGATCGGCTCGAGATCAGGCTGCACGAAGTCTTGAGCGACGTCACGCACGACATGGGCGAGGCGGCAGGACTGGAGAAGGACGGGGTGGAGCGAGACCTTCAGGAGGCGCTCGCGGAGCAGCCGGACATGCTCGAGCCCGCGCTCAGGCTCGTGCGCCGCGAATGGCCGACCGACGTCGGCCCGGTCGACCTGATGTGCCGGGACGCTGACGGGGGCTGGGTCGCGGTCGAGATCAAGCGCATCGGGACGATCGAGGCGGTCGAGCAGCTCAGCCGCTACCTGGAGCGCATCCGCGTCGACCCGGCGAAGGCCGCGTGCCGCGGCATCCTCGCGGCTCAGGAGCTGAAGCCTCAGGCCGTGGCGCTCGCGACCGCCCGGGGAATCGCGTGCGTGTGGGTCGATCTCGACGTGCTCCGCGGGCTCCGCGAGCCCGAGCTGACACTCTTCGCGTAGTCCGGCCGGTCAACGTCATCCGGCCGCGCTAGCCTCGCATCACCCCCACGAAAGGAGCGCACACATGTCGAGCCGTCCAGTGAGCGGCTGGGCCGTCGGGTTCTCGGCCTTTGCGGGAGCGGTGATGCTGATGATCGGCATCTTCCACGCCCTCGCCGGCCTCGCCGCCCTGTTCAACGACGACTTCTTCGTCAGGACGCCGAACTACACGTACGACATCGACGTCACCGGTTGGGGCTGGATCCACCTGATCCTCGGGATCATCATCGCCTTCGCCGGCCTCGGAATCTTCGCGGGCGCCACCTGGGCCCGCGTCGTCGGCATCACGCTCGCCCTGCTCAGCGCGGTGGCCAACTTCTTCTACATCCCGGTCTATCCGATCTGGGCGGTCCTGATCATCGCGCTCGACATCATCGTCATCTGGGCGCTGGCCTCGATCGGAGGTGAGAGCAGCTCGGACATCGTCTAGCTCGCGCCGAGCCGCGGCTCAGCGGTCGCGCTCGGCGTCGGCGCGCTCGGCGTCGGCGTCCCGCTCGACGTCGACGTCCGGATCGAGCTCGTCTGCCCGGCGAAGCTGCTCGTCTGCCTCGGTGCGCTCTCGGCGGGCCTGCTCGGCCTGCTCCTCGGCCAGCGTGGCCCGCTCGTCGGCGCGGCCCGCTTGCTCCTGCGCGGTCGACCGGAGCTCGCCGGCCTCCTCGCGCCTGCTCTCGAGCTGACGCTCTCGGCCGCGGCGGACAGCGCCCCACGCAATCGCAAGCACGACGACGACTGCGACGATGATCAGCAGGATGACCCACCAGTCCATGCCCCGTATCCTTCCTCAGCGCTCGAATCCCTAAACCGGCGTCTTATGATCTGGCCGCCGTGGCCAGGCGCGGACGGAAGTTGAGCGTGCTGATGGAGCTTGCGGTCGCCAACGCCCTGGCGAGCCAGCTCTTCGTCAGGGAGTTGACCCGTCGCGGCTATCCCTTCACGCACGTCGGGCTGCTGACACTCGTCGATATGTACGGGCCGATCACGCCGGGCGACCTCGAGCAGCAGACGGCGATCCCGAAGACCACGCTGCGCGGGCGGTTGCACAACCTCTACAGCCGCGGCATGCTCCATCGCGTTCCGAACCCGGACGACCGACGCTCGCACTTCGTCGAGGTGACGCCGGAAGGACGGGAGTTCCTCAAGGAGATGGAACCGGTCGTGCGTGCGACCGAGCAGGTGATCGAGACCGCGCTCGGATCCTCCCTCGAGGACTACCGCGTCGACCTCGAGCGGCTGCGCCTCGTCGAGCAGCGCCTGCTCGGTTCGAGTCGTTAATTCGACATTAAGAAGTGCGAATCGGCCCTAGATTTAGGGCGGGTTCGTCCCTATTCTGTCCAGGGTCGTGAGAGTGATCCTGTACGGGCTCCCGCAGCCGCCGCACGCCGATCCGAAGCCCAAGCCGCAACCGCAGAGCGTGAACGGGAAAGCAGCCGCTCCTGCTTCTCGTGAGGCTCTTCGGTGCGGATGACCTGAACGATCAGGTCGTCGAACTCGGCGCTTTCCACGTACTCGACCATGCTCTCCTCCAGGTGCCCGAGCGCCTCGGCGCGGAACTCCTCGAACGCTTCGGTCTGGAAGTAGGCGTCGCTGAGCACGCGGTAGCGGTCGAGCTTCTCGGCGTAGTCCAGGCCGCCATCGGCGATTTCGAAGTAGTCCGCCGTGGCCTGGTTCACCCGCATCCTCCGGTTGTTCACCGTGCAGAAGATGCACCACGCGGCGAGTGCCTCGATCGCCCACGGGAAGTAGTAGTGGAGGCTGACGAGCGCCATGTCGGGCGAGGCGTTCGCATAGTCGATCGGGTGCGCCTGACCGTCCTTGACGATCACCTCGCACGAATTGAGCTCCCAGCGGAAGAAGGCGTTCACGAGCCGGCCGATCGTCTCGACCTCGCGCAGCTGCTCGGCGGGTAGGAAGTCCTCGCCGACGAGGTACCTGTAGTGGCCGTCGGCCGACGGGTCGTACTGCAAGACCTTCGTCTGAGGGCCGATCGAGAGGCTGCGGGTGAACACGTCGAAGTCGTCGACGGCCGCCTGGAGGTGCATCAGCCGCTCGCCCGACTCGTCGTAGCTCGTGTGGAGCTCTTCGCTCGACTCGATCCGCGTCACTCCGACCCACATGCCTCCGTCGAACGGCTTCATGTACAGCGGGTAGCCGACCTGCTCGGCAACGTAGTCGAGATCGAAGTCGGGCGAGTAGCGCTCCGCCATCGAGACGTAGCGTGGGTTGTCGGGCGGCAGCTTGTGCGGGATGAGCCAGGTCTCCGGGACCTTGATCCCGAGCCGCATCAGGGCGCAGTACGCCGAGTGCTTCTCCATCGCCTGGAACGTGAACGGGTTGTTCAGGAGATAGACCTCGTCCATCAAGGCGAGCTTCTTCAGCCACTCGCGCGGCACGTCGTACCACCACGCGAGGCGGTCGATGATCAGCTGGTAGCGAGGCGTGTAGCGGAGGTCGAACGGCTCGTGCAGGACCCGCTCTGTCTGGAACTCATGGGTCTCGCCGCGCCAGCGAATCGGGCCGAGCCGCCGGAGGAGCGTCTCGAACGCGGTCGGCCAGTCCTCCTCCGTAGCGAGCAGCAACCCGATCAAGTGCTGCTGAGTCATTTCGCCGAAAGTCTCACGACTTTCGTCGACCCTATCCAGCCCGGGCGGCGCTCCGCGCCGCGCGGCCCAGTTTCTGTCCGCTGCTTCCTTCTCGACGGGCCGTAGCGGCGGAACGGGCTAAGCCCGTTCCGCAGCGATTGGCCTGGCGTCAGGCCGTGGCGAAGCGCTTCTCGGCGCGCGCCTTGCGGCGCGCGGCTTCGACCTCGCGGTCCTTGGGCGGCGCCGCCGTGACGAGTGCCTTCAGGAGCCGGTTCGACGCTTCGGTGACCTCGTCGACGGCTCGCGCGAAGGCCGCCTCGTTCGCCTGCGACGGCTTCGTGAAGCCGCTGATCTTCCGGACGTACTGGAGCGACGCGGCCCGCATCTCGTCCTCGGTGGCTGGCGGCTCGAAGTTGAAGAGTGTCTGGATGTTTCGGCACATAGCCCTATCGTACGGACGCGAGCGAGGCCAGGATTTCCTCGTCGTGCGACCAGAGGAGCAGATGCCCCTCACCGGGCAGCACGTGGAGCGAGCTCCGCGGGATCGTGCGGTCGAAGAACTGGCCGACTCCGAGGGGGACGGCCTCGTCGCGGTCGCCGTGCCAGATCACGGTCTGGACACGGATCTCCTCGGGCCTGAAGCCCCAAGGGGTGACGAAGAGCACGAAAAGGTCGTGGGCGTAGCCTTCGGGGCCGCGGGCAAGAGTCTCGAAGAGAGACGCGCGGAACCTGGCGTTGACGGCGGGGTTCGCCGTCACCTTCCAGCCGTCGTCGTCGTCCGGACGCGCCGCCAGGTCTTCGAGCTCCCGGCGGCAGTCGTCCAGCAGCACGCGGGCGGCTTCGTCCGGGTCGTGGGCGGCGATCTCGATCAGAGGCTGGCGGTGGGGTGGGAGGGAGTAGCGAAGCTCGGGGCGGTCCCACACCGGGCCGGGTGAGCTGACGAGGCCGAGCGCCGAGACGCGGTCGGAGAGCGCGTAGCCGCAGGCGGCCGCGTGCGGCCCGCCGCCCGACATCCCGAAGACGGCGAAGCGCTCGAGGCCG
>Ga0081455_10007479_pt1 | contig 11503 bp, 7 predicted proteins | sample TabmetS3T2R1_FD_70207 | JGI IMG/M metagenome (GOLD analysis project Ga0081455, IMG submission 70207) | Tabebuia heterophylla rhizosphere microbial communities from the University of Puerto Rico - S3T2R1 | ecosystem: Host-associated > Plants > Roots > Rhizosphere ...
AATGGCTTGGCGTGCCACGGGAGCAGAGATAGGACGAACATATTTCCTGGCGCTCCTCGCTGAGGCATATGGAACCATGGGACAGCCAGAGGCAGGACTCACAGCCATCGCGGAAGCCTTGACACTTGCCGACACAACAGAAGAACGTTATTACGAGCCAGAGATCTATCGCCTCAAAGGCGAACTCCTGTTACAACAGTCTTTAGACCATCAGGTTGAAGCGGAAGCCTGTTGCCACACAGCCCTTGACATCGCTCGTTCTCAACAAGCCAAGTCCCTCGAATTACGCGCTGCCACCAGCCTGGCTCGCCTCTGGCAGCAGCAGGGGAAACGCCGGGAGGCCTATGACCTCCTGGCGCCAGTGTACCACTGGTTCACCGAAGGGTTTGATACGGCTGACTTGCAGGATGCGAAGGCGTTGTTTGAGGTGCTAGAGGAGCCGCGGCTATGACATTTGACGACATTCTCGCACAGGTCATAACGCTCCTCCAACAGCAAGGACGGGTGTCATATCGCGCCCTGAAGATGCGCTTCGATCTGGCTGACGAGTACCTCGATGTGCTCAAGGAAGAGCTGATTGATGCCCAGCGTATTGCGATGGACGAGGATGGGCGCATCCTGGTCTGGATCGGTGACCCCAGGGGGACGGTCGAGACGGCTTCTCCACCGACACCTCCTACTCCTGACGCTGAACGCCGCCAGCTGACCGTGCTCTTCTGTGACCTGGTGGATTCGACCAGGCTTGCTAGCCAGCTTGACCCGGAAGACCTCCGCACCGTGGTACGCGCCTATCAAGAGACGTGCGCTAAAGTGATCGCCCGCTTTGACGGGCATATCGCCCAGTATCTGGGTGACGGCCTGCTCGTGTACTTCGGCTACCCCCTGGCGCACGAAGATGACGCCCAGCGGGCCGTGCGGGCCGGGCTCGGGATGATCGAAGCCCTGGGGCAACTCAATACCCGCCTGGGGCAGGAAGGGCTGCGCCCTGCGCCGACACAGTCGCGCCAGCGGGGGGTGCACCTGGCCGTGCGCCTGGGCATCCATACCGGACTGGTGGTGGTAGGGGAGGTGGGGGGGGGCACGCGGCAGGAACAGTTGGCGCTGGGCGAAACGCCTAACCTGGCGGCCCGCCTGCAAGGCATCGCGGCACCCAATACGCTGGTGATCAGTGCCACCACCTTTCAGCTCCTCGGGGGGTTCTTTGCCTGCCAGCCGTTAGGGACCCCTCCCCTGAAAGGCCAGGCCCAGCCGCTGGCAGTCTATCGCGTGCTCTACGAGAGCATGGCCCGCAGTCGCCTGGAAGCCGTCGGCAGCACCGGCTGGACCCCACTGGTGGGGCGGGAGCAGGAAATCGGGCTGCTGCTGGAACGCTGGGCGCAGGTCAAGGAGGGGGTTGGGCAGGTGGTGCTGCTCAGCGGCGAGGCCGGCATTGGCAAATCGCGCCTCGTGCAGGTGCTGACGGAGCATGTGTCCACCGAGCCCCAGGCGTGGCTGACGCCGTGCCAGTGTTCCCCCTATCACCAGCACACCGCCCTGTACCCCATGATCGACCTGCTGGAGCGGGTGGCACTGCGTTTCGAGCGGGAGGAGTCTCCGTCGCAAAAGCTACGGAAACTGGAGGGCTTTGTCGTGCAGTATGGTCTGCCACTGGTAGAGGTCGTCCCCCTCTTTGCCGCCCTGCTCTCCCTGCCGCTGCCGGCGGACTATGCCCCCTTGACGATGTCGCCGGAGCAGCAGAAGCAGCAGACCCTGCACGCCCTGCTGACGATCCTGCTGCGTATCGCCGCCCAGCAGCCTGTACTCTTTGTCATGGAAGACCTGCACTGGGTTGATCCCACCACACTGGAACTGCTCAGGCTCCTGGTGGATCAAGGTCCCACCACACGTATCCTCGCCCTGTTCACCTGTCGGCCTGACTTCAGCCCGCCCTGGACGGGGCGAGCCCACCTCACCCAGATTACGGTGCACCGCTTGCCCCGCCGCCAGGCCGTGGAGGTGATCCACCAGGTGGCGCATGGCAAGGTTTTACCTCCGGAGGTGGTCGAGCAGATCGTGGCTAAGACCGATGGGGTGCCGCTGTTTGTCGAGGAATTGACCAAAATGGTGCTGGAGTCCGGCCTGCTGCAGGAGTGCGACGACCGCTACGAGCTCACCAGTCCTCTGCCGCCGCTGGCCATTCCTGCTACCCTGCACGACTCGCTGATGGCACGGCTGGATCGCTTGGCGACGGTGAAGGGCCTGGCGCAATTTGGCGCGACATTGGGACGCGAATTTTCCTCTGAGCTGCTGCGGGCTGTCTCGCCGTGGGATGAGGCGACCGTCCAACGAGGGCTGCACCAGTTAGTGGAGGCGGAGTTCCTCTACCAGCAGGGGCTGCCACCGCAGACGACGTACGTCTTCAAGCATGCCTTGATCCAGGATGCCGCCTATCAGTCGCTGCTCAAGAGCACCCGCCAGCAGTACCATCAGCGTATTGCTCAGGTGCTCGAGGAGCGCTTTCCGGAGACGGTTGAGACCCAGCCGGAGTTGGTCGCCCAGCACTACACCGCCGCGGGTCGCTCCGAGCAGGCCATCCCCTACTGGCTGCGGGCGGGCCAACACGCCAGCGACCGCTCGGCCAATGTAGAAGCTATCAGCCACTTGACCACCGGGATTGAGCTGCTCAAGACTCTGCCAGAGACGCCTGAGCGTGCCCAGCAAGCCTTGACCATGCACATCGCCCTTGGCGCGGCATTGCAGATGGCGAAAGGGCACGCAGCGCCCGAGGTGGAGTACGCTTATACCCAGGCACGTACGTTGTGTCAGCAGGTGGGCGAGGCCCCAGAGCTGGTCCCGGTCCTACTTGGCCTGTGGCGGTTTTATGGTATGCGGGCGCAGTTCCACACGGCGCGCGAGATTGGGGACACATTGCTGCGCCTGGCACAACAGGCCCACGACCCTACGCTCGCGGTCATCGCCCACTATGCCCTCGGGTTTACGTGGTTCTGCCTTGGCGCGTTGTCTACTGCCCGCGCGCACCTCGAGGAAGGCATCGCCCACTACAGGCCAGACCAGCGCCGCGCACCGGTATTCCGCCTTGGCCAAGTCCCGGATGTTAGCTGCCGAGCCTTTGCCGCTTGGACCCTTTGGTTGCTCGGGTACCCGGCGCAAGCCCTGGCACGTACCCACGATGCCCTGGTGTTGGCGCAGGAGCTGTCGCAGCCCTATAGTCTGGCGTATGCGCAGGCGATGGCGGCCATGAGTTCGCAGTTTCGCCGAGACGTGCCGGCCGTGCACGAGCACGCAGAGACCGCCGTCGCGCTCGCGACCGCGCAGGGATTTACACAGTGGGCAGCCCTGGGGACAAGCTTACGTGGGTGGGCGCTGGCCATGCAGAGTCAGGACGAGGCGGGAATAGCCCAGGTACGTCAGGGGATCGCCGCCTTTCGGGTCACTGGAGCAGCCCTATCCGTCCCATACTTGTGCACCGTGCTGGCGGAGGTCTGTGACCATCTGGGCCGCCCGACAGACGGCCTCCAGGCGCTGGTGGAAGCGCATACCCTGGTAGAGCAGCAGGAGGAACGCTGGTGGGAGGCGGAAATCTCTCGCCTCCGGGGCGTCTTGCTCCTGAAGCAGCCGGAGACGCAACAGGCGGAGGCAGAAGGCTGGTTGCGGCGAGCCCTGGATGTCGCCCGCCGCCAGCAGGCGAAGTCGCTGGAACTGCGGGTGGCGACGAGCCTCAGTCGGCTGTGGCAGCAGCAGGGCAAGCGGGACGAAGCGCGCGAGCTACTGGCCCCGGTCTATGGCTGGTTCACTGAGGGGTTCGACACCGCCGACCTTCAGGAGGCCAGGATGCTGCTAGAAGAGTTGGCGGGATAACGTGATAGGGACAACACCCTGCTGTTACGCATAGCCCCAAACGGTCCCGAGACCCAAGAAGCCACTAGACACGGAGGATGCGCATGATGCACGATGAGGCCGAACTGCCCGAGCATGTGCGGCGCAACCGCGTCTACTGGGACGCGCTGGCGGCGGAGTACGTTGGGCCAGGGGAACGCGCCTGGGCGCGCCAGGAACCGACCTGGGGCATCTGGCGGGTGCCGGAGTCCGAGCTCCATGTGCTCCCGGAGGACCTCGCCGGCAAGGACGTGATCGAGCTCGGATGCGGCACGGCGTACGTCTCGGCGTGGCTCGCCCGCCGCGGGGCGCGCGTGGTCGGGATCGACAACTCCGCCGCCCAGCTAGCGACGGCCCGCCGGCTGCAGCGTGAGTACGGACTCGAGTTGACGCTGATCCACGGCAATGCCGAGCAGGTACCGTATCCTGATGCGAGTTTCGACCTGGCGATCTCCGAGTACGGGGCGTGCTTGTGGGCCGACCCGTATCGCTGGGTCCCGGAGGCAGCCCGTCTCCTGCGTCCTGGCGGCGCCCTCATTTTCCTCGTGAACTCGGCCCTCCTGACACTGTGCGTGCCGGAGGAAGATGACCTCGCCGCCAGCGACCGGTTGCTGCGGCCGGCCTTCGGAATGTATCGGATTGAGTGGCCAGGCGATGCGAGCGTCGAGTTCCACCTGTCCCACGGTGACTGGCTCCGATTGCTGCGGCGCAGCGGGTTCGAGATTGAGGACCTCATCGAAGTCCAGGCGCCGGAAGCGGGGACGACACGTTATCCGTATGTCACCCTGCAGTGGGCGCGCCAGTGGCCGTCGGAGGAGATCTGGAAGGCCCGGCGCCGGGCCGAAGCACCTGGGATCACCATCCCCTAGACGCTCCTCTTCCAGGTGGATGAAGTGATCCGGTGAGCCGCGCTTGGGAGCTACGCAGCTCTTTACACCTTGGCAGTCGACCAGTTGCTCGCCTTCGCCGCGGGGGCACCCAACAACGTGGCGAATCCAGAAGCCCTCGGGAAGCGGTAGCTCCTTCTCACGGGGCTGGAATCCTGCAACATCGAGCTTACGGGTAAACGCTTCCAGATGCTCCAGCCAGCCGTCTCAACGATCGCTGTTACGGTGCTACCTCGATAGTTGCCCCACGGATGGCCGCCACGGGTTCGGTGAGCGCCCCGGACCTCGAGCCCGTCGCGCTCAGGCCGGCGACCGGCATACTGGCGGACAACGTTAGATTAGTAGTGGTGTTTTCATGGTCAGAGGACGTACAGCTCATGAGCACGAGGCCCGAGCCGAGCACGAGGCCCAGGGCGATCCGGGCGCATCGTGGCGTTGGAGTGCGCCGCCCCAATATCCCTATGCTCCCTAGCGCTGCCAGGAGGGCCATAGACCATCCGGCCCAGGCAGAGGCGCTGCGCGTCCCGGGCAGGCCCGCGGCTGGTGCAGCGCGGGCTGCCGTCGCTGGATTATTGATGTCCAGGGTTACGAGCAGATGGGTCACCGTCTGCGGGGGCAGATCGAGTGGTGGATTGATATCCAGGGTGAGGGTATCCACCAGCCCTTGCACCTGTTGCGTCCCTAAGACGGCTTCGCCGGCATCCACGATACCATTCGCATTGCTATCCTGCACGAGGGTCGCCTTCAGGGTGTGCACCCTGGTGGCATCACCCTGGTTGCTGACGAGGGATACAGTGCAGTGCGCCAGACGCACCCCTTCATCGGTCGTGCCGAGACGCACCTGGAGCACGGGCTGGGCTTGGAGCGGCAGTACAACATGGATCGTGTCCGTAGGATTGTGGGGCCCTGCCGTCGCCACCAGGGGAGGGAGGACTGGCAAGGCGAAATCGGCGATCAAGGCCTGGGCGACCGCCGTCGGATGACCAATAGCGTCCCAGAAAATATAACTATCAGGGTTAGCACAGACGGTACCTGGGGCAAAGGGATCGCCGCTGATGCAGGCCTCCGTGACATTGGTGACTCCAAATTGCTGCGGGTTGGCGGTCACTTCCCGGAAATGGGTCGCGATATCGAGCCGAGCAATCTGGACCGGAAGGGTGGTTTCAAGCTGCTGTAACGCATCCTCCAGGGCGCTGTTGAAGGCGGTGGAGAGGGCGGTGCCCAGTTGCATGGCCGCCGGGCCGCGGGCGACCTGCTGCGGCGTTAGACCCAGATTAGGTTGATTGGGGACCAGAAAATAGATGGCCCCGAAGCTCTGCAGGGTGCGGATGATGTCCACAAGGTTCCCGACGGCGTCGCTGGCGACTTGTGCCGGGGTAGTGCCTTGGGTCCCCTGTGATATGGCATCGCGCAGGTCATTGGCACCACCCCATACGACGTATAACGCATCGGCAGGCGCCGGCTGCATGCGGGTGGGGTCGGTGAGGGTCGGATCCAAGAGGGTGGCGCGGTAGGCCGTCACCTGGGTACGCAGGCTGGGAATGGCAATCCCGAGGTCGTGCTGAAAGAGATCGTGGACGTCGAAGCCGGTTTTGGCGCCGCCAAAGGCAAAGTTCGTGCCACCAGCGAGCGACGGGGTGATCTGCAAGCCGAGGGCATTGGCCAGATCCTCAATCCACATGAAGCCATTAGCAAAGCGCCCCCGGAAATAGGGCGGGGAGACAGGGACAGCCGAGCCGGGTACGGCGGAGGTCGCCCGAAAGGCATTGCCCGTATCGGACAGGCTATCGCCCATCACAATAAAAGCACTAAACGTTCCTGCTGAGACGATGCTGGACGTTACCAGAAATGTCAGAGCAAACAGGCCTACAAGATACCACTTCACGTGTCCTAACCCGTGGACAGGTCGGTCCTGTATCCGTATGAGACCCCGTAGGACTCTCCTATGCATGTGCCTACTCCTTGCAAGCTCGGTGTGATGGGAGGAATTTGGCGGCGCAACATTTTTTACGCCCGCGCTCGGTACTGGAGAGAGCAAGACACATGCCAGGCCTCTTGCAGGCGCTTTCCCTGACTACCGACACAGGTCCTCTGGAGCTGTGCGGCGCTGGGAGGGTCCTACCCAGCCTCGCTCAAACTGAGAGCGACTCTCAGTTTGAGAGCCACGCAGATACGAGACCGTCTATAGGGGTATGTTCCGGAGAGAGGTTGTCGCCCAATTTATCGTAGTTTGTAGAAGGGCAAAGTACTCCAAACACGTGACCAGCTCTCCTTTCCCTGGCCGCGTCATCCTGCAGGCCGGAGCACTTCCCACACCGTGTTTTTTCTCCTCGTGGGAGAAAGATGGCATCTTTTTTGCTCCATCGTTCTCGTACGAAACGGGCAATACACCATCGTACACTTTTCCCGTGTGGAAACCTTACCTATACGCTCTGGCTGATTGAGATCAGAGCAGGGGCAGAGCACGGGCAATATAGACAAGCCTGGGAGAACCAGCATAAGAAGGAGCACAGTCATGGGCAGCACGACCGACAAGATCAAAAAGGGGATCAAAGAGGCGGCGGAGACAGTGAAGGACGCCGCGGAGAAGGTAAAAGACAAAACGGTGCGGGCTGTAGACAAGGGCAAGGACGCCGCAGCGCGGGCCGCGGAGAGGGTGAAAGACAAAACGGCCCGGGCTGCGGACAAGGTCAAGAACGCATAGAGAGACCCGCCCCAGCGCCTCGCTAGGACGGGGCGCGTGGAGGGTGGCGGGACAACCGTGATGCGCTCCAGGCCAGCCGTATGGGCGTCTGCCCCACGGCGCGTGAGTGCATCCACCATGGAGAGCACACAATGAGCAAGCATATCCGAAAACACCTCTGCTGGGGTCTCTGGGGAGGCCTGCTTGTAGGTGGCAGCCTGCTGGGGGGTGGCTGTACGGCGGGCAGTCCCCCGGTAGCACTGGAGCAAGCCCGCACCGCCTATGCGCAAGCGGAGCAAACGCCTGCGGTGGTCGCGAATGCCCCGGTGCCCTTAAAGGAGGCGAACCAGGCACTGCAACGGGCGGAGCGTGTGTGGACCGACGACCACGATACGGAGGAAGTGCAACACCTCGCCGCCCTCGCCAGCCAACGGGTAGAAATTGCCAGGGCGACGGCGGAGAAGAAAGTGGCCGAGACGCAGATTCAGCAGGCCACCGAGGAGCGTGATCGGGTCCTCATCGACGCACGGACCCGTCAAGCCCAGCAGGCACAACAGCAGGCCCAAGCGGCCACCAGCCAGGTGCAGCAGTTACAACAGGAACTGGCTGCCCTCCAGGCCAAGCAGACAGACCGGGGCTTGGTGCTCACCCTGGGTGACGTCCTGTTTGAGACTGGCAAAGCCGACCTCCGCCCTGGCGCATTGCGTAATCTGTATCCGCTGGTGACCTTCCTGCAGAAGTATCCCGAGCGCCGGGTGGTCATCGAAGGCCATACCGATAGTGTAGGCTCCGATGCCTACAATCTGGACCTCTCCCAGCGCCGGGCGGACGCGGTGCGGGACTTCCTGCTCCAGAATGGGGTGAACGCGGTGCAACTCACCACGCACGGCTATGGGAAGGCGTCACCGGTCGCCTCCAATAACACGGCGGAGGGCCGGCAGCAAAACCGGCGCGTCGAGCTGATCATCTCGTAGGCAGGTGTCGTCGGTGTGAGGCATGGCCTGATGCAAGACAGCCCGGCGGGTGCTGGGGCTGTCACAGTGTGGACACGCATGGCCCGGTGACGTCACACGTCACGGGCCCGTCATGCTGGTCTCAACGGGGTGTCCCGGCCCACCAGTGAGCTGAGGACTGCGATCACCTGCCTGGCGCTGTAGTGAGAAGACTGTCCACCTTGTACGTCACGCGGACTTCTTATAGGCGGTACACGCTGCCGCATAGCTCTGGGTTCGCGTTTCCAGCAGACGCAGTTGTTGGGTATCGAAGGCGGCGAACTGACGGGCAATGCGTACATTGTCGTCCACCTCAGCGGGGGTTCGGCACCCCACCACCACGGTGCTGACACCGGGTAGGGAGAGCACGTACCCCATGGCGGCATCTGCGGTGAGTGTGTCCGGGCTCAGCAGCGCCCCCTGGGCATAAATCTTCATCCCGATCACTCCCATACCCCGCTGGGCGGCTTCCGCAAGGGCGGTCGGGATAAAGGACAGGCGGTGGGTATCGGCCGCGTTCAACGCCAGGAGCGCGGTGTCAAAGGGGAAGCGCCGCATCGCCTCCTGGAGAATGGCCGGGTCGTAATGACCGGTCAGACCAAGGAACCGCACCAGGCCCTCCTCACGGGCCTGTACCAGGGCCTCGAGCGCACCACCCTGGCCGAAAATGCGCTCCAGGTCGCTCCTGGTGCGGAGGTCATGCAACTGCCAGAGATCAAGGTGGGTCGTCCGCAAGCGCCGTAGGCTGTGTTCCAGGAGCCGGAGCGAGCCGTCCCGCGTGCGGTCGTGCGTCTTGGACGCTAAGAATATTTCGGCGCGCCGCTCACCCAGGGCTGCCCCATAATAATCCATACTGCCAGCGTAGGCGGGGGCGGTATCGCAGTAATTGACGCCGTGATCCAGCGCCCGATGGATTACGCGTACCGCCTCTGCAGCGCGGTCGTAGGTGCGCAAGACACCTTCGCCGCCGAGCCCGAAGAGGGTCACATCAGAGCCGGTCTGGCCAAGAGGACGTCGGGGGAGAGGGGACTGTGCGGCCGCAGGAGCGACCGGGATACCTGAGGACATACGTGTTCTCCGCACTGATTATGGGACACGAGGTAGTGTTCTCAAAGTGGGGATAACGGTGCAACTCAGAGGTCTTGCTGCCTTTAAAACAGAGGCTTATGGGCTTTCATGAGCCGCACATCTCCACATTTGGAACACTACCTGCCAGGAATGTATCTGTTGTGCTCTACTGTTCGCTCATGCGAGCCTACGTAGTTGATGGGCCAACGCTATGAGAGAGTTCTGCGCGTATTGTCGCACACATCGGGCCTGAGAAGAAAACCCTTTTTACAAGGGGACCGCACAATGTGTTGGCCAAGCCGCGGGCTGGTTCGTGCTTCCAGGGTGTTGACACCACCATCCCACCCCTCTAGACTCACCCCGAAACGCAGCTGAGGCCGAGAAGAAACACGAGCACGTGGACGATCCCTCTCAACTGTTGGGCCAGAGCGTGTGCACAGTCGTGGGCATCGTGCTTCAGCCGTGCGATGCCATGGCCAGGTCGGACGGGGGAACGTTGGGTTTCCCGCTTGCACAGGAGATGGGAATGATGCAGCAAGCCTTCGCATATCCGTTTATGTACTGGGTGGGCATGAATACGCCCTCCGACACGGATCCCGCCGCGGTGGAGGAGTTCAGCAAGTTCTATAGCACGATTCACGTGCCGGAAGTGGTGGCCAGCAACCCCGGGTTCGTGCGCGGCACCCGCTATGAACTCCTCCAGCCAGACCCACGTGGGGATTATGGGCCCCGATGGCTGGCAGTCTACGAGATGGACGGTGAAGCGGCAGCCCGCACCTACGCCGCCCGCAACGACGGTCCGCCGGAGGGGCGCCCTCGGTACACGCCAGGCCCTGCGGCGTGGCAACAGACCCAGAGCGTGTGGCGGATGATCTGGCGCCACATCTCGTCGTCAGGCACAGCGAGCCAGCCCCCACACTCCATCTTCATGGTCGGCATGAATGTCCCTCCCGACACGGACGAGGCTGAGCTGGCGGAGTTCAACGCCTTCTACACAAACATCCACGTGCCGGAAGTCATGGAGCGCGGCGGGTATACGCACGGCACGCGCTGGGAACTGCACCGCGCGTTTCGCCATCCGCAGCCGGGATGCCCCAGGTTCTGTGCGATCTATGAGGCCGATGCAGCCGCTACGCAGGCCAACCAGCAACGCCGGAGCAATCCTACCCCACAGCCGGGTGAGCGCCCGCTCTCCTCGGGGCCACCCACCTGGGAGAAGCACGATACCCTGTGGCGGCTCGTCTATCGCCGCATCGAGATCTAAGTACTACGTAGGGCTACTGCGTAAGGCTAAGTCCCCTCACCAGTTGGCGGGGGAACTGCATAGAGCCAATGAGCCGTGCGCAGCCCCCACGCCAGAGTGCACGCACGTCAGCGCTAGGCGTGCGTGCCCGGGAGTGCGCACCGAGCCAGGGGATGCGGCGGCTGGGGCGGCGCAGGGCTGCACGTGCTGAAGCTAGGCACACCCGCAGGACGAGGTTTGGTTCATACCCCCTCCCGTTGCTGCTCCACGCACATGGGTACTGTGAACCAGAAGGTCGAACCCTGCCCCAGGTGCGACTCTACCCCGATCTGCCCCCCGTGCAGCTCAACGATCTTCTTGGCAATGGCCAATCCAAGCCCCGTGCCACCCTGCGTGCGCGTGGTGACGCTCTCAGCCCGCTGGAATTCTTCGAAAATCTTCTGCCGCTCGGCCTCCGCAATACCCGGTCCGGTATCCGCCACCGTCACCGCGAACATCCCGTCTGCTGCCGTCACCTGGATACGCACCTCTAACGCCTGCCTGCATCTATGCCATAGATGCTTATGGACCGCCAATGCGTTAGAGAGAAATGTATAATGCTGAGCGCCACGCGTCAGGCGCGGCGAAGAGCGGACGCGAGGCACGAGCGGAGCAACTGTCTTGATTGTCAAGGAGGCCTTGGATGTTAGGCGATAGATACCTCCCGCGGTTGCCATGGGGTCATATCTCTCACCATGGCATTCATGATGGTCAA
>Ga0081455_10007480_pt1 | contig 11500 bp, 11 predicted proteins | sample TabmetS3T2R1_FD_70207 | JGI IMG/M metagenome (GOLD analysis project Ga0081455, IMG submission 70207) | Tabebuia heterophylla rhizosphere microbial communities from the University of Puerto Rico - S3T2R1 | ecosystem: Host-associated > Plants > Roots > Rhizosphere ...
TACAAGCTCGCAACTATCGGAGCGATGGTCGCAGCCCTGGCGATTCCGGCAACCGCCGCTGCCCATGGGCAGGCCGGGCGCCATGCTCGCGCTCAGATCGCATGTCCGCAGAGCGCGGTCATCCTGCCCGGACGCGGCTACGCCATGTGCGGCGGCAAGTTCTTCGTTCGGAACCCGCAGACCGGACAGGTCAAGGCAATCCCGTTCTGGAGGCTGCAGCGTCTGAACGACCCCAACGGGGATCACCCGTAGGCCGTCCAGCAACAGGCGGGCGCGCGACAAGAGCAATTTCTTGCCGCGCGGCCGCCTTTGTCCGCCCGGTGACGACGTGGGATACTCACGACAAGGGCGAAGTGCCCCACCAGGCTCGGAGCTGCAGAGGTTCGGGGGGTTTCCTCTCGGACTCCGGACGCGGTCAACTGCAGCTCACCGGGTGACGTCCTGGCGCTCCCGGTAACAACGGCGGGAGGTTCAGATGAAGCACTTGATGCGCTCGTCAGCGATCGGTGCTGTGCTGGCAGCTGGGCTCGTGACACTCGTGGTCGCACCGACAGCAACCGCGAACAAGCCGATTCGCGAGGTCATCCCGGCCCCGGACGACCGACTGATTACCGACCAGTGTTCGTTCCCGGTCCTGGGCCACATCGAAGGCAGCGAGATCGACACGACCTTCACCGACAAGTCGGGCAATCCGGTCAAGCTGCTCGGAGTCTTTCCCGGCAACACGGTGACCTTTACCAACGTTGGCACCGGCAAGTCCCTCACACTCCCCGCGACCGGGTCCTTCCAGCTGCGGGCCAACCCCGACGGGTCGGCAGCCGGCAAGGTCACCGGTCACGGAGCCTGGCTTTCGAACCCGGTAACCGGGGAGCCGGGGCTCTGGTACCAGAGCGGCCAGGTGAGCGCGACCCTCGACGCGGAAGGAAACACGACGTCGGTCACCAGCTCGGGCAAGCTGGTCGATCTCTGCCCCCAGCTTGCCGCCTAGCTAACGGGTAGGGAAGGGCCGCTGGCGTGTGACTTGGCAGAGGCGCGGGCCCGCCGCGACGGGCCCGCGCCTCGAGCCTGTTTACTGCTTCGCGAATGCCCACCATCTCAGCGGAAGAACTGGCCGGCCTCGTTCCGAGCACGCTCGAGCAAGTTCAGCGGCTGCTCGAGCTAGGGATCCTGCAGCCCGACGACCAGGGTCGATTCGACTCGTCTCAGGTACACGTCGTCCGTCTGATGGCGGGCTTCGAAGCAGCCGGGATCTCGCTCGAGGACGTCGCGCGAGGCGTCCGGAGCGGGCAGCTGTCCTTCCCCCTCGGGCTGTTCATGCCAGAGCCGGCCCCGATCACGACGACCTACGAGCAGATCGCCTCCGAGGTCGGAAGATCGCCGGAGCTCGTGCGACGGCTGAGCGCCGAGTTCGGCATCGCGCCCGGGGCGGACGATCGTGTTCGCTCGGAGGACGCCGAGGTCTTGTTGCTCGTCCTGCGGACGCTCGAGCTGGCGAGTGATGAGGATCTCTCGCGCTTCGCCCGCCTCTACGGCGGCAGCATCCAGCGGCTCGTGGCCGCCGGGATCCAGTTCTTCGACCGGGCCGTACGCGAGCGAGTCGGCGCATCGTCGCTGCCCGACGAGGCCAAGGACGCGCTCGTCTACGAGAAGGGGGCCGCGTACACGCATCTGATCAGCCGCCTCACACCGTGGCTCCAGGCGCGACACCGCGAGCGAATCCTCGTCGAGTACCTCGTCTCGCTGACCGAGGGCTTCATGGATGAACGCGGGATTGCGCCGCGTCAACCCCGGCAGCTGCCCGCCATAGCCTTTCTCGACCTCTCGGGCTACACCGCGCTCGCCGAAGAGCGCGGTGACGAAGCGGCAGCCGAGGTCGCCGCCGGCGTGGCCGAGGTCGTGCAGGAGGTCGCCGTCGCACACGGCGGGCGGCCGATCAAGTGGCTCGGCGACGGCGTGATGATGCACTTTGCCGACCCGCCGGCCGCGGTCGTCAGCGGGCTCGAGCTGATCCAGGAGACGGAGCGAGCGATCTCGGCGCCTGCGCGCGTCGGCATCAACGCAGGTCCGGTCGTGGCGCAGGAAGGCGACTACTTCGGGAGGACGGTGAACATCGCGGCGCGGATCGCGGACTACGCCGCCCCGCGCGAGGTGCTCGTGAGCGAGCAGGCGCGCGAGGCTGCCGCGAGCGACGATGCGATTGCGTTCGAGCTCGTCGGTGACGTCGCGCTGAAGGGAGTTCTCCGGCCCGTCAGGCTGCACAGGGCGATGCGTGCCGGTTAAACGTCCTGAATGTTAAAGAAGAGCCGGGCGACTTCCCCGAACCTGCTGGGGACGAACGCCGCCACTTCAGTCCCCGTTGGTCTCCAGATCGCCCGGCCTTCGATAGATGCGCATGCCGAACGCATCTTGCGCCGGAAGCGGGGCCAAGACAAGGCGGACACGGCTACGGGCGCAACCAGACGCCTCGCCCGGCCCCGCTAAAGGGCCCTCGCCCAGGCCCCATTACAAGACGCCTGAGCACTGGTGCTGCTTCCGACGAGCGCGGACCAGGCCTCCTCCTCGACCACGAGCACAGGCGGCTGGTCTGCCTCGTCGTCTCGCTTGCCGACCACGCGCAGGGTCCTCCGTCCAAAGTGAATCGTGTCGCCCGGCATCCAGTTCGGAACGGCGGCACTAGCGTCGGCGGGCTCTGCCGGCGTGCCCTCCACGGTCTCCCGGTGGACGTTGACGGACACCGGGTTCAGTCAAGACTGAGCGAGCGCTGCGTGTGTGCCTCTTCATCCACAACGTCGCCGATGCCGGCTTTGCCGGCGTCGGCTCACGGCCGCTAATCGTTTGGACGTAGAAATCGACCGAAGTCGTCATGCTGCGGCGCCAGCCGCAGCGGACTTCGGTCGATGATGGGCGGTGCCGGGCCTGAAGCCGCCTGCAAATCGGACCTGTCCAGCGCCGAGGACAGCACCGAGGACAGCACCGGGCGGGCAAGCTCACCTGGAGGCTTGGCGTGAAGCTCGAGGCTCTTGACTTCTCTGCGCAGCGGCAAGAGACTTCTGCCACGAACGTAGGCGTTGAGCGGCGAGGCTGCGGCAGGTTGGTCGCTCGGTACGACGGAAGCGCCTCCCAGCTTCGGTCTCGAATCGACGGCGAAGGGAGTTCAGATGAAACGTCTCTCGGGGGTCATCGCGGCCCTGACACTGGGTGTGCTTGTGCTCGCCGGAACGGCTGGCGCCACGAAGCCGTTCATGGAGCGGCTCCCGCAAGGCCCGTTCACGCTCGAGGCGTGCAGCTTCCCAGTCCTAATCCAGCCCACTGCCCCCGACGTCATGAACCTTTTCATCTTCAGCAATGGGGAGGTCATGGGGTCTGGGCCATTCGTCGGGACCGCCACCAATCTCGATACTGGAAAGACGGTCAGGGTCAACATCTCGGGCAGCTTTTCGGTGGTGCAAAACAGCGACGGCACGACGACCATCACCTCCCATGGCGCCGTCCTCTCTAGCCTGTTCGGCACCATCTTTCGCGGGCGCACCGTCATCGTCCTCGACGCCAATGGAGAAGTGATTTCGAGGACGTTCAACGGGAGGGAGGAAGACCTCTGCGCCGAACTCGCCGGGCCGTAACCTCGAAATCTGCGCGAAAAAGAGACGGGCTGCCTCGGTGCCCGTCTCTTTCTGGTTGCGTTCACATCAGGCCTCTAGGCGAGTAGCGTCCCGTAATCCACTTCTGCTTCGTTAATCAAGACGTGCGAATAGGTGTTAGCCGTCACCGCCAGGTTGCGCTGGCCGACGAACTCACCGATTCGCGCCCAGGGCACCCCTTGCAGGTGCAGCAAGCTAATTCGGCGGTGCCGTAGGTCATGCGGGCTAAACAACGGAATCCCCGCCGCCTTGCAGGCCTTGGCTATCGCGGTTCGCAGGGCATCGGCGCCCGACTCGCCAAACAGCCGGGCCTCGGGGTCACGGAACCGCCGATGCGGCAAGGCGGCCTCAAGGGCCTCGGCCAGCACCGGGGGCAAGTCCACGCATAGCGCCCGCCGCGTCTTCGTGGTGGCCGCCCGTAGCCGCACCCGGCGCCTGGATTCGTCGTAGTCGCCGACTCGGGTTAGGTCAACGCTGGCCACCCGGGCGCCCGACCAATCGAGCCACAAAAGAGCCAGACGGTGCTTGGCCGGGATGCGCCAATAGACGGTTTCCACGTCGGCGGCGCTCGGCGGCTGTACCTCTTGCGGTTCCTCCCGCGGCAGCTTGACGCTCGGGTCACGGGCCGGGTTCGGGTTGATGCGCTCATGGTCGAGCACCATCGCCACCGCGGTGCGGGTCTTGCGGATTGATTCCCGCGATTTGCCCGCCGCATGAAGGCCGCCGACCAACTCGGCCACGTCCTGGGTGGTTAGGTCATCCAGGCGCCGCGCCCCGATGTAGGGCAAGGCCCGGTTAATGGCCGAGCGGTGCTGAATGGTGGTGGCCGCGGCGACGTCAACCCGCGAGGCTTGCCACCGCTGCGCGGCCTCGGCAAAGGTCGGCGCCGGCGTCGGCTCGGCAAAGGTTGCGAGCTCGGGCACCCGCCGGGCGGCAAGCTCGCCACCAACGTAGGCCTTGCGGATTTGGGCCTCGCGTTTGGTTCCGAAGCTCCCGCCGTAGCGAATGCGGGTGAGCACCCCGCGGCCACAATCGAAGAGGCTGCCCTCGCCGCGTCGTGCCTGACCGCCCTGCCCGGCGCCAGTTACCGGGAGGCCGCGCAGACGCTCAAGGCCATGGCCGTAACGGCCACTAGGCGCCGACGTGAAGGGGGCATAGCGTGACCCGGGGCCGGGTTGCGTTGCAGCGCGACGGCGTCCGGCTCGCCACCCGACCCTTGGCTTGACCGCCCCCCTCGCAGGGGCGCACACTGGACCTTGGTTGCTGACTAAGGGAAGGCAGGCAAGATGCCCGGACTAGCTAAGACGCTGGCTTGCAGGCTGGGCCGACACAAATGGACGACGCGTGTCGCTGAGGGTGAGAGCTACAAGGTCTGCGTCGCTTGCGGGAAGATGCCGCCACACCCACCTCCCCCAGCGGAGCATCACGCCGTAGCCCGGAGTGGAGGAGGGCCGGATGAGATCGGTCAAGACATCGGGACCGGGGGCGGTATCGAGACTTGACCGGTTCAGCCGGTCGCGAGCGTGACAACAAGTCGTTAGGGAAGAAAACGTCCTAGGCGTTCGGCTCGCCGCCCGGCCCTGGCTTCCACGGCCCGCCCCCCAGCCGGGCTAGTGAAATGCTGGCAGGCACGGGAACTCGAAAGGAGGCCACATGGCTGACCCAAGAGCACTCTCGGAGACAAGCATCGGCCGCTATCTCGTTTACGCCGGGCCACTCCTCTGGGCAGTGCTGATCGTCTTTCACCCGAACCCCGGCGGAGACAGTCCTTACCAGGGAATCAGTGACGATGTCGACCGCTGGCTGTTCGTCCACGTCGGACAGCTCATCTTGACACCGTTCCTGTTCCTGGCTGTCTGGAGACTCCTCGACGGCCTCTCCTCGGCGGCGGCGAGGGTCAGCCGAGCCGCCCTAGTTGTCTGGACAGTGTTCTTCAGTGCGTATGACTCTGTTCAAGGGATCGCGACCGGCATCCTCGCTCGCTATGCCAACGACCTCGCAGGCGCCGAGCAGGCCGCCGTTGCGCGGGCAATCGATTTCGTCGTCGAGGACAGCCAGCTCGCCGGAAACATTTCCGCGATTGGACTGGTGGCCGGCGCCTCTTGGCTGATCGTCGCGATCGCGGCGGCCGTAGCCCTGCACAAGGCCGGTGCCGGGAGGGCCGTTGTCGTGGCAACCTGCCTCTCGGTTGTAGTAGCCGCGCACATGGCCCCGGCCGCGATTGGATTTCTCGCGCTCTTCCTCGCTGGAATCCTCCGTGAACACCAACGAACGAAGTCAGAACTGGGGGCGCCAGCCCTGACGTAGTGCGTCTACCGGATGTGTCAGGGCTGGCGAAACCCCAGGACAGCACCCAGGACAGCACCGTAAGCGCATACCCGGCCTGTCCGTCACACCTGACCCGTGGAGGAATGCGGGTTGCCGCATTCCTCCGATGTGTCAAATGGGCGGTGCCGGGATCGAACCAGCGACCTCCTGCTTGTAAGGCAGGCGCTCTCCCAACTGAGCTAACCGCCCTCGGTCTCTAGCGTGCCAGACTCCACGTAGCCCTGCGCCACGGCGTACTCCTCGGCCACCTGCTTGGGCGCGCAGAACGCCCACGCGTCCTCCACGAGCTCACGCATCTCGTCGGCGTCGAGCGCCGCCAGCCGAACGTTCAGCCAGTGGTAGCGCATGTCCGAGGGTCGCGGCAGCGAGAACTTCTCCGGCTCGGCGTCCACGAGCGCCTGGCGCAGCTCCTTCGGGAACGCGAACCCCATCGTCGACCCGTCCTTCGAAAGCGCCAGCCAGACGATCCGTCCGTCGATCCGAAACTTCACCTGCCCGCGCACGAGCCCCTCGGAGCTCCGAGGAAGCACACTCGCAACAGCCCGAACCTCATCGACGCTGACCATCAGCCCAGCATAGATCCGCCGCCGCAGCCGACATGTGCGGCTGCGGCCCAGCGCGGCAACTTCGGAGCGGTGATCCGAACGAAGTCGTCATGGCCGCGAAGCGGCCGGACTTCGTTCGGGAGTGCCCCCGACGGGATTCGAACCCGTGCTACAGCCTTGAAAGGGCTGTGACCTAGGCCGCTAGTCGACGGGGGCAGCGGGGGAACGATAGCCCTCGCTCCCGTCTTGCGGTCAGGATTGACCGGTCATGACTCGGCTGCGCTGGATGGCCCTCTGCTTCGCTCTCGGCTCGACGTGCTTCCTCGTCGGCCCCTTCCCGGGCTACGTCCAGCTGGTCGGCGAGTCAGCCGACGCCGTCACGTTCTTCGTCGGCTCGATCCTGTTCACGCTGGGCGGCGCGCTGCAGAGCTGGCTGGCCTGGCCCGAATGGCGCTCCCCAGGTGGCGGCCGCGCCGCGTGGTGGGCCGCGATCGTCCAGTCCGCCGGCACGCTCTTCTTCAACGTCACCACCTACCAGGCGATGCACACCGCCCTGACGAGCCCCGAGTACGACAGGCTCGTCTGGCGGCCCGACTGGCGCGGCTCGGTCTGCTTCCTCGTCTCCGGGACGATCGGCTACGTCGCCTCGTCGCGCCACGGCTGGCACGGGTGGCGGCCGGCGCGCGTCGAGGCTGGATGGTGGCAGCCCGCGGTCAACCTGCTCGGCTGCGTCTTCTTCGGAATCTCGGCGGTTGCCGGCTACGTCGTTCCCTCGACCGGTTCGATGCTCGACCTGGCCGCTGCCAACTGGAACACGTCGCTCGGCGCGGCGTGCTTCCTCGCCTGTGCGCTCGACACGTTGCACACCGGCCGCTCGGCGAAGGTGTCGCTCCGCACCCGGCTCCACGAGCTCGAGCACGAGCTCGAGGCCGATGCCCGGCGCGTGCTCTGATCAGTCCTCGAGCAGCTCCTTCAGCCGCTCGAAGTCCTTCCGCATCTCTGCCTCGACGGTGCGCGCGAGCATCGGCTCTCCGAGCCTCATCAACCCGCCGGCCCTTCCTTCCGCGACGACCGTCAGCCGCGTCCCGCCGTCAGCCTCGGCCAGCCGATGGTCGACAGTGAATAGCACCGGGCCCTTCAGCGTCTTCAGCATCAGCCTGCGCGGCTGATCGAACTCCGTCACCTCGAGCTCGCTGTGGACCTCCCGGCCCAGCGCGCGGCGGCACTCGAAGATCCGCACGCCCTCGGCCAACGGCTCGTCCGCCCGAGACTCCACCGCGCTCTCCTGCCACTCGGGGAGCCGGTCGAGATCCACGAGGTGCGCGAACACGTCCTCGGCCGGCCGCGCAACGTCGATCGTGAGCTCGATCCGAACCACCGGCGGAGGGTACCCTCGCCTCGGGGCCGGTAGCTCAGTTGGTAGAGCAGGGGACTTTTAATCCCAAGGTCGCAGGTTCGATCCCTGCCCGGCCCATCTCCCAAGAGCCTGCGCGACCGGGACCAGTTGCGCACGGCGATCGAGGACCAGTTCTCGACGAGCCGGGGGACGCCTAACCTCAGCCTCCCTGAATGCGTCTCAGCTACTGCCCTAGCGCCCCGGTCGCCTCGTGAGCGAACACGCACACGCTGACAGCCTCACGCACCTGAGCCCGCAGAGATCGAGCGTGCGAGCGTTTGATCTCTTCCTCGCACTAGACCGCTCGTGCCGGACCGCATTGAGCCGGCAAATCGAGGACCAGCTGCGAACCGCGATCCGCTCGAAGAAGCTTCACCCGGGCCGTGTGCTGCCGTCGACACGCGGCCTGGCACGTGACCTCTCCGTTTCGCGTGGCGTCGTCGTTCGCGCCTACACGCAGCTTGCGGAGGAGGGCTACCTGGAGCTTCGTCGCGGAGCGGCGCCCTCGGTGCGCGAACCGCGGACGGGCTCACCCTCGGCGGCGGAGAGACGGTCGAATGCGAGCACGGTCCGCTACGACCTCCGTCCTCACCTTCCGGAGGCGAGCCTCTTCCCTCGCCATGCCTGGCTGCGCTCGCTGCGCCACGCGGTGACCACTGCCGGAAACGCCGAGCTCAGCTACAGCGACCCACGCGGTCTCGAGCAACTGCGAACCGAGGTGTCGGCCTACCTTGGTCGCGCACGCGGCATCGCTGCAGAACTCGACCAGATCATCATCACCGCCGGCTGCACGCATTCGTTGAACCTGATCTTCCGCATGCTCGCCCGGAAAGGGGCCGGCAGAGTCGGACTGGAAAACCCGAGCGACGTCTTGGTTCACACGATCGCCGAGGGCGCCGGCCTTACCCCGGTCGGAGTCTCGCTCGACCGAGACGGCATCCTCGTGGGCGAGCTGCAAGCCGCAGGTGTTCCTGCGGTCGTTGTATCGGCTGGCCACCAGTTTCCGACCGGCTCAGTCCTCGCCAGGACACGGCAGGCGGCGCTCGTGCGCTGGGCAGAGACAGCCGGGACGCTGATCGTCGAAGACGAGTACGACGCGGCACTTCGCCCGGACTGGACCCCGATCAGCGCCCGGGATGGCCTCACCTGCGACCGGGTCGTCTACCTCGGCTCCACCGGAAAGACACTCTCCCCTGCCGTTCGGCTCGGCTGGGCCGTTCTTCCCAGGGCGCTTGCCAAGGTGTTTGCCGAGGAAGTCGTCAGCAGCGTGCTGCAGATCCCGGCGATCGAACAGCTGGCGTTCGCCGACTTCCTCCGCCGTGGGGAGTTCGATCGCCACCTCCGGCACCAGCGGACCGTCTTTCGCCAACGCCGAGCCGCGTTCGCCGCCGCAGCGGAACGGTCACTCCCAGCCGTCCGGGTACGCGACGCTGCAGCCGGGCTGAATGTGGTGATCGAGCTCCCCTCGGTCGAACTGGAACAGGCCGCGTTCCGGCAAGCCAGATTGCGAGGGCTCAAGGTCGAGACGCTTTCACGGCACACACTTCCCGGGTGTGCGAGCTCGCCCGGACTGTTGATCGGAATGGGCGGCCTGCCGGACGGAGCGATCTCTCATGTGGTCGAGGAACTTGCGCGAGCGCTCGCAGCTGTCGGAGCGCTCGCCGCGGCGGCGTAAAGGCCGGCAGGGCGGCTACTGCAGGTAACCGCCCTGCCAGGGCTGTCTACGCAGTGCTCCGCCTAGGAGAGCGCCGCGCAGAACCCATCCAGATTTCGCGCGCTTCCGGTGTCCGACGTGACGACGAACGCCGGGAAGCCGTGAGCGCCGAAATCGACCCGGCCGGTGCTCTGGAAGACACTCCCGTCGGGCAGCGTGACCCTCTCGATGATGCCGTCCGCGTATTCCTCCGAGATATTGCCGCTGCTGTCGAAGAAGGCCTTGAGGTTCACCGTGTACGGATCGCCGGTCAGCGACTTCCCGTTCGCGCTGAACGAGTCCTGTTCATCGACGTGGGCGAGCGCCCTCGTCAGCGCCCCACTGTCATCGGAGAAGAACTTGTCGGTCTCGGTCATCGTGGAATCGACCGTGATCGGGAATGAGCAGGCGCCTGTCAGCACACTCGTCAAGGACGATGTCTTGTGCACGACGACCGGTCCGTCCGCTGCCGCCGCCTGCGCGAAAACAGCGGCAACGATTGCAGCGACGAGCACGACGAGGAGCGTTGTCAATCGCTTCATCCCACCTCACCTCCGGAGTCAGGGGGCAACCGGGACCGAGGCTACGTCGGGCGATCGGAGCAGAAAGGAGTGGTCCCTGTATTCCGCCCCGGGCTGGACCCGTTTCCGATTCTCGAGGCTCAGGGCGCGTAGCGGAGGATCGCCGCGACGGACTCCTTGCCGGGGATGTCGTCGCGACGGACTGCGAGGACCTTGCCGCCGTTGAGCCAGGCGCGCCGGGCGATCTCGTCGACGACGCCGTAGTTCACCGCGTCGTCTGCGTCGTCGAAGCTCACGGCGCCGGACTCCTCGTCGACGTAGCCGGGGACGACCTCGTCGATGTCGACGAGGACGGTGTCGACGAGGCCGAAGGTCGCGGCGCGTGCCACGTCGGCGATGTCGGACGATGCACGCTGCTGGGAGGCGCGCAGCGCAAAGGTCTCCTGGGTCGTGCGGAGCTCGGAGGCGTAGAGATCGTCGAGCAAGCGGCGGGCGCTGTCGGCCAGCTCGGCGTCGGACGCGGCTTCGGGGTTGCCGGGCAGGCTCGTCGCGACGAGATGGGGGTAGGTGTTGACGGACCGGTAGATCGAGTCGATCGGCTCGGCCGCCGCGAGAATCAGCGGCAGGTCGAGCCCGTTGAGCAGCGGCCGGAGCGCCTCGTCGATCCGTCGTGCGTACTGACGCATGCGCGTCTTCTGGCCTTCGGAGCCCTGGATCCTGCCGCTCGGCGCCCGGTCCTTGATCGACGACTTGCCGACCACGCTCGCGACGTCGGTCGGGAGATCGGCGAGCTCGACCTGCGCGGGCTCGAGGTCGGGCGCGATCTCGAGCAGACGAACACCGTTCTGTGCGAGCGCGAGCACGAACGCCGTGTGTGGAAACGTGACTGCGCGCAGCAGCGGCTTGAGGTGGAAGCGGTCCGAGACCTCGACCATCCCGGTGAGGTTGTTCGCGAGCCGGAACGTCGTGCTCGCCGTCGGCGTCAGGAAGATCGCGAGGCTTCGCGCCTGGTAGCGCCAGAACTCGCCGTCGTCGACGAGGTCGGCGAGCTCGTCGTCGATCGCCGCGATGTCGCCGCTCGAAGCTCCCGCCTGCTGCAGCTGCCCGGAGGCCTCGCCCGCGAGGTTCTTCAGCTCGATGCGCTCCGCCTCGCCGCGCGAGGACGGGCTCGTCGGGAGATAGATCGACACGCTCCACGGTTCACGGGCGGCGAGCAGCCGGTCCAGCTGAGCACGCGTCGGGACGTCGGTGTGGAGAATCATCGGAGCCTCCTCGATCGCTGCACCGGGAAGCTAGCGGTCGGCGCTGAATCGCGCGCGACCAGAAGCGACCGGCCCCCCGCAAAGGGGCCGGCAGCTTCCGGGCGTGGAGCGCTCGAG
>Ga0081455_10007481_pt1 | contig 11497 bp, 6 predicted proteins | sample TabmetS3T2R1_FD_70207 | JGI IMG/M metagenome (GOLD analysis project Ga0081455, IMG submission 70207) | Tabebuia heterophylla rhizosphere microbial communities from the University of Puerto Rico - S3T2R1 | ecosystem: Host-associated > Plants > Roots > Rhizosphere ...
TGGTGCACGTCTCGTCGGAGTCGATCGCCGCGGTGGAGCCGAAATGGGGTCCGCCGCTGCTCGGCGACATGAGCCACTCGGTGGTATTCGACAATTCCAAGGTGAAGGCAATCGTGCCGGATTACGTCGCGGCGACTCCGTTCGCCACCGGTGCGCGGCAGATCGTCGACTGGTACGACGCCGATCCGACCCGCGGTGTCGTCGACGACGCGGTCAACTCCACATTGGACAAACTGATCGCTTCGGCCTGACGGCTCAACGGTGCGGCGACCCTTACCCGAAGGGTCGCCGCACCTTTTCAGTCCATTGTGACTTCGGTGCGCCGCCGGTCGGCCACCGTCACGTGGTGCACCGGCCCGACCAGGTGCAGCGAGCCGGTCAGGTCCTTGGAATCGCTGGACCGGCCTACGAACACCTCGATCTCGCCCGGCTCCACGACTCGGCGGTATTCCAGGTCGGAGAAGGCCAACCGCGTCGTCGGCACGGAGAACCGCACCCGGGCCTCGGCGCCGGCAGCGAGCTGCACCCGGGCGTAACCGACCAGTTGCCGGGTCGGCCGGGTCACCGACGCCACCACGTCGTGGGCGTAGAGCTGGACCACGTCGGCACCGGCCCGGTCCCCGGTGTTGCGCACCACACAGGACACCTCGATCGCCCCGTCGGTGGGCGCCTCCGCCGCCACCTGCAGGTGCGCGTACTCGAACGCCGTGTAGGAAAGCCCGTGGCCAAAGGGAAAGACCGGCCGGGTGTCGAGATTGCCGACCGAGCTCGCCTCGCCCAGCCGCGGATGCAGGTAGCTGCAGGGCTGGGCGCCGGCCGAGCGCGGCATGCTCACCGGCAGCCGCCCCGACGGGTTGATCCGTCCACTCAGGACACCGGCCACCGCAGCGGCGCCTTCCTCACCGGGGAAGAACGCCTGCACGATGGCCGCAGCCGGCTCCACGGCCCAGTCCAGCACGTACGGCCGCCCAGTGAGCAGTACGAGCACCACAGGAGTGCCGGTCGCCAGCATCTGCTCGACGAACTGCCGTTGTACGCCCGGCAGATCGAGATCGTCGGTGTCACACCCCTCGCCCGAGGTGCCGCGACCGAAGAGACCGGCCCGGTCCCCCACCACGACCATCGCCACGTCGGCCTGCGCCACCACGTCGCGCGCCTCGGCGAAGCCGTCGGTCGAGGTGTCCTCCACATCGCAACCCCGGGCGTATTTCACCGTGGCACCGGGGAATTCGGCCTCGATGCCGGCCAGCACGGTGTACGCCTCGAGCCCGATCGCGACCTGCGGATGATGCGGCAGTACGTGGTTGACGAAGCTGTAGCAGCCGAAGAGCGCCGCCGGGTCGTCGGCGTTGGGACCCACCACCGCGATCATGCCGGCCGGTTCGGCAAGCGGCAGGGCGCCGGAATTCGACAGCAGGATCACCGATTCCTCGGCGAGTCGGGCCGCGAGCTGCCGGTGTTCCGGCGGATCGAGGTCGATCGGCCCTTGTGGATCGTCGAAGGTGGCGTCCAACAGCCCCAGCTCCGACTTCTGCCGTAGCACCCGGTGCACCGCACGGTCCACAAGGGACTCTTCGACCTCGCGCCGCCGCACCAGCTCGGCAAGTGGCGCCAGGTAGGCGTTTCCGGTCGGCAGCTCGACGTCGATCCCGGCCTGCAGCGCCTTGGCGGCCGCCTCGCCCAGGTCGCCGGCGACCCCGTGCAACGTGTGCAGAAATGCGACGCCGAAATAGTCGGCGACCACCGTGCCGGTGAATCCCCATCGGTCGCGCAACAATTCGGTCAGCAGCCGCCGATCGGCGGCGACCGGTAGGCCGTCGATTTCGGCGTACGACTGCATCACCGACGCCACACCGCCATCAAGGACGGCCATTTCGAAGGGAATGAGCAGCACGTCGGCGATTTCGCGCGGGCCGGCGTGCACCGGTGCGAGATTGCGCCCGGCCCGGGAATTGGAATAACCGACGAAATGCTTCAACGTTGCCAACCTGCCCTGACTCTGCACGCCCCGCACGTATGCGGTGGCGATGGTGGCGACGACGTAGGGATCCTCGGCGATGCACTCCTCGACCCGCCCCCAGCGCGGGTCGCGGATCACGTCGAGCACCGGCGCCAGACCCTGATGCACACCGAGCGAGCGCATCTGCGCACCGATGGCGGCACCCATCCGCTCGATCAACTCCGGATCGAAGGCGGCGCCCCACGACGGCGGCGCCGGATAGGTGGTGGCCTGCCAGGCCGCCAGACCGGTGAGGCACTCCTCGTGCACCAGCGCCGGAATCCCCAGCCTCGTATTCGACTGCAGCCACCGCTGCCGGCGCGCCAGATCACGGGCGCCCTGCAGCGGATCCAGCGGCGCCGTACCGAAAGGCCGGGTCAGCTGCCCCAGGCCATTTCCGGCGAACTGCTCGAATCCGACGACCCGGCCGAGCATCGCGTCCTGCAGCGGCGCCACAACCGCGTTGTCGTCCTCATGGCCGACCTCCATCCAGAGTCCGGCCAACTGCGCGAGCTTCTCCTCGAGCGTCATCTCGGCGAGAATTTCGCTGGCCCGTTCCGCGTGCCGGTCGGCGCCGGCACCGACGCCGCTGGACGCGCTCTGGGTCAACTCACTGGTCATCGGAGGCTCTTTCGACGGAAGGGCGGCATTCGGGCGACTGCGCACGAACCAGCTTCCGCGGGTTCGAACTTTCGAAAGTTTCGACTGGAAACTTATCTCGACGCTACGGTGCGCCCGTTCCTCACGTCAAGGAAACGCACGCGCCTACGCGCATGCGGAGACCGACACCGGCCGCCGCTAGATCAAGAAAACACGACGTAGTCACCAGCTCGCGGCTTACGCAACGTTTTTGAAACGGCACCTTGACACATCCGGAACGCCGCAACTATCGTCCGCAAAAAATGACGGCCAGCTATCGAAATTTTCGAGTGCCGTGCTGCCATCGACCAGACATTCGGTATGGCGTCGTCTGTTGTTGTGTGCCAGTGGAGAGTCCGGCACTGACCGGCATTGACCGGCCGGTGCCCTGGCCCGTGTGTGCCGCGACCGACGACTCCTGCGCTGTCAGCGCTTCGGATCGGAGGAAGAGATGGTCGCCCTGAACACTGCCGCACCGACCAGGAGCCGCACGCCGCGGGTCCGGATCGCCGACATCGCGCTGAAGGCCGGGGTCTCCGTACCCACGGTGAGCAAGGTTCTCAACGGCCGGCAGGACGTGGCGGCCGAGACCCGCAAACGCGTGCAGTCCTTTTTGGACGAGTCCGGCTACCGGCGGCGCGGCTCCAACCGGCCCAACCGTGCCGGGCTGGTCGACTTCGTCATCACCGATCTGAGTACGTCCTGGGGATGCGAGCTGCTGCGCGGTGCCGAACGGGAGGCGCACCGGTTGGGTATCGGCCTGGTGGTGACGGTGACCCACGACCAGCGCGCCTACGCCCGGCAGTGGCTCAAGACGCTCGCCTCCCGCCGCTCCGACGGTGTCGTGCTGGTGGTGTCCCGGGTCCAGGAAGACGTTGAGGACAAACTGTCCCAGCTGGGTACGCCGTTCGTCCTGGTGGATCCGGTCGGTGGCTTCAACCCGGCGGTGCCGAGCATCGGGGCCACCAACTGGGCCGGCGGTTTCGCCGCCACCGAACACCTCACCGGACTGGGCCACCGCCGGATCGGCATCGTCACCGGCCCGGCCGACCTGGTGTGTAGTGAGGAGCGACTCGACGGCTACCGGGCGGCGTTGCGCCGGGCCGGCGTTCCACTCGACGACGCGCTGGTCGTCCACGGCAACTTCTATTCCGACGGCGGCAGCCGCGGCGCCGCCGAATTGCTCAACCTCGCCGAGCCGCCGACCGCCATCTTCGCCGGCTCCGACCAGCAGGCCCGTGGCGTGTACGAAGAGGCGCGGCGCCGTCGGCTTCGTATCCCCGACGACCTCAGCGTCATCGGCTTCGACGACGTCGAGTTGTGCACCTGGCTCACCCCGCAGCTGACCACGGTCCGTCAGCCACTGGCCAACATGGCCGGGCTGGCGATCCGGACCGTGCTGGAGCCGCCGGACTTCGACCGGGACCACCCGCTGCGGGTCGAGCTCTCCACCAACCTGGTCACCCGGGCGAGCACCACCCCGCCGCGCCGCCGATTCCCTTAAACAGGCTCCAGGCGCAGCCGCACCACGCCGGGCATGGGCAGTGCGAGCTGTACCGAGAGGGCACCGTCGTCCGTGGTTGCCCGGCCGAGATCGTCCACATGCAACTGATCCCGCGCGCGTAGGTCATTCCAGAGCCGCTGGTCCGGCCAGTCCAGTTCGGTCGGATATCCGGCGGCGATGTTGGAGTGTTCGGCGTCGACGCGGGCGACGCCCAGTTGGTACGCCTCGCGCGCCAGCCCGGTCACCTCGATCGAGACCACGCGGTCCAGCGCCGGATCACCACGGAACTTCGCCGCGGTGGCGCAGCCGTTCCATAGCAGTACGTCGATGGTGCCGTCCGCGTGCGCGCTGGCCCAGCCGTCCACAAGGGACCCCGCGCCGTCGCCGTCGAGTTCACAGCGCAGCAGGTCATCGCCCAGCTCCTCGGCCAGCCGTACCGCCCAATAGCGCGGTTTGCGGAGGTTGCCGACGGTGAGCAGACCGAATCCCCCGTGGAATAGCCGGGGTGGGCGACCCAACTCCTCGAAATGGTCGCTCACCACCCAGTACGCGAGGTAGTCGACCGAGTCCTGCGCCGCTTTCAGACCGCGGAGTACGAACGGCGCTCCGTACACACTGTCATGTACCGGCGCGAAATGGGTGTGCCCGACGCCCCACTCGGTCCACCAGATCTCCACATCGGACAGTCCGAAGCGCCTCAACGCCGGACGCAGGTCGAGTGGCGCATTGCCGTAGGTGTGGGTGGAGAGGAAATCCAACGGTGCGTCGGCCGCGCTGGCATGGCGGAGGAAGTCCTCGATCCAGTGCACCGCGGCGGTGGCCGGTCCACCGACGCGCAGCCGCGGCTCCACCGCCTTGATGGCCCGCGCCGCGACCTCGTAGAGGCGGAAGTACTCCTCCTTCGTGCCGGTCCAGAAGACGTCGAGATCCGGTTCGTTCCACACCTCGAAGCCCCACTGGGCCACCTCGTCGACGCCGTACCGCTCGATGACGTGGCGCGCCAACCGGGCGTTGAGCTCGCTCCACAGTGTCCAGTCCCGGGGCGGCGAAATGTAACCCTGGTAGGTGAAGGCGGTGGCCTCAGGGTCGCTGGCGAGGTCACGGGGCAGGAACGACAGCTCCAGAATCGGCCGGATGCCGACCGCTTTCAGGCGATCCAGAATGTCGTCGACGCCGGAGAAGTCGAAATGCGGCTCACCGTCGCGCAGGGAGAAGACGCCGACATCGTCGTGGTAGATGGCGTGCGCCCGGATGTAGCGGGTGCCGAGTTCGTCGTGCGCCTGGCGCAGTGCCGCGGTGAATTCCGCACCGACCGGGTTGCCGGCCTCGTCCTTCTCCAGCCAGAGTTGCTGCAGCCGCTCCGACCCGAGCATCCGCCAGACCCGCGACAGCCGGCCCACGCCGGCCGAGGCATCGACCCGCGCCCGCACCGGCCCGGCCGGGCCATCCGGCACGGTCACCGCGCCCGGCGCACACCGCGGACCCGGCTCGGCCTCGACGTCCCGCATCGCGGCGACGGCGTAGTGGTAGGTCCGCCCCGGCACCACATCGGCATCCGCGTACGGGAAATGCGGTACGGCGAGGACATCGCTGCCACCGTGTTCCAGCGGCACGAATTCCCCGTCAGCGGAGTCGGCGCGGTAGATGACATATCCCACCGCCCTCTCGACCGCATCCCACCGGACCGTCACCAGGCCCGCGCCTGCGGTCAACCGCAGCCCCTGCGTCTTGTCTTCGCTGCTCATACGTCCTTCCACAGTGGATAGTCAGCCGGCCGCTCGGACAAGCAACCGGTCGGCTTCGACATCACGCGAGCGGACCCGGATCACCGTCTGTCCGCCGCTGACGTGCACCTCGGCCGGCTCGGCCACCTCGACCGCGAGCGTCCCGTCCAGCGCGATGGCACAGTCGCCACCGGGCAATCGGAACTGCACCGCGTCCTCCGCTGAGCCGGCCAGTTCGGCGGTGGCCCAGGCGATCCGCAACCCGCCGAGTTCCAGCCCGATCGGCAGCATGGCACCGGTCCGGTCCGGCAGGAATACCGGCTCGCCGGCGCAGAGCGGCTCGCTGTCCAGGGTCAGCCGCGCGGATACCGCGTCGCCGGTGAGGTTGAGCGCGTGGACGAGCCGGCCGCCGCTGTCGTCCACTGTGGACGACAGTACGAGACCCGGCTCTGCCACGTCGTGCCGCAGCCCGCGCCGGGCCCCCAACCGCTCCAGCGCCTCGGTGTAGAAACCAAGGTCAGGGAAGTAGTCGGCGGTGATGACGATGGCCCGCCCGGCACCGACGGTCAGATCGAAACCGCAGCCGAGGCCGGTGCTGTACTCATATAGCAGCCGCTCACCCGCATCGGCGGCGAACAACTGCGCCGTCCCGAAAACCCGGACCTCCGCCCGCGGCGCCGCCCAGCCCGAGGCGCAGGCCGAGACGAAGAACGACGGGGTGCTGCGTACCTCGCCACAGGAGCGCAACTGCAGCGCGTCGATGAGGTCGGCGCACGGGCGGGCCTGCAGGTCGTGGGTCGGAAGCTGCCCGACCAGCAGCAACCGTCCGCCGGCTTCCAGGTAATCCACCAGCCGACGCTGTATCGCCGCGTCCATGTAACGCGCCGACGCCAGGGCCAGCACCGGCGTGGACGCCGGGTCGAGGGGGCGTTGCTGGATATCGACCCCGGTGAATCGGAATCCACCGAGGACCATCGAACGCCCGAGCAGTTGGCGCACTCCGGCGCCGCGGAACTCCCGCAGATTCTCCGTCACCGCGCGCATCACGGCGCTGGCCGGGTGGGCGTACTCGGTCATGAAATAGTCCGGGATGAAACCGATGGCGACGTTGTCATACTCCGGCCGCATCCGGCCGAGGCTGGGCGCGATCCGGGTCACCGCGCTGATCGCGGCAGCGGCGGCGCGGTACGCCGGTCCGCGCTGTCCCTCCGGCCCGACCGGTGCGGCGAATCCGTGCCGTTCGCCGGTGAATCCCAACCGGTCGTTGCCCTCGCCCGCCGGCGCGTCCAGCCGCGGATTCCGCCCGCCGCTGAACAGGTAGTAATTGATGATCCGGTTGCCCTGCGCGACACAGAGTCGGGTCTTGAGGTCGACAGCCGACTTGTCGAACCGGGTGCTGAGGTCGTCGCCGTAATCACCACTGCCCGCCTCGAATTCCAGCGACGTCAGCGGCTGGTCGTCGTCGTGCACCGCATCCATGAACGCGTTGACGAGGTAAAGGTCGCAGATGTTGCCGGCGGTCAATTCGCCGAGATAGATGTCCGAGCCAGAGACCATGCCGGCGACGCCGCGGTAGGACCGGAAAAGCTGACTGATGCCGATCGGAAACGTGCTCCCGCGCCCGGCCTCGGTGCCGTGGATGTTGACCAGAAACGGTACGCCGTGAATGCCGTTCTCCTCGGCGTACCGACGCAGCGTGCGGAGATATTCAGCGAAGCGGTCCCGCATGAACTCGCCCAGATCCACCCGTAGCGCGGCGGCGAATTCCTCGGTCGGTGACCGGAAGCGGGCATTGCGTTGCGCCGGACCCTGGTCCAGAAAGGAATAGCGTACGGCCAACTCGTCTCCCGCATAGCGGCCGTGCAGCCAGTCGGTCAGCGCGTCGAGCAGCCCGTCGGTGAGGTCCGGCGAGTTGGTGACCCACGCCAGCATGCCGACCTCGTTGTCCAGCTGTACGCCGACGACATTGCCGCCGGCCGGCTGCAGTCGACCGGCCAGCACCGGCATGATCGCCGCGTACCAACGCTGCACCTCGGTCAGATACGCCGGCGCAAGGTAGTCGACCGTGCGGGTCGTGGCCGGCGCGCCGTCCCAGCCGACCGGAATGATCTCCGGATGCTCCTCGTACAACCGGAAGGGCAGCCCCTCGTTCTTCAGCTCCGCCATCACGAACGGACCCGGCCGCGCCAGGAAATACAATCCCCGCTCCTGACACATGTCGACGAAGACGCCGATGTCGCGCTCCGGTCTCGTCGAGCCGGTGACGTCGATGCTGCCGTCCGGCAATTCGTGGAAGATCCACGGTATATACGACGCGATCGCGTTGGCACCTGCCGACCGCGCGGCATCGAGGCGATCTGCCCACTCCGCACGAGAGAGCCGGAAGTAATGCACCTCGGCGCTGATCAGCACAGTCGGAGAACCGTCAAGGAAAATTTGCTTATCTCGAATCTCGATCATGGCCTCGCATCTCAAGTGACGGTCAAGTCGATGTATTCGACCGGCGGGAGTCTGGACGACTGTCCTCCGACGTACGGAAAGGTGAGGGTTGTCACCGCGTTTCCAGACTGTTAACGTTCCCTGCTAACGCTAACAGCGCCTTTTGTACGAGACAAGGCCCAGATCTCCGAAAGGACCGCGTACGATGCCGCCGACACTGCGCGAGATCGCCGAGCACGCCGGCGTCTCGATACAGACGGTGTCCCGGGTCGCCCGCGGTGTCGGGCAGGTGTCACCGGAGACGCGGCGGCGGGTGCTCGCCGCAATCGAGCGCTTCAACTACCGGCCCAACCATCTCGGCCAGGCGCTGGTGTCCCGCCGGCACGCCGCCCTGGGAATTGTGTTTCCCGGTCTCGGCGGGCCGTATTACTCCGAGCTAATTCAGGGTTTTGAGGCGGAGGCGGTGGCCGCGCGCCTGTCAGTGCTGATTCTCGGCACCAACCTGCTCCGCGAATCCCACGAGCTGGCCGAGCAGATGGCCGGCCGCGTCGACGGAATCGCGGTCATGGGCGGGACGCTCGGGACGGACATCCTCTGCGCATTGGCCAGTCGCGGCAGCCCGGTCGTGCAGGTCGCCGGCAGCCCATTGCCGGGAATTCCGACCGTGCGTACGGAGAGCCGGCGTGCGGTTGAATCCCTTACGCTGCACCTGATCCGTGATCACGGCTACGACCGGCTCGCGTTCGTGGGAAATCCCACCGGCGCGCCGGACACCGACGACCGTTGGGAGGGTTTCCGCGCGGCGCATCGCCGCGCCGGTCTCCGCGTCCCACGACAACCGGTGCGCGTCGGGTTCGAACAACCCGACGGCATCGTCGGCACCAACGGCCTGCTCGACCGGGCCCGGCCACCCCGCGCTATTGTCTGCGCCAACGACGAAACAGCAATGGGCGCTCTGGTCGCCGTGCTCGGCCGCGGCCTACGCGTGCCCGAAGACGTCGCGATCACTGGATTTGACGATATTCCGGCCGCGGCGCTCACCACCCCCGGTCTCACCACTGTGCACCAACCGATGCGCGAGCTAGGCGCGCAGACGGCAAGAGTTCTCCGGTCGCGCATCGACGACGAGTGCGACCGTTCGCTCGATCTGGTCCTGCCGACAGAACTCGTTCTACGGGCGAGCTGCGGTTGCAAAGGCGCACCGATGCCGACTCCGACAAGGCGTCCGGCAGCCACCCGGCGTGGCGCAAAGGCAGCCGCCAGGTCGTAACACAACGCTATCCAGGAGGCGTCCCCGCATGCACTGGAAGAAGCTCGGCGTCAGCGCGGTCGCGGTGCTCACCGCTGCCGCCGTCACCACGGCCTGCAACGCGAATTCCCGCGCCGCAACGGATACACACGGCCGGGTCACCGCCTTGAACCTCGGCAGTTTTGGTGGCGGCACAAATCCGCAGAAGAATTTCAATCCCTACTCACCGAATGCATTGTCCTTCGGCTACACCTACGAGCCGTTGTACCTGGTGAGCCAGTACAACTGCGCGCAGACACCGTGGCTGGCCACCGGCTATCAGTGGTCCGGCTCCAAGAAGCTCACCTTCACCATCCGGTCGGGGGTGAAATGGAGCGACGGAAAGCCCTTCACCGCAGCCGATGTGGCGTTCACGTTCGACCTGTTCAAGAAATACCCGGCCATCGACACCAACGGCATCTGGCGAACGCTTTCCAGCGTCACCACAGCCGGCAGCGACAAGGTGACCTTCACCTTCAAGGTGGCCTCGACGCCCTCGTTCACTCCGATCGCCCAGACACTCATCGTTCCGCAGCACGTCTGGTCCTCGGTCGGCGACCCGACGAAATACACCAACGCCAATCCGGTCGGCACCGGGCCGTACAACGTGAAGAGCTTCAACGGTCAGCAGTTGGTGCTGCAGCGCAATCCGAAATACTGGCAGGCCAGCAAGGTGAAAGTGGACCAACTGATCTTCCACAGTGCCGGCGGCGGTAGTGAGGTCGACAAACTGCGGCTGGCCCGCGGCGAGTACGACACCAATGCGATGTTCGTACAGGACATTCAGAAGACCTACGTCGCGAAGGATCCCAAGCACAACCACTACTGGTTCCCACCGGGCGGCGTGATCAGCCTCTTCATGAATCTCACCGAGAAGCCGTTCAGCGACGTCGCATTCCGGAAGGCGTTGACCTACGCCATCGACCGCGAGCAGATTGCCAATAAGGCGGAATTCGGGTACGTGAAGACCGCCAGTCAGACCGGTCTGGTCCTGCCCAGACAGCAGCAGTGGCTGGCGTCCGGCATCGCCAACGACGGCAACATCGGCTACAACCAGGCGAAGGCCGACGCGATGCTCACCGCGGCCGGGTACAAGAAGGACAGCGGCGGCCACCGGTTGGGCAAGAACGGCAAACCGCTGAGCATGACGTTCAAGGTGGAGGCCGGCTACCTGGACTGGATCCAGGCCGCCCAGGTCATCCAGACAAACCTCAAGGCGCTCGGCATCAAGGTGGGGCTGCAGACCATCCAGCCCGACACGCTCGACAACGAGAAGAAACTCGGCAATTTCGATCTCGCCTTCGGCGTGCACGGCGGCACCTGCAACATGTTCTCCAACTACCAGCAGCCGCTGGCCAGCGACCAGACGGCGCCGATCGGCAAGCCGGCCGTGTCCAATTACGTCCGCTGGAAGAACGCCAACACCGACCAGTTGCTCACCGAGTTGCAGCAAGCCACCGCGCAGAAGCAGCAACAGCAGTTGGTCGGCCAACTCGAGAAGACGATGATGAACCAGGTGCCGATGATCCCGCTGTGGTACGGCGCGGTCTGGTTCGAGTACAGCACCAAGAAGGCCGTCGGGTGGCCCACCGCGCAACATCCCTACGCCAACCCCGGCGACAACCTGCTGATCATCACTCATCTCAAGCCGAGCAGCACGTCGTAACGGCGGCCGCGGTCCCGGGCCATCCCCGGGACCGCGGTTATCCCCGAGCCCTTCGGAAGGCGAATCGGCATGGCTTATTTCGTGCGCCGGACGGCGTTCTTCCTGCTCACCCTGTGGGCCGCCGTCACGCTGAATTTCATCATCCCGCGGCTGCAGCCGGGAGATCCAGCCGAGGCGATCGTGCAGCGGCTCTCCGGGCAGAACAAGACGATCGACCCGGCGCAGGTGCACGCCATCC
>Ga0081455_10007482_pt1 | contig 11496 bp, 8 predicted proteins | sample TabmetS3T2R1_FD_70207 | JGI IMG/M metagenome (GOLD analysis project Ga0081455, IMG submission 70207) | Tabebuia heterophylla rhizosphere microbial communities from the University of Puerto Rico - S3T2R1 | ecosystem: Host-associated > Plants > Roots > Rhizosphere ...
GCACCGGTGGGCGTGCCGCCTCGTCGCGTGGCGCGGCCACGGTGGGCCCAGGGGCCAGCCCACGGGGCTGGACACGGTCTGAAACACCTGTGCTGCGTGCGGATGACCGCCTGCTTGACTCCTCGCAGAGAGCCTGGGAGAGGTCGCAAAACATGATCCGCAGCCAGCAGGTACGCGATCGAACGTCTTGTCTCTTTCAAAACAGGGCTTTGTAGAGATTCACTGACGGTGTGTCCCCACATTTAGAACACCACCCTCCTTCCGATCATCTCCTGCTTACTTCTTCTCGCCGGCCGTGGGGGACAGTTGAAAGGTGATGCGCTCGATCGTACCGTTGAACGGAAATACGCCTTTATCGGCGTATGCACGTGTCACCGGCGTGATAGAATCGCGGCCGACTTCGAAGGGCTCCAGCCCGCCGCTGCGGAAGCCGACGCGCTTGATCTGGCCTTCGCCGGCGGGTTGGCCATTCACGACCAGGCGCAGCGTGCCGCCCTTGTCCATCGGGCCGACCGCCGTGTACTCGGTCTTGATGGTGACCTTGCCATCGGGGATTGCCATTGTGCCGTCGATCTGCGAATTAGCCAGATCGAAGAACGTGTAGGTGAAATGCGGCTTGCCGTCCTGGATGTAGAGCGACCACCCGCTGGAATACCCGCCACAGGCGGCGATCACGCCTTCGGCGCCGCCCTTGGGCACGACGACTTCCGCGGTGATCGCGTGGGAGGACGGGAAAATCAGCGGACTGACCGGCTCGGGCAGACGCACATTGTTGCCGTAGTAGGTCCAGCTCGTCTTCGCCTCGCCGGCGATGCGGTTGCGCGGGTCCAGGCGCTCTGACAACCGCGGGTCCAGCGGCAGCACGTCGTACTTCTTGGCCTCGACGAGGAACTGCTCCTGAAGCTCCTTGAGCTTCTGGGGTTCCTTGGCCGCGAGGTCATCGGCCTGGCTGAAGTCGGTATCCAGGTGATATAGCTCCCACGGGGCGTTCTGGAAGTCGCCTTCTTTGCCTGCGGTGGCCCAGGGCACGCCGAAGCGGCTGCTCGCCAGCCAACCGTCCTTATAGATGGCGCGGTTGGTCATCATCTCGAAATACTGCGTGGTCCGTCTGCCGGTGGCGGCGCCGTCGTCGAAGCTGTACATCATGCTCACGCCTTCGATCGGCTTCTGCTTGATGCCGTCCACTGCCTCGGGCGCCGGCAGCTTGCCCGCCTCCAGGATCGTCGGTACCACGTCGATCACATGATGGAACTGCGTACGCATCTCGCCCTTGGCTTTGATGCCCTTGGGCCAGTGCACGACCATCGGGTTGCGCGTCCCCCCGAGGTGCGAGGCGACCTGCTTGGTCCACTGGAAGGGCGTGTCCATCGCCCAGGCCCAGCCGACCGGCACGTGCGGCTCGCTGGTGGGCCCGCCGATCTCATCGAGCCGCTTGATGGTGCTTTGCAGCCCAAGCTGCACGCCGAGCAGGCTGGCGAGCTCGCTGAAGGTGCCTTCGAGCCCGCCTTCGGCGCTCGCGCCGTTGTCGCCAACAATGTAAAAGATCAAGGTGTTGTCCAGCTCACCCGACTGCGCCAGGCTGTCGATCAGCCGGCCGATGTGATGGTCGGTGTGCGCCATGTATCCGGCGTAGTTTTCCATCAGCCGTAAATAAACTTTCTTCGCCTCGGCGGGCTGCTCGTCCCAGGCGGGGATTTCCTTCGGTCGGGGCGTCAGCTTCGTATCGCGTGGGATGATGCCCAGCTCTTTCTGCTTCGCGAAGGTGCGCTCACGCTGCTTGTCCCAGCCATGGTCGAACTTACCGGTAAACTTTTCTCGCCATGCCTTGGGGACCTGGTGCGGCGCGTGAACGGCACCGGTGGAGAAATAGACGAACCACGGCTTGTCACGATCGGCGGCCCGGATGTTGCTCGTCCACGCGATCGTTTCATCCGTCATATCTTCGGTGAAGTGATAGCCCTGCTCAGGAGTCCTGGGCGGGGCGGCGGGCGTGGTGTTGCGGTAGAGCGTCGGGTGATACTGGTCGGCCTCACCTTGGTTGAAGCCGTAGAAGTAGTCGAATCCCAGTCCGGTGGGCCAGCGGTCGAACGGGCCGGCGGGGCTGATTTCGTTCTCCGGGGTGTTGTGCCACTTGCCAAACATGGCGGTGGCATAGCCATTGTCACGCAGGATCGCAGGAATAAGCGCGGTACTGCGCGGGATGATGCCGGTGTAGCCGGGATAGCCCGTGCCCATTTCGATGATCACGCCCGTGCCGACGCTAGAATCATCGCCGCGAACATGAACGCCACTCGTGTGTGAGTCATGGCGACCTCCAGGTATGAGTTGCGCTATTTGGTTGAACAAGACCTTCGCCACAAGGTGTTATAGCCGTTCTGGCGGAGTATATCAGCGATCGTGCCAGCTCGGAAGTTCCAACAGCATCAGTCCACCGATGACGCTGCCGAGCGCGAGTGACACACTTTTATGAGTGGTACAGTGCGCGCTCGGATGAAGCGTGGCATGCTTGAGTTGCTCGAAAAAGTCGGCATTCCTGAAGGGACGGAAGTGTCTGTGACGATTCTGGAGACCCCCAGGTCCAAAAGCGCAGATGGTCTGCGTCGGTCTGCTGGGGGCTGGAAGGGACTTGTTGATGCGGAAAAGTTGATCGAGCATATTTACGCTGATCGTCTCATCTCGACCCGACCCGTCCCTCGGCTCTAACCATGCGCTACCTGATCGATACGGACTGGGTGATTCACGATCTCAATGGGCGCCAGATATCATCCAGCGTCTGCAAGCCCTGCAGCCTGAAGGGCTTGGTCTTTCTGTAATCGTGCTGGCAGAACTCTATGAAGGCGTCTATTCTTCGCGTGATCCAGAGCAGAGTGAGCAAAAGCTCAATGACTTTCTAGAGAGCGTGACGCTGGTTGGTATGGACGAAGAGACCGCGAAGATTTTTGGTCGGGAGCGCGGGCGCCTGCGTGCTGAGGGTCCCTCTCACTCCCACGCCGCATCGGGGGCCGCCAATAGTTGTACCCTTGACACGTCTCTATCTAACCATCTATTGTGGTGCTCATCCGACATTGTACACGCGTGGTTCTCTTACCCTGCCAACCGTGTCGTTCCCTGCCCGACCCTGCGTCTGGCGTGTGACGCGCGGTCCGTCGCTCGGGCTTGTGGCAAACTGACCAGCCACGTCGACGGTAGAGAGCACGCGTCTCATGCTACACACCTGATCAGAGATCGTTCAGCTATAAGGAGGAGTGTCTATGATTGCCAATCTGATTGCCGGTCAATGGTGCCAACCACACACGCCGGCACTCCCCGTCTACAACCCCGCCACGGAAGACGTGCTCGACGAGGTTCCGCTCTCTGGGCCTGCGGAGGTGACTCAGGCGGTGGCGGCCGCGGCTGAGGCGTATGTTGGGTGGTCGCAGACCCCGGTGATGGAGCGCACGCGCCTCATGTTCCGCTATAAAGCGCTGCTGGAGGAGCACTTTGAGGAGCTGGCGGCTATCGTCACTCGTCACCATGGCAAGACCCTTGAGGAGGCTCGGGGCGAGGTTCGACGTGGGATTGAAGTGGTGGACTTTGCGTGTGGGGCACCCACCCTGCTGCAAGGCCGCACGCTGCGGCAGGTCTCTGGGGGCGTGGACCAGGATCTGTATCGTTACCCCTTGGGCGTGGTGGCTGGCATTCCACCCTTTAACTTTCCGGTGATGATTCCGCTGTGGATGATGCCACTGGCGGTCGTGGCCGGGAACACCTTTGTCCTGAAACCGTCGGAGCGCACCCCGCTGGGGGCAGTCCGGCTGGCCGAACTCTTCCAGGAAGCAGGGTTCCCCCCCGGCGTGCTGAACGTGGTCCACGGGGCGCGGGAGACGGTGGAGGCGCTCATTGCGGCACCGGAGATCCAGGCCGTCTCTTTCGTCGGCTCGGCGCCGGTGGCGCGCCAGATCTACGAGGAGGCCGCCCGCCACGGGAAGCGTGTGCAAGCGTTGGGCGGTGCCAAGAACCACATCGTCGTGATGCCCGATGCCGATCTCACGACGACGATTCCGGCGCTCCTCGGCTCGGCCTTTGGTAATGCGGGTGAGCGCTGCCTGGCCGGCAGTGTCGCAGTAGCTGTCGGGGACGCCGCCCAGATGCTTCTAGACCCATTGTGTGAGCAGACACGCAAGCTAGTGGTGGGACCTGGGGACCAGGCAGGAGTTGACGTTGGCCCGCTCATCCGTGCTGAGCACCGGGACCGAGTCGCTCGCTATGTCGAGCAGGGGGTCGCTGAGGGGGCTACGCTCCTGGTGGACGGCCGGCCCCACATGCAGCGGCAGGGGTTCTTTCTTGGCCCGACCATCCTGAATGACGTCAACCCTGAGATGGCAGTTGGGCACGAGGAAATCTTTGGGCCTGTGCTGTCCGTGGCCCATGCCCAGACGCTGGAGGAGGCGATCGCGCAGGCGAACCATATGGCGCTCGGCAACATGGCTGTCATTTTCACGCGTGACGGGCGGGCGGCCCGTGAGTTTCGCGATGGTGTCGAGGCAGGAATGGTGGGTGTGAACGTCCCCGTGGCACAACCCTTCGCCTTTTTCCCCTTCTCGGGATGGAAGGGGTCATTCTACGGTGACCTCCATGTGCATGGCACCGACGGGATCGAGTTCTATACACGGAAGAAGATGTTCATCACCCGGTGGTGAGGACACAGGCCCGAGACTTCATGGGGGCGCTGGAGCGCCCCCTTTTCTCAGAACCCCCTGTGACCGGGTCCCCCTCACGTGCGACAGCCCTGCGTATGGCCTGCTACACTGCGATACAGGGGACGCACTGAACATATGAGACGGTCACACTCTGAGGTCGCCGATATAGTAATCTTTCAGGAGACCTTCGGCATAGAGGCTGTGGCCGATGTCCGCGAAGGCATCGGTGGCGTCTTTGCCGGCTTCCTGTAGCAGGACGAAGTCACCGCCCGGATGCTCGTCCATCCACTGCGAGACGTCGTAGATCTTGTTGTCGATGACCAACCACAGGTCGCCAGGGCTGGTGTGCTGCCGGACCTCATCCCAGGTGTAAGTACTACTCATGAGCAGATTCCTCCTTCCTGGCTCCAGCACCCAGATGCTGCCATGTGTGGAGCTCGGTGCGCTAGTGAGGGTGCCTGGAGCCGTAGCCCGGGAGCTCATCCAGGTGCTGCTGGCACATCGCGCAGCTCGTGATCTGGCGCTCGCGTGCTGCTGGATCAAGCACCGTCGTCGCCCAGGTACGGAACTGTCGATAGTGATCAAAGAGCACATGGGGCGGGGTGGCGAGATCGCCTAGCCGGAAGTGGGGCGCTGGATTCTCAATTGCCAGGGGACAGGCGTGGAACTCCCCGGTGCTCTTGAGCACCGGGAAGCACAGGACGCAGCCCTGCTGTGCGTGATAGGCAGGTTCCCGGTCCTGGTCGAACGTCATTGCTGCCCCGGCCCCCGCATGGTAGAGCACTTTATACCCAGAGAAGAGCCGCTGAGGATGAGCCCGTCCCCACGCCTCCAGGAGAGCTTTGGCACGCGCCGGTAGCGGGTCCGCATCCCGCCCCAGATAAATGGAGTAGTTGAGGACCGCCTCACTCTGCGGATCGCTCTCCAGGAGATCAATGAGCGTCTGGGCTTTGACCCCGTTCGAGTAAATTGTGAAGAGGCCCGCAAAGCCGCGCGCCCGGAGAAAGCGCATGGCCTTCAACAGGCTCTCACTGTGGAGCGTGGGCTCACCCCCGTAGAACTTGATGTTGCCGTCCGGGGCCACAGCGGCGAGGGCGCCTTCGAGTACCCGCGCGGTATGCGCCGTGTACCATCCCTGGGGGGAACCGAACACCGTACACCAGGCGCAGGCGCGATTGCAGAAGTTGCCGTCGTAGAGGTAGAGCTCGCGGAGCACCCCATCCTGCGCGTGGAAGGTCTCGACGCTCTCGTGAAAGGTGATGGGCCGTATCTGGGGATCGCGGTGCACGTCGTTGAGACCCCAGTCGTAGATGTTGTAGACGACGGTATAGTCGGCGATGGCCTCGAACGGCTCGCCCGTGTGCTCGGCGATAAACCGCAGCACGCCGCGCCGATATTCGGCAGTGGTATGGGCCTCGCCCGCAAAGTCTTCAGCGTACATGCGGAAGAGGCGTGAGACAAAGATTTTCTTCTGGTGGCGATCAATACGGCAGTTCCACTCGCTGGCCAGGAACTGCCGAGTGGCCGCGTGGAGCGTCTCTCGGATGGCCTCGGGCGCGTATGCCTGCGGGCGCATGGGTGGACAGCCATTCGAGGCACAGTTGAGGGCAAAGTGGATGCGCGGTTCCCGGAACCGCCCGCGCAGAATGCGGTGTTCAATGTCATTGAGGCTCAGCAGCACGCCCCCGGCACGGTGTCGGGCCCGGACGAAGAACTGGCCATCGTGGACCTTCCAGACCGAGCGGACCGGATATTCCTCCATCACCGCCGCAAGCACAAAGGCGTTATAAGCATTGATCCAGTATGCCAGGGCGTGCTCGGGGGTGGGGAAGCACTCTGGCGTGGTGTCGGGGCTGGCCATGCCGAGCTGCGCCACAAAATCGCTCAGTAAGGCGCGGTGGTGCGCCAGGACCTTGTAGTCCACCTTCCCCTCAGGGGTGACAATGGCGCCCAGGAGCTCCGTCCAGAGGGCGTAGTCAAAGGACGATGCGTGTGTCGCTGCGGGTCCAGGTGCCGTCATCACAGGTCTCCTCGGCTCTCTGTATGAGTTCGGTCCACCACACTTCTGTCGAGCGACTCAGGCGCTGTCAGGGAACAACAGCGGCACCATGTTCTGGTAGGCGGCGTCATTCGCCATGCCCATGACCATCCCGGCACGGGCGTCCCGGAAGTAGCGCTCGAAAGGCAACCGACTGGCGAAGGCCGTGCCACCGAAGATGGTCATCACGTCTTGGGTGACGCGCACCGCAGCTTCCGAGCAGACCACTTTGGCCTGCATATAGGGTAATTGCGAGGTCGTCAGTTGCTGGTCGAAGGCAGCGGCGGCGGCGTGTAACAGGGCGCGTGCAGCTTCAAGCTGAGCACTCATCTCCGCCATGCGGCGCTGGTTGACGGCGTTATCCAGGCGGCACGCGCCGCTTGGGAAACGGCGCGTGATTTCGGTGCATGCCAGGTCGTAGGCGCCTGAGCCAATGCCCAGGTAGGCGGCGGCGTAGGTCATGGCAATCACCGGGCGGTTGAAGCTGTTGGTCACGTTTTGCACCGTGTGCTCTGGCCCCAGGCGGTTCTCGGCAGGGACAAAGCCACTAAAGCGCATGGGCGAGCTGTGGTTGCCGCGCATGCCCACGCCATGCCAGGGCTCCAGCACCTGCCAATCAATGTTGTCCCGCTCGATGAACAGCAAACTGGCCTGGCTCTGTGGAGTCTCGGCGCCAATCCGGCAGCGGAACTGGTAGTGCGTCGCGTGTCCCGCTGAGGTGACATAGGACTTGCGCACCCCGTCAATCCGATAGCCCCCAGCGACGGGGGTCACGTGCGACGCATTCTGGTTCGCACTCCAGTTATCCCCCTCCCCCCACGACTCGCTGCCGGCGATAGTGGTAAACACCTGCCCCTCGGCCATGGGTTTGACAAAGTGTTCGACTTGATAGGGCGTCGGGATACGACAGACAATCTCGGCAGCTTCCAGGTGCATCTTGTAGCACATGGCGGTTGACGGGCAGTGTTTCGAGAGCTCCTCCACAATCAGACAGGTGGTGAGCAGATCGGCACCCAGGCCACCGTGCTCCTGGGACACTCGCAGTCCCCACAGTCCAGCGCGCTGCAATGCCTCCAGGCTCTCCTGCGGATACTGGCCTGTGCGGTCGGTTTCTTCAGCGCGTGGGGCCAGTTCACGCTGGGCCAGGTCAGCGACCCGCTCTTGCCACTCACGTTGGATCTTCGTCAAAGGGAAATAGGTCATAGATGCTGTGCCCTCTATACCTCACGGTCAATGCTGAGAAAATGTGCGTTTTGGCTGCAAGTGTAAAGAGGTACGTGCGACGTTGTCAATCACCTAGCGGAGGTGTGCCCCGTCACCTGGACTGTTGGCTCCCCCTCTGCACGGTTGCAGGGAGGGGGAGCCGACCTCTAACACAACGGCTTACTTCCCATGGGTACCGTTCGTCGCCGCCTCTTTCTCCCACAAAGCTTCCAAGATGCGACCCGGCGACAGCGGCCGTCGGTTCAGGCGTACACCAATGGCGTGGGACACGGCATTCGTGATCGCCGCGAGTGGCGGAATAACCAAAGGATGTGCGGAAAGTCGGTTACATGGATATCACTACCGTGGAAGGTGGGGAGCCACGCCGATGCTACTGGATGGTCACCACCTGCACCTCCGGTATGCGGGATTCGAGGGCAGCTACAAAGCGTTTCACATGGCACTTGCATGGCTTCTCTCCGGTGGCCAGCGGACCAACTGGGGGGGCCACCGTTGCGACCACTGTGACACCGGCTGGTGCCTGGGTGAGATGCACCGTCATCTGCAAGAGATCTCCTTCGGCCCTCGGCAGATGCTTCTCCGCGCCAATGGTCCCTGTCTTGGGCTCCTGCGACGTGACGGTGAACTCCGCGTCCTGGATAGCTGCGAGAACGGCTGCGAACACCTCATCATAGCCCCGTGGCACACGAACAACCCCGTGGGCGCTGCTTGCACAAGCCACAAAACTACTCACGAGCCCGAGGAGCATGGCACCAAGGAGAAGGCATTTCGCCATCGACATCATCGTCTCCACTGATCACGTGTATTATGTGTAGCACCTGTGTAATACGGTACGCCGACCATGGCTACCTTGACACATCGTAGATCATTCCGGTAAGCCAAACAACTGAAGCGGTATTTTCGAGGTGGCCTTGTCTTGACAGGTTCGGTTGCAAGAACCACTGGGGATCTGTTACAAAAGGCATCAGGCTCTCGACTACCGAGTAGCCGAGATCGTCACGGGGCTAGCCCCGCTCAGGACGCGGTGTCATTGTCCTGGCGTGCACAGCGTGGGCGGAGGCTCTGGGATCATGGTTCTACCTCAGGAGTACGTATGCCACCCAAGAAGCATGCATCGACTACGAAGATTGCGAAGACCAATGCCGAGTGGCGCGAGCTGTTAACGCCAGAACAGTATCACATTCTGCGCGAAGCCGGTACTGAGCGCCCCTTCACGGGGAAATACTGGAACCTGCAGGACGATGGGACCTACAGCTGCGCCGGCTGCGGGCAGGTATTATTCACCTCGGAGACGAAGTTCGATGCCGGCTGCGGCTGGCCCTCGTTCTACGACGTGGACCCCGCAGCCGTCGAGACGTTGGAGGATTTCAGCTATGGCATGCACCGGATCGAGGTGCGGTGCAGTCGCTGCGGTGGCCATCTTGGGCATGTCTTCGACGATGGCCCACAGCCGACCGGCCAACGCTACTGCATTAACTCTGCCAGCCTCAACTTTGTACGGGCTAACAAGGCCTAGGGAGGCCTGGGCAGGCTGAGGTGGTGGAACTATTCCCAATCACACATGAAGGAGGTTACATGGCCCAGTAACACGGCAGCTGCGATCAGATATCATCGTGGACGTTGGGGGAGAGGGTTTCCTTTTTTCATCCTGGAGGCGTGTGGCACAGGGAGATATCGCTATGACTGCGTTACGTGTGATGGCATCACGACATTCAGCCTTCTACAGCCCGCTGCTCGGAGCGATAGCGGGTGGGTTTCTGCAGGAGGAAGGTTTTGAACCAGTGTATACCCCCCTACCACCGGGGAAGACGGTGGCGCAGCTCCTGGTCGCAGGCGAGATTGACGTGGCACAGTCAGCGGTGTCGGCCAGCTGGGGACCGCTCGAGCAGGGACAACAGCCCCCGACGGTGCATTTCGCCCAAATCAATGCACGCGATGGCTTTCTGATCGCCAGTCGCCAGCCTGATGCAGCGTTCTCGTGGGAGAAACTGCTGTCAGGGTCTTTCATGTTTGTGCACGGGGGCCAGCCCCAGGCCATGCTGGCATATGCCATGCACAAACGGGGTGTCGATCTCACCAAGGTCCAGGCCGTCAACGCGGGCGCCTCCGAGACTATGATGGCCGCCTGGCGTAGCGGCCAGGGTGAGTACTTCCACGAGCAAGGGCCTTACCCGCAGCAGATTGAGCACGAGGGGATGGCACATATCGTGGCCTCAGTGGGTGAGGTCCTCGGGCCAGTGGCGTTCAGCAGCCTGACGGCGACCCGTACCTGGCTGCAGACGCCAGAGGCAATACGCTTCATGCGGGCCTACCGCAGGGCACGCGAGTGGGTGAGGACGGCACCTGCTGCCGAGATTGCGCAGGCTGAGCAGGCGTTGTTCCCTACGATAGCCCTGCCGGCGCTGACCCAGACGATTGCCTACTATCAGCAGCTGGGCTGCTGGGACCCGCCAGTGACCATTGCTCGGGAGACGTACGAGGTCGCCTTGGATGTGTTCTTGCACGCGAAGCTCATCACGCAGCGCCATCCCTATGAGCAGGTGGTGGTGCCACCGCCGGAGGGGTAAAGTGACGCTGGAGTCAGGCATGCTTCCTCTGTGTGCCTCACCAGGCGGCAGAGCCGTTTTTGATCATGTGGTCACTCTGGCATGGAGGGCACATAGGCCTGTGGATAACCTCCAGTAGGAACGGTTATATAGTTCTCTGGAGGAATATTACAGTGAGGCTATGCCTTGGCTACCACTACTCGGTTGAAACTCTCAGCGCACGTTACGCAGAGTGTGCCAATGTTGTGTGGGCCGATTTCGGTGATGCAAGGAGGGGATTGTACCTGATGCTCGGGCCAATGGAATTATCCGCAGTGCACAGGTACACGACCCCCGGTTTTTGTGCTGACCGAATTATCCGCAGGCTGGAGATATACGACCCTCAGGACACGACCAAAATCCGCTTGCTGGCGACTCCGTCGGGGAAAGGACAGGATGAGCCTGATAAAACCATTCCTTGCTGAATTGATTGGACTCAAATAACACCGCCAGTTCCTGGGCGTCCGTCTGGGAGCGATAGGTGCGCAGGCCTTGCAGTTTCATGGGCTTCACCTCGGCAATATCAATACAGACTGAGAGGGTCATCTCCGAGGGATGCAGGTGAAAGGCGAACTGCGCGGCCACCTCTGGTGGAATAGCGACATAATACAGCCTTGGTGCCACGACCGCCGTGTGGCGATAGCGGTGAAACGCCTCGGTCGCCGCACGGTGAATGGTTTTGTGATCGTCGTGATCAGAGATACCGGAAGGGCCAAAGGTGATCACCACATCGGGCCGCACCGCTGCCATGGCCCGCAAGACGTCTTGGGTGAGCGTTGCGAAGTCGGCGGTGATGAGCTCTTGATCGTGGTAGTCCAAGAGGATCGGCTGGTTGGCCCCGTAGAGGGCGAGCACGGCGCGCAGTTCCGCCTCACGCACGGCCGGTAAATCACGCCGCTCGATGGTGAGGTCGCCGGTGCCGAGTGCCCCGCGTTCGCCCCGCGTGGCGGTGACCACATGAATGTCGACA
>Ga0081455_10007483_pt1 | contig 11495 bp, 5 predicted proteins | sample TabmetS3T2R1_FD_70207 | JGI IMG/M metagenome (GOLD analysis project Ga0081455, IMG submission 70207) | Tabebuia heterophylla rhizosphere microbial communities from the University of Puerto Rico - S3T2R1 | ecosystem: Host-associated > Plants > Roots > Rhizosphere ...
TGCAGGAGGACTTGTTGACTCAAACGCGTTCAATTCCATCTTATCCCAGGACGTCATTGATCCCTCAAAACCAGCGCAGGGGTATGCCACTGTGGGTTACGAGCGGCCAAATTTCTTTGTGCGGGCCTTTTGGAATCGGTTCACAGATACCACCAATCCCGTGTTCATTCCGCCACTGAATCAATTCCTCACTCTCGGTGCCAAAAACGGCTCTCCGACACAGACCTTTCTTGCCAATACCTATAACATTGACGTGCAGCACTCTCTGGAATTGTTGCCTCGAAATCGGCTGATCTATGGCGTGAATTATCGCTATAACACCCTTTCGAGCAACGCCATTTCCCAATACAGCACGGAAAATCGTCTCGGTTTCTTCTTTCAGGATGAGTGGAATGTCACAAAACCCATCACATTGATCGCTGGACTGCGTTATGACCTTGATACCTTCATCAATCCGACCTTAAGCCCACGTGTGGCCCTGCTGTACAGTCCTTCATCTGACCATACGTTCAGGTTATCGGGGTCAGTGGCCTACCGGCCTCCCACACTGTTCGAAAAATATTCTGCGAATCAGGTGACGACCAACCCTCCACTTCCTCCAGGAACGACGGTGGTGATCGGAGGACAGAATCTGTCGCCAGAACAAATCATTTCCTATGACTTAGGGTATCAGGGGTGGTATGCCCAGCATCGCATGAGAGTCCGTGTTGACGCATTTTTTAATCACATTTCTGATCTCATTAGCGTTGTCAACCAATCGGCGACCGTTGCGACCTATGTCAATGACCCTGGCTCGGCAGATATCTACGGAGCTGAGGCAGGCGTTGAAGCTCTGGTCACCAAGTGGCTCTCGGCGTTTGCGAACTATTCGTATCAAGACATTCGACAAGACTTCACTGGCCGCGTTCGACGAGGGGGCCCCCACAACAAATTCAATATCGGCTTGCGTGGCGAATGGGACAACGGTCTCAGTGCGGAAGCTATCTATCATTATTATGGTTCGGCGATCTATCCGCCCGGAGCCTCATTCAACTCCTTTTCAGAGCAGGGATTGGTCACGCCGCCAAATCCGCAGGTCGGTGCGTATAACCTATTGAATATGCGAGGCGCCTACAAGTTTTGGAAGCAAAAGGCTTCTGCCGGCTATCTGCGCGAAGCCGAAGTCGCCATTTCTGTGTTCAACGCGCTCGACGACAAAGCCAATGAGTACCCGACCGGAGAAGCCATCGGTCGGCGTTTTATGGGGTGGTTGACCGTGAGGTTCTAACTCAATGTTACAGGAGTGTTAACACTGATGAGGAACACTCACTCACACGGCACTGGAAAAGTTACCAGGCTATTGACGCATCGATGCAGACTAGCAAGAATATCCGGTCCTGCAACAACTTTCACAGAACACCGTAATGGAGAACACCGAGCACAACGAACAATCACATACGAAGTCACATACGATGATCAATTTACTGTAGCACCCAAACCTCACATCACAGGACGCCTTGTCCTATAGGGGGAACCCCATGGTCACTCCCGGCGGGCGCTATTCGGTGCTGGTGGTAGAAGATAACGCCGATATCGTGATCGGGTTGCAGGATTTGTTGGAGCACGACGGCTATGGTGTGACCGTGGCCGGGACGTGTGCTGCGGCGATCGCGTTGATCGCGCAACAGCGCTTCAATGCGATTCTCCTCGATCTCACCCTACCTGACGGCGATGGGTTGGAAGTCCTCAAAGACGTCCAGCGTCGTGACGCCTCGCTGCCGGTGATCATCATCACCGCCCATATTGCCCAAGAGCGGACGGTGGGATCACTGGGCAAGGGTGCGTTCGCCTACCTCACCAAACCCTACAATAGAGAAGAGCTGAGACAGACGCTTCTCCGCGCGATCGGCGTCAAAGAACTCGCGGTCAAGGCCGAGCGTGCTGAGCAATCGCTGACGGAAAGCGAACACCGCTTCCAGTCGCTCGTCGAATCGGCCACTGACGCCATTATCGTCGCCAATGGTCGCGGGATCATTGTGTCCTGGAATCGGGCGGCGTCGCGCCTGTTTGGCTACTCGATGGAAGAGATCATCGGGCAGCCGCTGACGCGCCTGATGCCGGAACGCTATAGGGAGGGACATGAGCGCGGGCTCGCGCGGATCGAAGCCACCGGACAAGGCCGCCTGATCGGCTCCGTGATCGAACTACACGGTCTTCGAAACAGCGGGGAAGAGTTTCCGATCGAACTCTCTCTTGCGACGTGGAAGACCGCGAAGGGCAGCTACTACAGTGGCATTATCCGCGATATCTCCGAGCGCAAAAAAGCCGCTCAGGAACTTCAACATCTCCAGCATCAGCACACACTCATTCTCACCCAGGCCGGCGAGGGCATTTACGGCATCGATAAGCAGGGCAACACGACCTTCGTGAACCCGAGCGCAGCCAGCATGTTGGGCTACCGCGTCGAAGAACTGCTGGGCCGTCACATTCATGAGCTCTTGCACCATACAAAGGCCGACGGCACGCCCTATCCGGCGGCGGACTGCCCAGTGTATGCCGCTATTGAGGACGGACTGGTTCATCGCGTTATCGACGAGGTCTTCTGGCGCAAGGACGGCACGGCAATTCCCGTCGAGTATGTGAGCACTCCTATCAAAGAAGAGGAGCGAGTCGTCGGCGCGGTGGTGGTCTTTCGGGATATCACCGCCCGCAAGCTGTCCGAGGCGGCACTCAAGGCGAGCGAAGAGCGATTGGAGATGGTGATTCAGGGCTCGGCGGACGGCTTCTGGGACGGCCACGTGCTTCCGGATGAGCATTGGAGTTCCCCGAGAACCCCCATTTGGTGGTCTCCGCGCGTCAAAACGATGCTCGGCTATACCGATGAAGAATTTCCCGACGTGTTGGAAAGCTGGACATCACGGCTGCACCCCGAGGACCGCGAGCGCATTTTCGCCGCCCTCAACAATCACTTCGAACGGCGCGTGCCGTACGACGCGGAATACCGGCTGCTCGCCAAATCCGGTGAGTATCACTGGGTCCGGGCGCGGGGCCAGGCGATCTGGAATGCGGAAGGCCGCGTGACGCGCATGACGGGCTCGCTCCAATCGATTATGGAGCGCAAGCGTGCCGAGGACGCACTTCGCCGCAGCCAGCAATTTCTTCAGGACATGGCCGACAACACGACGGCCGTGATCTACGTCAAGGAAGCGAGCGGGCGCTATATCTTTATCAATCGCCGCTATGAACAAATCTTTGGATTGAAAGCCGATCAGATCATCGGCTTTACCGATCATCAGATTTTCCCACGACATTTCGCCGATAACTTTCGGAACAACGACGTCGAGGTGCTGGAGCGTAATTCCACGGTGGAGTTCGAAGAAACGGCTCCTCACCTGGACGGACCCCATACCTACATCTCCATCAAGTTCCCCCTCCGGGATCAGGCCGGAATCCCCTACGCCCTGTGCGGCGTCTCCACGGACATCAGCGAACGCAAGCAGGCCGAGAATCTGCTTCGCTCCCATGAGCAGCAGCTCCGTCAGGCCCTGTCCTCGACGCAAATCGGCATCTGGAACTGGGACCTGGAGACTGGTTGCATGTTCTGGTCGCCTCAAGTCGACGAATTCCTCGGCATGCCGCCCGTTCCGGGGCATAAGACCCAGCGTGGACTCCTTGCGCTGGTGCATCCCGATGATCGCGAAGGCATGACAGAGGCCGCCAAACACGTTCAGGAATCATCCCGCAAGGACATTACGTTCCAACATCGAGTGAAGCGGTCCGACGGCATGGTGCTGACCTGCATCTGGACCGGACACATCGTCCGCGACCATGCCGGCAACCCCGTTCACGTGTTGGGCATCGTCCGCGCGATCTCCGCGCGGAGTGAGGACCATGGGCAAGAGGGCATCAAGTGAGCGTCTTGATTCGAGGACAAGAGCCTTCCGGCTACCTATGAATGTCGTGTCTCGTATAGCGCGGCTGATCCACGGCTCACATCATGCCGTAGGCCGACTCATGCTGGCGATGACTTGCCTGCTCGCCTACTGCGCCTCGGGCGAGGCGGACGCCCTCGCCGCAGAAATCGCCATTCTCAAATCCTCCAGTATCAGCGCGTATGATCAAGCGATTACAGGGTTCAAATCGACAGCGCCGGCGGGGGTCATTTATTCCGAATACGACGTGCAGGGCGATCTCGAACAGGGCCGAAAACTCGCCAGGAAGATCCGGGCATCGGAGGCGTCGCTCGTGGTCGCGGTAGGGTTGAAGGCTGCTCTGGCAGCCAAGCTCGAGATTGTCGACATTCCCATTGTGTATATGATGATATTGGACCCCTCGAAACACAATTTGACCGCCCCCAATATGACCGGGACGCTGCTGGAAATACCGGCGGAGCGCCAGTTCAAAATCCTGCGGTCTTTTCTCCCTGAACTGCGCCGTCTGGGCATGTTGTCCAACTCCAGTGTCAACCAGGCAAAACTCAAGGACACCATTGCGCAGGCCACCTCGCAGTCGTTCCAGCTCCAATCGTTTCCCGTGGAAACCGAGAAAGACGTGCCGCAACAACTGCGTACACTGTTGGGCTCGGTGGACGCCCTGTTGCTGATCCCCGACTCCACCGTGCTGACCAATGAGAGCATCGGATTCATCCTCGAAAGCGCGCTGGCGAGACGGGTTCCGGTCATCGGATTCTCGCCGGAATTCACCCGCCTGGGTGCCCTGCTGAGTCTCTCGGTATCCTACGGAGAGGTGGGCCGCGAGACAGGCTTGCTGGCGAAGCGTATCCTAGACGGCGATCGGAAGCTTCCGGCCAAGCCCATTCCGATCGAACGATTGAAGATCACGGTGAATCTCAAGACTGCGCGGTTTTTAGGCATTGAGTTTCCAAAAGAAGTCAACCATCTGATCGACGAGATTTATTGATGCCCTTGCAAAAGCTACAGTCGGCGCGCATCGATCCGCTCTCGATGGCCTTCGGCGGAAAGCTGGCCAGTATCCGCACGAAGTTTGTCGTCTTTTTCAGCCTGATCCTCATCCTGACGTCGTCGGCGCTGAGCTGGTATTTCATCGAGGCGAGGCGGGTCTCGATGACCGACAACCTCAATCAATTGGGGATCATTCTCTTGACCAGCGTCGTGAACAACGGCCAATTCCGCTATGGAGGCTTGATCGCTGAAGACCGCGCGACACTTCGAGAATTTGTTGAAAGCTTGATGGCCGTCGACGATGTGGTCTATGTGGTGATTCGCGGCGCGGACCACATGATTCTGGCGCAGCAAAACAAGCTCGTCAGAGAGTCTTCCGGCAGCGTCACGTTTTCGCAGGAGCGCCGGTATTATCCCGAAGAGACGATTGCCGAAACACTGTACGACCGGCCGTCTGCGCAACCGCACATCACGCCTGTCGCTCTCACGCAGGACAAAATCCTGGTTCCCGACAGCGGCACGTCCGATCCATTGTGGATTCTCTCGTCGCTCACCGAGAATCTGTACGATTTTGCGTTGCCGGTTCTCCGCAAGCCGGCCAGCGACCCGTCGCTCTCTCCCCTTTCGTTTGAACAGGAAGAACGGACTCAATCGAAAATGAGCATGGGACCCTACCAGGTCCAAGGCGTCGTGCAGATCGGCCTCACCGATGCGAGCGTCAAACACGCGCTCTTCGAGATGATTCGCAACGTCCTCATTCTGACGACCCTCCTCATCAGCGCCGGTATCCTCGGAGCCCATTTCCTCACGTTGCGCATCACCAGGCCGTTGCGACGATTGGCCCTGGGCGCCCGCCAACTCGCTGAAGGAGAAACGCCCGCGCCTATTCCAGCAACGACGAGCGATGAGGTCGGCCAATTGACGCAAACCTTCAACCTCATGACGATAGCGCTGCGTGAACGCAGCGAGGCCATTACGGTCAACCTCGAGACGATCCGCAAGCAGATCACCCAATTGACGGCCGTCCATCAAACCAGCGCGGCCATTACGAGCACCCTGGATCTCCATGAACTGATGGACACTGTCCTCCAGTTGCTGCGATCGAACCTGGGTTTTTCACGCATGGCGCTCATGCTCCGCCACGAGGACCGTGACGTGGGCTACATCGCCCAAGTGGCGGGTGTGTCTGATGAAATCGCGGAGGCCGCCCGCTTTCTCACCGTGCCGATCAAGGACGAGGACACGATTCTGTCGGACCTCCTGGTGCATGCCAAGCCGGTGCTGGTGCGGGATCTGGACGCGGTTGCCCATCGCACCACTCCTGCGATGTTCCATCTGATGCGCCGTGTCGACGTTCAGTCCTTCGTCGGTGTGCCGCTGCAGAGCCATAACCAGACACTGGGCCTTCTTGCCGGAGACCGGGGCACCATGCCCTGCTCGGAAGAGGACCTCCACATCTTGATGACGATCGCAAGCCACGTGGCGACAGCGATCGACAACGCACGCACCTATGCCAACTTGGCGCAACTCACCCAGCACCTCGAGCAGCGCATCAAGGAGCGCACCAGCGAATTGTCGGTGGCCAACGAGCGGCTCAAGGAGCACGACCGTCGTCGCACCATGTTCGTCTCGGTGGCGTCGCATGAATTACGCACCCCGATGACCGCCATCCGTAGCTTTGCGGACAACATGATTGACGGCGTGGCTGGTGCGTTGTCGGAACGCCAGAAGACCTATCTTGACCGCATCGGGCACAACTTGAACCGCCTGACGCGGATCATCAACCAGCTGCTGGACTGGTCGAGAATCGACTTGAACAAGGAAATTCTTCGGCTTGAACCGCTGGCCCTCGATCAAATCTCCACGATGGTCGTCGAAAGCCTGCGTACGGTCGCGGCGGAAAAGAAGGTGCAGATCCGCATCGATGCGCCCGAGCAGCTGCCGATGGTTGAAGCTGACCGCGACAAGCTGGAGCAGATCCTCTGGAATATCGTTGGAAATGCCGTGAAGTTCACGCCGCCGGGAGGCGAGGTGACGGTTCAATTCGAAGCGCTGCCTGATGGCATGGTTCAAACCTGCGTGATAGACACCGGTTGCGGGATTCCCCCCGATCACATCGAACGGGTGTTCAATGAATTCTCGAAAGTGCCGTCCAACATGCCCACGTCGCAGGGTGCGCAACTCGGACTGTTCATCACCAAGAGCTTTGTCACGATGCACAAGGGACGGATCTGGGTCGAAAGTCAGCTGGGGGCGGGATCGCGCTTCTATTTTACGTTGCCCTGCACGGCGCCCGACAGTCAAGCGGGTACGTCTCCGCAAATCGTCACCCCAGGCTCGACCGCGGGGACTCAACAGCAAGGGATGTGACATGTGTCAGCAACAATTGAATGCCGCTACGGTGGTGAAGACCCGAAAGCCCGTCGGTTCGCGGTGAGGAGGACCTCCCATGCGCGCACGCATATTGATCGTTGATGACGACCCGGACATCGTCCTGGCCCTTGAAAACCGCATCACCTGGATGGGACACGAGCCGGTCACCGCCGCCGACGGCAAACAGGCCCTGCGCATCATTCAAAACGAACAGCCGGACGTGATCCTCCTCGATATTCAGCTACCGATCTATTCCGGCATCGACATCCTCCAGCAGCTCCATGATGCCATCGGCAAACAGCCGCCGTCGACCGACGGCGTTCCCGCACTCCCATCGGTGATCATGCTGACGGCCTTCGGCACGATCGAACTCGCCGTCAAAGCCATGCAGCTCGGGGCTGTCGATTTCATCACGAAGCCGTTCACCGGCGATCACATCACCGTCGTCATCAACAAGGCGCTTGAGACGATCGCACTGCGCCGGCAAGTCGGCGTCCTCAAGCAGGAATTGGACGATCGCTACGGCGGCGTCGTGGGCAACAATGCGAAGTTTACGGCCCAACTGAAATTGGCCAAGCAGGCCTCCAGCTCGACCGTCACGGTGCTCATCTTGGGTGAGACCGGCACGGGTAAAGAGGTTGTCGCGCGCGCGATCCACGGATGGAGCCCTCGGAAAGCCAAACCGTTCGTGGCCGTCAATTGTGCGGCCATTCCGAAAGACCTGTTGGAGAACGAGCTTTTCGGCCACGAAAAGGGCGCCTTCACGGGAGCCGTCAAACGGGAAGCGGGAAAGATTGAAATTGCTGAAGGCGGAACCGTGTTTCTCGATGAGATCGGCGACATGTCGTTATCGCTGCAGAGTCATTTGCTGCGGGTCCTGCAGGATCAGACGTTTTATCGGGTCGGCGGTACCCAATCCGTCCATACCGATGTCCGGTTCCTCGCCGCCACCAACAAAGATCTCAAACAGGCGATCCGGCAGGGATCGTTTCGCGAAGACCTGTATTTTCGCTTGGAAGTCATTTCGGTGACCTTGCCGCCGCTGCGGGAACGCAGTGATGACATCGCGGCTCTCGCCAACCACTTCCTCGGACGGGCAGGAAAGTTTGGTTTGAGCAAGCAGTGCACTCTGAGTGACGCCGCGTTACACACGCTTTCACAGTATCGGTGGCCGGGCAATATTCGCGAATTGGAAAATGTGCTGACGCGTGCTTATATCTTGACGCCGGGAAAAACCATCGAGCCTGAGCATTTATTCCTCTCAGAGGTAGCCGGCGGGCACGACGATGGAGCCGCTGGGTCCGGGCCGAGAGAACCGATTCCGCCCCGGCCTGGCGGAAGCGGCGGTTATCACGAAATGATGGAGGCCTATAGCCGTTGGGTGCTCGAGGACGCGTTGAAGAAAAACGATTGGAACCAGACACGGGCGGCCGAGGCGTTGGGACTTCAGCGGACCTACTTCACCAAGCTGCTGCGTCAAAAACAGATTCCGGGACGTCCTCCAAAGCATGCTGCGGATAGTCCAGCGGACGCCGAGGCCAACGGGTCGTGAAACAGAGAGTTATGCCCGATAGGTGTGCATCGTCTCCTGAACCTGGCTGCGGAACGCTTTGCAGCCTCCGAACATACTCAGAAAATTCTGTCGGCTGAATTTCAATACATCGACCGCGGTCAGAGTCCGCACGGTGGCAGTCCGGGGAGCATTTTTGAGAATGCCGACTTCGCCGAACGTGTCGCCGGCCGAGCACAAACGCAGTCGCTCAGGGATATTCCCCGGCTCCTCCTTAACGATTTCGACCTCTCCTGACTCGATCAGATAGAAGCAGTCCGCGACGTCTCCCTGCCGAATGATAATTTCCCCTTTGGCAAAGTGGGCGCGTTGGAGGACGTCCGTCCGGTGGATTTCGACTTTAGTGATATCACGCGGGAACAGAAGTTCCAGCAGCCAGTCCATCGCGACCCGCACACGGGATCTGGAGCCAGGCAGTTTCATGAAATAGACGGCGCGCCACAAGAACCAGGCGGTAAGCCCTGAAAGCTTCCATCGTCCAATTTGTGCAATCCCGCAGTGTTTGCCGATGATAGCCAGTTGCCCACGCCCTTTGTACCGAAATGGTGCCGGACCACGGCCACGAATCACGGCAAGCACGTTGTGAGCGCAGTGCTTGCCCTGTCGCACCGCATACTGAGCTGTCGGAGGACACACGCCACCTTTTTGCTCGTCGGGGACCGCGGCGGCATCTCCAAGCGCCCATACATTCAAAAATCCCATCACACGGAGGCACTCGTCCACGAGAATACGACCCCGCTGCTCTGGGAGCCCCATCTTTTTTACAAGCGGGTGAGGCACATTACCCACCGTCGAGATGATTGACCGCGTCTCGATCGAATCTCCGTCTCCAAGGACAACTCGGTCGCGCGTCACTTCGCTGACGCGGGTTTTGAGTTTCACCTCGACACCTCTCGCCTCCAGCTTTTGTTGGGCGAACCAGGCAAGATCAGGATCGAGCTCTCCCAGGATATGATCACCTGCGTGGATGATGATCGAACGGTACCCTGTCGCTCGCACTGCCGGATAAAACGGTGCCACATCTTTGATGAGATCGTTGATGGCGGCCGCGGTTTCGACTCCGCTAAATCCGCCGCCGATCGTGACAAACGATAGAAGCTTACGCCGACTTGCCTCATCATCTGTGATCTCCGCCTCCTCCAAGCGGCTCAAAATATGATTTCTCAGCTGAAAGGCGTCACCAAGTGTCTTCAAACACAGGGCGTGTTCATTCATGCCGGGAATGGTGGAAGCACCGACCACCTGGCCCATGGAGAGGATGAGATGACCGTAGGATACAACTTGAAGCGTTACACTATCGGTACTGGCCAGCGTCAACTGCTGCGCCTTGAGGTCAATGGCCTCAACGGTTCCCCATCGGTACTGGATATTTCGACAGAGGTGCCGGATGGGATTGAGAATGTGGCTTGGTTCGATACTGCATGCCACGACTTCTGGCAACAGCGGCTGAAACAGAAAGTAGTTCTCGTTGCTGATTAAGATAACTTCCGCGCCATCATCCTTCCTCAGCAGGCGGCTGAACTGGCTCGCCGCCTCAATGCCGGCGAACCCCCCTCCAACAATGACAATGGGAATCGGGGCCGTTGTTCGATGGGTGTCGGTCATCGCTTGCACCTGGAACCTTCACCAGCAAACGGCTTATCATGTGCGCACGCCCCAGGCCATCCCCTCAGATGAGGGATTCGACCAAATTCCGCATTGTTCTGAATGGGTGGATCCGAATAGGTGGATCCGACGTCCTACAAACCGCTTTGGTGAGGCTCTAATTACCGACGTTTGGTCGTCAGAGAGTAGACACTTCCTGTCCGCTCGGGTATTATTTACTCCCTACTCCTGATGGCGGTGTAGCTCAGTTGGCAGAGCAGCGGACTCATAAGCCGCGGGTCACCCGTTCGATCCGGGTCACCGCCACCAAACTAAGCTCGCTCGTGCCGGCGGCTCACCAGGCGAAGCCTCTCTCCATTGACGCCGCCGGATAAACCCTCCAATGTTTCTTGGTGAAGCACTCAAACGGAAAAATAGTGCAATTAGCCCGCTGCCTACTTTGCTGTAAGCGAATGCTGTAGGCTGATCTAACCTCTCGTTTTTTCTAGTGAACAACTATCTGTCGCCATGTTACGGTTTCATTGGCTAATGTCCCCACGTATTAGTTAGGGGTGAACCATGGAATCTAGAGGGTCTACCGTCCCTGATGATCTTCATGATTTTTTCCGGTGCTGCGAGCGACTGTTAGACAGTGCATCTGACCTTGCGCCGTTCTCGGACGAAGACCACAAGCGAATTTGTTTCTACACGAATGAGATTGCAAAGCTCGCGGACGTACAGCGAATCTCTGCAACGAGCAATGGGAACCTCGACCGGTATCGACGGCATTCCGCACGTTACAACCCGGGCTCTCGCAGCGCATTTATGGCACCCACGCGCGTATTACTTGTCGACGATGAATCTTTGGTCCGCCAGATTCTTAAACAAATCCTTGCAGATTATCCGGACATGGAATTGATTGGGGAGGCAGCAACTGGCGAGGAAGCCATTTCAGCGGTGGAAAGACTTCAACCGGACGTTGTGGTGATGGATATCCGCATGCCCGGATTGGATGGGATCGCCGCGGCTCGGGAAATTCGTGCCAAGTATCCCCATATGAAAATCAT
>Ga0081455_10007484_pt1 | contig 11492 bp, 10 predicted proteins | sample TabmetS3T2R1_FD_70207 | JGI IMG/M metagenome (GOLD analysis project Ga0081455, IMG submission 70207) | Tabebuia heterophylla rhizosphere microbial communities from the University of Puerto Rico - S3T2R1 | ecosystem: Host-associated > Plants > Roots > Rhizosphere ...
GTCCTGCACGATGTCCTCGGACTGATCGACCGGTTGCCCTGCACGCGAAAGACCACGGCGCGCCGCGGCCCGGAGCACCGGCGTGACGCTCCTGAGCAGGCGATGATACGCCCCATCGTCGCCTGAAATGGCCAGCCGCATCAGGCCGGTCCATTCGTCCTCATGTTCGCGCAACCCGCGCTCCACCTGACATTTCGGTCGATCTTTCAATTTGTTACGTTGCCGACCCCAGATCACGAAGTCGTGATCAAGAGCCGGCCGCCCTGCAGGAAGGGCTAGCCGGCCATGGGAATCGGCAGGCCGCCTTGTTGGGCCGCCGAGCAGGCTCATAACATCGATTGCGGCGGATCGCACCGGGTCGAGGGAACCCGAAATGCTCCCGCGCGCGCCGCGCTTCGCCTGGACCGCATGCGCAATCACGCTGCCGCGATTTCGCCCGGTGCTGCCCGAAGATTCCCATTTTCCGCCGTGCTGTGAACACGCGGCCGGGTCTTTTCTTGCTTCGGGGATGGGTCGATTGGGGAGACTAGCAATGACCATCAAAGCCGGCGGGCGCGTGGCGTTGATTGCGGCCACCGGGCTGCTTGTGTGCGTGGCGGGGGTGAGCGGGACCACGACGGCGTCGAACGCGGTTGAATCGAAGTCCGAATCTGTCAGCACCTCCAAGAAGGTGAAGCAGGTGCGCTACTACAAGCGCTACGCCCACCGTAAATATACCCCCACGGCGCAGAAGTCTTCCGAAGAGAAAAAGCCCGTCACGACCGAGGTCGCCGAGGCCGGCGCACCCGGGGAGCTTCCGGTTTCCGTCGCCAATGCCAATGCGCGGATGGGCGGCGAAGTCGTCATCGACGATCCCGCGCGCGCCATGACTGCGCGCGCCAATGCGCTTCTGACTTCCGACCAGCCGACAGACGCGCAAAACACCGCCACCATGCAGGTGGTCGAGGCCGACCAGCTCAACGACGTCGATCGCGGGCTGCAGGAGCCGGCGCCGTCCTCGCAAACCACCGTCGCCGTGGCGCCCACAAAACCCGTGGCCACGGCCAAGCCTGTCACTCAGGAGACGTCGACCTGGGACCAGACCTCGCTGATCGGCAAGATTTTTATCGCCTTCGGCGCGCTACTGACGGTGGCGTCCGCCGCACGCATGTTCATGGCGTAACTGCGTACCCTCCAACTCCCGGGCGCGCCCGCTTGGAGGACGCGTCCGGGCTCCTTTGAAGCCTTACTCTTGAAGCCTTGCCCTGCAGCGGGCAATGTCGCCCCAAATTTTTCAAGGGGTGGCTCATGAGCACGTTCGAACACATCATCGTAGAATCCAAGGGCGCGGTCGGCATCATCACGCTGAACCGGCCAAAGATGCTCAATGCGCTCTCGTTCGGCGTGTTCCGCGAGATCGCGGCGGCCGTCGACGACCTCGAGGCGGACGACAAGATCGGCTGCATCGTGGTGACCGGCAGCGAGAAGGCGTTTGCCGCGGGCGCCGACATCAAGGAGATGCAGCCTAAGGGCTTCATCGACATGTTCTCCTCGGACTTTGCTGCTGTTGGCGGCGACCGCATCGCGCGCTGCCGCAAGCCGACCATCGCCGCGGTCAGCGGCTATGCGCTCGGCGGCGGCTGCGAGCTCGCCATGATGTGCGACATCATCATCGCCGCCGACACCGCCAAGTTCGGTCAGCCCGAGATTACGCTCGGCACCATCCCCGGCATCGGCGGCACCCAGCGCCTGACGCGCGCGGTCGGCAAGTCCAAGGCGATGGATCTCTGCCTGACCGGGCGGATGATGGATGCAGCGGAAGCCGAGCGCTCAGGGCTTGTCAGCCGCGTGGTGCCGGTGGACCAGCTGATGGGCGAAGTGATGACGGCGGCGGAAAAGGTCGCCTCGATGTCGCGCCCCGCCGCCGCCATGGCCAAGGAAGCCGTCAACCGCGCCTTCGAGACCGCGCTGTCGGAAGGCCTCAACGTCGAGCGCAATCTCTTCCACGCTACCTTTGCGCTGGAAGACCGCTCCGAAGGCATGGCCGCCTTCATCGAGAAGCGCAAGCCGGTGAACAAAAACCGCTAGCTGTCGTCCCGGCCGAGCGACGCTGTAGGGTGGGCAAAGCCAACGGGTCGCGCGAATGCGCGCCCGATGACAGGCTCCGCGTGCCCACCTTTCTTGCTCTCAGTACCGGATTGCATTGGAAGGTGGGCACGGCGCTTCCGCGCCTTTGCCCACCCTACAATCACTTCGTCCTCCCCAGCGCCGCGCTGACCAGCGCGCGATAGAACCGCTCGGCAAGCGATTTGGGCCGGTCGAGGCCGAGCCGCGCGAGACATTCCTCGTCGGCGGCATTAAGCGTGCGCGAAAAACCTTGCCACAGCAGCCCCGGCAGTTGCTCAGGCTTACGCTGGGCGGCCTGCAGCAGTTGCAACGCCGGGATCAGGCGCTGCTCGACCTCCGTGAAGTCGCTGCCGAACGGAAATGACGGCAACAGCCCCGCCTCGCGCGCCGGCTTCAGCGCGGCGGCGATCCGCTCGGGGAAATTCTCGCGATGCGCGGCGGGGATTTCAAAATTCTTTGGCAGCTTGCCGGCGTCCTTGGCCTGTTGCGCCAGTTCGCCCTGAAAGCGCGAGTCCGCAATCGCCAGCATTGCCGCAATCACGTCCTCGTCCGATTTTCCCCGCACATCGGCGACGCCATATTCGGTCACGAAGACATCGCGCAGATGGCGCGGGATCGTCTCGTGACCGTAAGACCAGCGGATGTTGGATTGCGCCTTGCGGCCCGCGATCCGCGTCGCCTCCAGCGACAGTAGTGAGCGCGCGCCTTCCAGCGCAAAAGCCTGCGCCACGAAATTGTACTGGCCGCCGACGCCGCTGATCACCTGCCCGCCCTCGAGACCGTCGGAGACCGCAGCCCCCATCAGCGTTGCCATCATCGCATTGTTGACAAAGCGCGCATCCACCCGCGCCCGGCGCTTGGCTTCCTCATCGCCATAGAGCGCATTGGTGAAGGATACCGGCATCATGCAGATGCGGGCGATTTCGGCCCCCTTCATCTCGCGCAGCGCGCGATAGAAGGCTTGCGGCCCGAGGAAGAACGCGCCGTGCAGGATCACGCCGTCAACTTCGCGCCTGATGATGCCAGCGTCGATCAGGCCCAGAAACGCCTCGAACACCATCTCGCTGACGCCGTAGAGGCCCTTGGCGAACACCGACGTCTCGCGCGGCGCCGCCGATGGCGCGAGCCGCGTCATGATGTCGAGAAATTGCGCGTTGTTGCGATGGCGGACGATCAACCCCTGTGCCAGCGCGTCACCCACCTGCCCGATGCCGATCTGCAGCGTGCCGCCATCGCGCACAAGACCCGCGGCATGTAGCCCAATCGCATATTTGGTGTCGCTGACCGGCTCGGCTGGCGGCGCGAACAGCGGAAACTCGGTCGCGCGGCTATCGAGCAGTGCGGAAAATTCGTCCGCCGGCAGATCGCCCGGCCCTGGCATGAACGGCAGCTCCGAATTGACCTGCCCGATCAGCTTGAAATTCGCGCGTCCCTCGGCACGCGCGCGCAAGATGTCGAGGGTGATGTCGGTGTTGCAGCTCAAGCTGTAGCGGGTCTCGCCGTCGACCACGCGTTTGGCGACGAGCTGCAGCACGACATTGAGTCCGCGCGCCAGCAAATAAGAGGCGGCATGGGTATAGTTCGCAGAGATATAGTGCTGCTGCGCGAACGGCACGTGCAGCCAGCGCCCCGCCAGGAAGAAGAATTCGAGCACCTTGATGTTGGGAGGCAGCCGCCCCGCGCGCAGCGGCGCGACATAGGCAAGATCGGGATAGCCACCGAACAGCCGCTCCACCAATGGTCCGCCAAAGCGTGCTTCCAGGAGGCTGCCCGGCTTCGGTTTCTCCAGCGTCAGCGCCGAGAACAGGGTCAGGTTGATGGCAGGATCGGCCTCCGCGCGCTTGTACAGCGCGTTCACAATGTGATTGGCCTTGCCGAGCCCGAGCGGCAAGCCGACCACGAGGTCCTTGCCGACGTCGCGGATGATCTCCTCGACGACGGCCTCGGGGTCGGAAAACAGCTTTGGCATCGAGGACTGGACCCCCGGGCAAATTGACAGACGGCTCACGGAATCGTGCGATCCGCCCTAAGGCTATAGCCGATTTGCGGGGCGGATTCGTCTGTGACGAACTGGCAACAGCCAAGCGCGGAATTGCTGTGCAGATGTCGCGCGGCCCTTTGTCAGTGGCGGCGCTTCCCCGTAAACAGGTAGATGTGACGAAGCCGCCGGCGGGGGTGGACGGTTTTGTGGGGTTGGTTTGGGATCAGATGGACGGACGTGACGCGAGCGTTGGTCACGACATAGCTGGGCGCGTGCTTCGGTGGGGCATTTGCCTTGGTGTGATCGTTTGCGCCAATCTTGCCATGCCGGCCGTTGCCCAGAGCCTGCCCGAGGCCTTGGCGCGGGCCTACCAGACCAATCCGCAACTCAACGCCGACCGCGCGCGCCAGCGCGCCACGGACGAGAACGTTCCGCAGGCGCTGGCGGGTTACCGGCCGCAGATCATTGCAAGCCTGAGCGCCGGCCTGCAGCAGGTGCGCAATTTGCTGCCTGACAACACGGTTCAATCCGCCTCGCTAAAGCCCTGGCAGATCGGCGTTACCGTCACGCAGGTGCTGTTCAACGGCTTCAAGACCGCCAACAGCGTGCGGGTCGCGGAATTGCAGGTCAGTTCCGGCCGCGAGGCGCTGCGCAATACCGGCCAGGGCGTGCTGCTGGATGCGGTGACCGCCTACACCAATGTGCTGGCCAACCAGTCGCTGGTCGAAGCCCAGCGCGCCAACGTCGCCTTCCTGCGGGAGACCCAGAGCATCACGCAAAAGCGCCTCAACGCCGGCGACGTCACCCCGACCGATACCGCCCAGGCCGAAGCCCGCCTCAACCGCGGCCTCTCCGACCTCAATGCCGCCGAGGTCGCCCTCGCCATCAGCCAGGCCACCTATACCCAGGTGATCGGCAACCCGCCCTCGCAGTTGCAGCCGGCCCAGACCGTGGATCGCTTCGGCCCGCGCAACCGCGAAGACGCGACGCAGCTCGCCTTCAACCAGCATCCCGCCGTATTGGCTGCCGGCTTCGATGTCGACGTCGCCACCACCCAGATCCGCGTCGCCGAGAGCAGCCTGATGCCGACCATCACCTTGCAGGGCAGCGCCAGCAAAAGCCGCGACAATGACCCGACGCTCAGCGTCTTCGGGACCGACCAGGCTTCCGTGATCGGCCAGTTGAACCAGCCGATCTATGACGGCGGCACCGCGGCGTCACAGACCCGGCAGGCCAAGGAAGTCGCCTCGCAAAGCCGGATGGTGCTGGAGCAGGTCCGCAACCAGGCCCGCACCGCCGCGATCAGCGCCTGGGTCGCCAATGAAGGCGCCAAGATCGCCGTCTCTGCCGCCGAATCCGAGGTCCGCGCCGCGACGGTGGCGCTGGCGGGCGTGCAGAAGGAAGCCGCCGGCGGCCAGCGCACCACGGTTGACGTGCTCAACTCGCAGCAGGATTTGATCCAGGCCAAGGCGCGGCTGATCGGCGCGCAGCGCGACCGCGTCATCGCCTCCTACACCCTGCTCAGCGCCATCGGCCGGCTCGACGTCAAGACGCTCAATTTGAACACACAGGATTATCTGCCCGAGGTGCACTACCACCAGGTGCGCGACGCCTGGCACGGCTTGCGCACGCCGTCAGGGCAGTGATTTGTTGACCGCGCCGCGATCGGCCCAGCGAGATTTTCATCACCGTCGTTGCGGCATTCGCTACAAAGGGCGCGATTTGATTGATCGCGATTGGATTGTTGCGAGGTACTTGTGATTTCCAACTTCCTGCGCTGGCCAGTCAGGATTTTGCTCGGCCTGCTTCTGCTGCTTGTTGTTGCTCTCGCCGGCTTCCGCATTGCCGCCACTTTCCGCGAAACCGCCACGCGCGAGGCGCTGGCGCCGGCGGCCGGCAGGCTGGTGCAGACGTCTTCGGGCGGCGTGTTCATCCAGGAGAAAGGCCCTGCCGACGGCATTCCCGTCGTGCTGTTTCACGGTACCGCCGCCTGGAGCGAGCTGTGGTGGCGCACGACGGACGCACTCGCCGCAGGCGGCTTCCGCGTCATTGCGCTTGACCTGCCACCGTTCGGCTTCTCGGATCGGCCGGGCACCTACACCCGTGCCGATCAGGCCGCGCGCATCAATGATGTGCTCGGCTCGCTGAAAGCTGCGCCCGCGGTCATCGTCGGCCATTCGTTCGGCGCGGGCGCTGCGACCGAGCTCGCGATGCGCTACCCTGATCGGGCTCGCGCGCTGGTGCTGGTCGATGCCGCGCTCGGGCTGACAGCGCCTCCGTCCGATCCGCCGGCGCTGGTTGCGCCAAAATGGATTCGCGAGATGCTGGTGTCGCTCACCATCACCAATCCGCTCGCGACCAAATTTCTGCTGCAGTCGCTGATCGCGAAGAAAGAGCGCGCCCTGCCCGAATATGTCGAGATCCTGCAGCGGCCGACGTATCGTGCCGGCAGCACATCCGACATCGCCGACTGGCTCTATTACTTCATCGGCTCCGATCGCGATGCGCGAAGCGCCGACCGCGCCGTCTATGCCCGCATGAAGGTGCCCGTCACGATCCTCTGGGGCGATCAGGACACGGTAACACCGCTCGTGCAGGCCAACGATCTCAAGACGCTGCTGCCGCAGGCGACGCTGACGATCCTGCCTGGACTCGGCCATATTCCACAGATTGAAGACCCTGCCGCGTTCAACGACGCCCTGCTCAAGGCGATCGGAAAGCTCTAAACTCCGGGCAGAATCGACGAGGAAGACATGGACATCATCAGACTGTGCGCCTGGGGTTATGCCGCCCTGCTGAGCTTCGTGATCCTGACCGGCTACATCCCCGCCTTCATCGACCAGAACGATATGATCTTCGGCCTGTTCCGCCGCACCTGGTATGCCGACGGCCTGCATCTCGTCTCGGCGCTGTGGGCGGCGACTGCAGCATTCACCTCGCGCCGCGCCTCCGAATTGTTCTTCCAGCTGTTCGGCGTGTTCTATTTCGCCGACGGCGTGCTCGGGCTTCTGACTGGCAGTGGCTATCTCGACTTCGGTATCCTGATTAACGGCGTCCTCAACCTGCCGCTGTCGACGCGGATTTTTGCCAATGCGCCGCATCTCGGGCTTGGCGGCGTCGCGATCCTGATCGGCTATCTGCTTGCGCCGCGGACGCGCGCTGCCGCTCATGCTTAGAGCATGATCCCGACCCAAAGGGCCGCGTTAGCGCAAAGTAGGCACCGGTTTTCGGATTAGATCATGCTCAGAAAAATTCTGCGGCGTTTCCTGGGAGCGATCGTCATCCTCATCGCGCTCGCGGTGATCGTGCCGCTTGCCTATATCGAGGGAGACTGCCGCCCGACTGAAAACGCCACGTCGGCAACAGCGCCCGCGACCGCCCTGCCCGCGATCGACGAGAAAGGCTATCGCCGCAAGCTCGACAACACCTTCTTCACCTTTCCGGAGTGGTACATCGTCTATTCCTTTGAGGACTTTGGGCGCTTCCTCGACCGCTCCAGCGAAAGCCATTTCAACTATCTCGGCCACATTTTTGGCTTCTGGCGCAGCTTCTGCACCATCAATCGCGCGGTGCCGGCAACGGAGTCGCGCACCGAAGTGAAGACGATGATCTACATCATCGGCGTCAGCTACTCGATCGAATACGCCATCAAGGGGCTTTATGAGAACACGATCGGACGCGTCTTCGAATGGATCAGGGGCGAGAAGCGCACACCGCAGGATGACTATGCCCGCGCCGTGCTGCAGGACTACGCGGCGTTTCTCTATACCATTCCCTGGTACAAGTATCCGTTTCGCGAAAAGCTCAACGGGCTGATGGCGATCTCCACGCCGACGCCGAGCCAGGCCCGCACATGGGAGCGCGACTTTGCGCTCGGCAGCGAATACTTCATCAAGATCGGCTACGCCTGGCTGATCCAGAAGGGGCTGGACGCTTCCAGTGACGACGAGCCGCGCGACATCATGTTCGCGGTCTCGACCTTGCCGCCGGAGGTGTTGGCAGCCGAACCGCGGATCAAGCCCATCCGCGCGCTCTCGCCGCAATGGCAACTGGTGCAGACGCCGCGCTATAAGGATTTTACCGAGATCCTGCTCGGCTTGCTCGACCGCGGCATTCCGCTGGCCGAGATCGCCGGCAACCGCGAGATCATGATCACCGTGATCGCACCAAAGGCCACTGCATTGGACGTCAAGGACGCGACGGAACTTTTCTCGCTCGATCTCGACGCCAAACCCGGCTTCCGGCGGGCCGGCTTGAAAGCTAGGATCGATCGCCTCGTGGATATCAATCGCGAGCTGAAAGCCCGGGGTGCCAGCATTGAGCACTTCTATGACTACTAGGGGATGGTTGCGTTTGCCGCTGCGGGTCGTCGGCGCGGTCGCGCTGGTCGCGTGCGGCTGGCTGACGCTGGTGATTGCTTTGGCCTTCGCCGCAGGCCCCGACAAATCCATCGCCATCATCGGCCCGCAGGCCCAAGCCATTGCCGCCGTCGTCAAGGCGAAAGGCCATATCCTCATCGCCTACGACTACGTCACCATCGCCCGCTCCGAGGAATCAGGCTTCGTAGGCCGCCTCTACGCTGCCGGCGCGCTGCTCGTAGTCGATGCCGACCAGGCCGGCGGCTGCACCGGCCTGCCGCCAAAGCGGGTGGTGGCGAGGTTGTAGTCGCTGTCGTCCCGGACAAGCGCGCGTAGCGAGCGCGATCCGGGACCCATAGCCACAGGGAGCAGTTTTATGAAGGCTGGAGCTCCAGCCTGTTCCAACAACCCTGCCCTGTGGTTATGGGTCCCGGCTTTCGCCGGGACGACATGTTGAGAGAGCGCGGTCTAGAACCTCACGCCCCATACTTCTGATAGAACGTGTTGGTGAACAGCCCATCCGGATCGTATTTCCGCTTCGCCGCAAAAAACGCATCGATCTGCGGATAGGACCGCTTCAGTTGCTCGCGCGAATAGTAGAGCTGGTACGGCAGGAAAAAGCGGCCCTTGTGCGCGATGGTGAGATCGATCAGCTGCTCCGTCGTCTTCTTCATCTGCCGGTTGCCCTCCTCGTCCGTACTCTGGTTGATGTAGAGCACCAGCGAGAAGGCGGGCTCCGGCGAATAAGTGAGGAAGTTTTCCTCCTGGTGCACGACGCGCACCGAGGCGTTGAGCAGATTGGTCTTGTTGTCGGTCATGATCTTGCGCATGCCGTCGACAAACGAGACGAACTGGCTGCGCGGAATGAAATACTCGTGCAGGATATCGGTGTCGTCGGGCAACGCATTGCGCAAATACGGCACGGAATCGTGCATCGGGTCGTTGCGGTTGACGAGACACGCCTCCGCCGAGCCGATCGCCTGCGCGCGCGTCACCGTGCAATTCTCCATGCGATGCTCGATATGCTTTTCGGAGAACCACTTCATCTCCTGGAACAGCGACCCCTGCTTGGAGAGATTGACGGTGAGCCGGCGCAGCTTGACGCCACTGACTTCACCGAGCGGCCGGCGGTTGAAATCGCTGCCGTCCACTTTGGTGTAGGTATAGAGCAGCATCTCTTTCAAAAAGCTGCTCGGCGCGGTCGAGAGGTGGCCGTACATCAGGCCGACATTCCTGTCCTTCTCGATCTCGCCGGCAAACAACGCGAGAAATTCCTTGTAGTCGAGCACGCGCCGGCCGGTCTGGTAGACCAGATTGTCGGCGATATCGAGCTCGGCCTCGACGATGACGCCGAACAGGCCGTAGCCGCCGACCACGAGGTCGAACAGCTCCTTGTTCTCGGTGGGTGAAGCCGTCTTCAGCGTGCCGTCGGCCAGCATGACCTTCATCGACTTGATCGAGTTCGCCAGCGCGCCCGCCTGGTGGTCCATGCCGTGGGCATTGACCGAGATCGAGCCGCCGACCGAGAAAATGTCGGTTGATTGCATGGCGCGCACCGCAAAGCGCGGATGCAGCACATTCTGGATGTCATGCCAGGTCGCGCCCGGCTGCACCGTCACGGAGCGCGAACTCTCGTTCAGCGTGATGCGGTTGAAGGTGCGCATGTCGAGCACGATGCCGCCCTTGCGGAACGCCTGCCCGCCCATGCTGTGGCGGACGCCGGCCGTCGTCACCGAAAGCTTGTTGTCGCGCGCAAAGGCCAGCGTCTTTGCAATGTCGTCGACGCTGTGCACCTCGACGACGCCGTAGATCTCGGTCTTGTTGAGGCAGCTCGCATCGTTGATGGCGCCGCCGAGCTGCGACCACTTCACGCCCTTGAGCGGCGCGATCGCCTTGATCTTCTCCAGATCGGCCTTACCCTGGTCCTCGCTGTTGGCGGTCCGGCAATTCTTCTCGCCATCGGGGTCGGCGGCGAGCGCCTGCAGCTTGCGGAAACCATAGACGCCGGCCAATACGGCGAGGACAGCGACAGCGGACACCGTCGCTTTGAATTTCGAGGAAAATTTCTGCATAAAGTGATTCCAGTGGGAGCCGGATCATCCGGGCGCGCAGCTCATTAGTCAAATCCACGTGCGTCCGGTTCGACAGAAGCGAAATGCGGAGTTTCCTTCATGCTGCAAGCTTGCCTGAACGGCGGTCGCAAGCGCGACTATCATCCCGCCCTTCCGTTGTCGGCGGATGAACTGGCTGCGGATACGAGGGCTGTCATCGCGGCCGGGGCCGAGCAAATCCACCTTCATGTCCGCGGCGCCGACGGCAAGGAGAGCCTGCAGCCCGACGATGTCGCGCGCACGCTTGCCGCGGTGCGCTCTGCCGTGCCCGGCGTGCCGCTCGGGCTTTCCACCGGTTGGTGGATTCCCCCGAAAGGCCGCGCGCGGCAGGAGCACATCCGCTTCTGGCAGGTCCTCCCGGACTATGTCTCGATCAACCTGATCGAGGAGGATTCCGCTGACGTGATTGACCTTGCGCTGTCCAAAGGCATCGGTGTCGAGGCCGGCATCTGGTCGCCGGCTGATGCGGAGAAATTCATCGCCCATCCCAATGCCGCCCGATGCCTGCGCGTGCTGATCGAGATCAACGAGCAGGACCTTTCAACCGGGATGGACGCGTATCGCGGCGTCATCGCTGTCCTCGACCGCGCCGGCATCCGCCTGCCGCGCCTGCTGCATGGCCTCGATGCCACCATGTGGGATTTTTATCGCGAGGCGCTCGCGGTCGGGCTCGATGGGCGGATCGGACTCGAGGACGGCAAGCACCTGCCCTCCGGAGCAATCGCGGAGGGCAATGCAGCATTGATCCGCGCGGCGCGTGCACTGACCGGATAAGCTGCTATTCTCCTGGCCCAAGCGCGCAACCACAAGCGCGCGACGAGCCGATCAGGGAGAGAAACCCATGCTGACGCGACGCACCATGATGCTCGCCTCCATCGCCGCCGGGGCCCTCATGCAGAACCGAGACGTTTTGGCCAAGGCGGCACAGCCGTCGAC
>Ga0081455_10007485_pt1 | contig 11491 bp, 15 predicted proteins | sample TabmetS3T2R1_FD_70207 | JGI IMG/M metagenome (GOLD analysis project Ga0081455, IMG submission 70207) | Tabebuia heterophylla rhizosphere microbial communities from the University of Puerto Rico - S3T2R1 | ecosystem: Host-associated > Plants > Roots > Rhizosphere ...
GCCGTGGCCACACTGCTGACGCTGATTTCGCTGCCGTCGCTCTACATTACTTGGTTCAAAATCCGGCCAGACGTAGAAGGCACCACCTCAACCGACGCATCGGCGCCGACTCAGCCCGCGGTAGCAGATCCCAGAGAGATCCTTCAGCCTGGCAGATAGTCAACCAATGAACGCAGCGCCGCCGTTGTGGTTTGCCAATGGGTCGGGCGCGGTCCGGCATCGCGATGTTTCTAATTCCCGTCGCCTTCTATCTGGTCGAGAAGTTGATGGGCAAAACGAAAGCAGCCCATCAGGTCGTCGTAACTTCGGAACAACTACTAAAGGAGCGAACACGTGATTTGCGGTAGCGGACCGAAGCGGTTGGCCCATGGCAGCGCAGCGGTGCTCGCGTTGCTTTTGGCCGGATGCGCTTCGCTGGGATCGACATCGTCGAATCGCGTCGCTAAATCTATTGCGCAGGCGGATTCGGCCTATCAAACGCTGACGGCCGGTGACGTGTCGACCTACAACAAGGCAGTCGAATCCATCGCAAGGCAGATCGACGGCCAAACACCTAACCAGTTACGGACCCAGCTTGATTCCATTGGCGTAAAGCTTGATCAGCAGAAAATAACGCTGCCGCTCTCCCGCTACCAGATGGTTCCTGAATCGCGCACGCCTAACGAATCTCAACATGTTGGTGTCCCAATGTTGCTGGATTACGATACGACCAATTCGCCACTGTATCCGCGCGACGGCCTGATAATTCCCGCGACCGCGGTCTATCGGCGCATCGGCGACGCGCCGCATCTTTGTCTACTTACCGGCAAGAATAGCACCGAGTTGAATGGCTCGACCTATCCTCTCAGAATCGACAATGTCGCGCCAGTTACAGTGATGGCGCGTCGTGGTCGACACGTCGCGCAAGCAGGCTTTCAAAACATGCTTCGTCCGGGAGCGATGCGTGAGCGCATGGGTATTTATCTCACCGAACCGTACGATCCTAACAAGATCACGCTCTTATTAGTGCCGGGCTTGCAATCGACACCGTTCGCGTTTGTCGACCTGATGAAAGCAATGCGCCTTGATCCAATGGTGGGCAAGCGCGTCCAAGTTTGGACATTCTTGTATGCCACAGGCACACCGGTCTTGTTCAACGCCCTCGAGTTGCGACAAGAACTCGAGAAGACTGTCCGCATTCTAGATCCGCACGATCGCGATTTTGCGACGAGACATATTGTTGTCGTCGGTCACAGCATGGGCGGGTTAATGGCTCACACGCTTGTTAGCACGAGCGGCGAAAAAATGTGGAACGCATTGTTTGTCGTGCCGCCGCAACGCCTGAAAGGAGACAAGGCAACTATACGCCGACTCGCTGAGGCATTGCACTTTCAGCGCAATCCGCGCGTCGTGCGCGTGATTTTCGCCGCATCTCCCCACCGCGGCAGTAAACTAGCCGAAAGTTGGATCGGTCACTTCGCTGCTTCGCTCATCCACCTCCCAACCGATCTGCAATCTGATATCGTCAATATCGTATCGGCCAATCCCGACGCAGCAACGCCGCTGGCAAAAGCGTTTCATCGTAAGCTAAATATTTCTTCAGTGCGCACCTTGTCGCCCGACGATCCGGCGCTGCAAGCCTTGGCCGCTCTGCCAGTCGAGGTCCAGTTCCATAGTATCATCGGACAACATAATGCCGGTCCGATCGAACAGAGTAGTGACGGCGTGGTTCCGTATTCAAGCGCGCATCTTGACGGCGCGGCGAGCGAGCTGGTCGTGCGAAGCGGGCACGGCGTCTGTGAAAAGCCTGACGCGCAGCGCGAAGTGATCCGTATCCTTTGGCTTGAGATTCAATATCGCTCGCGCGTGGCAAAAATGATGAATCGGCCCCTTCAGCCATGCTCACACGCTATGCTGAGGCGCGAAACAGAGTCTTTCACAACAGCGCAAGGCGACGGGAAAGTTTCCACATGGACAACACAATCGTTACTGCACTAACAGGTCTTGTGGGCTCACTCTTGGGCGGGTCAGCCAGCGTCGCGACCGCCTGGGTCACGCAAAGAACATCGAACAAACGCAAAGAATTCCATGACGAGTTCACCAGGCGGGAAGCGCTTTACGGTCAATTCATCAACGAATGTTCAGCTCACGCGCTCCATTCGTATGAAGAAAGCCTTGATAAAAGCGAGAAGCTCTTGTCGATCTACGCCCTCCTCAACCGCATCCGACTCTGCGCGTCCGACGGAGTCTTAAATGCGGCGGAACGCGCATTGGCCGCAATCAGCGAACAATATTTCAAACCGAATCTTTCTTTCGACGAGATGCGCGCGTTGATTCGTGAGGGCGCCAAGGCCGATCCGCTAAAACCATTCGCCGAAGCTTCTCGAGTTGAACTCAAATCGATGCACACACTGTTGTGATATCGGGCTTACCAGCCGATCTACGAAGTGTGTCATCTTGCGGTCAAAACGGGTATCAAACGAGGGCTCGTAACCTCGCTTTCCAGAGGTCAGCGATCAGATTTGGCGCACTGTCAAAAAGGTTCCAAATGGTCGGGTTTAGGACTCGACCCAGGAGAAATCGACTTTCGAGTTTTTCCGTTTCGGCTAAAGGGAAGGCGCAGATGACAAAATGGTACCGGACCCCGCAGGCTCCGCGGACTTGATAGAGATTGATAAACGAATTTTCGCAGGAGGTGGAGATTGGATATGCACCGATGTGGCTGTTCAGCAGCGACATCATCACTCCCGGAAACAGCCCGCGAAGTCTCCGGGCGCGCGCGGGCGCAACGCGCGGCGGAAGTCCCGGAGTCTTCGCGTTGGCGGACTCGCGTTTAGACCTTTGCGCCCGTGCTTTGCGTGCGTGGTATGACCGTGCGGAGTGTGCGAGCCGCGATCGTAGTCATCGCTCGATCTTGTTGCTCCGCTGGCAAATTCTTCACGAGCTTGCGGTACGCCTCTTTCAGCTCAGGATTCGCGTCGAGTTGTTTGAGCACACTGGCGCGAATGCGTTGACGGCGATCGATCCTGTTGACGTGTTGCAACACGAGCATTCGTTCGAGCCGCTCTCTCGGCAACCCTTGTATGTAATCCCATTCCTTCGGGTTCGCCTGAATGTAGGCGTCGATCTTGGCATTGATCTCCGCGTTGTCGCGATACTTCGCAACAGGTTCGGTGGCAGCGGCGGTGCCGTTGCCGTTCGTATTTTTCTCAGTTCTTTTGAGGCTCATTTTATCTTTAGTGTGTCGCGGCGGTGGGTTGACGAAGAGCATCGATGATCTCGCCGCAGAAGAGATCAACGAGCTCGAAGGCGTCTTCGTGCTCGACTGCCAGGCTCATGAGGAACTCGGGACCAGGCGACGCGCCGAGCTTCTGCTCGACTTGGTCGCTTGCCTCCGAGTACCGCGAGACGGTGGCTTCGGGCACGGTGACGATAACAGGTTGATTGTCGTTGTGTTTCATAAGTCGCAGTGGCGCGTTACCATTTGTCTTCCGGCGACGGCGATGGACTCGCTTTGGGTGAGTTCAACCGCGCGTCCAGCGCATCCAGGTGTTCGCGCAAGTCGGCGACATCTTTCTTTAGAGCAAGGTTGTTCTTCGCGATTTCTTCGGTCTGGCTGACAGCCTTACTGAGTTCCGTCAGTTTCTGGTTGAGCGCGGCGGTCTGCTCGGTGAATGCGCGTGTCGCAGCGCGCTGCTTATTCACTTCGGCAACAACGGCGTCATTCGTTGATACACTAGACACCGTGGTTGTCTTCCGTGGTGAAACCGCTGCTTGAGCTTGTGGCCGAAGATCCCACTGCGCTGTGGTTTCAACACGGTACATCGGATGCGCCTCGTGCATTACGAGCGGATCGCGCGGATCGACATACCGGCCGAGCCGGTATTCTCTCAATTGCTCGTCGGTCCGGAGGGAGTCGGAGCTTACCGGCTTGCCAATCGGAACGGCCGCAGATGCCGTTCTATTTGATTTTGGCGAATGCGAAGCACAGGCCGTGAGAAGAATGATTGGAACAAGAAGGAGGCGTTTCATGGAATGAGGTTGGGTTGTGGTGTTGATGTATTGGAATCAGTCGGCATCGAGTCGGGGCCGAGCAGGGTTGAGGTTGCGAATGAGCGCTGCGGAGTTGGAGACGGCGAAGGCGACTCGGCCGAAACTGAGGACGCGAGCGTGCCGCCGATCTTCGCGTCCCGTTCGTCAATTGTTTGGGTTATGTAGAGGTAGAATTGTTTCCCTGCTGGCACGCGGACGTAAAAGCCATCGCGCTCGATTGTTTGAAGAATCTGCTGCGCATATCGGTCGAGTACGCTTTGCGCGCCTTGGAGCCCTGCGTTTTGCAGCGTGGGGAGCGCAAACGTGCCGAACGGAGAAACCTGTGTTTGAGTGAACGCTTCGGCGGCTCCGCTAAGCAATGAGGCGATGAAGAGTTTTACTTCGGCGAGATCGTCTGTTTTGAGAAGGCGCCCTCGCAGACCAGCGCTGCCGTCTGTGATTCCCCAGGTGCCGGTCTCTGGATCGCGCTCGCGATCAAGCGCGAGACCAGAGACGGCCAGTTCCTGTCCGTTTTGCCAAACGAGTGTCCACCGGCCCTTACTTGCGATGCGCTCACGGGCATGATCGAGTTGCGCGGTTCCATGTACTTCGGTCCCTGCCGGGATGATCAGTTGGCCGTGATGAAAGACATCTTCGGTCACAAGACCGATGATCGGCGTTTGAATCGATGATGAATCGACGGTGATGATCAGTTCGCAAGGAACCAGCCGACCAAACGGAGCAAAGTCTTCGCTGAAGACTTTTCCTGGTTTGGCCGGCGGAGTTTCTGCGACAATGCTGAGCGGCGGAAGCGGGGGCGGTGTCGCCTCCGATTTGGCGATTGGCGCTGCTTCAATTTTACGCTGTGGCGTGGGAGTGCCAAACGGAACCATGTTCCGGCGCACTGTTTCGGGCAGCTGAGCTGCGCTGGCTTTGGACGCCGATTTGGTTGCAGCTGATCGCCCCTTTGAATCAAATGGGCGCTGGCTATTTACCATGATCAAAACGAGCGCGAGACCGACAAGGAAGAGCGTCAGCACGCCTGTGGGTGAGCGAAAGAAGTTGATAAAGCGACGCGGGTTCATTGGGGTATCGGGGTGGGTTCAATAGGGACAGATTCTACTGCTGGCGTTCCGTCCGGTGTGTCCTTGGGGTCAACGGATGTCTTACCGGCAGGAGCCGGGGCAGGTGTGTCGGCGGTTGGATCGTGACGGGCGAGCACGAACGTAAAGTCGTTTTTCAATGAAAGGTCTTTGGGGCCTTCAAGTCCTGTGCTTATGGCGATGTAGCCGAAAACTGTTTCGTGGGCAGCGATAGTGCTCGTTAAGTCGCAAACAGATGGGTTGAGGACTCGATCAGCGACATGGACTTCCAACTTCTCCGGCGTGTGTTCGATTGGCTTGTCCGTACGGTTTGTGATGGCGAGTTGAAAAACCAACGTGTCGTCTTCTGGGAAGCGGAACGCTTCCAAAAGGCGCACTTCATAATCCGCGCAGTCGGTAACCTGCGGTTGGTCTCGTAAGTCGCGATGCTCGACGCCGGGAACGACGTCCGGGTGCTGCGTTTTCAAAAGCGCGAATGCTTTTGCTTTATCAAGCAGTCCGATCAATCGCGCAGGCGTCAGGGGACGAACAACGTGGCTTTTGGTCGGCTGCGGTTCGAGGAGAACTGAATACCAGGGTTGGCCGCTTTCACGGAGTTCGAATACATATGTGCGATTGTTCCATCGCACATTGAGATTGGTTGTTGCATCCTTTGCCAGCGCCCGCACGGACAGGTAGGAAGTTCCTTTGGTGTGCGCGATTTGGAAAAGGCCGGGCGTTTTGCCGTCCGAGGTCGTGAGCGCTGCATCGATCGCTGCAATAGGCGACGGAAAACTGATCGTCGTGACACGCGTTGCGGAGACGGGCACTTCATAGACAGTGTGATCGTCGAGCAGAAAATCTTGCACCCGCTGCTCAACTGCATGCGCGCTCGTTAGCGTGAGCGGGAATGTGAGAAGAATAGTTTTAATGAGTCGGTTCATACTTGAAATCCTGGATGGCGGTCGGAAACCGGCCGTTCTCGACCATGTTGGGATTGCGCAGCATTTTTAGTCTGAGGGTGAACGGCACAGCCTCGGTGAATGCGCGTTCTTCAAAGACGCCGCTGCGAATTAGCTGTCCGGTAACTTGTGTGAGGACCGCGTCGGTGCGCGTTTCGAGAAAATCGATCTTGGCGATTTCAGCCTTCTGGTGCAGCTGCTTGGCTTTGAATTCCGGTTCTTCGTCTGTGAATTCCGCACGCGCTTTGGCGTGGGCTTGCTTGAGAAACATCTGCTTGAGCAGATCGGGATGATCGAAATCCTTCGGATTGCGTTCTAAAAAGGCGATCGCTGCGAGCGTGCTCTGTTGTGCGTGAAGTTCTCGCGCTTCTTGAAAGTGGAGAAGCGGCGAGACGTAGAATGTGCCTGCTGGATCGATAATCACGACGCGCTCGCGTTCCTTGAGCGTTTTCGCGAGAGCGATCCGATCGATCGATGCACCGATAAGCACTGCGACCGCGGCGAGGAACCAGAATTTCGCGAGGCGATCTTTGTCCACGAAGACGCGAATTGGGTCTGCGCGTCGGTCTCGGACGCGTGGCGTCTGATGGGAGGGCGTCGTGGTGCGGAGGTTAGAGGAATTTGTTTGCATGATTAGTTTCGAAAGCGTTGAAGCAGTTCGCGCACAGCTTCATCGCCTGTTGGATCGTTCTTCTTGGGACGGCGTGGTCGGCGTGAAATACCGCCACCGAGCATGCTAATGAGATTTCCTAACGGCGAATATGTGCTGCCACTGATTGAAGCTTCCGCGGCGCCGAGCATCGCTGCCGCGCCGCCGCCTGCGAGACCGGTAGCGGCGACGGCTGCGCCGCCGCCCGAGGCAAGCGTCGTAACAGCGCCGGCTGCGGCTGCAGCACCGGCTGTTCCGGCGACGACTGTTGTCGTGGCGAGGGCTTGGCCAACTTGAATACCGGTGGCGATCGCTTTTTGAATGATGATCGGTGCGGCAATCGTGCTTGAGATCAGCCAGAGCGCGAGCGCCGCGAGCCCTAGCAAGTTTTGCAATCCGTAACCGGCGTTGCCACTAATGCCGCCTGAGTTAAGAAAACTTTGATCAGTCATGAAATTGATGAGGCCCGCGGTGAGCAGCGAGGCTGCGCCCCAGCCGATCGGCCACGCAAGGACGCCCGCGTATCCGAGAAGAAATCCAACGCCGATTGAATGGAGCGTTCGCACTGCAAGGAAGCCGATAAAGATCGGCGCAAGCGCGTACCCGACGTAGAGAATGAATTTCTGAACGAGGTACGCGTAGAAGACGATGACGCTCGCGATGAATCCGAGCAGCCACATCATCGCGGAAATGAGTGCCTCGAAAATGGCGTGCCCGTCCAACACGTCCCACCAGGATTTGGAGCCAGACGTGCCGGTGGTGCCTTTGTTGATGGCGAGCGTCTGCTGATACTGCTGATAAACTCCGGCCGGATCGGCATGGAGCGTGTTCTTCACCGTCGAATCAACCGTGGTCGCGATCTCGTTGCTCCAAGTCGGCAGGTAGGCGAGAACGGCCGCGAATGCGAGAGTCCGTCCAATGGTGCGGAGATAAGCGCCGGGGCTTCGATGACCGGTAACAGTTGATGAAACAATTCCGATCGCGAGCAACACGAATGCGATCGGTGTGAGCACGTGATTCATTTCCGTGCATTGATTGAGAAAATTTGGAAACAGTGTGTCGAAGTCGTTCATCGGTGGCGCTGGATTGGTTAGGCGAGGGTCTTAACGATTTTCCGGGAACGAAGGCGGACTGGTTTCGAGGCGGAAAACCTCGCCGTACTGCTGCAGACTTTCTTGCATCTGAGCCTGCCGTTCTTCACGACGCGCCTCTTCCTGGCGCTCGCGATCTGCGCGATTCTCCGCGTCCTGAGTTATGATTTGTGCAGCCGCGTGATCGATCTCGCGGTCCACAGTTCCTAGTTCGGCGTTGTAGCCGGTAAGCACGCCGTTGAGCTTTTGTGTTTCAGCGTCGGTCGTTGAGGCCTGGAGTTTTTGCGTCGTTGCAGCAATCTGGTCGCGCAAAGTTTTCCTCCGTGTCAGCACGTCGTCAGTGACAGTTTGGAAATTGCGCGAGTCGTCCTGGATGGCGCCGTACTTGCGGTATGAATCTTCTAAACGAGGGAACTGCGTACCAAGCGGTGTCGTGAAAGTTTGGGTGAGGCCCTGATACAAGCCGTTTCCAGTGTATTGCAGCGCCTGAAGGCCGTTCGCGGTTCGCTGGAGTTGGGTAAGCGTTTGACCAGCGCCGGTCTGTTGCAGGCTGCTGATCAGCTGGTTCGCGCCAACGATGTTTAAGAGCTGCGCCGGATTCCCGAATGCCTTTACGTACGCTTGGATCTGTTGGAGCTGCTGAGTGAGCGTGTTGATCTGCCTGACCTGGTTGTCGATCATCTGGACGTACTTCGCGATGTCCTGCGCGTGATCGATTCGCGTGAGTGAATGTGCGATCGGGTCAGTGACGACGACCTGCGCGCTTGCAAGCGAGGCACTGATTAAAAATGCGATGATTGGAGAAGTGAGTTTCATAGGTGTGTTACTCCTGGATGCGAATCGTTGTGGTGCTCGGCGCGAGAATGACGCCGTTCTCGTGGCGTTCCGGCAACGGGACATCGAGTAAGCGAACGCCGTCGCCGTTGGATTGCGGTCCGAGTCGCTGTTTGTCGGTGAGAGACTGAAACCGTTGCTTTGCAGAATCACTTCGGCCTTTTTCATAGCCGTCGTTATAAGACTTCTTGGCGGAGGCGTTGCTCCCCGCTTGGAGCGTTTCGCTGAGAAGCACGCCGGCCCCGGCGCCTGCGGCTGTAATTAGGGGGTTGCCCTTGCTGAGTGCGTGTCCTACCAGCGCGCCGCCTGCTGCCCCGGCAGTGTCACCAATTACTCGCGTTGGACTAACGCCTGCGCAGCTCGTGAGCAATGCGCCAGCGAATACTGAAAGAAGAATGGTCGCGTTTTTCATTACGCGACCAGTGATATTCGACTAATTTATCGGGGCTGCTCCGGTGCCGGAGCGATTATGATCAAGCCGCGCGTCGCGACTAGTGCGATGTTTTGTATTACAAAAACGTTCTCGTGGCGAACTTGTGATCGCAGCCTAACGACTCAGTAGCATGGTTTGGCGCAGGCATGACGAATAACGTCGAAGGCGTCGTGCGCGGGCGATGAAAATGTTCCAGGCGAGTAAGAGCTCAGAAGGAACAATTAAAACGGACAGGTTGAGTGACTTTTGCCTAACGAATTCGGACGCGTCATACATAGTCGGACGTAAAATTAGCCTTGATCTTGTTGCCTTTAGTCGGACGGTTTTTGCAGTCCCTGAAATTCTAACGCTTGAAGGGATGCGGAGGGATCGTTACAGAGGTGTGTGAGTTCTCTCGAACCAGCCAATCGCAATCCTGTGAAAATTGAGTCCTGTTTCCGTCGTCGGGGCACCTAGAATCTTAAATCTAAAGTGAAGAGATCCTCGCGGTGTTCAAATCACTGCGCTAGATCGACTACGAGATAAATGTCCGAGGAAATAAACCATCAAACCAAGGCGATTCAGCAATGAACGAACTCAAATTGTCCGAAGGAAGCAAACACAATCGGCGCAGCTTTCTTCGCACTGCGGCCATGACCATTGCCGCTGCCCAAGTCGGCGTGTTCGGTTCTGCGAACGCGCAATCCAAAAAGGCAAAACCATCAGATTCGCGCGCGATTAAGCCGGGGACGAACACGTCGTTTACTTCACTGAAGCAGATCGACGCAGGGCTCCTAAACATTGGATACGCTGAAGCTGGCCCCGCCAATGGTCCCGCGGTAATTCTTCTTCATGGCTGGCCCTATGACATTCACAGCTATGTTGATGTCGCGCCTTTGCTGGCGTCGTCAGGCTACCGGGTGATCGTCCCTTATATGCGCGGGCACGGCACGACGAACTTTCTTGCAAGCGAGACAATCCGGAATGGTCAGCAATCGGTAATGGCGGTCGATGTGATTGCCCTGATGGATGCTCTCGAGATCCAAAAGGCGATCCTCGGCGGTTTTGATCTGGGGTCACGTACGGCTGACATCATCGCGGCGCTATGGCCGGAGCGCTGCAAGGCCCTCGTATCTGTGAGCGGTTATCTGATTACCAATCTCAAGTTTTGGCGTGAACAGCCGCTACCCCCAAAGGTTGAACTGGGTTGGTGGTACCAGTACTATTTTGCCACACCACGCGGTGTGACCGGCTACACCGCAAACCGCCATGATTTTAACAAGCTCATCTGGCAGATCGTCTCGCCGAAATGGGCCTTTGATGATGCTACGTTCGATCGCACTGCCGTGGCCTTCGACAACCCGGATCACGTCGCCATCGTGATCCATAATTACCGCTGGCGGCAGAGCCTCGCTCCGGGCGAATCGAAATACGACGATCTAGAAGCGAAACTTGCCGAAAACCCCATCATCAAGGTGCCGACCATCACTATAGCGAGTGATTTCGATGGTGCGGCCGCGGACGGAGCATCATATGCCAAGCAATTCTCGGGCAAATATTCGCACCGAATTCTCAACGGTATCGGTCACAATGTACCTCAAGAAGCTCCCCAAGCCTTCGCCAAAGCTGTTGTCGACGTCGATGGTTACTGACTTTCTCAGCAGCCTGCTTTTTCTTTCCTTTATTATTAGGCAAACTACGGACTTTTGGAGTGTGAGAGAAACCAAAGGAGATCGCTAAATGAGATGGATATTGATTGGGATATTATTTTCACTGACCGCATCTGCCCAGATGCCTACAAAGCCACCATGTGCGAGTTTCATGGACGAGATGGCGATCACCATGAAGCGGATGGACAAGGACATGGCAGCGGTCTCCGCGACCGGCGACGTCGACCATGATTTCGCGCAAATGATGATCCCTCATCATCGAGGCGCGATTTATATGGCAAAAAGCGAACTTCTTTACGGCAAGGACCCGGTTATGCGCCGCCTCGCGCAAGAGATTCTCGTTGATCAACAGTCGGAGATTGATGCGATGGACCTATGGCTGAAGAAACACGCCGGCGCCAAAATCAGAGAGCTAAAGTAAGCCGTACGCAAAATTATCTTTTCACAATATTGCTGTTCGTCGCGCCGCTGGTTGCGGCTGTGGCGGGAGACCGTGTGTACACCGCAGACCAAACGTCCAACACAATCTCAGTAATTGATCCCTCGACAAACAAAATGCTCGGTTGCATCCATCTAGGCGATGATGTGCCTGCGGCCTTGAGCCCGCTTTATCGCGGTGAATTGCTTGTGCATGGTCTTGGATTCTCGCCCGACCACAAGACAATCGATGCAATTTCCATCGGCTCGAACTCGGTCACGCTCATCGACACCGAGACGAACACGATTAAAGGGAAAGTTTACGTTGGGCGATCTCCGCATGAGGGGTTTTTCCGTCCCGAT